>Ga0194127_10009277_pt1 | contig 10378 bp, 10 predicted proteins | sample TA2KigC100mmetaG_FD_148624 | JGI IMG/M metagenome (GOLD analysis project Ga0194127, IMG submission 148624) | Freshwater microbial communities from Lake Tanganyika, Tanzania - TA2015036 Kigoma Deep Cast 100m | ecosystem: Environmental > Aquatic > Freshwater > Lake | place: Tanzania: Lake... | reverse complement strand
GGGGCGGGCACCGGTCGGGACCACGGACTGGCCCAGAACGCAGCCGTTGTCGTCGATGACCACCGCTTCGCACGAGAGGCTTCCAATGTCGATTCCGAGGTAGGGCATTCAAGCACTCCTCCCGCTTCATCACATGGAAGCATGTCCCTGTCAAGTGCCATCGAGGCTCCTCGGCCTGGAGCGCGGTTGCTCCCTCGTCCCACCCTCGTCCCAGCCGGTTGACAAGACGGGCCTGAGGGCTTAGCTTCAGCGTGGGCAAGCGGGGAGCCGCGGCAGCAGGGGGTTTCCGGGCCGAGGTCCGCTGGGAGGATGGCCGCATGGGCTGGGAGTACAGCGACAAGACGAAGCAGCTTTTCATGGACGCCGTGCACGGGAAGCCGGGCACGCACCTGGGCGAGGTCAAGGATCCGGACGGCCTGGGCGAGCACGGCAGCATCGTGTGCGGAGATGCCATGCGGTTCACTTTCCGGGTCGAGAAGCACGAGACCGACCCGCTCCAGGACCGGATCGTGGAGGCGAAGTACCTGACCTTCGGGTGCACTTCTGCGATCGCGTCGTCGGAGGCCTTGTGCGCGATCATCGAAGAAGGGAAGTACACGCCGATCGAGGCGTTGAAGATCACCAACGGCGACATCGTGAAGTACCTGGACGGGTTGCCGACGCAGAAGATCCACTGCTCGGTGATGGGGGCCGAGGCGTTGCAGGCCGCGGTGTGGAACTGGGCGCAGAAGCGCGGGGTGGACCTGGACAGGCTGGGGGTGGCGATCTCCCACGAGAAGGAGGATGAGGGGCGCATCGTCTGCAAGTGCTTCAACGTGACCGAGCCGTACCTCAGGCGGAAGATCAAGGAGCTGGAGCTGAAGACGATCCCGGAGGTGACCGCGGCGATCAAGGCGGGCGGCGCGTGCATGACGTGTCACCACGCACCGGGCGGGCTCCAGGACATCCTCGACGAGGAGTGGGGGCGTCGTGAGCCCGGCGAGCCGGCCCGGGCGGAGGCTGCCGTGGAATCCACGGGCGGGCCGAAGCTGTCCCCCTACCAGTTCGCCAAGAAGGTGGAGAAGGTGGTGGACGAGTACGTTCGGCCGATGCTCCAGCGAGATGGCGGAGATGTCGAGATCGTGGACATCAAGGACAACCTGGTCTACTGCCAGCTCGTCGGGGCCTGCCACGGCTGCGTCGGTGCGCAGATGACGCTCAAGCTGATGATCGAGAAGACGCTCAAGGAGCAGGTGGATGAGCGGATCCGGGTGATAGCGCTTTGAGCAGGAACTCCATGACAACAATCTACGCGGACAACAACGCGACAACGGCGGTTGCACCGGAGGTGGTGGAGGCCATGATGCCCTACCTGACCGGTGTGTACTTCAACCCGAGCTCGATGTACGAGCCGGCCAAGAAGGCGGCCGCGGCGATCCGGCAGGCCAGGGGGAAGGTAGCCGGCCTGCTCGGTGTGGCTGATCCCGGGCAGGTGGTATTCACGTCGTGTGCGACCGAGGCGAACAGTGCAGCGATCCTCGGAACGCTGAAGGCCAACCCGAAGCGGCGGCACGTGATCACGACGGGCGTAGAGCACCCGTCCGTGTACGAGCTCTGCAAGGATCTCGCCCGGGACGGGCTCGACGTGACGTTCCTGCCGGTGGATACCCAGGGGCGTCTGAGCCTCCGCGATTTCGTGCGTGCGCTCCGCCCGGACACGGCGGTCGTGTCGATCATGCACGCGAACAACGAGACCGGGGCGATCTTCCCGATCGAGCAGCTCGCCCGGCTCACCAAGGAGACCGACCCCGCCATCGTGTTCCACACCGATGCCACCCAGTCCGCGGGCAAGCTGCCGCTGGACCTCGACCGCACGCTGCGCCACGTCGACCTGCTGTCATTCTCGGGGCACAAGCTGCACGCACCCAAAGGGGTCGGCGCGCTGTTCATCCGCAAGGGGACCCGCTGCCGGCCGTTCCTCCTGGGCGGGCACCAGGAGAACGGGCGGCGGGCCGGGAGGGAGAACGGCCCCTACATCGCCGGCTTCGGGCGGGCCTGCGAGCTGGCTCAGGAGCACCTCGGGGAGGAAGACACCCGAGTCCGGGCCATGCGGGACCGGCTCGAAAAGGAGCTGGTCTCCAGGATTCCGCACATGCAGGTCAACGGCGGCGGCGCCCAGCGTCTGCCCAACACCACCAACGTGTCCTGCCACTACATCGAGGGGGAAGGGATCCTCTTCGAGCTCGACAGCCAGGGCATCTGCGCCTCGAGCGGGTCCGCATGCACTTCGGGGAGCCTCGAGCCGTCGCACGTGCTGCAGGCGCTCAGGGTCCCGTTCACCGCGGTGCACGGGTCGGTCAGGTTCAGCCTGAGCTGCTATAACACCGACGAGGAAGTGGACCGCATCATCGCTGTCTTCCCCGAGATCGTGCGCAACCTGCGCAAGGTCTCCCCCTACTGGGATAGCGAGAACGACTGCCCCAGGCCCGATGCCCCCAAGGGACTTCAGCCCGCGTAGATCGTGTAGTCGATGAACGGGAAGATGTTGTCGTAGGCTTCCAGGGCGGACAGGTAGCCTTCGTCGATGCGGAAGAAGTCGATCTGGTCGCACAGCTTCAGGAACCGCCCGACATGGTTCTTCGTGCGGCGGGTGGAGTACTCCACCGCGGTCCCGGTCGAGATCAGGAATGCCCAGTCCGAGCTTTGTGCCAGGACCAGCTCCCGGGCGCACTGGTTGAGGGCCCTTCGCAGCACCCCGTCTGCGTTTCGATGCGTCCGGGCCAGGCGCACCATCCGGTCGCCGATCTCGTGCAGGTGCGGGTAGATCCAGTCGTTGGAATCGTTGACCCAGACATCGAAGTAGCCCTTGTCCCCCCAGCTCGAAGCCGCGGGCGTGGCCATCTGTTGCACCGGATAGCGCTCGAGGTACTCGATGGGGGTGGTGAGCTTGAACGTCGACGTGTCGTGGTGCGCCTTCTTGGCGAGGTAGTACAGGAAGTCCGGTCCCTCGAACCACCAGTGGCCGTACAGCTCGGCATCGTACGGCGCCGTGATGATGGGGGGCCGGCCGATCTGGTCGGCCAGGTGGCGGACCTGGTGCTCCCGGTTGAACAGGAAGTTCCCGGCGTGCTCGGCCACCCGCCGTTGGGCGACCTCGGGACGGTAGATCGCCTTCTGGTCCGTATTGCCGGTGATGCGGTGGTACTTGAGCCCCGTGAACTTGCGCAGCCCGGTCGGCTGGATGTAGGGACGGATGTAGTCGAACGGCAGATCGTAGCCGATGTCCCGGTAGAAGTCCCGGTAGGAGACGTCCCCCGGGTAGCCCTCCTTGGAGCTCCACACCTGCTTGGATGATTCGGCATCCCGGCCGAACGCTGCCACTCCGGATGGCGTGTACAGCGGTGCATAGACGCCCGATACCGGCCTTGGCTGCGCATGGAGGATCCCGTGGGTATCCAACAGGAAGAACCGGATCTTCTCCGTGGCCAGGACGCGGTCGAGCCCCGGGAAGTAGGCGCATTCGGGCAGCCAGATGCCCCGGGCATCCCGTCCGAAGAAGTGGCGATACGCCTCGGCCCCGAGCTTCACCTGCGCCTCGACGGCCTTGGGCACGGGCTGGAGGAGCGGCAGGAATCCGTGCGTTGCCGCACAGGTCATGACCTCGAGCACGCCGTGCCGCTGGAGGTCGGCCAGGCCGCCCACGATGTCCCCGCCGAGCTGCCGGAAGTACAGATCCGCAAGACCGTGGAACCGGTCCAGGTAGAACCGGGCCACATCCTGGTATTCCGGGGCCTCCCGGCGCGTCCGAGCGACCTCCTTCCCGGCCAGGGCGATCAGCCGGTTCAGGTATCGGCCGGTCCTCTCCTTGAGAAGCGAATCGGTCAGCATCGAGGCCAGAGAAGGGGTGCAGACCATGGAGAAGCGGAAGTCGACCCCCTCGGCCATGAGCTGCCGGAAGCGCTGGAGGATGGGGAGGTACGTCTCCACCACCGCTTCGTACAGCCAGTCTTCCTCGAGGAAATCATCGAACTCGGCGTGCCGGACATACGGCAGATGTGCGTGCAGGACGATGGATAGATAGCCTTGGGGAGCCATGGAATCTCCTGGAATTCGGGTTGTGGGATCGCCCGGACCTTACCGCCTTCCCCGGTACCAGGGGGGCTCGAGCGGGACCTCGCCGAACATCGCGAGGAACTGCTCTTCGGTGAGGATCTTCACCCCCGGGTACTTCTTCGGGTCGGCCCCGGTCCAGGCCGGTGCAACCCAGGTGACGGAGCGATCTCCGGACGGGGTCGCGGCGAGCGGATCGATTTCGTTGGAAACCAGGATGGCGAGGAACTCCCCGCCCTCCGCAAGTCCCAGCTCGACCCGCACCTTGCCCTGTCCCAGCGGAACCCGGACGTAGTATCGGCGGGAATCGATCGTGATGCGGGCCCGCTCCGCCTCGCGCCCCCCTCTCAACACCCGCAACGTCGTGGTGTGCCCGCCTCCGGTGAGCCGCCACGCCGTCTCGGAATCGCAGTCCCACACGAAGAACAGCCATTCCGGGTTCTTCGGCATCAGCAGCGCCCGCGGCTTGCCGTAGCTGGACGGAAGCAGCTCGAACCGATCGAATTCCCCCTGCGGAACGGCCTTTTTATCATCAGAGGCCGCTTTTGCGGCGGTCTTTTTATCATCAGAGGCCGCCACGGCAACGGTCTTTTTATCATCAGAGGCCACTTTGGCGGCGGTCTTCTTGACCTGGGCCTTCTTGGCCGGGGCGGTCTTCTTGACCGGGGCCTTCTTAGCCGGGGCCTTCTTGGCCGGGGCTTTCTCGACCGGGGCCTTTTTCGCCGAGGCGGTCTTCTTGACCGGGGCCTTTTTCGCCGGGGCTTTCTTGGCCGGGGCTTTCTTGACCGGGGTCTTCTTTGCCGGGGCCTTCTTTGCCGGGGCGGTCTTCCCGCTCTCCGACAGGGCTTTCACGAGCTGCGTCTTGTTCAGATCCGAGTATCCCTTCAGGCCGGTTTTCTTGGCCATCGCCTTGAGCTCTGCCAGAGTCTTCGCCTTGAGTTCCTTCCCCTCCATCTTCCACCTCCTGCGAGCGGCTGATATCGTTTCGGGCGGTAATGTAGGGGGAGCGGTCGGCGGAGTCAAGCAAAAAGCGAGCGCTCTTGACCGTATGCTCGCGACCGCATATCCTCCGTATGCTTGGAGGTGCATATGCGGACCACCATCAACATCGAGGACGGGCTGCTCGAGCGGGTGCTGGTACTGACCGGAACCCGAGTGAAGACCCGTGCGGTGGACTGCGCCTTGCGGGAGTTCGTCCGGCTCAAGGCGCGTGAGGAGCTGCTCCAGTTGCGGGGGAAGATGAATCTCAGCGACATCTGGCAGCAGGGCCGGGAGGAGGAGCTCGATGAGTGAGGACGTCCTCGTGCTGGTCGATACCTCGGCCTGGCTGGAGTTCTTCAAGCGTGGGGAGGGGCAGGTGGCCAACGCGGTGTACCGGTTGGTCCGGGAGGACCGTGCGGTGCTGGTGGGCCCGGTGCTGGCGGAGCTGCTCCAGAGCGCCCGGACGGAGAAGGAGAAGGAGACTCTGCGGCAGAACCTCTCCACGTTGCGCTACGTGGAGGCGGACCGCAGGGACTGGACGGTGGCCGGCTCGATGCTGGCCAAGCTTCGCCGCAAGGGGGTCCATGCTCCCCTGACCGATGCCCTGATCGCGGTGTTGAGCGTGCGCCACAATCTGGCCATCCTGACCCTGGACAAGCACTTCGCGCATTTCAGTGACATGCAGTGGTATGCCGTGACCTGACGTCCAGGCCTTGCGTTCGTCCCATGAGTCCTATCCGCCCCCCCAAATGGCCATCGCCTCGCGGCTGCAGCAGTCAGCGCCGCCTTTTGCTTGACACTCCAACCGGCGTGCTGCAAGAATCCGTTGACCTATCTTGCGATGGAGAGGGGTTGAATGCTAGAGACTCTGACACAAGGATTTCGCAACGCGCGGGCGCGCCTCAAAGGGTTCCGTCAGCTCACTGAAGGGAACGTCGAGGAGGCCCTGGAGCAGGTCAGGGAATCGCTGCTCGAGGCCGACGTGGAGTACCACGTTGCGTTGTCGTTCCTGGAGCAGGTGAAGAAGAAGGCGGTCGGCGAGCTGGTGCAGACCAAGGTAGAGCACAAGGGGCGGGAGATCCAGGCGACGCCGGCGGACCACTTCGTGAAGATCTGCCACGACCAGCTCGTGTCGCTGATGGGGAGCGAGGACACCTCGCTCCAGCGGAGCAGGACCCGGCCGGTGACCACGGTGATGATGGTCGGGCTCCAGGGCTCGGGCAAGACGACGACCGCGGCCAAGCTGGCCCGCAACTACGTGAAGGACGGGCGAAAGCCGATGCTGGTGGCCGCGGACGTGTACCGTCCGGCCGCAATCGAGCAGCTCATGGTGCTGGGCGAGCGGGTCGGCGTGCCGGTGTTCTACGATGGAGCGCTCAAGCCGCCGCAGATGTGCAAGGCCGCGGTGGTCAAGGCGATGCGCGAGAAGCGTGACGTGGTGATCTTCGACACCGCGGGGCGGCTCGCCATCGACGACGCGCTGATGCAGGAGCTCGAGGAGATCGACAAGGAGGCCGCTGCCGACAACATCTTCCTCGTCGTGGACGCGATGATCGGCCAGGACGCGGTGAAGACGGCGGGCGAGTTCAACCGGCGGCTCAAGCTGGACGGCGTGATCCTGACCAAGCTGGACGGTGATGCCCGTGGCGGTGCGGCCCTGTCTGTGCGGGCGGTGACGGGCAAGCCGATCAAGTATGTGGGCATGGGGGAAGGGATGGACCGGCTGGAGCCGTTCCGTCCCGAGGGGCTGGCTTCGAGGATCCTGGGGTTCGGAGACGTCGTCGGTCTGATGAAGGACTTCGAGGAGGTCGTCGATACCCAGAAGGCCGAGGAGGAAGCGGTCAAGATGCTGAAGGGGCATTTCAACCTGGTGCAGTTCCTGGACCAGGTGAAGATGCTTCGAAAGCTGGGGCCGCTCCAGGAGGTGGTGGCCAAGCTCCCCTTCTTCCCGGACGGGATGCCGGACGGCATGACGGTGGACGACAAGGCGCTGGTGCGCATCGAGTCGCTGATCCAGTCGATGACGCCGAAGGAGCGGGCGGACCCGTCGTTGCTGGGGCCGAGCCGGGTCAAGCGGATTGCACGCGGTGCCGGGCGAACGGAACGGGAAGTGGAAGACCTGCTGATGCGTTTCAAGGGGATGAAGCAGATGATGACGGCCATCGGCAAGCAGCCGGGGTTGCTGGGCCGCATCCCGGGATTCAAGCAGATGGCGCAGGCGCAGGCGGTCAAGGACATGAAGCCGCAGGACATGTACTCGATGATGCAACCCCCGATGCCCGGCATGGGGGGGATGCCCGGGATGCCCGGCGGGGAGATGGAGCGGCGCAAGACGCAGCCTCGCTTCGCTGAGATGGACAAGCGGCGCAAGAAGGCGAAAGAGGCCCGCAAGCAGCGCAAGAAGATGATGAAGAAGAAGAAGGGGAAGCGATGAGAGGCTTCATCCTGGCAGCGGCAGTCGTGTTGGGGGGGTGCGGGCCTTCGGCCACCGGGGGGGACCCGCTGCCCGACGGTGCGGCAGCGGCCAAGCCCTTTCCCCGTCCGGCGGACATGCACCGCACGACCACGCGGGAGCGGCTGGTCGACCTGCTCTCGAAGCCGGGGATTCCGACCGAGCGTGAGGTCCGTGCGCTCGACCCGGCGGTGGACAGCGAGCTGGCCAACCTGGCCAATGAGCAGACGCTGTCGCAGGCGCTCCGGCTGGAGGCCGTGACGTGCCTGGGCTATTTCCAGAACAAGAGGGCGCGGCTGCTGCTGCGGAGCATCCTGACTGATCCGGCGTGGGACAAGCCCTACCGGGTCGCAGCGCTGGAGGCGATTGCCCGGTGCGTGGGGAGCGACGCGTACGAGACGCTCAAGCAGCATGCCACTGACGGGGATGCGGACATCCGCGCCGTGGCGATACGAGGGCTCAAGCTCGTCGGCGGGGCCGGTGTCGTGGCGCTGCTCAAGAGCCTCCAGCTCACCGAGCGGGATCCGACGGTGATACAGGAGCTGGACGGTGCGTTGCTGGAGCTGACCCGCTCGCCGCTCGAAGTCAACTAGGTGAGGTGAAACCATGTGGTCCGGAACGTATCCTGCGTTGTCGACTCCGTTTGCGGGCGATCGGCTGGATGAGGATGCTCTGCGTCGGCTGGTCCGGTACGTCGTCGCAGGGGGCGTGGAGGGGATCGTTGCGTGCGGAACCACGGGGGAGGCGCCGGCCCTGACCGTGCGCGAATGGTCGCAGGTGGTGGCCGTGTGCGTGGACGAGTGTCGTGACGTGCCGGTGATTGCCGGCACCGGGACGAACAACACCCAGAACACGGTGGCCAGGACGAAGCTCGCTCGTGAGCTGGGGGTCGCTGCCGCGCTGGTGGTGGCACCGTACTACAACAAGCCGACGCAGCGGGGGCTCGTCGCCCATTTCACGCGGGTGGCCGAGGAAGGGAAGCTCCCGGTGATCCTGTACAACATCCCGGGCCGTACGGGCGTGAACATGACCGCTGAGACCATTGCCGAGCTCTCACGGGTACCGGGAATCGTCGGGGTGAAGGAGGCCGCCGGCTCGATGGACCAGGTCGGAGCGATCCTGGAGAAGGCAGCCGAGGGGTTCGCAGTGCTGTCCGGGGACGACTCGCTGTGCCTTCCGATGTATGCGCTGGGCGGGCACGGGGTGATCTCCACGACCGCGACCCTGGCCCCGGCGCTGATGGGGGGGATGTACCGGGCGTTTCGGGACGGCCGGGTGGCTCAGGCCAGGGCCGCACACTACAAGCTGCTGCCCCTGTTCCGTGCGCTGTTCGCAGAGACGAACCCGGCACCGCTCAAGTACGCGCTGAGCCGGTTGGGACTGGGGGCCAACGAGCTGCGGCTGCCGCTGGTTCCGGTGACCGAGGCGACGGAGCGCATGGTGGATGAGGCACTCGCAGGGTGTGGTCTTCGGGGAGGGAACGCTTGAGACTTGCCGTCAATGGCGCCTGCGGGCGGATGGGGCGCGAGGTGATCGCTGCGGCCCTTTCGCGTGGCGGGCTCGAGATCGTCGGCTGCTGGGAGCACGGTGCCCATCCCCACCTGGGCCGGAAGCCGGAGGGGTGCGACGTGGCCGTGTCCCGGCAGTGGGAAGGGGCTGTGCCCGACGTGGTCGTGGATTTCACCAGCGAATCGGGGGTGCTCGGGCTGCTCGATGGGCTCGAGAAGGCCGGGTGCGGGCTGGTGTGCGGGACCACCGGGTTGTCGGCAGCGGCGATGGCCCGGCTTCAGGCCCTTGCCGGGAAGGCGCCGGTCTTCCATGCCGCGAACATGAGCACCGGCGTGTACGTGCTGGGGCGTGTGGTGCAGCTTGCTGCCCGCCTGGTGGGCGGGGAGTGGGACAAGGAGATCATCGAGATCCACCATCGCCGGAAGGCGGATGCGCCGTCGGGGACTGCGCTGACGCTGGCCCGATTGCTTAGGGAAGCGGCGGCGTCCGAGCTTTCCGAAGTGTGCGGGCGCAGCGGGCTCTGCGGGCCCCGAAAGGCATCGGAGCTGGGGATTCACGCTGTCCGTTGCGGGGACGTGGTGGGCGAGCACGAGGTGGTCCTGGCGGGGCCTGCGGAGACGCTGAGGCTGTCGCACACAGCGCTGAGCCGATCGGTGTTCGCCGTCGGCGCGGTGCGGGCCGCTGAGTGGCTGGCCGGCCGGGAGCCGGGGCTGTACGGCATGGCCGACCTGTTCGCGGGGGAATGATGGACCGCATCGACTGGACCGCGGTGGAGCGGCTGATCGACCTGGCGCTGGCGGAAGACCTGGGGGCCGGGGACATCACCACCGACGGAATCGTGTCGGCCCGTGCCCGCGGGACGGGGCAGGTGACTGCAAAGCAGACGTGCGTGGTTTCGGGCCTCTTCCTGGCCGAGCGGGTCTACCGGCGCCTGGATCCGGACGTGAAGGTCGAGCTGCTGGTCGCTGAGGGGAAGCGGGTGACATCGGGCACTGTGCTGTGCCGGATCACCGGGCAGTTCCGGGCCCTGCTGGCCGGCGAGAGGACGGTGTTGAACTTCCTGCAGCGTCAGTGCGGCATTGCGACGCTGACTCACCGATTCGTGCGGAAGGTGAGCCGGACGAAGGCCCGCATCTACGATACCCGGAAGACTGCGCCCGGCATGCGGACGCTGGACAAGTATGCGGTGCGGACCGGTGGAGGGTGCAACCACCGGATGGGGCTGTACGACGCGATTCTGATCAAGGAGAACCACATCGCGGCCGCCGGTGGAGTGGACCGTGCGATCGCCAGGGCCCGCAAGGCGCACCCGGACGTGGTGCTGGAGGTGGAGGTCCGCAACTTTTC
>Ga0194127_10009274_pt1 | contig 10380 bp, 7 predicted proteins | sample TA2KigC100mmetaG_FD_148624 | JGI IMG/M metagenome (GOLD analysis project Ga0194127, IMG submission 148624) | Freshwater microbial communities from Lake Tanganyika, Tanzania - TA2015036 Kigoma Deep Cast 100m | ecosystem: Environmental > Aquatic > Freshwater > Lake | place: Tanzania: Lake... | reverse complement strand
GCCGCATCTCCTCGTCCAGCGCCCGGAGCACCCTTGCCTGGGCCTCAGGGAGTATGCGGCACCCCTCCTGCCCGTTGCCGTCCGCCTTCCACCATCCCGCAGACGGCTCGTTGAACGGTTCCAGCGAGGCGAACCTGACGCCGGCCGCTCGCTCCACCTTGCGCCCGACCTCGACCAGCCAACGCGCGAACTCGCCTTCGCACTCGGGCTTCAGGTTCTCCGCGCCCTTGTCGCCGCCGTGCGTGTCGCCGTTGCGAAGCATCCAGTGCGGCGGCGAGTTTACGAACAGCTCGAACACATTCGCGCCAAGGCGCCTCGCCTCGCGGAGGCAGGCTATCTGACCGCGGTCGCGTTCAGGATGGAACGTGCCGTCTGCGTCGAGCGTTACGCGGACCTTGCCCCCGGGCCGGAAGCGCTTCGCATCGGCCTCCGGCGACGTCCCCCCAGCGTTGTAACGGGCCACGTTCCAGCCGAGGCAGTCGTCACTGCGCCCAAACAGTCTGCGGCATGCCTCGCGGCGCGCCGCATCGGGCCAGGCCTCCGTGAACACGCCCCACCACGATAGGCTGCACCCGAAGCCCTGCCAGTGGCGGATCTCAACGCGGTCGGGGTTAATGGCGATCGTCGCAGGCGCCTGCGCGACCGCGAGCGCCGCCAGAGCGATGAAAGCGTTCATACGGTGTCGCGCTGAGCGCCGGGTTGGAACAGACGACCCAGGGCGCCGTCGAGCAGGTGCTGGGTACCGATGGCCGTAACCGGCATACCGTCGGCCGTTGTGGTCCACTCCGTGTCTTGGTAAGGGCAGACAGCCCAGTTGCCTCCCTGTGGGTACCGCGCGCGAAACGCGCCGAACCCGTGACCTGAGATGCGGTCGGGGCTGATCTTGCACTCGACGGCCTCGGCGGCCCCACCGGCCATTGAAACGACGAAGTCAACCTCGTGGCCCGTGGTGTCCCGCCAGTATCCGATGCGGGCCGCGGGATGCGCCGCGCGCAGAGTGTCGAGGACCAGATGCTCCCACAGGCCGCCGCGATCCTCGTCGCGTATCTGTGACCATCCGCGAACGAAAGAGATGACGCCGGTGTCGAATGCGTAGACCTTGGAGCGGCCTACGAATTCGCGACGTCCGCCTGCTGAGTACGGACGCACCTGGTACACGGCGTGCGCCACGGACAGCGCCTCCAGGTGGGAGCCCACGGTCGGCCTAGAGAGCCCCGCCTCCGAAGCGAGCTTGCCAATGTCCAGGATGCCGCCGCTCTGCCTGAGCAGCATGTGGAGCAGGGCCATGAATCCCGTGCGGTTGCGAACGCCGAACAACTCCGAGATGTCGCGGGCGTAGAAGCTGTCCAGCCACTCCGCGAAGAATGTTGCGTCAGCCTCAGGCGCGAGGAGTTGCTCGGGCAGCCCGCCCCGCAGGAGCCTTCCGTCCAGAGAGGGCACGCCGAACGGACCCCTGCACTCGTCCCACAGCACAGGACTGAGGTAGATGGTCTCCTTGCGACCCGTGAGCGCGTCCCGGAACTTGCGCGTGGCCGCAAGGGTGGAGGAGCCGGTTGCGAGGATTCGCAGGTGAGGGAACGCGTCCGACGCGATCTTCAGGACCAGGCTCGGGTCGGGGAGACGGTGGACTTCGTCCAAGATGATGGTCGAGCCCGGCGGCGCCGACCGGTAGAACGCCTCGGGGTCCGAGAGGCGACGGGCGGCGCTCGGGAGGTCGCAGTTGACGTACTCGGTCCCATCAAGCATGCGCGCCAGACTGGTCTTGCCGACGCGCCGAGGGCCCGACAGCCACACGATGGGGCGCCGCCGCCATGACGCCTCGATGCGCTCCAGCCAGAGTTGGCGGTGGATCATGCAAGTATACTTAGCACAAATCGCGTAGAAATGCAAAGTACGGTTGCATGAAGGCGTCCGGCACGGGCTGCGGCGTACCGGTACTCGCTGCGGGCCACTCTACGGCCCACCAGCCATCTGCTCCGCGCCGGACCATGCGCCTCAGCCGCTGCAGAGAACTCCTCTTCGGTCTCGATGCGAACCGTAGTCGCATTCCGCAGGATGCCGGCCAGCGATCGCGTATGCCTGGGCGGCGAGAACCGGATGACCAGCTTTCCGTCCTCGACCGCCTGTATGGCGCGCCAACCCGGACGGATCCCGAGCACCCGTCGGATGTCGGCCTCGATGGTGATCTGTCCCTCAAGACCCACGGTATTGCTCATGTTCGGCCCCCTACCACCTTACGTCAACGGCCTCCACCTCACGCGCCGGTACGCGTACGGTCAGCGACAAGCCCTCGGGGCTCGCAACGGCTTGGACGGACTCCGACGAGGCGGGCGCGCGCACCATGGTGGGTGGACGGCGCGAAGCCAGATGCGAGGATGCGATGGACACCGTGATCGGCTCGGCTGTTCCCGATGCGTTGAACACGGTAACGACCGCGCGCTTTCCCCTCCGGAGCCAGTGCACCTCGACGCCTTCGGGGGCCGTCAGGCCGATGTCGTCCATGAACCTAGCCACCCAGAAGAACGACCCCACGGCTTCGTTGATCTTCCGGTTCCGGTGGATGTTCGATGGGCACCAGTATGGGATGCCGCCCATGCGCGCGTCGGTGAACAACGGGTGATCGGGGTGCGTGTAACGGTAGAGCTGCGGGAACGTGACCGTGCCCGGAATGGACTGCCAGAAGCCGCCCTGGGTACCGTCGAGGTACTGGCCCGAGCCTTCCCAGGCGCCTTCCACCCACTGCCAGTAGTGCGGCAGAATGCGCCGGGCGTCGCGCTGCAGGTCGCGCAGGAAGCGCGGGTAGCCCTCGCCCCAGGCCGTGGCCGGCGTCGAGTGGCCGTGCTCGCGGCTGAAGCAGAACATCGAGGATGCCGCGCCGATCTGGTCGAGCTGCACGCCGTCGGTTCCATACTCCCTGACGGTTCGGAGGACCTCCTCGCGGAGATGCGCCTTCCATCCCGGCGCCGAAGGGCAGAGCACGACGAACTTGCCGTCGCCATACTGCTCGATCCAGCGCTTGCCACCCTCCTGCCGTACCTCCCATTCGGGATGGCGGGCCAGTGTCGGGCTCTCCAGCGCCGCGAGCCGCGCGTTCAGGTAGAGCACGCTGATCATGCCGATCTCGCGCATCGTGCGCAGCGTGTGCTTGAGGCCCTCGACGCCGCCCATGGCATCGGACGGTAGGTGATCCGGGTACGTCGTGTCGTGGCCCTGCCCGAACCACCCGACGAGCTCGGTGCCGTCGAAGCCGCCGGCCTTGAGCCGCCGCGCCTGTTCGAGCGCGCCGGCGTACGTGCCCGTCTCCATGGCCTTCGTAACGTCCTTCAGATGGGGGTCGTCCACGGGCCGCGAGCGCACGACGGTTCCACCCATGATCGGGTATGCGCGCACCTGCGGCGAGATGGACGGCTTCGCAGCCCATGTTCGGAACCACGCGCCGTACCGGTCGGCGGCCCCGTGCCAGTCGCCGTCGAGCGTTTGCCAGACGACCGTGGGCAGCCTCCGCGATCGGCCCGGCAAGATGAAGGGGTACTGATAGACGGTCATCTCTCGGCCGGGCCCGCCGAACGCAAAGTGCTTGAACGTCATGGCGCGGTCGAGAACATGGAGGGCCAGACCTGCATCCTTGCCCGAGTAGGTGAGGTACTGCATGGATGCCGGAACGGGGTAGGCGATGCCGCGGCGCTCGGCAGCGAGCGCCGTCCATGGATCGCCGAGGCGCTGGCCGGGCCGATCCGGGATGTAGAGCGCGCCCGACGGCACGTCCCGAACCCCTCGCAGCGTCGGCCCGACGACCCCGACCACTGTGCCGCCGGTGCGGTTCGTTACGGTGATATCCCACCGCACCTCGCTGCCCACGATTCGCGCGCGCGCCGTGCACCGGACCGCCTTCCCGCCGAACGAGGCCACGTGGACCAGCCATCCGGAACTGCTTCGCGAGACCCTCACGCCCTCCGGCTTGCGCTCGACCCAGCTCTGGGCCTTCCAGATGTCCGCCTCGTCCGAGTGGAGCACCGTGATCAGCGGCGCGCCGGACCACTCGGCCAGCGTCCGGCCATGGGCGGCCAGCGTCACGTGAGACCCGTCCGAGGACAGATCAAGCCCAGGGGTTGATGCGCCTAGAGCGGCCATGCCGACGAAGAGAGATGCGAGTGTCATGCCTTGCTTCCGTTGAGAGATCGTGACGCCGTGACGCGGTGGCCTCATCGCAGCAAGAAGCTGCGGCTACATGATGGAGATGCGCTACGGGTTCACTCGCTTCAGGACGAGGCAGTCCACGCCGATCATGTGGCCGATGGCCCGCGCGTTCTTGCCCGTCAGCCTGAGCCGGAGCGTGTGGGCGCCGGCCGTCAGGTCCACTTCGCCGAACTCGATGCCATCGGCCCGGACGACGTGAGTGGGGCCGTAGCCGCCCTCGCCGTTGTAGCCGTCGAAGGGCTCGCCGAGAGGCTTACCGTCCACGAGCAACTGCACGATCCCGAAGTCGGTCGCACGGGTCATCCATGCCGACAGGGCGTACCGGCCCGCCGACGGCACGTCCATCTGTATTGAGAGGTAGTCGCCGGAGCCCTTCCCGATGTACCAGAGGAAGCGGCCTTTGCTCCACTTGCCTGCGAAGCGGATCGCGGTGGGGGCTGCGCCGCCGGTCCTTGCGGTCTCGATCAGCGCCTCGGCTTCGATCGCGTCGGGAATGTCGCCCGGTCCCGGTGGGTACTTGTGGTTGGGTCTGCGGCCCGCCCGATCGGGGAGAGCAGGAAACGGAGCGTGGGGCTCGCGCTGATACCAGTAGGCCACGCTCGAGTAGCCGTTGGCGAGGTCGTTAGCGTGCCCATGCTCGATGCTGACCTTGATGGACTTACCGAAGCGGATCGGATCGCGGACGAAGAACCGGTACATGGCGTTCTTGCCGAACCACGGGTCCTTGTCGCGGTTCTCGACGAGGTGGAAGCCTGTGTACGGCCCGCTGTACTCGACATCGGGGCACGCGCCGCCTCCGAATATCTCCTCCGAGCCGGTGCCGTGATAGGCGGGCGGCCATGGCCGACCGTCCACCACGATCATGTCGTCGCCCTCGCCCCACCATGAGCCCACCAGGTTGTCAACGCCAAGCATGTAGCCCGCGACATGCCCCTCGCCCTTCGCCTCGAGGATGACGTAGTTCTCCTTGCCGTCCCGGTTCACGTCCTTGAGGTTCACTGCCTTCGTCGGCGAACTGCGGCGGAACTGCGCATGGAACCGCCCGACCGTCCGCATCCAGTCGGGCTCGTTCGAGTAGGTCTCGTGATCAATGTGGTACCAGAAGCCGCCGGGCCGGGTCGAGCCTGGCGCCGCGTCGTAGGTCACCTCGATCCGCGCGCGCTTGGAGAACGCCATCGGCAGGTAGCAGTTCATGCCGTACGATGTAGCGTTGTTGCGGCCCATGCCGGGGTTGATGACGAAGTCGAGCGCTTGAACGGGCCGCGCGAGGCCGTTCGACACGAGGAAGAAGTCGCCGATCGGGCACTCGACGCTGGGCGTCTTCTCGTCGTCCCAGTACATGCGCAGGATGAGGTTGCGGAAGAGGCTTTCGCGCACCGCAGCGTCCTCGATGATGTAGGCCCAATAGAAGTGCCGGATGCACCCGGCCCCCCGGATGTCGGCAAGAACGAGCCTGTCTCCCGGCTTCGGCTGCAGGAAGTCCATGTTGCCGCCCGTCCGGTCCCAGCTCGATATCCGGGATGTAGCGGCATCCTGGATGCGCATGCGCTCGACGAAACCGGGCGTGCCGTCATCGGCACGGGCATGCGCCGCCACGAGGGTCAGTGCGACCGTTGCGATGGCTGTAAGGCGTCTCATATGAGCCTCCTTGTGTGGCACGCAGGGGCCTGGCTGGCGCAGGATCTGCCCATCAGCTTACCGTCCTCGACCGCCACCGCTGCCAACGTGCCGCTAGCCGTTACGGCCGCAGGCCGTGTAGCCGCAGCTTCTCGCTGCGCCGCGCCCGGCTGCCGCAGTCACGCCGCGAGAAGCGTCGGCTACACGCTGCGCGTCTTCCAACACCGTCACGCCGCCGCTGCGCTGCCAACATGCCGCTAGCCGTTACGGCCGCAGGCCGTGTAGCCGCAGCTTCTCGCTGCGCCGCGCCCGGCCCCCACCGTCACGCCGCGAGAAGCGTCGGCTACACGCTACGCGTCCTCCAGAGCCAGGTCGCGCCTCAGATCGGCCACCGACATCCGCGCGCCTCCACCTGCATCGAGTTCATCGAACGCCAATACAAGGCGCTCCGCGTTGGCAGGGGACCGAAGCAGATGCGCGGTCTCCAGAAGCCCCCGAAGCTCGTCTGCCGGCAGCATGGCGACATCCTCCCGACCTCGTCGCCGGATGTAGACAGGCTCGCGGGTGGAGGTGACCTCGTCAAGCAACGCCCGCAGCTGGGCTCGGGTAGAGGAGTATGTGACGGTTCTCGGCACGGGTGTTCCTCCTGTTGCCGTAAGTGGCCCTGCGACTATCACGTCGTGACGCGGCGGCTTCATGATGCGCGGGGCGTTCTGCGACCCGGTACGCGCCTCATTGCCGCCTTCGGTGGAGGATGCCGGCGAGAATCGCCCGCCAGAACCAGGTGCGCAGGAGCATGCCAGGCCCGAAGAGGCGGCGGCGCGTATCCCTGGGCAGGCGCGTGAGTTCGAACTTGAAGTGGCCGAGGCGACCGTCCTGGGCGGCCAGACCCGCCGCGATGAGCCGCAGGGCCTCGTCGGACGGATATCGCCTCTCGGCCACTTCGAAGAGCTTGCGGGCGTCATCGTGCATCTCGATGTGGTCGAGCGCCATGATCGTCGCGGCCAGGTCGGCCGCCGAGCCCGGCAGGTTGGTGTGAACGTACTCGATCAGGCGTGCGATGTCCTCGTCGCGCCCGCGGGCCTTGAGCATGCCGAGGGCCGGGGCGATGGCGCCTGAACTGGGCTGCGGCGTGCAGATCAGCGCATTGAGGTCCAGATCCGCCTCCTCTGTCCGACCTTCGTGTTCCAGTACCTGCATCCGCATGCACCGGAGCGCATCGGTCGGACCGTCCGCGTCCAGGGCGCGGTCGAGCTCCTTGCGCGCATTAGCCCAGCGCTCGTTGACCACGAACAGCAGGACGAGAGCTCCACGAGCCACGCGAGAGAAGTAACTGGGGCCGGACCGCTCGGCCTCACGATACGCCGCCTCGGCTCTGCGAACATCGCCCCGCTTCATGGCCGCGTTGCCCCTGGACAGGAGCGCCTGACCCCTCAGGGCCGGGATCGCTTCTGCGGCTCGTCGCCGGTAGTTCTCGGCGGCGGCGGCATCGCCACGGCTCTCCGCGACGGAGGCGAGAACCGCGAAGGCGTTGGCCTGGCGCGCGTGCAGCTCCAGCGCGTTGTTGGCGGCCTGCTCGGCGTCGTCCACCTTGTTCAGGTGGAAGCGAACCAGCGCGAGATCGGACCATGCCTGTGCATCGCGCCCACCCATCGCCGCGATGGCGCTCAGCGCCTCCGCCTCCGCCAGCGGAAGATCGCGGCGCGACAGGGCGCGCTGGCAGCGAGCTCGGTGATACGGGGGGCTCCCCCGGAACCAGTCGGGGGGCGTATCGAGAATGGCGGCCTCGGCTTGGGTGTCGTTGGCGAGCCGATGGACGATCGCCATCGTTCGAAGTACACCCCGATCTTGCGGATACAGCGCCAGACTGCGTTGGAGCGCCCTGAGCGCCGCAGCGAGATCGCCCGACTGGAGGGCGCGCTCGGCGATCGCGTCCAGAGTCAGGTAGTGGTCGGAATCCAGGGCCTCGCCTTGCAGGATCAGCTCGTCTCGCCGGGCGTGGTCTCCCACGACGGACGCGACCATGGCGCATGCGCCGAAGCAGGCCGCGCAGGGCGCCTCGGCGAGCAGCGCGTCTGCCTTGCTGCGCGCTCCATCGAGGTCGCCCGAACCCAGGGCCGCCAGAACGGCCAGAGCGCGCAGGTCGGGCATATCAGGATGCTCTGCCGCAAGAAGATCGAGCTCGGCCAGGGCGTCCATTGCCCCCAGGCTCTCGACGGCCTCCCGCGCGGCTGCGACCGGTTCGGGAAGGGTGCGCGGCTCAGGCGTGCCCAAGGTCGCCCTCCCTCATGCGCCAGGCTCTGTCGGCCGCACGCCGCTGCTGCTCGGCGAGGATGGCCGGCTGCTGCACGATGAAGGGCGTCCCATGCGGGCCTGTCTCCACGCCGTAGCGTCGGGCAAGCTCGTCGGCAGGCGCGAAATCGTCGCCGACGGAGTGGAGCCACGCCGCCAGTTCCCCATCCAAAGCAGCGAGGGTTGCCGGCGAGACGCCGGAGCTACGACCGTTGGCGGGATCGGCCGCGAGGTTGCGCATCTGGTAGGGATCGGCCCGGTCATCGTACAGCAGCCAGGGCCGATCGGCAAAGCGGGCGTACGTGTGGGTCTCCGTTACTACGCCCCGCCAGACGGGGAACGACTGCGGTACCGCGTGGAGGTACAGGTAGATTGGCGCGATCTCGGGGCGTGGCCCGGGCCTGGCGTAGAGCATGTCGAGCCACGGTCGGCCCTCCATCTCGCTCGGAACGGGCGCGCCGCCGACGGCGCAGAGCGGGGGCGCAAGGTCCGCCAGGCCGAACGGCGCGGTCTCGACTGCGCCTCCCGGTATTGTGCCGGGCAGGCGGGCGATGAAGGGCACGATCACCGACTCGGCCCAGGGCTTGCTTTTCCATCCCCGATCGTGACTGTAGAGCATGTCGCCGTGGTCGCTCGTGAAGATGACGAGCGTGTCGTCGGCCAACCCGGCCGCGTCGAGCGTGTCCATGAGCTGCCCGAAGCACCAGTCGAGGGCCGTGATGTGGGCGTAGTAACCTGCGACAACGTTCGGATCGGCATGGACTGCATTCGCGCGCATCCGCAGCGCCGCCGCGTCGTACATGCGGCGAAACCGGTCGGGCACGTGATCGTATGGGCAATGAGGCGGCCCATAGGACAGGAACATGCAGAACGGCTCATCGGCCCGTGCCGCGTCGTGCAGGTACTCGCGGGCCAGATCGGTCTGAGCGAACGGCTCGTAGCCGTCAATCCAGATGGGCTCGGGGTCGTCGCCGTAGTAGTAAGCCTCGTAGTACAGGTGGTTGCAGTTGCACGCCGCCCAGTGATCGAAGCCCTGGCGGCGTGGCCCCGGCGGAGTGAACGCCGTTCGATCCGTGCCGTCGAGGTGCCACTTTCCGATGTAGGCGGTCCGATACCCGACATCCTTCAGCGATCGCGCGACCGAGGGGCCATCCTCGCGGAGCCGGATGTCGTTGCCGATCACGCCGTGCCGGAGCGCGTGCTGGCCGGTGATCATCGAGGCGCGCATGGGGCAGCATAGAGGGCAGTTCGACACTGCGCGCGTCATGCGTATGCCCTGGGTGGCAAACGTGTCGAGGTTGGGCGTCAGCACAGGCTCCTCGCCCACATGCCCCAGCGACGATCCGCGAAGCTGGTCGGCGAAGACGACAAGGATGTTGGTGCGATTCGCCGTGGGGCCCCGGGAATGTGCGTCCATGCCGGCTCCATTCGGCGCCGCTCGGCCAGACCCCTTTGCCGGCGAGACGCCGGCGCTACATTCGCGCGCAGGAATCGGCGTGTGGCAGCCCGAAGCATGTGCGGAGGCCCCATGGCCGCCGCTCTGGGAGGTGTCGAGTGATCCTATGGCTTGCGTTCCTGCTGTGCGCACTGGCAGACGGAGCCGCGCCTGCGTCCGAGCAGGTCGCCGAGACCAAGCCGGACCGGAAAATCGTGTTCGTGGACTGCACCAAAGATATGGGCCTGAGCATCGGCTCGGACGCCGCGTGCTGGGTTGACGTTGACAACGACGGCTGGACCGATCTCTGCGTCTCGGGCGGCGTGTGGCGCAACGATAAGGGCCTTCGATTCTACAAGGTGGCCGACATCGGTCCCGGCGTCGTCGCGGCGGATTATGACAACGACGGTTACGCGGACCTGTTCTCGTGGGGCCAACTGAAGCTCTACCGCAACGAAGGCGGCAGACGTTTCCGAGAGGTCGCTCTGCCCGAGCTTCCGGCCACGGTATCGCGCGGCGCCTGTTGGGGCGACTTCGACAACGACGGCCTCGTTGATCTCTACGTCGGGGGCTTCGAGGACTGGGACAAGGGGATCACGTACCCTGACGTGATACTGCGCAACCGCGCCTCTCAGGGCTTCGCCGTCCATTGGTCTGAGACAAGGTACCGGGCTCGAGGAGTCACAGCCTGCGACTTCAACCGCGACGGGAGGCTCGATGTCTATGTCTCCAACTACCGGCTCCAGCCCAACCTGCTGCGGCTGGGCCAGGCTGGGGGCCAGTTCCGCGATGCCGCGCAGGAGTTCAACGCTATCGCTACGTCGCCGGGGTTCGACCCC
>Ga0194127_10009272_pt1 | contig 10380 bp, 9 predicted proteins | sample TA2KigC100mmetaG_FD_148624 | JGI IMG/M metagenome (GOLD analysis project Ga0194127, IMG submission 148624) | Freshwater microbial communities from Lake Tanganyika, Tanzania - TA2015036 Kigoma Deep Cast 100m | ecosystem: Environmental > Aquatic > Freshwater > Lake | place: Tanzania: Lake... | reverse complement strand
AGATCGGCAAACACGGTGCTGCTGAGCTGGGCATGCACCTCAACCGCCGAGCGCAGGTCCATTTTTTCTGATTCCTCAACCAGGGGCAGCACCACATAGGCGCGCTGCCCCTGGGCCACCTCACGGCGAATCAGGGCATAGGCCTCATCACGGCCGCCGCTGCGCAGCACCTGGGTTGCAATGGGGCGCCGACCTGGCGGCAGCTCATCGATCTGACTGACGTCCAGATCCCCATGCAGCGACAGGGCCAGCGTGCGCGGAATTGGGGTGGCCGTCATGGTGAGCAAATGGGGCTGCAGTCCCTTGGCCAGCAGCCGGTTGCGTTGATTGACACCAAAGCGGTGCTGTTCATCAACCACCACCAGGCCCAGCCGCTCAAAGGACACCGGGTCCTCAAGCAGTGCGTGGGTTCCCACCAACAGCTTCAACTGACCGTTACCCAGATCATCGAGCAGCTGCCGCCGCCGGCGCGCCGGGGTTGAACCGGTCGCCGCCGGCGCGCCGGGGTTGAACCGGTGAGGAGTGCGCTGCTCACGTGTAGCTCGTTCAGCCAAGCATTGATCTTGTGAAAGTGCTGCTGCGCCAGCACTTCAGTCGGAGCCATCAAAGCGCCCTGACAGCCGGATTCGATCGCGATCAGCAGGGCGGCCAAGGCCACAACCGTTTTGCCGCTGCCCACATCACCCTGCACGAGCCGGGCCATCGGTTCAGAGCGGCCCAGGTCCTGACGAATTTCGCCCAGGACCCGTTGCTGGGCAGCGGTGAGGGCAAAGGGCAGCAGCTCCACAAAGCGCTGTGTGAGCCCCTGCGGCTCGCCCAGCCCCAAGCTGCCACCAGAGAGCAACGCGGGCGCCTGGGCAGCCTTGAGCGCCCGTCGCCGCTGGGCGAGGCCCAATTGCAACAGCAAGAACTCATCGAAGACCAGACGGGTGCGCGCCGCCGTCAGTTGCTGCTGATCAGCGGGTTGATGAATCACCGTCAGCGCCTCGGCGAGGCTGATCAGACCCTGCTGCTGACGCAACGCCAGAGGCAGCGGGTCCAGGCATTGCGCAGCAAGCGGCAAGACCGCATCAATCGCCTGGCGCATGCGTTCAGCACCCAACCCTTCGGTGAGGCTGTAAACCGGCAAGAGGCGTCCGATGTGCTGCGACTGCACCGTTGCCCCGGCGTGATCCAGCACTTCCATGAGCGGATCACTGAAGCCAGGCCCATAGGGGGTCTGCTTCACCAGGCCACTGACCGCGATGGTGGCCCCAAGCGGAAACTGACGCTGCTGACTCTTGAGCCACGCCGGACTGGTGAAGCGGCGCCCCGCCATGAAACGGCTGACGCGCAGCTTCCCGGTGGGATCATGCAGGTGCAGCTCGAGAATGCTCAGGTTGGGGTTGCGCGGACTCACAAAGGCATGGGAGCGGCGCACGCAGGCCACGATCGTGGCCGTCTCACCCGGCACCAGGGCGCGGATGCGCTTCAGGTTCGCGTAATCGAGGTAGTCACGGGGGTAATGGCGCAGCAGATCGCGCGCCACCAGCAATCCCATTTGGGCCAGACGGGCCGCACTGCGGGGGCCGATGCCTTTGACATCAGCCAGCGGAGTCAGGGGCGAAAGAACCAAGGCGGCGCTTTGATGGCGCACCTGTTTGGACGCTGTGGCGAGTTTGAGCCGCGGCGGAGCCATCTCTGCAGCGGGCCGATGCTGCTGGCGCAACGCCAGCAGCCACTCACGACTCAGTCGCACCAGACGCTGCCGTTGCCCCAGGCTCAGGTCTTCGTAACGGCTGTAGCCAGCCAGAAGAGCCTGCAGGCGTTCCTGGTGGGAGGCATCGAGCGGAACCGGGCAATCGCCTAGCTGGAGGCGCAGGAACGCGGCAAACGTCTCACGACGCCCCTGCAGGTTGCCAAAACCTCGGTCAGCCTCCAGCTGCAGGCCCTGTTGCAGGGGCAACAACCAGCGGTGCAGACGGCGCTCTAGGGAGACGTCTGAGGGTTCTGGGCTGTCGCGTGATCGTTCAAAAAGCAGAGCCTGGGTGTCCAGCAGATGATCAGATCCCGGGTCAGGAAGCGGAAGACTCAAGCGCACCAGATTGGTTGCACTGGTTTGGCTGTCGATCTGGCCAGCAGCCACGGCCTCGAGCAAGCGCAAGGGCAACAGCGTGTTCAGCAGTCCCAGGCGCATCAGCTCAACGTTGATCGCATGGGACAGCGTGCGCAACCGCCTTGCTAACGCCGCTTCAAGCTGATCCAACCAAGCCAGCAGCAAGCCCGGTTCAGCAGGCAGCAGGGCATCCCCTGAAGCCAGGGTGGCCGTCGCGGAAGCGGGTTCTGCCTGGGCTTGATCCAACAGCTGCGTGAACGCGGCGATCAGATCGGATGCCACATCCTCCTGCTCCGCAGGCACGGAGGTGGGGTCTTGCGGGCCATCACCTGCTGGGGTGAGCTGCGCGGCAGGCTCCATGCCAAACAGAGAGCCACGAATCGGCAGCGCGAGCCCCAGATGAACCGAGCCTTGTGGGTTCTGCTGGTCGGCCCCAGCTGCGGCTGATGTCTCAGTCTCGAGCGATGGGGAAGACTGCAGCTGCTGCAACCACTGACGCCTGGCACGCATGGCACGCCGCCGCTGGCGCTGCTGCATCTGCAAGGCGAGGGCCTGCAGCTGCTCAATCGTCAGCAGCGCACAGCTGCGCCTAACCAGGCTCGCCAAGCGCCCGTGCAGATGCTGACGCTTGGCGAGCTCAAGCGCCTGATAGCGCTCAGGCTGGTGGGAGACGGCCAACTGGAAGCAGGCCTGATCCACGGCTGAACCAAGGCCTTCTCTGAGCACTTGCAAATACAGGGCCCAGTGGCGGTACAGCTCAGGGTTCCCCTGCGCGACACGCTGGCGCAGCTGCTCAAGCTGCAGCGCTGACTCGCGGCTGGGCGAGGCCGACTCCAAGGGGATCAGGCAGCCTGCATGGCGGCGACTTCGGCAGCGAAATCGGCCTTTTCGACCTCAATGCCCTCACCGAGGGTGTAGCGGGTGAAACGGCGGACCTGAACGTTTTCACCAATCTTGCCGGCCACCTGCTTGACCATCTCCGAAACGGTCATGGTGCTGTCTTTGATGAAGGGCTGATCCAGCAGGGCAAGTTCCTTGAGGCGCTTGCCGATGCGTCCCTCAACGATCTTCTCCTTCATCGCATCAGGTTTGCCAGCCAGATCATCGCGGCCCATTTCGATGGCCTTTTCTTTGTCGGCGACCTCAGAGGGGATCTGGTCGACCGAGACGTACTCGACGTTGGGGCAAGCAGCAATCTGCATGGCCACGTTGCGAATCAGTTCCTGGAACAGATCGCCGCGGGCCACAAAATCGGTCTCGCAGTTGATTTCGACCAACACACCGACGCGTGCACCGGTGTGGATGTAACTGCCGATGGCGCCCTCAGCGGCGGTGCGCCCCGCTTTCTTTTCGGCACTTGCGATGCCCTTTTGGCGCAGCCACTCGATCGCCTTTTCCGTATCCCCATTGGATTCGGAGAGGGCTTTCTTGCAATCCATCATGCCGGCGCCGGTCTTGTCGCGCAGGTCCTTGACGAGTTTTGCGGAGATCTCGGCCATGACTAGAGAAAGGAATTCAAAAGGGAACGTGGAACCTGCCCAGTGATCAGGTCCCTATGACAAGGGGTGCGGCCACGCAGGCCTGCACCCAGGAGTGGTCAGGGACGCCCCTAAATGGGGCGGCAGGCGATCAGCCCTCGTCGTCGGGGCCTTGATCGCCAGCGCCATGACGGCCTTCGTTGATCGCATCGGCGAGGCGGCTCAGCACCAACTGCACCGAACGCACCGCGTCATCGTTGCAGGGGATCGGAACATCGCAGAGATCGGGATCGCAGTTGGTGTCAAGCATCGACACCAGGGGAATGTCGAGTTTGCGAGCCTCGAGCACGGCGTTGGTTTCGCGGCGCTGGTCGACGAGCACGACCACGTCAGGCAGGCGACGCATGGTCTTGAGACCACCGAGATACTTCTGCAGACGCTCGAGCTCGCGGCGCAAGACCGCAGCCTCCTTTTTGGGACGCATGGCAATCGCGCCGGAGGACTCCATGCGCTCGAGATCCTTGAGGCGATCGATGCGGGCACGCATCGTGGTCCAGTTGGTGAGCATGCCGCCCAGCCAACGCTGGTTCACGTAGGCAGCTCCGCAACGGGTCGCCTCCTGGGCGATCACTTCAGAGGCCTGTTTCTTGGTACCGACAAACAGGAAGCGCTTGCCGCTGCGGGCGGCACTGCGAACCCATTTGTACGCGTTGTTCATGCAGACGGCGGTCTGCACCAGATCGATGATGTGGACACCATTGCGCGCGCAATAGATGTAGCGCGACATCTTGGGGTTCCAGCGCCGGGTCTGGTGCCCAAAGTGGGCACCAGCCTCCATCATTTCGGCGAGTGTGACGACAGCCATGGTTGGTTGGGTTTCGGGTTTGCCTCCACCTGCCAGGGATCACAGGACCAGACGGCGGGATCCGCCATGGTGTGATCACCCGAAACACGCAGGTGTGCGGATGTGGGTGTTACCCCGCCAAGCTATCAAACGGCCCTGCGGGCCAGATCGAACAGGCTGCGCACGCCAATGCGATTGAGGGGAAGACGCAGCAATTCCATCGCCCACGCGGCATGGCCGCGGCGAATCAGCCATGCCAGCAAGGGGCGCAGGCTGCGCTCGTTGAGCAGACCGCCCAGGGTCAGCAGCTCCCAGAGCAGCCAGTGAAACCAGGTGTACTGGATGATCAGCCGCACCCGGCGGCTGGGATGTTTGCGGTAGAACACCAACCCCATGCGCGCCCGCTCGCGCTCAACCTCGATCAGACGGGGAATCTGCTCCAGCGACAGCGGCGGGTGCCAGTGGTAACCGACCGCCTGCGGCACGCGAATCAGGCGAACACCCAGCTGGCGCAGCCGCTCACCGAGTTCGAGGTCCTCCCAGCCGTAGAGGCGAAAGGCCGTATCAAACAGGCCCGAGCGCTCCAGCAGGGAGCGGTCGATGGCCACGTTGCCGGTGGCGAAATACGCCCAGGAGGCATCACGCAGCTTGTGCCGCTCACGGGTCGGATCGTCAAAGTTGGCCGTGTTGATCACCGCGCCATAGGTGAAACACAGCCGGTTGCCCTGCTGCTTCCAACTGTTATGCAGCGCCTTGGCATGGGCCATCAAAAAGCCCTCGGCAACGACCAGATCACTGTCGATGAAGACGATCACATCGCCGCGGGCAGCATCGACTCCGCGGTTGCGGCCCTCAGCCGGCCCGCCATGCTCCTGACAGATCAGCCGTACGTGGGGTAGCTCACTGGTGTGCCGCTGAACCCAGGCCACCGTGTCATCGCTGGAGCCATCATCGACCAGCACCACCTCAAAGCCCACCGCCGGATCAGCAAGCTGCTGAGCCTCCAGCGCCCGCAGGCATTTCTGCAGGATCGGTAGCCGGTTGTAGGTGGGAATGACGACGCTTAAAAACATGCGCGAGCTCGCTCATGAAAAAGGGGTGCCCCGAAGGTCACCCCAGCAGCCTGCAACACACGGGGCTGGCTGAATCAATCAGCCGCACCGCCGTTGTTGGCGGTCCCGGTGACGCCATTGCCTGCGCCCTCACCACGGCCATCGCCACGCAGCTTGCGCTTCTTGAACTTGCGGGCGTAGGCCCTGTTGCGCTCCTGCTTTTCCTTTTTCAGATTCCTGCGCTTGGCCATGCGATGGACGCCATTGAAATGTGCTTGCTGAAAGCTTACCCATCGGCGGTGAGCGCAGCCTGGCTGACCGACCCCAGAGGCGCGGGCACTTGATCGACAAACAGACGACCGTCCTCCATGCGCAACAGACGATCGGCCACATCAAGGATGCGTGGATCGTGGGTGACCATCAGCACGGCACAACCCTGCTCGCGCGCCAAGCGGCGCAGCAGTTCGACCACTTCGCGGCCGCTGCGGCTGTCGAGGGCCGCTGTGGGTTCATCAGCAAGCAGCAGATCCGGCTGGGCGGCAAGGGCGCGGGCGATGGCAACACGCTGCTTTTGACCACCAGAGAGGTCATGGGGCAATTTGCTCAGATGATCGCCAAGGCCCACAGCACGCAGCCATTCGCGCGATTGATCGCGACGCACCCGGTAGGCAAGATCACTGAGTAGGTCAGCTCCCATCTGCACGTTCTGCTCGGCGCTCAGGCAGCGCAGCAGATTGTGGCCCTGAAAGATCATGCCGATGCGGCGGCGCAGCTGCTGCCGCAGGCCCCGATCGGCACCGTGCAACTCGTTGCCAAACAGGCGCACTGAACCCTGTTGCACCTGCCGCAGGGCACCGACAAGGGTGAGCAGGGTGGTCTTGCCGCAGCCCGAGGGGCCGGTCAGCAGAACCACCTCTCCCGGCATGATCGCCAGGTTCACCTCCTGCAGAACTTGGCGGCGCGCCTGCCCGCGGCCAAACCAGTGGCACAGGCCCTCTGTGCAGATCGCCGCGCTGGATGGCGAGGCGGAAGCGATGGCGCTGGCGGCAGCAATGGCCATGTCGTACGTGCGCTGAGGCCTCAGAAAATTTCAGCCGGATCGGCATCGGCCAATTTGCGCATGGCCAGGGCCGCCGACGCCATGCACATCACCAGGATCATGGCGAACACAAGCAGGGCACGCTGCGGGTCCATGACCACCGGCAGGCGCGTGCCGGAACGCACCAGGGCATAGAGGCCCTGCCCGGCCACATAGGCGGGCACATACCCGAGCACAGCAAGCAGCAATCCTTCACGGGCCACAACACCGAGCAAACCGCTAAGGCGATATCCCATGGCCATCAGGGTCGCGTATTCGGGCAGATGGTCGCTGACATCGGAATACAGGATCTGATAGACGATCACGCAGCCGACCACGAAGCCCATGGCGGCACCCAGCGTGAAGATGAAGCCAATGGCCGTACTGGTACGCCAGTAGGTCTTCTCAAGCTCCTCAAACTCATCTTTGGTCAGCACTCTGACGTCGTTGGGCAGTTGGCGCTGCAACCTGCGGGCCACCGCTTCGGGATCGGCACCAGGGCGCAACCGCAACAACCCCAGCTCGATGCTCCCGGCTGGGGTCGTGGGCATCAGGCGGAAGTAGGTCTCACGGCTGGTGATCATGTTGCCGTCAGCGCCAAAGGACGGCCCCAGCGAGACCAAGCCGGCCACACGGATGCGCTGACCGGAGACTTCGGTCTCGACCGTGCGCCCCTGCTTGAGCCAGCTGGCAATCGGGCCGAATTCGGGTCTCGAGCGTTCATCAAAGAGCACCCAACCTCGGTTCTGCAGCAGCGGCGCCTGGTTACGAATCGCCTGATCCAGAAAGATGGGATCGTCGGGTTCGAACCCCAGCGTCAGGATCGATCGGGTTGTGCGTGCATCGGGGTTGCGCCACAACAACAGGTTCCAGTTGACCGGACTGATCCCTGCCACATCGGCATCGCCCAGGGTCTGGATCAGCCGCCGCCGCGGAAAGCTCGCCATGCCGATCGAGCTCATGGTGCGCGGGCTGAGCAGCACCACATCGGCATCAAACAGCTTGTGCACGGTGACGCTGGCCTCAAACAAGCCGTCGCGGAAGCCCAGCTGCATGAACATCAGGATTCCGGCAAAGGCGATCCCGGCCAACGCCACAGCAAGACGCATCGGTTGCCGGGTCAACAGCAGCCAGGACAGGGGAATGCGCCGTGCCCGCCACACGGTCAACAGACGATTGACTGGCGCTGCTGCCATCGCTTAAGGCTGAAAGCGAGCGATCACCTTGAGCCCTGCGAGCCGCTGCACCCGCGCCGCTTCTGCCGGATTGAGGCTCAGTCGCACCTCGACGATGCGGGCATCGGCATCGGCACTGGGGTCGGTGCTCAGCACCTGCCGCTGCCGCACCTGGGGGCTGATGCGCTCAACCCTGCCCTGCAAGGTGCCCTTGAAGCCACCACTTTCGCTTTCGATCGACACAGCCTGACCAACCGCAATGCGGCCGATGTCACTTTCATAGACCTCGGCAACCACTTCCATGGACTGGTTGGCACCCACTTCAAGAATCCCAGTGCCATCAGCCCGCTCGCCTGGCTGCACCAGCACACGCAACACCAGACCATCGATCGGGGAGCGCAACTCGGATTGGTCGATCTCGGTGGCGAGTCGCTTCAGTTCGGCCTTGGCTTCGAGCAAGCGACCGCGCCGCTCGGTGAGCAGCATTTCACGCTCATCCAGATCACCGGCAGGGTTGGCGCCTGAGCGGGTGAGGCCGCGGTATCGGGCTGTCTGCAACTCGAGCAGACGCACCTGGTTGACAAGGCTGTTGATGCGGGCTGTCAACAACTGCCGCTGGGCCAACAGTCCAGCGCGACTGTCGAAACTGGCAAGAAGCTGGCCGCGGCGCACGGCATCGCCTTCGCGAACATGCAGAGCGGCGAGACGGGGACTGATGCCCATCCCCCCGGAAGGCGGTGCCAGGGTGCGCACATCACCAGCGGGTTCGAGGCGCCCAAGCGCTGCGACGCCCTGCATGACTGGGGCTTGAGCAGGGGCAACAGCGCTCTGGTTGGCTGGCGGCTGCAGCCGGCGCGGCTGGGGCCGCAGCAACGCAACCAGCACCAGCAAAGACCCCACACCAGCCAGGGCGATCCAGCCCAGACGAGGCATGCGCGCCAACAGAGCGCTCATGGCCGCGGTGGATCGTCGAACAGCAGCTCCTCGATGTAACGGTCGGCCCAGGTCGGGTTGAACGCTTTCTCGAGGACACGGCGGGTCTTGTCGTTGCGCTTCTGCTGCCGGCAATAGCTCAGTTGTCCCTGCCAGCGTCCAACCGTAGCGGGCGCATCAGCAGCATCGGGCAAGACGCTCATGCAGCTGTTGTGCACCAGAGCCAGCAGCTGATCGACACGCTGCACAAAGGCCTCTTCCTCATCGAGGCCATCAGGCCGGATGAAGCAAACATGCGCCGAGAAGATCGACCCCCAGGGCGGCAGCTCACGTCGCTGGCGAAAGCCCGGGCCCGGGTTGCTCAGCAACGCCGCATCGATGGCATCGGGCAGCTGGCCGCAAACCGGCGATAGATCCGCAATGGCTGCCGAAACTCCAGCCGGCGAGGCGACCACATCGGCGCCGAACACCGGCAGGTCATAGCGAGGATCTGGATAGAAGACGCAGTGCAGGATCTGGAGCCCAGCCCCGAGGCGCGCGGTCTCCAGATGCAGCTTGCGCAGACCGCGGCATTGGGCCAGTTCATTGCGAATGAACAGAGCCTCACCATCAAGGCTGCCGCTGATCTCGGCCAGATCGGTGGCCAGCGGCAGCTCGGCCAGCTCCGGGAAGCTCTGCCAGCGGCTGCGGATGCGCTCCGCCAGTGCTTCCATCAACGGATGCAGGCTCATTGGTGGTTTCCAGCCAGCAGAATGCAGATCTTGCCATGGGTTTTGTTTTGCCCGCTGCCCCCCCTGCTGGAGCGATCACAGCAGAAGCGCCGACCACCGAAACGCTGTCAAGCGGCAGTCAGGTCGTCAGTCTGGAGTTGCCCGAGGCGCCCCTCATCTGCATCGATCTGTGGTGCAAGGCCGGCAGCGCCTTTGAGAGCCCGAGCGAAAATGGTCTGGCCCATTTCCTTGAGCACATGGTGTTCAAGGGCAGTGAGCGTCAGGCTGCAGGCGAGTTTGATCTGAACATTGAGGCGCTGGGGGGCAGCAGCAACGCCGCGACGGGCTTTGACGATGTGCACTACCACGTGCTGGTGCCGCCCGAAGCCGCCGCAGAGGCCACTGAGTTGCTGCTCGATCTGGTGTTGCAACCGAGGCTGAGCGGCGACGACTTTGATCTCGAGCGTGGCGTGGTACTTGAAGAGTTGGCCCAGAGCCAGGACCAGCCCGACGAGTTGGCGCTGCAGACCCTGCTGCAAGTGGCCTGCAACGCGCACCCCTATGGCCGGGCGATCCTGGGCGAAGAAGCCCAGCTGCTGGCTCACACCCCGGCGGCGATGCGCCGATTTCAGCAACGTCGCTACCGCGGTGCCCATTGCGTGCTCTCGCTGTGCGGCGCCCTCGGCCAAGCCCGCCTCGAGCCGTTGCTGGCTGCGCTGCAGCACTCACCGCTCAATGCGCTGGAGCCCACAGGCACCGAGCCAGAACCGGCAGCGCTGGCGCTCACCCCTGGTCTGCACCGCAGGAGTTTCGCCAGGCTCGAATCCGCACGGTTGTTGATGGCCTGGTCGTTGCCGCCTGCCGCCGATCGTGGCGCTCTTGCAGCACTCGATTTGGCCACCAGCCTGCTGGCCGAAGGCAGACGCAGCCGTCTGGTCGAGCGCCTGCGCGAACAGCTGCGTCTGGTTGAAAGCATCGATCTCGATCTGCAGGTCCTCGAGTTCGGCAGCCTGGC
>Ga0194127_10009271_pt1 | contig 10381 bp, 7 predicted proteins | sample TA2KigC100mmetaG_FD_148624 | JGI IMG/M metagenome (GOLD analysis project Ga0194127, IMG submission 148624) | Freshwater microbial communities from Lake Tanganyika, Tanzania - TA2015036 Kigoma Deep Cast 100m | ecosystem: Environmental > Aquatic > Freshwater > Lake | place: Tanzania: Lake... | reverse complement strand
TTTTGCTGGACGACCGGTTCGAAGGCATGACCGCGGAGGCGATCCACGAGGCGCTGGGCGACAACCCGGTCTGGGACCGGCCGCAGGGCCTGGTCGAACTGGAGCTGATGCCTGACGGCGACCTGCGCGTGGCCGGGCCGCCCGGCCTCGCCGGCCCGGGCGGTCGCGTCTTCCGCGTCGCAGAGGGCGGCGGCCTGCTCGACCTCGGGGTCCCCGGGGCCGGGGCCGGCGACGACGACCTGCCGGAAGCCCTTCGCAACGACCTGGCCGCGCGCATCGGCCGCGCCGTGGACCAGGCCGAGCGCGCCCCGTTCCCGGGCAACGTCCCGGGCGACGTCCGCCGCGCGATCGCCTCGCGCCGCGACCCCGAGCGCGGCCGGGACGAGTCCTGGCAGGACGTGTTTCGGCGCCTGGTCGAGCGGGCGTTCTCCCGCGACGAGTACACCTGGGCGCGGCCGCATCGTCGGTTCCTTGCCTGCGGCCTCCTCGTCCCCGGCCTCCGGTCCGACCCCCGCCCGTCCGTGGTCATCGCGCTGGACACCTCCGCGAGCATGTCCCGCAGCGACCTCGCGCAGGTGTGCGCCGAGATCCGCCCGGTCCTGGCCCGGTGCGGCGACGCCGTCCTGGTCGTCCACGACGCCGCGGTCCAGGAAGTGGTCCGTTCCACCGCCGGCATCCTGCGTTGGCTCGAGGAAGGCTGGGTGCGAGGCGGCGGCGGCACGGACCACCGGCCGGTCTTCGACTGGATCGCCCGCGCCGGCCTCGACCCCGACCTGTTCGTGGGGTTGACGGATTGCCAGTCCCGCTACCCCGACGCAGCGCCCGGCTACCCGGTGGTCTGGGTCACGCCGCTGCACACGTGGGGCCGCGTGGCGCCATGGGGCAGGCGGGTTTGGGTGGAGTCGGTCTCGCACCATGAGACAGCGGCGGCTGCACTTCGAGTTGCCGGTGACCACGGAGGATGACTTGGACATCCGAACTGCTCTGAGCGATTTGCTGGTGTCGCCTTGCTTTCAGGACCTCGAGCGCGATGTGCGGGACGTCTCGGTCTTCCGCATCCTCAGGATCGAGACATGGGAACTGAGTCACGCATCGTTGCTCGCATGGCTGTTGGACCCGCGCGCCAGCCATGGGGTCGGTGCCGCGCCGCTTCGTCGGTTCCTTCTGATGGCGACGAGTCTCGCCAACGCCGGGGACGACGTTCTGGACGCGGTCGATGTGGACGGGTTGGACCTCGATTCCCTGGTTGTCGAGACCGAGGTCCCTGTTCTGGATGGCAAACGGCGCTTCGACGTCCTGGTGAGTCTTCCGCCGGACGACGCGGAGACCTCGCGAGGTGCGCCGGTCCTGCTTGTCGAGTACAAGGTGGACGCGGACGAAGGTCCGGCCCAGACATCCGACTACGCCGCCTGGGCCGCAAGGAATCCGACGTTCGAGTCCGATGCAAGGACTCGTCTCCCCCTTCTTTTGTTCCTCTGTCCCTTGCGCGACGATGCGCCTTCCCCTGCAAAGCCGTTCGTCCATGTGGACTACGATGCCTACCTCAACTGGATCGACGTCGTGCTCAAGATGGAAGTCAGCACGCGGGCCCGGATGCTGCTGAACGAGTTCCGAATTAGCCTCGTCAGGCGCGACGATGTGATGAGAGGCCAGTTCGATGAGAAGTGCTCAGAAGTCCGAAGGCTGCACCAGGAGGCCATCGGAGTCCTGACAGGCGCGTCTCGTCAGGATCTCGCGGCCTACTCCTCGGTCATCGGGCGACACGAGGGCGCGTTCGCTGCGATTGGCGTGTCATTGAGAAAGCAGGCATCCCTCGGCAGTTCTCCTCTCGTGGAAGCCATGCGCTCGAGGCTTCGAGTCGGTCTCCGCCCTGAACTCTGGCGTCAGAAGGGCCGGGATGAACTCGAATGGGTCTGCCAACCTGTCCAGATCAGAGTCAACGAATTCGCGGAGGCCGATCCGAACGGTGATCCGAAGTTCGTGTACCTGGCCCTCTGGATGCCACGGCCCAAGAAGCAGGTTCTTCGGTACGTGCTCGGGTTCTCGCCCTGCCGGTGGCCGATCCGGGCCGAGGAGAGGATCGCGTGCGATGCCCTCACCGAATCCCTTCGTTCATGGTTGCGGACCATCCTGCCGAGCGTCGAGACATCGACCAACGCCCGGGCAGTCGTTTCGATGCGCTTGAAGATGCCCGGCTTCAACGAACCCGTGGACGACACTCCGGAGCGGGTTGGCAGCGCCCACTTCACGCCCGGTCTGAACGCGATCCCCCCTTCCCGGTCTGAAAGCGATCCCCCTGCGAGCTGATCGTCGTGGCCGCGTGCGTCGGTTGTGCGCCCGCGCGGGGTCGGGGCCACGCTCGCGGTCATGAAGACGTCGGCGAAGAAGCGTCCTTGCTCGGTGTGCCGGAAGTGGTTCGTGCCGGACCGGCGGGCACGGGAGCGGCAACGGTGCTGCGGGGATCCGGTCTGCCGGCGGACGCAGCACATCCGAACGGAACGGCGGTGGCGGGAGCGGCACCCCGAGGCCGGGGCGTTGTACCGTGCGAGGAAGAAGCTGTCCCGGATTCGGAAGGGCGAGTGTGGAAGCGGGCCGCCAGCGGGTCCGCCGCCGGCGATGATGAGGCAAGTCCCCTGGGAGTTCGCGCGAGACGAGATAGGGGTCAAAGTCTGCGTACTGCTTGGGATTCTGACGCGACTTCTCGCGCGGACCCGGCGAGACGAGATGCGAGCACAAGTCAAGGCGCTGCTTGACGAATCCGGCCGACTAGTCGCGGGAGGCGGGAGAGACGAGATGGACGCGTGTGCGGCGTCGTGCCAGCGTCCCCCGTGACGGGCGCGGGGCCCGAGCGCGGTCGCAGGGACCGCGCCGCGGGGGTCCGGCGGCCGAAGGAGGGCGGGGATGACGCTTCGGGAGGTGTCGCCGCGGGAACTGGACCTGTCGCTGGGGCGGCTCCGGCAACTGCCCGAGGCGGCGGTGCGGGAGAAGATGGAGTCGCTCAAGAGCAAGGGGCAACTGACGCCGCTGGTGGCCGCGGAGCAGGCGGGCGCGCTGGTGCTGGTGGACGGCTTCGTGCGGCGGCTGGCCGCGGAGCGGCTCGGACTCGAAGCCGTGCTGGTGGAGGTGGTGCAGGCGAGCCCGGTGCAGATGAAGGCGCAGGTGTACCTGCGGAACCGTGACCGCGGGCTGATGCTGGTCGAGGAATGCCGCCTGGTCCGGGAGTTGGCCGACATGGACGGGCTGAGCCAGGTGGAGATCGGGGACGTGCTGGAGCAAAACAAGAGCTGGGTCTGCCGGCGTCTCGGGCTGTATCGGTCGCTGAGCCCGCACCTGCTGGAGGACGCGGCGGCGGGCCTGGTGGGGGAGGGATCGCTGCGGCGGCTGGCGTCGTTGCCGGCGTGCAACCAGGAACTGCTGGTGACGGCTGCGCGGCGGGACGGGCTGTCGGCGCGGGAGACGTCGGTCTTCATCGACCTGTGGCGGCGTGCGACGGACCCCGAGGCGCGGCAGTACGTGGCCGAGCACCCGCGCGAGGCGGTCCGCCGCGCGCGAGGCGACCGCGAGCGGCCGGTGGACGCGCGGCTCGGGGAGGCCGGCCGGCAGCTCCTGGAGGGCCTCCTGGTGCTGCGGCAGGCGAGCCTGCGGATGCGCCGACGGCTGAGGGACGGCCTGGGCGAGCTTCCGTCGGAAGGCGTGCGCGCGCTGGCCGCGGCGCGGGACCGGGCCGAGGACGAGTGCGTGACGGCGCTCGGCGAGGTGCGGACGTGGCTTTCGCAGGCCGGCTGCGCCGGGGAGGCCGGGACATGAAGACCGACCAGGATAGGCGGCGGGAGCGGGTCCTGGCCGCGTACGCGCAGACGGGCGGCATCAAGGCCACGGCCAAGAGGCTCGGGATCTCGATCCACGTGGTGCGGCGCGTCCTGCGGGGCAAGGACAAGGCGCGCGGGGCGCCGCGCACCGACCCGGTGCGGCCGAGCAAGCTCGACGACTACAAGCCGGTGATCCGGCGGCTCGTGCTGGACGAGCACCTGACAGCGGCGCTGGTGATGGAGGAGATCCGGGCGCTCGGGTACACGGGCGGGCACACGATCCTCCAGGCGTACGTGCGGACCATCCGGCCGGCGCCGAAGGCGAAGCTGACGACGGTCGTCGAGCACCCGCCCGGCGCGGAAGGCCAGGTGGACTGGTCGCCGTACACGGTGAGGCTGGGCGGGGAGGCGCGCGTGGTGCACGCCTTTTCCCTCGTGCTCCCCTTCTCGCGATACATGGTCGTGCGCTTCGCCCTGGACGAGAAGCTGGAGACCCTCATCCTGCTGCACGAGGAGGCATTCACGGAGATCGGCGGGGCGCCCCCGCGGATGACGTACGACAACATGACCACGGTCGGCCGCCACGTCGGGCCGGGTGAGGTCTGGCTGAACCCCCGCTTCGTGACGTACGCGGAGCGGTACGGCTTCGCGATCGGGCTGATCAAGCCCGGCCACCCGAACGAGCACGCATCCGTGGAGCGGCCCTTCCACTACATCGAGCACAACTGCCTGCCGCGCCGGCGGGCGGGCTTCGAGGACCTCGACGACCTGAACCGGCATGCGAAGTGGTGGTGCGCGAACGTCGCGAACGTGCGCGTGCACGGCACGACGCGGGAGCGGCCGGTGGACCGGCTGGTGCGCGAGCGGCCCTTCCTGCTGCCGCTCCCGTCCAGCCGGCCCGAGGTGTACCGAACGCTGTCACGGAAGGTGGGGACCGACTTCTGCGTCCGGATCGACTGCAACCGCTACAGCGTGCCGCCGAGGCACTTCGACCGTCCGGCCACGGTGCGGGAGTACTCGGATCGAATCGAGATCCTGGTCGATGGCGCGCTCGCTGCGACGCACAATGTCTGCAAGGGCCGCGACCAGCGCTTGGTCCTGCCGGAGCACGAGGAGGCGTTCAAGCGGTGTACGCCGAGCCGCCGGCTGCTGGAGACGGCCTTCGTGCGGCTGGGGCCGGCGGCCGAGGACTACTACGCCGGGCTGAAGGCCCAACGGGGGCCGGGCGCCGGCTACCACCTGCAACGCATCCTGAAGCTCGCGGACCGGCACGGGTCGTCCGTGGTCACCGGGGCCATGGCCCACGCGGCGAGGTACGGGAACTACAGTGCCGATGCGGTCGCGCGGGTGATCGCCGGCCGTGAGATCCAGGACAGGACGATGGAACTCCTCCCCGAGGTCGCGCCGCCCCCCGAGCGGGTGCGACGGTGGCTGGAGGGGCTCGACGTCGAGGACGGCGATCTCGCCGACTACGACCGCATCATCGACAGGCTCGGGGGGGAGGAAGAAGGCGATGCCGAAGGCCAAGGACATCCCGCCGACCACGCTGGACGAGCTGCGCAGGAACCTGGAGCGACTGAAGCTCCGCGCGATGCTCGCGTCCCTGGACCAAGCGCTGGAGCAGGCGGCAACCCTGGAACAGGGCTACGTGACCTTCCTCGCGGGGCTGGTCTCGACCGAGGTCCTGGCACACGCGGAGGCCGCGGCGGCGCGTAGGGTCAAGGCCGCCGGATTCGAGGAGACCAAGACCTTCGACACCTTCGACTGGACCTTCCAGCCCGGGCTCAACGTCGCGCTCGTCAAGGACCTCATGAACCTGGACTTCATCCGGCAGGCCCGGCCCGTGCTCATCCTCGGCAAGCCCGGCACCGGCAAGACGCACATCAGCGTCGCCTACGCGCACCTCGCCTGTCTCGCCGGCTACACCGTGCGCTTCTACACCGCGACCAGGCTCCTCGGTCAGCTGTACGCCGCGCTTGCCGACGCGACCGTCGACCGCGTCGTGCGCCACTTGGCTCGCGTGGACCTGCTCATCATCGATGACCTGCGCCACCTCCCACCCAAGCCCGAGTACGCGAGCCTGCTTTTCGAGGTCGTGGATGCACGACACGGGCGCAAGTCCACCATTCTGTCGTCGAACTTGAGCGTCGATGCCTGGGGCAAGGTCCTCGGCAATCCGACGCTGACCGCGCCCCTCGTCGACCGGCTGATGGAGCGCGCTCACGTCATCAACATCAAACGCGGTCGCTCCTGGCGCAGCGACGGGCCAGATGCGCCGCCCGAGAACGACAGGCCCGCCGGCCTTGAACCCGCCAACGGCGACGAGTCGTGACGCGCCCGCCGCGCCGCCCCCGGTCCCTCCCCTCCAGTCGGGCTACGCCCTCCCTCCGGTCCGGGACCGGGGGCGCACTCCACGCCTCGAATCCTGCAACTCCCCCGTTCCGACGCACGCAGGCCCCCAAACCCAGGCCCCCGTACCCCCCAGTTGCAGGAACCGACCTCCACGATCACGCTGTTGCACGGACAGGGGTCATCGGTCGAGGGACTCTACGTCCTACGCGGTGACCAGGGGGATCCTCTTCAGGCCGGGCAGGGGATCCTTTTCGCGCCGGGGGCGAAGGCGCCCATGTGGATTCGACGCTGACGATGCTGGCGGCGCTTTCCATGGAGTTGGAGCCCGCGCTGTCCGAGTGGGCCGACAAGGCGCTTCCAGGAATCCTGGCCGGGTTGAAGCCCCGCTTCCACCGATGGTAGGTCCATGCGCCGCGCGGGCGCCGCAGGCGGCTCCTGAAAATTCGGGCACTTGCGCGTGACCGGGCGGGTGGTGGGACGATGGTGCCGTAGTCACACGCTAGGCGCAGAAAGTTCTTGACAGCCCGGTAGTCATCGGCGACGCTGTAGTCAGGTTGGTGGGGAGGCGCCCGTGTTCCTCCGGACGAACACCCGCAAGAACAAGGACGGCTCGACCGTCGAGTACCTGCTGCTGGCGCACAACTACCGCGACCCGGTGACGAAGCGCCCGAAGGCCGAGATCCTCTACAACTTCGGCCGCCGGGACAGGCTGAACGAGGAGAACCTGCGGCGCTTGGCGCGGAGCATCCGCCGGTTCCTCGGCCCCGAGGAGGAACTGGCCGCACGGGAGGAAGACGCCGGCGCCGGCTCCCTGCGCTTCGTCGAGAGCCGGCCGATGGGCTCGGCCTGGCTGCTGCGCGGGCTGTGGGAGCAGTTGAGGGTGGACAAGGAGTTGGTCCGGCTCGCGGCCGTGCGCCGGTTCAAGGACCCAGCCGAGGTGGAGGGGACGGTGTTCGCGATGGCGGTGAACCGTGCGCTTGAGCCGCTGTCGAAGCACGCGACGCCTGCGTGGCTCTTCGAGTCGGTCTTCGCGCCCGGGGCCCCGGAGTGGACGTACGACGAGCGGCTGTACCGGGCGATGGACTTCCTGATCGATGCGGAGGAGGAGGTTCAGAAGGGTGTCTTCTCGGCGACAGCGGACCTGCTCAACCTGGACGTGGACCTGCTCCTGTACGACACGACCAGCTCGTACTTCGAGATGGAAGGGGACGATGAGGACCTGATCGAGCGGGACGCGCGGTGGACGGAGTCCCTGGCAACTCCGGGGGGCAAGGAGCCCACCCGGCCGGTGCCGCAGGTCGTCAACCGGCCGCCGTTGCGCATGCAGGGCCACTCGAAGGACCACCGGCCCGACCTTGCGCAGGTGGTGATCGGGCTCGCGGTGACGCGCGAGGGGATCCCGGTCCGGTGCTGGGTCTTCCCCGGCAACACGAGCGACGTGGACACGATCACGACGGTCAAGCGCAGTCTGTCGGGGTGGCGGCTGAACCGTGTCGTCTGGGCGGTGGACCGCGGCATGGTCTCTGACGAGAACCTGCGGACGCTTCAGGAAGGCGGCGCGCACTACGTGGCCGGGGAGAAGATGCGGGCCGGGCGCAAGGAGGTCGAGGAGGCGCTCTCGCGCGCCGGCCGCTTCCACACGGTCCGCGACAACCTGGAGGTCAAGGAGGTCGTGGTCGGCAAGGGCGAGTGCCGGAAGCGGTACGTCCTGGTCCGCAACCCCGCCCAGGTCGCCAAGGACCGCGAGGACCGCGAGCGTCTGCTCTCCCGCCTTGAGGAGAAGCTGGCCGGCCTCCCGAGCGAGGGGGAGGAGCACTCCAAGGAGGTCTGCCGGCTCGTCGCGCACCCCACCATGGGCCGCTTCCTGACCAAGGACAAGAAGGGGCGTCTGGTCATCGACCGGGCGAAGGTGAAGGCCGAGGAGCGGCTGGACGGCAAGTACCTCATCGTGACCAGCGACGACACCCTGTCCACCGAGGACGTGGCGCTCGGCTACAAGCAGCGCGCCGAGGTCGAGCGCGCCTGGCGCGACACCAAGTCGGAACTCGAGATCCGCCCCATGTACCACCGGAAGACCGACCGCATTCGGGCCCACGTGCTGCTCTGCTGGCTCGCTCTCCTCCTCATCCGAGTCGTCGAGGTGAAGACCGGCACCACATGGCCCCGAGTCAGGCAAGAGATGGACCGCCTGCACCGCGGCGTCTTCGACGGCAACGACGGTCAGTACGTCCAGCGCACCGCGATCACGCAACTCCAACAGCGCTACCTGAAGGCGGTCAAGGTCCCGCCTCCTCCGCTCTTCGAGAAGATCGAGGCCGCCGTCGTCCGCGACCAACATGTGCCCGAGGAGGAAGTCCTGCCCCAGCCTGGGCTCGACCTGTAGTCACACAACCCCACTCCCCGAGATCGCCTGCTCAGCCGCCCCCAGTGCGGGTGCGCCCGGCGTCCGCGTGCTCTACGCCCGTGGAAGCGGGGTGAAGGAAACGCTGGGTCGGCCAGGGTCGTCGGCAGGCGAGGGAGACGGACACATACCGCTGTCCGCGTTCCCGAAGTCGGGTGCTGCAGGTGACCCGCCGATTGAGGCCGACCAGGGTTCGCAGGCACCTCACGTCGGCGCAGTGGCGGCATCCGCCAAGACGGCCGAGATCGTGTAGCGGGCAGGCGAGTTCACCTTCTCGACGTCGATACTCCGGGCCTTCGCAAGCGCTGCCGGGTCCGGCATCCATACTACTCGCGGGACAAGAAGCGTTCGATCTCGATCGACCGAGAAGAAGCGCAGGATGCAGCAGACGCGATAGGTGTCGATCGGCCAGGAGCCCTCCCCCCCTTCGCGCCGCGCGGCGATCCACTCGTTCTCCGTCATGTTCACTCGTATCACGCTGGCCTCATGGTCTGAGGAGGTCTTGACCTCGATCCCGTCCCATAGCCTGCGGCCGCCAGACAGGTAGGTCGCAAGAACGTCGAAACCGGGCGTCACCGAGGGCTCGACCACGCCAGCTTGCGACAGCCACTCTCTGACCTCGGCGATTGCGGACGTCCGCTCTGCTTCCTCTCGGGTGCTCACGTCGAACGCGCGCAGGTCGCAGGCACTGGGGACCGGAAGGCACATCCCATCCTTCATGTGTCGCAGGAGGTACTCCTCCCCTTCCCGCCCCAGCAACCCGGCCCTTGGTGAGAACCGCACGACCCTTGCCTTGGAACCCCGTTCCTCCCCTCTGGGGTTCGTTGAAGCGGACTGCGCGGGCCTCCGGAACTCCTGCGCGGCCGCGACCAGTGGAGGCTGCAGTTCGGCGCGCCTCTCCTCGAGCGCCTCCTGGGCCGCCTCCTTCGTCGGGTAGCGATTGCCGAGGACAACGAACGGACGGCGCTCCTGCGCCAGCAGTTCCTCGAAGCGCTCGGGATAGCGGGCCCGGGCGCCTTCACAGACGAGGTGGAGGGCCGCCTCCGGTCCTGCGAGCGCGTCGTCCTCGCCGAATCGGTTGAGCCTGAGCAGGTCCGCGAGACCCCACGTGGTGAATGCGGGGAGATCCTCGATCCCGTCGAGTACGAGCGCGACCGCGTGATCCAGGTTGGACCTCCAAAGCGAGTACGAGTCGGACACGCCTTTGAGCATGTCCTCCGTGGCCGCCGCTAGCGCGGCAACCCCCTCCACCGTCCTGGCGACGCCCCGAAGGCAGCCCGACCAGAGCCCACGGAGGCGTGCGCGATCCTCGGGCGGCGCGATCCCGTGGACCGAAAGGGCGCGGTCGAGGGCCTCCTCCAGCGCGGGCTGATTGAGTGCATCGTTCAGCGCCTCCCTGACAATCCCGGGCTGGACCGATTGCGGGAAGACCTCTCGGGTCACCGACCACAGGTGCGTTTCGTCACGTAGGGGAAGCCACTGAGGATCGAAGCCGCCGAGGAACGGCGCGTCGTCCGGAACGTTCCCGGAACGCTTCAACGCATCGAAATAGGGGTACAGCCGTCGATGGACCTCCCCCCAACTTCGGGCGAGCTCCGCACCATCGGCGAACCGAGTCATCCGGATGTTCCTGAGCCTCATCCCGCGCTGGACGACCGCTGCGTCGAGGCACCCCACCCGGATCAACTCGACGAGGAACCACGACAGCCACGCCTCTGAGTCCTCGTCTCCCGAGAACGTCGGTTTCGGGATATCCACGCCGAACCGCCTGACCAGTGCTCCCGCAAGCTCGGACCAAGCCTCGTTCTCATCTTGCGCC
>Ga0194127_10009270_pt1 | contig 10381 bp, 7 predicted proteins | sample TA2KigC100mmetaG_FD_148624 | JGI IMG/M metagenome (GOLD analysis project Ga0194127, IMG submission 148624) | Freshwater microbial communities from Lake Tanganyika, Tanzania - TA2015036 Kigoma Deep Cast 100m | ecosystem: Environmental > Aquatic > Freshwater > Lake | place: Tanzania: Lake... | reverse complement strand
GGGGTCGTGCAGAAGCTGGCGAAGCAGGTCGGACTCGGCTTCTTCGACCGGCTCGGCGGCGGCGTGCTCGGCGTCGCGACGGGCGCCTGCATCGTGCTGTTCGGGCTGTTCGTCGTGCACATGTTCTTCCCCAGGAGCCAGCTCGCGCTGGCCGCCGAAGCGTCGCACGCGCTGCGGCTGTCGAAGGGCGCGATCGACTCGCTGGGCAGCTCGGTGCCCGACGACCTGCGGCGCGTGTTCGAGCTGACGCCGCTGCAGGCGCCGGCCGCGCCGGCGCAGCCGGCCGGGCCGGCGGCGCCGCCGGAACAGCCGGCGCCGCAGCAGCCCCCGCCGTGGCAGCCGCTGCCGGGCGATCCGCCGGACCGCCGCCGGTGACGCGGAGCGACCCGGAGCTTGCGTTGCGGCCGCCGTTGGCCGATCCTGAGACCTCTCACTGCTTGGGGGCGCCTGCCTCGTTGCGGGCTGAGATGCACCCCTGGAACCTGATCCGGATCATGCCGGCGTAGGAAACAGCAGCCATGACGAACTCCAGCAGCCGCGGCCTCCGGCCGCTCTCCGAGTCGTTCCCCGGTTCCGCGAAGATCGAGGTCGGTGACCTCCACGTGCCGCAGCGCGAGATCCGGCTGGCCGACGGCGAGACGCTGCGCGTCTACGACACCACGGGACCGCAGGGCCACGACCCCCGTTCCGGGCTGCCGCGGCGGCGCCAGCCGTGGATCGACGCGCGGGTCGCCCGCGGCGACACGAACTTCTCGCAGATGCACTACGCCCGGCGCGGCATCGTCACCGAGGAGATGCGGTTCTGCGCGATCCGCGAGAACGTCGACCCCGAGTTCGTGCGCAGCGAGGTGGCGCGCGGCCGCGCGATCATCCCGGCCAACCGCAACCACCCGGAGCTGGAGCCGATGGTCATCGGCCGCAACTTCCTGGTGAAGATCAACAGCAACATCGGCAACTCGGCCCTCGGCAGTTCGATCGCCGAGGAGGTCGAGAAGCTGCAGTGGTCGATCCGCTGGGGCGCCGACACGGTGATGGACCTCAGCACCGGGCAGAACCTGCGCGAGACGCGCGAGTGGCTCCTGCGCAACAGCCCCGTGCCGATCGGCACCGTGCCGATCTACGAGGCGCTCGAGCGCGTCAAGGGCAAGGTCGAGGACCTGGACCTCGACCTCTACCTCGAGGTCATCGAGGAGCAGGCCGCGCAGGGCGTCGACTACTTCACCGTGCACGCCGGCGTGCTGCTGCGCTACGTGCCGCTGACCGCGGGCCGCACCACGGGCATCGTCTCGCGCGGCGGCGCGATCCTGGCGAAGTGGTGCCTGCACCACCACGAGGAGAACTTCCTCTACACGGGCTTCGCCGACATCTGCAAGGTCATGCAGAAGTACGACGTCAGCTTCTCGCTCGGCGACGGGCTGCGGCCCGGCTGCGTGCGCGACGCGAACGACGACGCGCAGTTCGCCGAACTCGAGACGCTCGGGGAACTGACCCAGGTCGCCTGGCAGCACGACGTGCAGACGATGATCGAAGGGCCCGGCCACGTGCCGATGCACCTGATCCGCGAGAACATGGACCGGCAGCTGCGCACCTGCCGCGAGGCGCCCTTCTACACGCTCGGTCCCCTGGTCACCGACGTGGCGCCCGGCTACGACCACATCACGTCGGGCATCGGCGCGGCGATGATCGGCAGCATGGGTACGGCGCTGCTGTGTTACGTGACGCCCAAGGAGCACCTCGGCCTGCCGAACCGCGAGGACGTCAAGCAGGGCGTGATCACCTACAAGATCGCCGCGCACGCGGCCGACCTCGCGAAGGGCCATCCCGGCGCGCAGGCGCGCGACGACGCGCTGAGCCGGGCGCGTTTCGCCTTCCGCTGGAACGACCAGTTCCCCGCTGGACCCGGAGACCGCGCGCGCCTACCACGACGCGACGCTGCCGCAGGACGGCGCCAAGGTGGCGCACTTCTGCTCGATGTGCGGCCCGCGCTTCTGCTCGATGAAGATCACCGAGGAAGTGCGGGACTACGCGCGGCGCGGCCTCGCGCAGAAGGGCGCCGAGTTCGCGGCGCGCGGCGGCGTGATCCAGTAGCCGTCCGGCTCACGGCAGGGCCGCGCCGCCCGGCCGGGCCTGCGCAGGCAGTTCGACCCAGAACGTGCTGCCCACGCCGAGCGCGCTCTGCACGCCGACCGCGCCGCCGAGGCGCCGCACGGTGTTCTTGACGATCGCGAGCCCGAGCCCGGTGCCGCCGACGTCGCGCGAGCGCGCGCGGTCGACGCGGTAGAAGCGCTCGAACACGCGCTCCTGGTCCGCCGCCGACAGCCCGATGCCGCTGTCCTGGACCTCGAGCCGCACCGCGCCGGAGCGCCTGGCGAGCCGGACCGTCACCTTGCCGCCGGCCGGCGTGTACTTCAGGGCGTTGTCGACGAGGTTGCCGACCACCTGCCGCAGCGCCTCGGCGTCCGCGCGCACCCAGGCGGGATCGCCACCGATCTCCGCGGCGAGCAGCAGCTGCCGCTGCGCCGCCAGCGGCGACAGGTCGCGCACCGTCTCACGCACGACGGCCCCGAGGTCGCACGGGTCCGCGGCGGCCGGCAGTCCCGCCGGCTCGTCGAGGCGCGACAGCGTCAGCAGGTCGGCGACCAGCGCGCTGAGCCGCTCGGTCTGCCCCGCGATGCGCTCGAGGAACCGCTGTCGCGTCGCCGCCGGCGTCTCTGGGTCCTCCAGCAGCGTCGACACGAAACCGAGGATCGCCGCGAGCGGGGTCTTCAGTTCGTGCGAGACGTTGGCGACGAAATCGCGCCGCAGCGATTCGAGGCGCTTGATGCGGCTCTGGTCGTCGACCGCCACGACGCCGCCGAGTTCGCCGAGGCCGAGCACGCGCACCACCAGCGCACGTTCTGCGCCGGCGACCTCGAACTCGACCGCCTCGCCGGCGCCGCCGCGGCGCAGCGCGGCCAGCGCGTCCTGCAGTTCGGGCCACGGCACGAGGTCGCCGAGCACGCGGCCGCGGCCGCCGTTCGCCGGCAGCCCCATCAACTCCTGCGCCGTCGCGTTGCTGGCGACGATGCGCTGCCGCTCGTCGAGCACGACGACCCCGCCGAGCGCGCCGTCGAGGCTCGCGACGAGCCGGCCGGCCTCGCGGTCGCGTTCGGCGAGCGCGGCCTCGGCGGCGGCCGCGCGGGCGGTCAGCGCCGCGGCGCCAGCGCGGCAGCGCGCGAGCAGGGCGCCCAGGGCAGCCGCCGCGACCGCGCCGAGCCCGATCCAGACGATCAGGTCCATCTTCCTCCGCGGGGCTCTGCCCGGCGCGGCACCGCGCGGGCTACCGCGTCGCCTCGGCGAACCGGTAGCCGACGCCCCGCACCGTCTCGATCAGACCCTGGTGCTCGCCGAGTTTCTGCCGCAGCGCGCGCACGTGCACGTCGATGTTGCGTTCCGTGACCACGGCGTCCTCGCCGATGACGCGGCTCAGCAGGTGCGCGCGCGGGAACACGCGGCCCGGGTGCGACGCGAGGAAGTGCAACAGCCGCATCTCGGTCGGCGTCAGCACCAGCAACTGCTCCGCGACGCGCGCCTCGTGCCGGCCGAGGTCGATCGCCAGCGAGCCGCGCACCACGCGTTCGCCCTTGCCGCCCTGCTCGCGCAGCGGCCCGCGCCGCAGCACGACCTTGATGCGCGCGACCAGTTCGCGCGGCCGGAACGGCTTCACCAGATAGTCGTCGGCGCCGAGGCCCAGACCCAGCACGACGTCGCTCTCCTCGCCCTTGGCCGTGACCATCACGACCGGGATCGTGCGCGTCACGGGGTCGGCCTTCACCTGGCGGCAGACCTCGAGCCCGTCCATGCCCGGCAGCATCAGGTCGAGGATCACGAGGTCCGGGTCGTCGGTGCGGATCCGGCTCAGGCCCTGCTCGCCGTTGCGGCAGGCGACGACCTTGTAGCCCTCGCGTTCGAGGTTGTACTGCATGACTTCGAGGATGTCGGGCTCGTCCTCGACGACCAGGATCTTGGGCTTGGCCACGGCGGTGTCTGCGCTCGGCTCGGCGGGGCGGAAGGAACGACAAGCAGCGTGGGTGGGGTTCGCGAAGGTTCCGTGAAGGCCAGTTCAAGCTCGTGGCCCCGCGACGACGCCGCGGTCCGCGAAGACGAGTTCGAGTCCGGAGCCCCGCGCGCGCACGTCGGGCCAGCCGTCCGGGCGCGCGCCGCCCAGCGCGGCGGCGACCTCCGCGCTCGCGAGCGGGAACGGCAGCGTGCCCGCCGGCACCTGGAACGACACGCGCACGGTGACCCCGTGCGGTGCCGCGGCGACCGGACCCAGCGCGACCGTGCCCTGGACCCCGGCCGGCACGACGCCGACCAGGCCGCGCACGGCCTCGAGCACCGCGGCGCAGAAACTGCGCGGTTCGACGTGCGGTGCCGCGTCCGCTGGCACCAGTTCCAGCGCGTGGCGGGCCTCGCGCAGCGGCACGCGCAGCAACTCGCCGACCTGCGCCAGCAGTTCGTCGGCCGGCGCCGGCGCCAGGGCCGGATCGCCGAGCAGGCACCGCAGCACGCGCAGCGCGTTGCCGCCGCGTTCCACCGCGGCGAGGATCGCGCCGCGTTCGCGCAGGCCTTCGCCCTGTTGGCCGAGGGCCTGCGCGTTGCCCTGCACGACGAACAGCAGGTTGCCGAACTGGTGCACGAAGCCAGGGGCCAGGAACGCGAGCGTGTGGGGACAGGCGCTGTGCAAGAGTGTCGCTCCGAGCCGCCCATCGGGTCGCGGGCGCGCTGTCGGTTCAGTTCACCGGATTCGGCGGCCGCTTGCCGCCGACCTCGCCGAGCACGGCCTCGATCGGATCCTGCACGCGCCCTTCGCGCAAGACCTGCAGCGCGATCCGCGCGCCCGGCTCGCCGCGCACGATGCGTTCGTGCAGCGCTTCGGCGCCGTCGATCCCGTCGCCGTCGACGGCGAGCACGACGTCCCCGGCGCGCAGGCCCGCGCGGTACGCGGGCTCCCCGGGGGCGACGCGCACGATCACGGCGCCCGCGCTCCGCTGCCCGCGCTCGGCGGGGCGGCGCGACGCGAACTCGATGCCGAGGTAGCCGCGGTGCACGCGCCCGTCCGGACTCCTGGCCATCGCGTCGAGCGACCAGCCGACCGTGCGGCTCGGCACGGCGAACGAGATGCCCTGCGCCTCGGCCGCAGCCTGGGTCGTGACGCCGACCACGCGGCCGCGCAGATCGATCACGGGGCAACCCGAACTGCCGGGATTCACCGGCGCGCTGAACTGCAGGAAGTCGGTGGTGATCGCGTAGTCCGAGTGCGGCAGGTGCCGGCCGACGAAGCTGACGACGCCGGCCGTCACCGACTGCGCGAAGCCGAACGGATTGCCGACGGTGACGATCCAGTCGCCGGCGCGCAGGTCTTCGCTGCGGCCCAGTTCCAGCGCGGTGAGGTCCGGCGGCGGGTCGGCGAGGCGCAGCAGCGCGAGGTCGGCCCCGGCATCCTCGCCCACCAGATCGGCCGCGTAGGCGCCGCGCGCCGGCACCAGCACCTCGATGCTGCCGCCCGGCCCGAGCACGTGCCGGCTCGTGACGACGAGCCCGCGCGCATCGACGACGAAACCCGAGCCCGTGCGGTCGCCGCCCTGGTTGCCTTGCACCACCCGGTCCGCACCCGTCTCGCCCGGGCGCGCGCGCACGGTCACGACGCCCGGGCCGACCTTCGCCACCACGTCCGCGAACGTGACCGGTGGGCCGATCGCCGCGTCCGGCGCGAGCCGCCAAGGCGATTCCGCGGCCGGCCAGGGCCACAGCCGCCCCAGCGCGAGACCGGCCAGCAGGCAGATCACGCCGCTGAACACGCACGCGATGGCGAGGCGATGCGGGCGGGCCATGCGCTGCGCAGTCTAGCCCGCGTGCCCGGGCGCGCCAGGGCCACCGCGGCGGCGGCACGGACCCGCAGCCCCCGTCCGGCCGGTAGCATGTCTGCCCCATGCTGCCCCCCCGCCTGCTGTTCCCCGTGCTGCTCGCGCTGTTCGCCGCCGCCGTCCCCGCCCAGCGGCCGAAGACCGCCGCCGAGGCCCTGGCCCGCTTCGCGGCGGTCCGCGATGCGGCCGAGGAACAGCGGCGGCGCGAGGTGGGCGACCTCGGCGACTTCGCCGGTCCGGAGATCACGGCCGTGCTGCTCGAGGAGGTCGCGCGCGCCCAGGGCCTCGGCTACCTGCCCCCCGCCGTGCGCGCGCTCGGCAGGCAGGCCCGCGACGGCGCGGTGCCGGCACTGCTGGCCGTGCTGCAGCAGGCCGACAACAACCGTCTCATGGAGACCGCCGCGGAGGGCCTCGCGCGCCAGGGCGAGGCCGGCGTGCGGGCGCTCGGCGAAGTGCTCGCGGCCGAACCGGGGCCGCGGCGCCTGGCCGCCTGCGCCGGACTCGCCCGCGCCGACGGCGAACTCGCGCGAGACCTGCTGCTGCAGGCCCTGCAGCGCAGCGGCGGCCGCGACCGGCTGCCCCCGCTGCGCGCCCTCGAGCGGTCGTCCGGCGATGCGGCCGTCGATGCCGTGCGCACCGCGCTGGCCGGCGACAAGGATCCGCTGGTCGCCGCGACCGCCCTGCGCCAGCTCGCCGACGTCGGCCACGCCGAGGCCCCGGCGCTCGCGCTGCAGTTGCTGCGCCGTCTGCCGGACGACGCCGCCGGCGAACTGTTCGCCGCGGTGCTGCGCGGGCTCTTCGTTGCTGCGGGGGCCTGCGACCCGGAGGCCGCGCTGGGCGCCGCCGCGCGCGCCGAGGATCCGTTCGGCGAGGCGCTGGTCCCGGGCTGGCGGCGGGCGTTCACCGTGCCGGCGTTCGCGAAGTGGTTCGCCGAGACCGGCCCGCTGCGCAAGCCGGCCCACGAACGCGCGACCGTCGCGCAGGCCCTCGCCCACTGCGCTCCCGCCGGCCGCGCCGCCGCCGCCAGCACCCTCGGCAGGTTGCTGCAGGGCCGGGAACCCGAGGTCGTGCGCGCCGCCGCGCTGGCGCTGGCCGGGTTCGGGCCCGAGCCCGCGCTGCCCCCGCTGCGGCAACTGCTCGCGTCCGGCGCCGAGCCGCTGCAGCCGATCGCGCTGCTGGCCCTGCACGCGCTGCGGGCAGCCGACCCGGCGTGGCGCGCGGAACTCGTGCAGTTCGCGACCAGCCGCCCGGCCCCGGCGCGCGCCGCCGCGCTGCAACTGCTCGCGCAGCTGGTCGGGCAGGACCCTGGACCGCTGGTCGCCGCCGCCTCCGCCAACCTCGCGCACCGGTCCTGGGAGGTGCGCGGCGCGGCGATCGGCCTGCTCGCCGCCGCCCGCGACGCGGCCGGCGTGCCGCTGTTGATCGAGCGCCTCGGCGCCGAGACGGGCCGCCTGCAGCACGACGTCGCCGAAGCGCTGTTCGCGCTGACGCGCCTGCGCCTGCCCGACCAGCCTTCGTGGCGCGCGTTCTGGCAGAAGGAGGGGCCGGCGTTCCGCGTGCCGCCGGCACCGCCCGCCGGCGGACGCCCGGACCAAGGAGCCCGCGCCACCGTCGCGACCTACTGGGACCTGCCGGTGCACAGCGATCGCGTCGCCTTCGTCATCGACGTGTCCGGCAGCATGAACCAGCCGTTCGGCACCGGCGGGGCCACGCGGCTCGACGAAGCCAGGCGCCAGCTCGTGCGCGTGCTCGGCCAGCTCGGGCCCAAGGCCAGGGCCAACGTGATCGCCTTCGCCACCGCGGTGTCGCCCTTCGCCGAGACCCTGCAACCCGTCGACGACAGGCGCCGCAAGGCCGCCGCCGCGTGGATCGAGGCGCTCGCCGCGCGCGGCGCCACGAACGTGTTCGCGGCGCTGCAGCGCGCGTTCGTCGACCCCGAGGTCGACACGATCTTCCTGCTGACCGATGGCCATCCGAGCGCCGGCGAGATCGTGGCACCCGAGCCGCTCGCGCGCGCCGTCGCGGGCTGGAACCTCGGCCGCGGCGTCCGCATCCACACGATCGCGCTCGGCGGCAAGAGCGAGTTCCTCGAGCGCCTCGCGCGCGAGTCCGGCGGCGAACACGTTGTCGCGAAGTGACCGGCGGCCCGGGTAGCCTCCCGGCATGGCCGCGACGGACGATGCCTACGCCGCCCTCCCCGCGCACGCGCGCGAGACCCACCTGCTCGCCTCGACCTCGGCGCTGCTCGCCTGGGACCAGGAGACCGGCATGCCGAGCGGGGCCGGCGACGTGCGCAGCCGCCAGCTCGCGCTGCTCGCGCGGCTCGCCCACGAACGCGCCACGGACCCGCGCGTCGGCGAGTGGCTCGCCGTCTGCGCGGCCGATCCGCGCTGCGCCGCCGATCCGGACCGCGAGCCGAACGTGCGCTGCCTGCGCCGCGACTTCGACCGCGCGACGAAGCTGCCCCCCTCGCTGGTCGCCGAACTCGCCGAGCTCGAGAGCAGGTCCCAGCAGGAATGGGCGGTCGCTCGCGCGCGGTCGGACTTCCGGCGCTTCCTGCCGTGGCTCGAGCGCATGGTCGCGCTGCAGCAGCAGAAGGCGGATTGCCTGCGCGCCCCCGGCCAGTCGCGCTGGGACGCGCTGGCGGACCTCTACGAACCCGGCATGAACGCGCGCGACCTCGCCGCGCTGTTCGGGCCGCTGCAGCGGGCCCTGGTCGCGCTGCGCGAGCGCCTCGCCGGCGGAAGCAGCCCCTCTGCCGGGTTCGCGCGGGAACCGGTGCCCGAAGCGAACCAGGAAGCGCTGGCGCGCGCGGTGCTCGCCGCCATGGGCTTCGACTTCGAGCGCGGCCGCGTCGACCGCAGCGCCCACCCGTTCTGCACGAACACGGGCGGCGACGTGCGGCTGACCACGCGCTACCGCCCGGACGGCGCGCTCGACGCGCTCGGCTCGGCGATGCACGAGGGCGGCCACGGCCTCTACGAGCAAGGCCTCGAACCAGTGCACCTCGGCACGCCGCTCGGCGAGCCGGTGTCGCTCGGCATCCACGAGAGCCAGAGCCGGTTCTGGGAGAACCACGTCGGCCGTTCGGCCGCGTTCTGGCAATGGTGCTGGCCGCTCGTCGAACGGCACGTCGGCGCGGCCTGGTCCGGCCGCCGCCCCGACGACGTCTTCCGCGCGGTGAACCGCGTGCAGCCGAGCCTGATCCGCGTCGAGGCCGACGAGGCCACCTACGACCTGCACGTCATGGTGCGCTTCGCACTGGAGCGGCAGCTGCTCGCCGGCGAGCTGGGCGCCGCGAACCTGCCCGAGGCGTGGAACGCGCTCTACCGCGACCACCTCGGCGTCACCGTGCCCGACGACCGGCACGGCTGCCTGCAGGACGTGCACTGGGCCGCCGGCCTGTTCGGCTACTTCCCGACCTACACGCTCGGCAACCTCTACGCGGCGCAGTTCGCCGCGGCCGCCGACCGCGCGCTCGGCGGCCTGCCCGGGCTGATCGCGCGCGGGCAGTTCGCCGCGCTGCGCGAATGGCTGCGCCGCCACGTGCACCGGCACGGCCGCCGGCACGAACCGGCCGATCTGTGCCGCCTCGTCACCGGCGCCCCGCTGTCGAGCGCACCGTTCCTCGACCACCTCGACCACAAGCTCCGCACGGTCTACGCATCATGAAGCGCCGCCTGCTCGCCCCGTTCCTGCTGGCCCCGTTCCTCGGCGCGCAGATCCGCGTCCCGCTCGACGGTGAGTGGCACCGCGCCGTCGAGAAACCGGGAGCCGAACGCGCCTACGACCGCACGACCACCGTGCCGAGCGCCTTCGAGACCACGGTGGGGCCGGCGTTCGACGGGGTCGCGTGGTACCGGCGCACGCTGCCGCTGCCCGCCGAGCGCCCCTCCCGCGTGCGCGTCGAGTTCACGGCGGTCGCGACGCACGCGACCGTGTTCTGCAACGGCGTCGAGGTCGGCCAGCACCTCGGCGGCTGGACGCCGTTCCGCGTCGACGTCACCGGCGCGCTGCGCGGCGAGGGCGACAACGTGCTCGAGGTGCGCGTCGACGAGAAGGTCGGCCACAACACGCAGGGTTTCCTGCCGATCGTGCAGCCGCACTTCGGCGGCATCTGGCAGGGTGTCGCGCTGTGCCTCGACCGAGGACCGGTGTTCGACCGGCTCGACGTGTTCCTGTTCGGCGACGCCGCGGGCCGGCTCGAGTTCCGCGTGCCCGTGTTCGACGCGGTGCCGGGCGCGACGGCGGCCGAGGTCGTGCTGCAGGACGGGGCGACCGTGCTGGCGCGGTCGAAGGTCACGCTGGCGGATCCGGGCCCGTTCGCGGGCAGCCTCACCGCCCCGGGTCTCGAGCTCTGGTCGCCGGCCAGCCGCAGGCTCTACACGGTCGTGCTGCGCCTCGCCGACGGCGAGCGGGAACTCGACCGTATCGAGCGCAAGGTCGGGTTCCGCACGCTCGCGGCCGAGGGCCGT
>Ga0194127_10009261_pt1 | contig 10386 bp, 10 predicted proteins | sample TA2KigC100mmetaG_FD_148624 | JGI IMG/M metagenome (GOLD analysis project Ga0194127, IMG submission 148624) | Freshwater microbial communities from Lake Tanganyika, Tanzania - TA2015036 Kigoma Deep Cast 100m | ecosystem: Environmental > Aquatic > Freshwater > Lake | place: Tanzania: Lake... | reverse complement strand
CGGCAGCTAAAGAAAAACCTGGCGGTGGTTGGCCAAACCCAACAAGGCCCAAGGCAGCTGAGCTTTGCGGAACTGACCGACGAAGATGTCGCCGTGTACGAATACAGCGTCCTGGTGACCTCCCTGGACATCGAAATGCTCAGCGTAGCCCAGCTTTACCGAGACCGCGCCGATGCTGAAAACAGTTTTGACGAACTCAAAAACCATTGGGGCTGGGGTGGCTTCACCACCCAAGACCTGAAACGTTGCCGGTTCATGGCCAGGATCACCGCATTGGTTTATAACTGGTGGAGTCTATTCGTCCGGCTCGCCGACCCCGACCGACATACCGAAGCCATTACCAGTCGCCCCTTGATGCTCTATGGCATCGGCAAGCAGACGCGTCACGCGGGACAAACCCGACTAACCGTCAGCAGTACCCACTCCGAGGCGGTAAAAGTTGAACAGTGCTATCGCCGGAGTGCCGCATTCTTCAAAGAGCTTTGGGCAACTGCGGAGCAGTTCAATGCCCAACAGCGTTGGTGCCGGATATTAAGTTTGGCGCTAGTAAAGTATCTTCGAGGTCGGCAATTACATCCACCAGATTGCCTTCCCGCACCTGCATAAGAGGCAAACTGATCTTTTTAGGATTAATGATCTGTAAACATGGCGAAAATATTGATTATCGGCTGCGGCAAGATCGGTTACGATCTGGCAATAAAACTAACGCATGACGGCCATGCGGTAACCGGTTTAAAGCGGATGCCTCCGGAAGCTGAAGGTTTTGGCATCGATTTCATTCGCGCCGACATTGCTGTTGCGACCGATGTGGCAAAATTGGATGTTGATTTCGATTTCGTCTATTTCATCGTATCCCCTGATAAACGCGATGAAGTTAGTTATGCTCGTGTATACGAAACGGGTTTAATGTTGCTTCTCAGTCATTTTAGGCAAGCAAAATCGCATGCCCTCTGGATTTTTGTGTCATCGACCAGCGTGTACGGACAAACGCAAGGCGAATGGGTCGATGAAGATTCCGAAACCTTGCCGAAAACCGCGACTGCGCAATTGTTACTCAAGGCCGAACAAGCAGTGAAAGTCATGAATCCGGCTAATATAATCGTCCGTTTCTCGGGAATTTACGGTCCGGGCAGGGAATATCTATTGCGACAGGCAATGCAAAGGCCGGTTCTGCAAAAAACGCCGCCCAGTTACACCAATCGTATTCATCAGCTGGACTGTGTCGGCATTTTGGCGTTTTTATTGCAACAAAGTTTACAAGGCGTACAACTGGAATCCTGTTATCTTGCCAACGATGACCGTCCGGCGCCGTTATGGGATGTGGTAAGTTGGCTTGCCGAATACTTGGCTTGTCCTACTCCGGTCGAAAAAGCGCTAAGTCATGACAGCGAACAAAACAAACGTTGCCGGAACGCACGGATCAAACGCTTAGGCTATCGCTTTTTTCATCCCGATTATCAAAGCGGTTATAGTGAAATGATTCAGTTGCTAAACTGGCCGTGATTAATAGATGTGATTTTTTTTGACAGCCTTAAAATCGCCTATACATTAATGATGTGTTGATCGATCAATACTTTTTGTCCATCTATTGTATAACTCATGATAAAATTAAACGATTATCACCCTTGTGCAGATTATGACGTAATTCCCTAACTTATGGACGATTCGGCTCAATACTTAATCAGCACTGTCTCTAAGCGTTCCGGCGTTAAATCCGATCTGGTCAGGGCATGGGAGCGGCGTTATAACGCGGTAACTCCCACGCGTACGGAAGGCGGCCACCGCGTCTATACGGATCTGGACATTGCCCGGTTGAAACTTCTTAACGAAGCCACCGGTTGCGGCCACAGCATTGGACAAATCGCCAATTTGTCGTTAGATGAACTGAAAACTTTGCTACGCAAAGAACAAGAACATGCCGATCAAACATTAGCAAAATCTGCGCCCATTAATGGCGAACGTTTGCATCTGGCGGAAGATTACGTGCACAAGTGTTATGCATCGGTGCTGGCATTCGACGCCCATGCGCTGGAAGCTCATTTTGAGAATGCCATCGTCGAACTGGGAACGGAATTCTTTATCGACCGGCTGTTAAATCCCTTGCTGACCATGATCGGCGACCGCTGGCGTTCGGGCGAATTAAGGCCCGTGCATGAGCATATGGCGTCGGCCATCGTGCGGTCGTTAACATATATATTACGTAACAATGCGCCTTGCGCTGCTGATGCGCCCCGGATGATCGTTACCACACCGATTAATCAACTGCATGAACTCGGCGCGTTGCTGGCGGGCATCATTGCGGAATTGAAAGGATGGAAAGTGACTTATCTCGGCGCAAATCTTCCGGCGGAGGAAATAGCGGCGGCGGTGCGTTATACCTCGGCGGCGGCTGTCACCATCAGCATCAGTTACAAAACGGATGATGCCTTGATTGTTAAGGAATTGCGGCGCTTACGGAAGTTAATCGGCAATCAGGTGGCGTTAGTTGTGGGCGGACGGGCGGCAGGCCATTACGAGGCCGTGTTAGACCAAATCGGCGTTTTAAAAATTAAAAACTACGACCATTTTAAAGGCTTGCTTGAAGAGATGGCGGAAAAACATGCGGAGCGCGTTTCTGCGGTGGAATAGGTTCTACGCAATTATTTGCGCCAGGTTCTAATGTCGCCGGTATCCAGATGGACGAAGTTTTGACCGGGATAAAATCCCACGCCGCCGCGCTGCAAGGCTAATCCGGCATCCCTAATATCACGGGCACTGACGCCTTCGATGCGAATATCGATGGCTTTGCCTTCCATATGTAGGCTTTGCCGGGCTACGCCGTGGGAATGACGGCGCAAATTGGCGTTCGTTTCCGGGGAGCGGTAACCGGAAACCACATGAAACGGCTTACTGGTTTCCAGCAATAATTTAACATCGTACAGTTGATCCAACAGGTATGGATCGATAGGGTGGGTCTCGCCGGTGTGGTAATCCCGTAGGAGATAGCTGATTTCATCCAAAGCGCCGTAAATATAACGGCCTTGAGAATAATAAGTAATGTCCAGAAACTCGCCGGTATGGTGATGCTCAAGAGTAAGCGATTTATGGTCATAACCGTAAAAAGCCGCTTCAGCCATTTTGGGTGTGCCTATTAAAGCCAGAGAGCCGTAAGCCAAGCTTTGCAGGAATCGTCTTCTGGAAAAGCGGTTGTCATTAATGGGGACGATATTTGCTCTTTCGGATGTAGGTGTCATATCAAAACAACCTGCCGTTAATTAAAAATTAAGCAATTTTGCTGCCCAATTCTTAAAATTTCCTTAAATTTATCGGGATTTTCCGCGGCAACCGCATTAATTTCTTAACTCAACGCAGGAAATAAACCTTTTAATCCACCCGCGATGAATTCAACGGCAAGCGCCAACAAGATTAATCCCATCAATCGAATGACCACATTAATGCCGGTTTGACTGATGTGGCGGTTCAGCCACGGGGTGGCGCGAATCACACACCAAAGCACAATGCCAACAACAATAATGTCGATGCCCATTAATAAGTTATGCTGTAACCCGGCGCCGAAGGAGTACATGGAAGCGAGCGAAGCCGAGCGATGTACGACGACCCCTGCGTAGCCGTAGAGGCCGGGCGTTTTGACGGAGTTGGAGCGCAAGCGTAGTGCGTAGTCAAAATGCAAGGCCATACGACACGGCGTCAAGTCATTCGCGCAAGGTCAAAATACGAAGCAAGGCGGAAGCCGATGTTTTGTGTTTTGGGCTGTGGCGGGACGAACGCAGGCCGCCGAAGGCAAACTCGCCACGTCATTTTTCGCTGCTGAAATCGGATTGGACCCCATTTCAGCTTTCGCGAAAAATAGTGGCGCGCTGGTTTTTGCGCATATAAAATTACCGTGCTGATTGCGCCAGGACCGGCAAGCAAAGGAATTCCCAACGGTACGACGGCAAAAGACTCAAGAGTTTCGCCCTCTCTAACTTCCGCTTTGTTGAGTACGGTTTCGCTGATTTTACCTTGCAGCATGGCGAGCGCCATTAACATTAATAAGACGCCGCCGCTCACCCGAAATGAGTTAATGCTGATGCCCAGGAAAGTTAACAACGCTTCGCCGGTCAGCAAAGCCGTTAACATCAGGATAGTAACAGTTAGCACCACGGTATTGGCGATGGCGGACAGATCGGGCGGATTGTCCCGGCGCATCATAATCACAATGACCGGAATGGCGGCTAAAGGATCGATCACGGCCAGCAGAGCAATCAGGATTTTCAGGTAATCGGCGTACTTAAGCATGGTAATTGTTAATTATCCAGCGCGCCACTATTTTTCGCGAAAGCTGAAATGGGGTCCAATCCGATTTCAGCAGCGAAAAATGACGTGGCGAGTTTGCCTTCGGCGACCTGCGTTCGTCCCGCTACAGCCCAAAACACAAAACATCGGCTTCCGCCTTGCTTCGTATTTTGACCTTGCGCGAATGACTTGACGCCGTGTCGCATGGCCTTGCATTTTGACTACGCACTACGCTTGCGCTCCAACTCCGTCAAAACGCCCGGCCTCTACGGCTACGCAGGGGTCGTCGTACATCGCTCGGCTTCGCTCGCTTCCATGTACTCCTTCATGGTCGTGAAGTTATACTGTGTATTACTGCGCTTATATAACATTGTTTACTGATAGTAATTTAATTATTTATTCTATAATCACCGGATTTTGACTTAAATCAATTACCTAACCAAGTAACGACCTGGGTTCTGAGGTAAAATAAATTGTCTTCTGGCGCGAAATAGCTTCATGGGATAAAATTCACATTATATGCTTAAATAAATACCGAATCGCGGTCATGGAAATTTGGCGATCCAGTTTACGCCGCACCGATAACTAAATACAGAGAGGAGTTTTCTCAGTGAAGAAAACAAAGCAACTATTCCTTAGCCTTCTTTTAATACTTTCAGGTCTAGGAACTTTGCAAGCTCAGGAATGCCCTTCGAATCTGACTGAAGGTAAGCTGTGTCTTCCTGCAGGTTTTCCGGTTGAAGCGGAACCGACGCGCTATCAACTCAATCCGACCGAAGGTCAAACCCGGCTTAGCCAGGATGTTCACGACCTGCATATGCTGATCTTCTGGATTTGTGTATTGGTCGGTATCGGCGTGTTCGGCGTTATGTTTTATTCGATTTACCATCACCGTAAATCAAAAGGCCATGTCGCTAAACAGTTTCATGAAAATACGATGGTGGAAGTTATCTGGACCATTATTCCCGCCGTCATCCTGATTTCCATGGCCATTCCTGCTACCAAAACCATGATGGAGATGGATGATGTTCAAGACTCGGACATGACGATTAAAGTGACGGGCTGGCAATGGAAATGGGAATACGATTACCTTAATACCGACATTCACTTTTTCAGCGTATTGGATGCGGAAAGTGAAAAAGCACGTAAATTAAATTCTGGTGTCGATACGACAGCAGTGCCGCATTATTTGTTGCGCGTAGATGAGCCGGTCGTTATTCCGGTCAAAAAGAAAATTCGATTCGTATTTACGGCAAAAGATGTTATCCACTCTTGGTGGGTTCCTGATCTGGGCTGGAAAAAAGACGCTATTCCTGGGTTTATTAATGAAGCCTGGACCTCTGTTGATAAACCGGGTATCTATCGTGGGCAATGTACTGAACTGTGCGGAAAAGACCATGCCTTCATGCCGGTTGTCGTTGTCGCCATGGAGCAAAAAGACTATGACGCCTGGTTTGCAACAAAGAATATCCCCGACCTGTCTCCGACGGTGGATGAAAGCCATGACGAACTTATGAAAAACGGTGCGGAAGTCTATGCGAAAAACTGTGCTACCTGCCACATGCCGGATGGCACCGGTATACCGGGCGCATTCCCGGCCTTGAAAGGAAGTAGCGTTGTTAATGGCGATATTAATGCACAGGCCAATTTGGTGGTAAACGGTAAAAATGCAATGCCTGCATTCGGCAAGCAGTTGCAAGCTAAGGACATTGCCGAAGTTATCACTTATACGCGTAATGCGTTAGGGAACTCTAAGGGCGATGAAATCCAGCCGAAAGATATAGCTGCAATGCTGGGCGGCGGCAAACCAGCGTCTGCCAGTAAAACCGCACAGTCGGCAGTAGCTAGTAAAGCGGAAAAACCGCTTGCTGCTGCACCGAAAGCATCGGAAGTTAAGCCGCCGAAACCTGCTGCTTCCACAAAACCGCAAGCGGAAATTCATTCCAAAGCAACAAAAACCAAGGAAGAAAATATTACCGATGTGCAATTTGCCGGTGATAAGTTCTATCCGCAAAAACGTTTTACCGATAAACCGGTGAGCGAAGCGGCCGCCAAAACAAGCAACGCATCTTCTACCGGTAGTGGCGGCAAGGCGGAATTAGCCGAGTTGGCTAAACACGGCGAGTCGGTCTATGCCAGCAATTGCCAATCGTGCCATCAAAAAGACGGCGCCGGTATGCCGCCTGCGTTTCCGGCATTGCAAGGCAGTAAAATCGTAACCGGCAAGATTGACGATCAAATTAGTATCATGCTGAAAGGCAAGGGTATGATGCCGGCATTCGGCAAAACCTTAAACGCCAAGGATTTTGCTGCTGTGTTGGCGTATACACGAAATAACCTCGGTACGAATGCCACCGGCGATTTCAAACAACCGGCGGAAATTGAGCAGTTGCAAACGGCTAATTAGTAACTATTGATCGAACTTATTAAAATTAATGCCGAAAAAGCATTAATTAACTGAATTTAAAAGAGGAAATATTATGTCTGCGGTAATCGGCGAACATGACAAACATCACGATCATAGTGCCCATGAACACGATCATGATCACCACGATCACGGTCCGGCCAAAGGCTGGCTGCGGTGGATAATCACGACTAACCACAAAGACATCGGTACGCTGTATTTAATCTTTGCACTGGCCATGTTTTTTGTCGGCGGGGTGATGGCGTTAATCATTCGTGCAGAACTGTTTCAGCCAGGTCTCAATTTTGTGGAGCCGCAGTTCTTCAATTCCATGACCACCATGCATGCTTTAATCATGATATTTGGGGCAGTGATGCCAGCTTTTGTCGGGTTGGCAAACTGGCAGATACCATTAATGATTGGTGCACCGGATATGGCGTTGCCGAGAATGAATAATATGAGTTTCTGGATGTTAGTGGCCGGCGCTACCCTGCTTGGCAGTACCTTGTTTATGGAAGGTGGTGCGCCGGCGGCTGGCTGGACTTTATATCCGCCGTTAGTGCTGCAAACCGGGAAGGCATTGCCGTTCGCCATTTTTTCAGTCCATATACTGGGTATTTCCTCCATTATGGGCGCCATTAATATCATTGCTACCATTTTTAACATGCGCGCGCCGGGCATGACATTAATGCGTATGCCGATGTTCGTGTGGACCTGGATGATTACCGCATTCTTATTAATTGCAGTTATGCCGGTGTTTGCTGGTGCGGTTACCATGTTATTGACAGACAAGTTCTTTGAAACCAGCTTCTTCAATGCCGCAGGCGGTGGGGATCCGGTTTTATACCAACATATTTTCTGGTTCTTTGGTCATCCAGAAGTTTATATTTTAATTTTGCCGACTTTCGGTTTAGCGTCCACCATTATTCCCGTATTTGCCAGAAAGCCATTATTCGGCTATAGCTCAATGGTTTATGCAACTGCTGCGATTGCGTTTTTGTCATTTATCGTATGGGCGCACCACATGTTTACCGTCGGAATGCCGTTGGCGGGCGAGCTTTATTTTATGTATTCAACCATGATTATCGCTGTTCCGACCGCTGTAAAAGTCTTTAATTGGACGGCGACGATGTGGAAAGGCGCTATGACCTTTGAGACGCCGATGTTGTTCTCAATCTGCTTTGTCGTATTGTTTACGATGGGAGGCTTTACCGGATTAATGATGGCTATTGCACCTTCCGATTTGCAATACCATGATACCTATTTTATTGTTGCCCACTTCCATTATGTATTAGTTCCTTCCGTCATCTTTATGATTATGGCAGCAGCTTATTTCTGGTTGCCTAAATGGACCGGTAATATGTACAACGAACGGGTAGGGCAACTGCATTTTTGGTTGTCGGCCATATCGGTCAATATTTTGTTTTTTCCGCAGCACTTTTTAGGTTTAGCCGGTATGCCGAGACGGATTCCCGACTATGCGGTACAGTTTACCGATTGGAATCAAGTTTCTACTGTCGGCGCATTCATTTTCGGAATCAGTCAGTTACTGTTTTTATATATTGTTATCGATACCATTCGCGGCGGCGTAGGCAAAACCACGAGCGAAGTATGGGAAGGCGCGGTGCAATATGGCGGTGGCGGGACTGTCGGTTTGGAGTGGACGTTACCATCGCCGCCACCGTACCATACTTTTACTGAGCAACCTGTGGTCGAACCCATCCATTTTGACGATCACGAGCCGATTCATGGCAGGGCATAATGCCGATTAACATGGAAACGAAAACCAAAAATCAAGTAACAGTATTTTTATTGGTTTTACTGGCTTTCGGGATATATCTGTACGCATTGCCTGCAGAAGTGTTCGAGGCCATCGGTAAAATGCTGAAACACATCGTTAATGGCGGCTAGCACAGAACAAAAAAATGCAAAACTGGTCAAGGTTTTGGTTTTGGTGGTTATCGGCATGTTCGGCTTCGGTTATGCTCTCGTGCCTTTATACGACGTCCTGTGCGAGCTGACAGGGATTAATGGTAAAGGCGATAAAACAGCGGTAAAAGAGTCAACCTATCAAGCCGACATTAACCGGGAGTTGACGATAGAGTTTTTGACGACGATTAATGAACAAACGCCGTTACGATTTTGGGCGGAAAAGAAACAGTTAAAAGTTAACCCTGGCAAATATTACACGGTTAATTTTTATGCTGAAAATAAATCCGGTAAGACGCTGACCAGCCAGGCGATAGCCAGTTTTTCGCCGGGGCTGGCGGCAAATTATGTCGAGAAAGTTGAATGCTTCTGTTTTCGGCAACAGGTATTTCAACCGGACGAGACCAAGACGATGCCGATGCGTTTCGTTATAAAACCGGATATACCGCAGGAACTTAAAACAATTACACTATCGTATACATTTTTCGATAACACTAAAAAAAACGCGCAAAAATAGAGGAACATTATGTCTACATCGCATGGTTATTATATACCTCACAAAGCGACTTGGCCGGTATTGGTAACGATTGGTTTACTCTGCATGTTGGCCGGATTCGCAAGTTATTTAACCGGATCGCCGGGCGGCATTAATTTCATGTTCTTGGGATTGGCCATTTTCATCGGTATGTCAGCGGCATGGTTTGCACTGCAATCGGTGGAAAGCGAGACCGGCATGTATAACACACAGGTCGGCATTTCCTACCGCATGGGTATGATGTGGTTTATCTTTTCGGAAGTAATGTTCTTTGCTGTGTTTTTCGGCACTTTATGGTACACCCGCAACTTATCGGTGCCCTGGTTGGGCGGTGAAGGCACCGGCGCAGCAACCAAGGAATTGCTATGGCCGTCTTATGAAGCGACATGGCCGACCAATGGCCCGAAACATTTAGTAGACGGTAAACCCGACGGCGGCGAATTCGAAGCAATGGGTGCCTGGGGCTTGCCTTTTATTAATACACTATTACTGTTGTCCAGCGGCGTTACCGTTACCTGGGCGCACCACGGTTTGTTAGCAAAGAACCGCGACCAGCTTATTAAAGGTTTGATCGCAACGGTCCTATTAGGCTTATTATTCGTGGTTTGTCAGGCGACCGAATATCATGAAGCCTATACCGAAATGGGATTAACTTTAGGTACCGGCATTTACGGGTCGACCTTCTTTATGTTGACCGGTTTCCACGGATTTCATGTCTGCGTCGGCGCTATCATGTTAAGCGTGGGATTGTTTAGAAGCTGGAAAGGCCACTTCACCCCGGAAAATCATTTTTTCTTTGAAGGGGCGGCTTGGTATTGGCATTTTGTCGACGTGGTTTGGCTGGGTTTGTTTATATTCGTTTACATCATGTAAGAAGATTAATAACCTGCGCATTTAAAAACGCCGTTTCTAATACGGCGTTTTTTTAGGATTTTTTTGCGGTTATCCTAGATTCGGCATTACAAGGCTTAATAAACTGTCTTTGTATATGCCCACGGGGTAAAAAACATAGCCAGAGCAAGCCGAAGAGCTTGGCAAAGACAAATACGTTTCGACAATCTCAACACAAAAGGTTGAGAAATGAAAAGGCCAGCGATTATTAATAGAATTAATTACGGTAGTGGCTAACTATTAAGTGATAAGCTCGAATTATAGGTGACAACAAACCAATGGATCACGCCGTCATGCCAACTTTCATCTTTGGAGAACGAAAGCGTTTTCCGCACCATCCGCCCGACCCGCT
>Ga0194127_10009260_pt1 | contig 10387 bp, 8 predicted proteins | sample TA2KigC100mmetaG_FD_148624 | JGI IMG/M metagenome (GOLD analysis project Ga0194127, IMG submission 148624) | Freshwater microbial communities from Lake Tanganyika, Tanzania - TA2015036 Kigoma Deep Cast 100m | ecosystem: Environmental > Aquatic > Freshwater > Lake | place: Tanzania: Lake... | reverse complement strand
GCACGTTCACCGCTTGGCCGGCGATTTCCATGGGCACGAGAGGCACGCGGTTCGCCGGGTCGAAGCGCAGGCGCGACCCCGGCGTGAGCCCGCCGCTGCTGCCGGCGGGGGTGAGGCGGAGGGTGGACTGCGGGTAGTCGAGCGTGAGAACGGTTTCCCGGAACAAGGGGAAACCGAGGATACCGTCGATCCGCTCGCCGAAATGATCGGAGAGCGCATCGAAGTTGTAGACCACGGCCGGGACTGATTCGAACCGAACCCCGCCGAGGTCGAGTCGCCGGAGGGTGACGGCGGGCAGGGTGATCCACTCGCCGGATGCGGAGCGGACGGAGACGCCGGCGCCCTCGGGGGTGGTGCCCCGCCGCGCGGCCTGGGCGGCGAAGTCCGGTGACACGAGCGTGACGGACGAGCCCGTGTCGACGAGGAAGCGCCACTTTCCTGACTTTCCGCGCGGGAGTTCGATCACGGGCGTGTGGGCCGTCAGGACGACGGGCAGGCTGACGAGCGGGGCGGAGAACGTGGTGCGACCCGGTTCCGGTTTGCGCGGCAGGAGGGCGCAGCCCGAGAGGGCGAGCACGGCCCACGCGAGCAGGGCGGCGGAGAGCAAGGTCCGCGCCGAGGCCGGAAACGAGCGGGAACGCGGCGCCACCGTCATCCGATGCGGGGCTGGGGCAGCCGCAGTGCGGTCCACGCCGCGGCGAGGGCCAGGGCGGCGGCGGCGCTGAAGAGGACTTCCGCCCCCAGCGTCCAGAACACCGCGCCGGCACCGAGCGGGGTGATGGCCCGGGCGAGCGAACCGAGGGACCGGAAGATCCCGAGCACGCGACCCTGTTCCTCCTCGCCCGCGTAGAGCGAGATCAGGCCGCTGGAAGCCGGGTTGATCAGTCCCCCGCCCAGGGCGAGGAGGCCGACTCCGGCGTACAGCCACACCGGAGCCGGCGAGAAACCGATCGTCACGAGCCCGGCGGCCGACGTGGCGAGGCCGATCAGGAGCACGCGGGTTTCGCGCAGCCGCGCCAGCAGACGGCGGACCAGCACGCCCTGCGTCAGGATGGAGCACACCCCGAGGAATCCCATCAGCAGGCCGTTGTCGTGGGGTGAAAAACGGAACCGCTCGGCGGCGAGGAAGACGAGGGCGGTCTCCATGGACACGAAGGCGACCGAGAAGAGGAAGGACACCCCGTTGATTCGGCGGACCTCCGGGCGCCGCTGTTCCAGCAGAGCCCGGACCGGGTTACGCAGGCGCGGCTCGCGCGCCTCGCTTCGGGTGGCGGCCGGGAGCGTTTCGTGGAAGCGGACGGCGATCCAGACCAGGTTCACGACGCTCATCGTGCAGGCGAGCAGGGCCGGGGCGGAAAAGGGATTCAGGCCCCACGCGACCAAGGCCGGAAAGACCTCGGTGAGGTCAAGCCGAGCCGTCAGCGCCCCGAGCAGGGGTCCGGTGACCAACCCGAGACCGAAGGCGGCGCCGACGAGGCCCATGGCCCGCGAACGTTCGGCCCGCGTCGTCACGTCCGCCACCGCCGCTGTCGCGACCGAGAGATTGCCCCCGAACGCGCCGGCGACGAGGCGTGCGATCAGGAACAGCCAGAAGGAGCCGGAAAACACCCAGAGCAGGTAGCTTGCGGCTGTGCCGGCCACGGTGAGGAGCAGGATGGGACGCCGCCCGCGCTTGTCGGAGAGCCCGCCCCAGAACGGTGCGAAGACGAACTGCAGGATGGAGAAGAGCGAACTGATGACGCCGCCGAACAGCACCTCCGGGAGGTGACGTTCGTTGCCCAGCGCGGCTGCGGCGCTGCCCAGCCCCTGCAGCAGCGCACCCAACACCCCCGAGAGTCCCTCCGCCGCGAGGTAGTGGCGCAGGAGGTCCGGCCCGAGCGGGAAGATGATCGAGAACCCGATCAGGTCGATGTACAGCGTCAGGAAGATGACGCCGAGCGACAGCCGACGCGGGGACGAGGGGGCGGACGTGGACACGGAAACGCAGGAAAACCCGTCGCGCCCGGGCCGCCAAGCGGCAAACGCCCGTTTGCCGCCGGAAGCGCGGGGGTGGCTCAGCGCCGGTAGGGCAGCGGATGCGACGAGAGCAGCCCGGCGACGCGCTCCCGCGCCTTCACGAGGGTGGCCGCCTCGTCGGGCGTACCGATTGCCTTCAGCACCAAGTCGATGGCCCCGGCGATGCCGTCCATGTGCTCTTCCCGCATCCCGCGGGACGTGATGGCGGGCGTGCCGATGCGGATGCCCGAGGCCTGGAACGGAGAGCGCGTCTCGAACGGCACGGTGTTCTTGTTCAGCGTGATGTGCGCGAGATCGAGGGTTTCCTGCGCCTTCTTGGCCGTGAGCTCGGGCAGGTTGGCGCGCAGGTCGACGAGGAAGAGGTGGTTGTCGGTGCCGCCGGAGACGACCTTGTAGCCGCGGGCGATCATGGCGGCGGCGAGGGCGCGCGAGTTGCGCACGACCTGCTCGGCGTACTGGCGGAATTCCGGCTTGAGGCACTCGCCGAAGCACACCGCCTTGGCGGCGATGACGTGCATGAGCGGGCCGCCCTGGGCACCGGGGAAGGCCGCTGAATCGATCGCCTTCGCGTGCGCGGCGCGGCAGAGGATCAGGCCGCCGCGCGGACCGCGGAGGGTCTTGTGGGTGGTGGTGGTGACGAAGTCCGCGTGCGGGACCGGTGACGGGTGCACGCCCGTGGCGACCAGACCGGCGATGTGGGCGATGTCGGCGAACAGGTACGCGCCGACGCTGCGGGCAATCTCGCCCATCCGGGCGAAGTCGATGATGCGCGAGTAGGCGCTGGCCCCGACCGTGATCATCTTCGGCTTCTCGCGGGCCGCGACGGCGGCGAGTTCATCGTAGTCGATCAGGCCGTTGTCCTCGCGGACTCCGTACTGGCAGAACTGGTAGAGCTTGCCGGAGAAGTTCGCCGGATTGCCGTGTGTCAGGTGGCCGCCGTGGGCGAGGTTCATGCCCAGCAGCTTGTCGCCGGGGGACAGCACCGCGGTGTACACGGCGAAGTTCGCCTGGGAACCGGAGTGCGGCTGCACGTTCGCGTGCTCGGCGCCGAAGAGGCGCTTGGCGCGCTCGATCGCCAGCGTCTCGACGACGTCGACGTGCTCGCAGCCGCCGTACCACCGCTTGCCCGGATAACCCTCGGCGTACTTGTTGGTCAGGACGCTGCCCTGCGCCTCCATCACCGCCGGGTAGGTGAAGTTCTCGGAGGCGATCAGCTCGATGTGGCTTTGCTGACGATCGAATTCCGCGGCGATGGCGGCGGAGATCTCCGGGTCGAGTTGGGCGAGCGGTGACGTGTTGAGCATGGGGGGGCGGCCTCCGCGGGCGGCCCGCCGCACCGGCCTTGGCCGTCCTCCGAGGAAGCAGCGAAAGCTCCGGATCGGAAGCAAAAACCGCCGCCTAGGCCTCGCCGCGGCGCAGGCGCTGGAGGAAGGCGATCAACGAGGGGATCGCCTCGACCATTTCGTCGCGGCACGCCTCGTAAGCCCGGAGGTTGCCGCCGAACGGATCAGCGATCTCCGGATCCCCCGCCGGCAGGAATTCCCGCCAGAGGTACAGGTGCCGGGGCGGGGGGTCGAACCGAAGCTGGATCATGCTGCGGTGGGACTCCGTCATGCAGAAGACCGCGAGGGCGTCATCGACGAGGGCCTGCGACAGCGGGCGGCTGACGTGGCGGTCGATGTTCAGGCCGACCCGCTTCAGGGCGGCGACGGAGTTCGCCGAGACCGGTTCACCGCCGCGGGCAGCGACGCCGGCAGACACGACGTGAAGCGAGCGGAGGGGCTCCGGCTGGGCCGCCAAGGCATGCGCCAGCAAGCCAGCCGCCATCGGACTGCGGCAGGTGTTGGCCGTGCAGACGGTCAGAAGAGTGCGCTTTTCGCTCATGCCTCGGTCTCAGGAAGCAATCCGCTTCCTCGCGAAACGCAATCCCGGCCAACGACCTGCGCGTGCGTCGCCGCTTAGATGCGGCGGATCGCCCGCAGGGCACGATGGAGGTGCAGGGCCCGCTCAAGCACGTGGTCGACCAGGGCAGTCTCGCTGTCGAGACCGGTTGGCGGCTTGGCGTGGTCGGACGACTCGTCCGCCTCCGGCGGGGCGTCCGGGATTGGCAAGCCCTTCGCGTGGTCGCGGACCATGGAGGACTCATCGTACCGGGCCTTCTCCGGCCGCGTCCCAAGGAGTTCGTGCGGTGCGCGGCCGGCATCCAGGGCCGCGACGGCGCGACCGTCGAGGTCGGTCGTCGTGGCCACGGCCACGTCGACCGCACCGGGCGGAAGGTTGGCCCCGAGGGTCAGGATCCGGCCGGAAGCCGCCTTCACCAACGCCTGCAACTCGCCCGCCGTGGCGGGATCGATCAGAACCAAGCGAAGAGTCCCCGCCGAACCCGCCGCGAGGAGGGTGCGGAGCTGGGCGATTCCCTCCGCGGTTGCCTCACCGAGGCTGCGGAGGTCGACGATCGCTTCCGCGGGCGTCGCGGCAAGGTCCAACTGCGCGAGGTCCCGGGCGCGCACGTACGCCGGTCCTCCCGGCAGCGGACGCGGGAATGCTGCGGCGGTCGGCGTGGGATGGATGGTGGAGGCCGCCGCGAGGTGGACGGGCGCCGGCAGGGAGGCGGCGCTGACGCTGGCCGGCTGGCTCGCGGCGGCGGGCGCGGACTCCGCGCGGAGGCCCGGCAGTCCCAAGGGACCGAGGGCGGCGACGCTGAGGCAGAGCCGGAGAACCGGGGCGGTCACGGGAAACGGAGTCGGGGTTAAGCCGAATGCCGGCGCAGTTGGCGGGCGCCGATGTCGCGGCGGTAGTACTTGCTTGCGCAGGCGATGCGCTCGCAGGCGGCGTAGGCCGAGTCGGCGGCGGCCTGCAGCGTGGGGCCGAGGGCGGTGACGCCGAGGACGCGGCCGCCGTTGGTCACGAGCTCGCCGGTCGAGGAACGCGCGGTGCCGGCATGGTAGACCGTCACCTCCGGCGGCAGGGGTACCGGGATCTGGATCACGTCGCCCTTCGCGTAGCGATCCGGGTAGCCCCGGGCGGCGATCACGACGCAGAGCGCGTGCTCGGGGCTGACGTCGAGGGAAACCCCGGCGAGCTCGCCGAGGGCGGCGGCCCAGAGCAGGCTGAGCACGTCGGTCCGCAGCCGCGGGAGCACCACCTGCGTCTCCGGGTCGCCGAAGCGCGTGTTGTACTCGAGCACCTTCGGGCCGTCGGCGGTGAGCATGATGCCGATGAAGAGCGTGCCGCGGAAGACGATGCCCTCGGCGGCGATGGCGTCGACGGACGGACGCACGATCTCCCGGTCGATCCGCGCGAGCAGTTCCGGCGTCACCACCTCGGCCGGCGAGTAGGTCCCCATCCCGCCGGTGTTGGGCCCCGTGTCGTGGTCGCCCGCCCGCTTGTGGTCCTGCGACGTCGGCAGGATCACGTAGTCGCGGCCCGAGACGACGACGAGGAGGGACGTTTCTTCTCCGACAAGGCAGTCCTCGATGAGAATGCGGGCCGGCGCGGCGGCCGGGTCCGGCTTCGCGTGGAGCGCGAGCAGCGCCTGCACGGCGGCGGCGGCCTCGTCGTGGGACCCCGCGACCACGACGCCCTTGCCGGCGGCGAGACCGTCGGCCTTGACCACGATGGGGGCGGGCCGGGCGCGGATGTAGGCGATGGCGGCGTCGGCGTCGTCGAAGAAGGCGGCGTCGGCGGTCGGGATCCGGTACTTCTGGAGGATTTCCTTCGTGTAGATCTTGGACGCTTCCAGCCGGGCGCCGTCGGCGGTGGGCCCGTAGGCGGGGATTTCGGCGGCGGCGAGGGCGTCGACGAGGCCGAGGGAGAGCGGCACCTCGGGACCGACCACGACGAAGTCGATTGCCTCGCGCTGGACCAGTTCGACGAGCCCCCGGATGTTGTCGGCGGCCACGGGCAGGCACGGCGCATCCTCGGCGATGCCGGCGTTGCCCGGGGCGGCGAGGACGCGGGGCTGGGCGGGGGAGCGCCGGAGGGCGTGCACGAGCGCGTGTTCGCGACCGCCGGAGCCGACGACGAGGATCGAGCGCGGAAGGGGGGCCATGGGAAACCGCGAGCAAACCCCGGTCGACCCCGGTTAGGCAAGCCGCGTCAGAGCACCTGCAGCTTCTTGCGGTAGAACGCCACGACTTCGGTCGGGTCGTCGGAGAACAGGATGTAATCCATGATCCACGCCGGGGCGCGCTGGGTCCGGACCATGGCGATGAGCTGCTCCCGCAGGTCGGCGAAGTACGCCGGATCGTAGAAGACGTAGGGCACGCGCGGGCGGATCCCCAGCTTGAGATTGCACAGCTCGATTCCGATTTCCTCGAGGGTGCCGACTCCGCCGACGTTGAAGATGCAGAAATCGGCGACCTCGAACCACTTTTGGCGGAAGTGGCGGCTGTTCTCCTGGAAGGTGTTGAAGAAGTCGACCCCGAGCTCGGGCGGCTGGGCTTCCAGTTCAAGGAAGCACGCGCCGGTGAGGGCTCCCTGGCTGCGGGCTTGGTCGGTGGCGAGGCGCATGACCCCGCCGCCGCCGCCGGTGAGCACGCCGACGTTCGGGCCGATGAAGCCGGTCAGCGTGTCGATCAACTGCGAAATCCGCCGCGTTTGCTCGATGTCGAGTCCCACGGCGCTGCCGTAGAAGGCGAGGATGGTGGACTCCTGGAAGCGCCGGACCAGTTCCTCGCGGATGAAGAAGCCCTGATCCTTCTTGTACGTGTGGAGGAACACGTCGCCCATCGCCTCGTTGTACCAGTAGACATCGATGCCGATGGCGTTGAGGGCATCGAGCCGCGCGTGGGCGTTGCTCGACAGGAAGAACCCGTGCGTGCGGGACGGACGGCGGAAGACGAGACGGCGCAGCTTGAGCTCCGGAACGCGCGTGAGCAGCTCGATGTACTCGAAGAGATTCGGGAAGTAATCCACCAGCAGCGTGTCGGCGTCGGACGGCGCGTTGTCGAGCGCCTGCACGAGGGTCTTGAAGCCGGGGCTCTCGCCCTTGGCCTCCGCGAGCTTCGGCTTCAGGGAGCCACCGGCGCCGAGACTGAGGAGTCGGCTGAGGTTCTCCATCGTGGAGCTCTGGCCGCGCACGGTCAGGCGGGTGCGCGGCCGCGGCTCGGTCGCAGGCGGGGGCGGCACCTCGTCCAGCGCCTGGTAGGCCTCGCCGACGGTCGCCAGCAGACGTGAACGCCGCTTGGCCAGTTGCTTGCTCTCGGGGTCGGCGATCGGCGGGGCGCGGAAGACCTCGACGGAGACCAAGGGGTTCACGACCGGCTGGTCGCCCTGGTTGTAGATCTCCAGCATGACATTCGTGCCGAAGGTCTTCAGCGGATCGAGCAGCACCGCGCTGGTGTGGATGCCGAACGGACCCTCGCCCTGGTTGAGCACCACGTAGTGCTCCTTCAGATACATGGAGCAGCTGGTGATCAAGCCCGAGCGCGGCGGGATGGTGAGCGGGGAGGCGTCGCGGCGGACCTGGACCTTGTCGAGGAACGGCCGGCCGGCCTCGCCGCAGACGAGCCGCTCGAAGCTGCTGCGTGGCAGGCGGGGGTTGAGGGTGTAGACGACCTGGTGGGGCGTGAGGTAGACGCGGCCGTGGCGGTCGATGCTGATCGTGTTCGGGAGCTTGAGCTGGTTGTCGCGCACGGCCTCCCAAATTTCCGCGGTGGTGAGCTTCGCGGCGGCGGGGGCGTAGTAGAGGCGGCCGACCGTGACGCCGGGGCGGAGCAGCTTTTTCCAGAAGGACGCGTTCGGGAAGCTGGCGTCGAAGAGGAAGGCCTCGGCCTCGAGCGTGAGGCGGTTGCCGTCGACGACCGGGCAGCCCTGCGTGAGCATTTCGATGCCGATGCGGGCGAGCGTGCTGCGCTCGGTGAAGCGCAGGTCGGCGAGATGCCGTCTGAGGAAATCGAACTCCGCCGGATGGCGCGGCCAGAAGGCCAGCGTGAGCAGGACGGTCTGATCGTCCTTGTGCCGCACGGTCAGAATCTGCCCATCCTGACTCGTCCAGAATAGATTGTCTTGCATGGTACGGACAGGGGAGTCTCTCCGATCAGCGCGGCGAGACAAGCGAGGATAATGGTTTGCCTTCCCGGCCGACTCCGGGCACGAGTCAGGACTTTTCCGGGAACCAAGCCCGCATCGGGCGGATCCCTGAGATTACTCCCATCGAAGCATGAACTCCCTCCGAGTCCTCTCCTCGTCGGCCCTGTTGGCCGTCTCGTTCTCCGTCGCGGCTGCTCAGCAGGAGCCTGCCCCGACGCTCGCCAACACGCCGCCGGCGCTGGCGGCGGCGCCCGCCCCGGCCGCGCCGCGTTTCACGGAAGACCAGCTTCTGGAGACCTTCGGCTGGTTCGTGGGCAAGCGCATCGGGATCACCGAGCTGAAGTTCACGCCGGAACAGACGGCCGCCATGATCAAGGGCCTCCAATCCGCCGCCGCGGGCAAGGACGCTCCCTACAAGCTCGAGGAAATCGGGCCGGAGATGGACAAGTTCATGCAGGCGAAGCAGGAGGCCTACATGGCCGAGTTGAAGCGCCAGAGTTCCGAGGGAGCGGCCAAGCTCCTCGCCGAGGTGAAGGCGAAGCCGGGCGTGGTCACCCTGCCCAGCGGACTCGTTTATGAGGTCGTGCAGCCGGGCACCGGCGCCTTCCCGAAGGCGTCCGACACCGTGAAGGTGCACTATACCGGCACGCTGGTCGACGGCTCCGTTTTCGACAGTTCCGTGCAGCGCGGCGAGCCGGCCGAGTTCGGTCTCGACCAAGTCATCCCGGGCTGGACCGAGGGCCTGCAGAAGGTGAACGTCGGCGGCAAGATCAAGCTCTACGTCCCGCCGCAGCTGGCTTATGGCGACGAGGGCCGCCCGGGCATCCCGCCGGGCGCGATGCTGCTCTTCGACGTCGAATTGCTTGAGATCAAGGCCCCGGCCGCGCCCGCCGCCCCGGCGGCCCCCGCCGCGCCCGCTGCGACCAAGTAAGTCGCCGCAGTCGGTTGATCGGCCTCGGTCGCCGCGCCGGCCGTCGTCCCCCCTCGCGCCCCCCCCACTCCGGGGCGCTTTTTTTCGCCCGGTCTGCCCGCGCTGCCGGCGGCGGCGCCCGCAGGCGGCTCGAGTGGTCGCGCTTCGGGTGCCGGCCCGATGGCGCGGTGCCGTCGGCCGCCCGGGCTGAACGCGCCGAGCCAACTGGGATCGAACCAATGGTGCGTTTTCTGGAGGCGTGCGCCGCGGCAATTTACTCGGCGAGCGCCAAAACCGCGGACGCACACCTGCACGCACAGGAACTCTCAAGCCCCACCGCAATCATAGCGGCGTGGCCGAAGACATCCACGTTGCTCGCCAGAGGTCCCCGGGTGATGTTCTGGTAGGTCTTTTCTCCCTCCGGCAGCTCAATCTGCGATGTGTAGTCGACGAGTATCTCGAGCACTACCACCTTGAGCAAAACCATCAGGGGCTCGATGGCAGAATTATCCGACCAGCTCTGGAGGTTGGAGCCGCGTTTGGAAAAGTCCGGCGGCGCCAGCGTCTCGGCGGCATGCTCAACCACTACTACCGAGACGCCGCGTGATCGTTTCAGTTTCTGGCCCAGACGGGAGAACGACCGGTCGCCTCAACCACTTCCAGGATGCCCAATGAGCGGGAGAGCTTTGTCAACCTCGCCGACTTCGTCTCAGTTGACAAGTGGCACAATCTGCATCACTTTGTGACATGCCTGCCACCTCTACCAAGACCATTCGCCTGTCCCGCTCCCGACTTTCCGAAGCCAGCCCGATTTTGGCGCGTCTTGGTCTGGATTCACGCTCAGCGATCGAGCTTTTCTTGGCACAGGTCGTCAGCCGGAAAGCGATTCCTTTCCCCATTGCGCTTTCCGATTCGGAATATGCCGCTGTCGAGTATGGAGTGACCTCTGCGGAAGTTGCTGCCGCCGGCAAACGGATGCGTCGATCTTCTGCAGCTTCACAACGATCCGGTGGAATTCGCGTCGTATCCGGAATCGACTCCCTCCGTGAATGAAAACGGCAACTCTGCCGTCGTTCCGCCGGTGTTTGCGTGGGCTTTCGGACACTCGACTGTTGGCTGTGTTGGAGGCGATCCATGCCGCCGATGCTGCCTACGGGAGTCCGCACCGGCATGCCGGGATTGGGCTGCGCGCAATCGGTGACTTCATGGAATGCCGCGACGCACTGGACATGCGTCTTATTTTTCAGCGAAGGGGAGACACATTTGAGTTCCACTTCTACGGCAACCACGACGAAGTCAAAGCGTTTATCCGAAACCGTCGCTGAACGAATCGAGTGCGCAAACTCTGTCTATCTCGTAGTGTCCAAAAACTCGAATGGATGTAGATCACGCCCGGCGTATTTTCTGTCGGAAACCGCACCAAGTTTT
>Ga0194127_10009258_pt1 | contig 10390 bp, 7 predicted proteins | sample TA2KigC100mmetaG_FD_148624 | JGI IMG/M metagenome (GOLD analysis project Ga0194127, IMG submission 148624) | Freshwater microbial communities from Lake Tanganyika, Tanzania - TA2015036 Kigoma Deep Cast 100m | ecosystem: Environmental > Aquatic > Freshwater > Lake | place: Tanzania: Lake... | reverse complement strand
GGGGGTAGACGGTGGACGGTAGACGGTGGACGGTAGACGGTGGATGGTAGATGGCAGATGGCGGATCGCGCATGCTATGGGAGCGTGACGAGGGACCTCGGCGTTCGTCAGGGGTACGAAACCAGTCACCTGCCGGAGAACTGTCACCGTGAATCGGCCCTTTCTTGCCCTCCTCTTTCTTCCCCTCGTCGCGCAGGGCCAGTCATACACCCATCCGTCGTTCCAGCTGCCCACGCTCGTGGAGCGTGAGTACAACTTCGCCGCCGCCGACGGCGGACGTGCGGGCGCTTCGCTGCTGTTTCAGTGGCGTGAGGCGGCGGCGCCGCGCTGGCAGCTCGGCGTAGACGCGGGGCTCGCCGACCCGGACGGCAACGCGTCCTCACGCCTCGTGCTCGGCGGACATGCGGCCTATGAACTGACCCGTGCCTCTGAGGAGTTCCCGTTCGACGTGGCTCTCACCGGCGGCGTCGGCTTCTCCGGCGTGGACGGGCACAACGTCGTGCGCATCCCGCTGGGCGCCTCCTTCGGCCACCGCTTCGCGCTCGACGGCAGAATGAGCCTCACGCCGTTTGCACACCCGCGCCTGTCGTTCGACCGCTGCAACGACTGCAAGGCGGGGAGCGGCGAGGGCAAGCTCAACATCGCCGTGGATCTCGGCGCCAGCCTGCAGATGACGGAGCAGGTTGCGTTGCGCATTGCCGCCACGGCCGGGGGCAGCGACTACTTGGGTTCGGGCAACGGTATCGGTTTCAGCATCGCCTGGACGCCGAAGGGACTCAGGAAGCCCTAGCGAGCGCGGGACCCCGAGCCCGGCACGAAGTCCGCGGCGCTGACGGCCACCACGGTTCCCACGGCCTGGCCGCCAGCGAGCGGCCTACCGCGTGGGCGTGCCTGCGCCGGGGGCGCTGTTGCCGTGAGCGCCGCCTGTCTTCAGGGCGATTGCCGCGACCGAGACGAGTCCTCCGATCAGCGCCACCGACGAGATCGTGGACCTCCGCCTACTGAAGATCCGCTCGTCGAGATTTCGCACGTACTCACGGGGAATCCTGACGGCGCCCTCGCCGCTCCACGGCTGCGAGATGCCGTTGGATGTCTTCACCCACTCCGGCGTGACGACCAGCGTGCCGGGTGGGAGCACGTCCTGCAGCCGGCCGGTGATTTCCAGCACGTTGGGTCCGAGGTGCATCGCGAGATCCGTGGTGCCGGCCGACGTCAACTGGAAGCGCACGCCATTGCCTGCACGGGGCATGCCCACGACCGGCTGGTACGCATAGCACGCCGTGTTGGCGAGCAGGGAGACCAGGCCGAGCACGAGCGTTGGACGACGGAGTCGCTGCATACGAGTGATCCAGGAAAGAGGTGATGCGGTGGTGCCGAGCCGCCCCGCCGATGGTGCGGGTGCGCGGCAGCGGTAGCGCTGCCGCGCACTCGCACCAAGGCGATGGCGTCGTGCGTGCGGCGCTACTTGCAGGCCGCCGCGTTGGTGATGCACGGATTGCCGAGCCGTTCGATGTTCGGAATCGGGAACAGCAGCCCCTTGGTGGTGGACGCGGACTTGAAGTTCGGGTTGGCCGTCCACTTCGGGTCGGTCTGGCCGAACCGATACATATCGGCGAGGCGTCGGCGCATCAGCCAGAGCTGCGCCTGCCGCTCGTAGGCCAGCATCTGCTGCGCCGCAATCTGCGCGGCGTATGCCGGCTTGCCGTCCAGTGCGCGCACCGTGTTGATCTGCGTCGTGAACTCGGCCGTGTTGCCGGCCGCCAACGCGGCCTCGGCGAGGATGAGGCGCAGTTCGCGGTTGCTGGTCACCCAGTGCGTTCCGGACTGCGTGCCGAAGGCCTTGAACGCGGCCAGGGACGCCGTGGTCGTCGGGTCCGTGGCGCCGGAGATGGGATCCTTGAGGTTCGTGTACGCGGCGCCCACGCGATGTTCGTTGCGGCCGTTCACCTCGAACCAGATGTTGATGCCGGCGGTGGCTTCGAGGTTGTTGACCATGTTGAACTTCGCGTCGCCGCCGACTATGGCGATGGCCGCGTTGGCGTCGGCGACCGCGCCGGCGTCATTCACCAGCGGGCTGGCCGTGTTCACCGAGCCCTCGGGGGAGATCTTGCCCCAAACCCCCTTGGCGTGCTTCACACGGGCGCGATACGCCATCAGGTTGTAGCGGTCCGTGGAGGCCGTGGCGATGGCCAGCGCTTTGTCGAGGTAGCCGATGGCGGTGTCATAGAGCTTCAACATGTTCGCCCGGCCCACGGGCGCCGCCGGCACCGTCTTGCTGGAGAAGGCGTAGTCGTCGTACATATCGGCGATGGACGCATAGGTCACGGCGCCGTAGAGATACGCCTTGGCGAGCGACTGCCGATTGATGAGCGTCCCAGCTTTGTCGAACGTCTCGAGATTCCGGATGGTCTGGTCCGAGAGATACCGGGCCGTTCCCACGTGCGGGAAGGCGCCGTCGGTGAACTCGTTCAGGAAGTTCCCGAGCCCGCCCGTCTCGAGGTCGAACCAGGCGTCGCGCGAGCCAATCCAGTCGAGTTCATCGGTGGCCACCGCGTACGGCACGGTGATGCCCGAGAGCATCCGCACGACGGCGGCCAGCGCGCCATTGGCCTGCGCGTCGGCGGACGCCGGGTTCTCGAGCGCCGACTCGGGCACGTTGTTGGGATTCTTCACGTCAAGAATGCTGGAGCAGGCGCCGAGCGCGACCACGATTGCGCCGGCGGCGAACCCCCGCGACCAGCGGCGGGGCGATATGATGTGGGGCATTGAGTTCCTCATTAGAAGCCCATCCGCACGCTGAGGGCCAAACGGCGCGGAATTGGGAAGCCGAAGGCATCAATGGATTCGCCGAAGTTGGTGTCGGTGCCGCCCCCCGCACTGCGGCCGAAGACGTTGACCTCGGGGTCTACACCCGGGTACTTGGTCCAGAGCGCGAAGTTGCGCGCCGAGAACGTGATGGCCATATCCGTCGCTCCCAAGGCGCTATACCACTTCTGCGGCGCTGTGTACGTGAGCGACAGCTCGCGCCAACGCAGGAAATCGGCTGCGAACTGCTGGTTGAGGCCGTCGAAGGGCGAGAGCGCCGCGAGTTCGTAGACGTAGGTCTTCGCCGCTGCCAGGCGCTGCTCCGCCGTGCTCGCCGGGTTGAGCATCGTTGCCTCGACGTCGGCGCGCAGCTTGGTGTTGCCACCGTTCGACGGGCTGGCCGTGCGGAAAGCGTCGGTGAGGTTGGATACCGTGTAGTTGCCGAAGCGGTATTCGAAGTTCGTCGAGACGCGCCAGTTCTTGCGGAACGTCACGGAACCGCCGAACGAACCTTGGAAGTCCGGCAGCGGCTTCCCGTCGTAGTGGTCCAGGGGGTCCTTGTTCTTGTTGTCGTCGGCCGCGAGCGGCGGGATCGCCGACAACGGGCGCGCCGTGGCGAGGTAAGCCAACAGCTGCGCCTCGGTGTCGGGCACGCCGTTCTTGTCGGTGTCGAAGGGCAACTGCCCAGACTGCAGGCAGATGCCGCCCAACGGGTGCGTCGTCTGTCCCTTGGCACAAGGATCGGGGAGCTTGGCCCCGAAGAAGGCGCCCGGGGCGTAGCCTTCCTTGATGAAGTTCCGGTAGCGCGGATAGCTGCCGCCGACCTTGAGCGGCGGTGCGCCGCCCAGGCTGGTGACGAGCTGGCTGAGGAAGCTGGTGTTGCCGTAGACATCAACCGAGAGATCCGGACGGTTGAGGAGGTACCCCTTGACCTTCAGGTCCCAGCCCCACGCCTTCATCCCGCCGATGTTGTCGAGCTGCAGCGCAGAGAAGCCGCCGGTCACCGGGAACTGGCGCGCCACCAGCGCATCCTTCAGTTCACGGCCCCAGCGCGTAAAGTCCACCGACCAGGCATTGTCGGCGAAGCCGAACTCGCTGCCCAGCTCCCACTCGGTGCTGATCTCCGGCTTGAGCTCCGGATTGCCGAGGTTGGCGGGCACCAGTCCGCCGCCGGTGGTGGACGTCAGCGGACCATAGGTGGTGAGCTTGTCGAACGCGCCGGGCTGACGGCCGGCTCGACCGATGGCCGCGCGGAGCCGGAACGTGGAGACGTAGTTGCCGAGGAAGCTCCCCTGCCATGAGGGGCGGTCCGACGGGATCACGGAGAGCGAGGCCTGCGGGTAGAACACGCCGCCTTCCGTCTTGCCAAAGGCGCTGTTGTAATCGTACCGGCCGCCGAACGTGGTGAAGATCCAGTCGCGGTAGCCCAACTGCTCTTGCGCGAAGAAGCCGGCGTTGACGATGGAGCTGAACGACTCGAACACCCGCGGCGTTGAGCCGCCGCCGACCACCTCGATGCCCGGGCCCGGGAAGCCCTGGTTGCTTCCCGACTCGTCGTTGTCGCGCGTCAGGAAGCCCTGCGCGCCGAACAGCAGGTTCGACGAGAAGTGCTTCATCAGGTCCTTCGTCCAGCCGCCATTGACGCTCAACGTCACTTCCTGGTGCGTGCGGTCATCCACGTTGGCCAGGCCGGCGTTGGCGCGGTTGATGCGGAGGTCAATGTTGTTGCCGAACGGCAGGAACGACGTGGAACGCTGGGCCGTGAAGTCCACGCCAAACGTTCCGTCGAAGTTCAGGTTGGCCGACGGGATGTAGCTGCCGCGCAGACGGCCGTTGAAGTGGCGCGAGTCCTGCTTGATGGCATACTGGAGCAGTTCGCGCATCGTGCCAAACGAACTGGCGCCCGTCGGATTGCCGGCGCCCTTGCAGAGGCCGTTGCCGAGGCTGCCGTACGTAGGATCGGCGGCGCCGCCCACGCGCGACGCGTCGCACTGCGCATTCTCCGGCTTGGAGAAGAGCGCGACCGTGTACGGCGCGTAGATGCTGTTGTTGTTCTCGGGAATCTCGTTGTGCGTCGTGGCGTACAGCACGTTCACCTGCAGCTTGGTGTTGGTGGACGGCGAGATGCCGAGGTTGACCGTCCCCTGGTACTTGTTGTTGATGTCCTTCATATACACGCCGCGGTCCTGCCAGTTGAAATTGTCCGCGGTGAATGGGCCGTCCTCGTTGTACGCGCGCAGGGCGGCGAAGTAGGTGACGAGCGGCGTGCCGCCCGACACCTGGCCGGAGACCGTCCGGGACATTCCCGTCTCGAACAGCTTGGTGGCCACGGCGCGCGAGAACGGCACGAACGCCTTGACGGGCGTGCCGTAGTGGTACGACAGGCGCGTGGCCTGCGAGTCCGACCGGGCCAACCCCCACTGCGGGGCGATGCGGTCGGTCGGATACGTGGTGTAGGCCTGCTCGGCGTCAATGGACCACTTGGGCGCGCCGAGTTGACCCTTCTTGGTGGTGATGAGGATGACGCCGTTGGACGCCTCGGTGCCGTACAGTGTAGCGGCCGCCGCGCCCTTCAGCACTTCCACCTTCTCGATGGACTTGGGGTCAATGTCGTCGAGGCGAGACGGACGACCGCCGCCGCCCGTGCCGACGAATCCGTTGCCGAAGCCGCCGCCGTTGTCGAGCCGGACGCCGTCTATGTACACGATCGGCTCGTTGGACTGCGAGAGCGAAGCGTTGCCGCGCACGCGAATGCGCGCCCCTTCGCCGGTCGCGCCCGACGACGGCATCGTCATCAGCCCCGGTTCGCGTCCCTGCAGGATGTCCGACAGCGACGAGGTCGGCGCGCTGGTGGGCGCCTCGATGGCGGCCACGGTGTTGCCCAGCTTGCGCGCTTCCACCTGCGAGCCGCCCGTGCCGGTGGTCACCACGGCATTGAGCTGCACGGCCGACTGCCGAATCTCAAACGACACGCGAGCGATGCCGCCAGGCTGCACGTTCACCGTCTTGGACAGCGGCGCATACCCGATGAGGCGCGCGCGCACCACGCGCTCGCCGGCGGCGACGTTGTTGATGCGGAACTTGCCTGCGGCATCCGTCAGGCTGCCGATGGTCTGGCTGGTGCCGGTGATCGTGACTTGGACGCTTTGAAGGGGTCGCCGACTTCCGCCGTCAACGACCGTGCCTTCGATGGCTCCGGTTGCCTGCTGGGCTGCGAGCGCAAATGGCACCAGCGATGCCAACAAAGCGCTTCGCGCCGTGCCCGTCATTATCGAACGGAGCAAACGCATGCCTTCCTCCAACGGGGTGGTGGGGTGAGCTCGGATCGAGCCAGTGGAGCTATGTCGGCACGACGCGTGGGCGCGGTGAACGCGCTCGAACGGCGCCGGGGAGGCGGGGGCGATCCGTGCTCGACGGCCGTTGAAGGCAGCCGATATGGCCAGCTATCACAGGCGGCACACAGAAGTTCTCAAAAACGCGTCGGAGAAAAGCTTACGACGCGTGAGAAAAATTCCGATACCGTGACAACGTGCTTAATGCGTTCGACGCAAACAAATGTCAAGAGGACGCCAAATCCGACAGTGTCTATGTGAAATGCAAGCGTCGGCGTCCCTCGGCAACCGCAACGGTCAGCGTCCCTGTCGCAGTTGGCCGACCACGGCCTCTAACTGCCTCGCCGTCTCTCGCGCGGCGGAGTCGCTGGAGTCGAAAGCGAGCCCGCGCCGCAGCCTGCGCAACACCCCCGGTGCGGAGATTCACGCGGGCGGATAATACGCCGCTCCCCGCCGGACGCCAGCACGCGCGGCGTCAGAGCAACGCGGTCACCATCTCGTAGCTGCGCTCCGCCGCGCCCAGCCCGCAGCGCACCAGTTCGCGCGCGCGACCTCCGGCCGCCGCACGCGCGTGCGGATCGCCCAGCCACGCGGCGAGCGCGTCGCGTAGCGTCCCGGCGTCCGTGACGGATCGCCCACCACCCACGGCGATGAGCAGGTTCGCGTCGCGCCCGTTCTTCACGAGCTGGGGTCCGAAGAGCACGGGAGCACCGAACGCCGCAGGCTCGACCACCGAATGGAGCCCCGCGGTGTGGAATCCGCCACCGATGAACGCCACCTGTGCCAGCGCGTAGACGTCGCCGAGCACGCCGACGCGGTCAATCAACACCACGTCGGCGGTTCCGGCGTGCGGGGCGCCAAGCCGACTTACGCGAAGCGCCGACTGCGCCGCCCACGCCTCCACCGCAGCGCAGTGCGCGGGCGTTGGCTCGTGCGGCGCGACGATGAGCCGCGCCTCGGGGACGCGTCGCCTCAACCCCGCCCACGCAGCGAAGAGCGCGCGCTCGTCCACAGGCCAGGTGGAGCCCGCCACGAGCGTGGGGCGGGGCGAGGTGAGCGGCGCGAGCAACGGCGACGTGCGGTCTGCGGCCAGCGCGCGAGCCCAGGCTTGGTCGTAGCGCGTATCTCCGGTGATGCGCACGTTCGCGCGGTTCACGCCGAGCGCCACCAGGCGTTCGGCGTCGGACTCGTCAATGGCGCCGACCGCGCTCAATGCCGCGTAGGCGTCGCGCAGGAGGGCGCGCGCGAGCCGGCTGCGGCGCCCGGATTCCTCGCCGAGGGTTGCGGCGATCATTGCGAGCCGAACGCCGGCGCGGGCCGCCTCGTCCACGAACACGGGCCAGACATCGAGCTTGCTGAAGACGAGCACGTCGGGGCGCAACGAGCGCAGCACGGCACGGGCCGCGCGCGCGGTGTCGAAGGGAAGGAAATCGGTATAGTCGGCGCCAACGCGCGCGGCAAAGGAGGCCGCGCTGCTGGAATAGTGCGTGAAGACCACCTGCACGTCCGGACGCCGCGCGCGCAACAGATCTATCACGGGACGGGCCTGCAGCCCCTCGCCCACCGACGGCGCGTGGATCCACGCGAGCGGGCGCGCGGGCTCACGATGCGCCTCGCCCCACCCGACGAAGCGGTCCACCACGCCGCGACGGCCGGCGAGCGATTCCATTATCTTGCCGCCGCCCCGCGCCACCGCCGCCGCCATTTCGACAATCGTGCCGGCGGTACCGTAGGCCGCGCGCAGGGCGACGTTCACGGGCGGCTCGCCCTACTTGGCGACCGGGGGGGTCGCGAGCGCAGCCTCGATGGCGCCGCGGAAAACGGCGAGTGGTTGGGCGCCCACCAACGGCTGGCCCCCCACGAAGAACGTGGGCGTGGACTGGGCGCCGGCACGCGTGGCGCGTTCCTCATCGGCCTGAATCAACGGCCGCATCACCTCCGACTTCACGCAACCGCTGAGGGCTTCGGCGTCGGCGCCTGCCTCGCGCGCGAGTCGCTCAAAGAAGGGGTGCGCGTCCCCGAGGCCCTTCCACTCGCCCTGCGTCCGGAACATCGCATCCTGCACCGGCCAGAACTTCCCCTGCACGGCGGCGCACATCGCCGCGTGCGCGGCGGGGACGGCGTTCCGATGCATCGAGAGCGGGAGGTTCACGTACGCCACGCGAAGCTTGCCCGTCTCCACGTACTCGCGGCGGATCGGCTCCCAGGCATCGTCGTGCCACTGCTTGCAGTACGGGCACTCGAAGTCGCTGATGATGATCATCCAGACCGTGGCCGATGGACTGCCGATGATGCGGCCGGCGTCGGCCTTGGCAAGCAAGGCACCGGCGGAATCGGCCGATGCCGTGGGCGCGGCGACCGGTGTCTGCAGGGACGCAGCGCGGGCCTCGCTGGCGCTGTCGGCGGGGCCGCAGGCGAGCAGGGTGCAGGCAAGAACGACCGGGACGAAGCGACGAGTCATTATCGGAGGGGGAAATCGGAGCGCAATCGGTGCACGGCAGGCGCCGCGCGATCGAGTACATAAGTGTAGCCGCCCTCCTCCCCCAACGCGACGGCGAAGCCCACCTGGCGCGCGAGGCCGAGCACGGTGCCGCGCGCGGCCCGCGCATCGAGCACGTACAGCCCCTCGCCGCCGCCGGCCACATACACGCGCTCGCGGGTGATGAGCGCATCGTACGCGAACCGTGCCCCGGCCCACAGAAAGCGTTCGCGCGGCGTGCCGCGATCATCGCTGTCGAAGAGCCAGATGCCGCGCTCGCCCGCCGCGACGACCACCCGGGGGCCGTCCGTGCGCACGGTTCTCACTCCGCCGGCGAGGCGCGCGCTGGCTCGCCGCACGAGCGAATCGCCGTCGAGGATGTATGAGGCAAGCGCGCTGTCCGTCGCCACCCACAGCAGGCGCCCGGTCGGGTCCACGGTCATTGCGCGCACGGCGCCGCCGGTGCGCATCGAGCGCCACGTGGTGTCGGACGTGCCACTTCGCGGCGCAACTTCGAGGCGGTCGCCGATGCCAACCACGCGCCGTTCCGCCAGCACGGCGGTGGCGGCGATGTCGCCATCTCGCACGCGCAGGCCAAGCGCGGAATCCACCGCGAACTCGTAGAGCCCCGTCGTCGCCGCGACCGCCACGCCACCCGGACCGAGGTCGAGGCCGCGCACCCCGCGAATCCCCGACGCGCGGCGGGCGAGCAGCTTCGGCGCGCCGTCGGTGCTGAACAGTTGCACCCCGCCGGCGCCGCCACCGGCCGCGCCTTGTCGCGCGCCGACGGACATCCATTGCGGCTCTCCCTGCAGCGTCAGCGCCTGCCCCTCCGCGCGCACGGGCGCACCGCGGCGGTATCGCAGCGCATGGGCGTTGTCCATCTCACGCCCCATCAGGTAGCCCACACCCATGCCGATGCCGACGCTGAGCGGCAGCACGCATCGCGGGCCGGTGCATGACCCCACGGGGTCGTCGGCGTTGCTGATGAAATACGCCGAGGCGGCAAGCGCCGCCGCTGCGCCCATCACCACCGGCATCACGAGGCGCCGCGGCCAGCGTCGCGACGCCCCCTCATTGCCGGCGGCCGACCCCTCGGCGTCGCGCTGCGGGATGCCCTGCGCCGGCAGGGCGTGGACGCCGAGCGTCGGCACGGTCAGCAGCAGCGCGCAGGCCATCGCGCGGGCGCGCACTCGCGGCACCTTCATCACGACGCGGGGCGCTCCAGGGTGAGGGTACGTTCGGTGCGCGCGGTGCGCCCCGAGGAGAGATCGGTCACTTCCACCGACAGGGCATACTGCCCCGCCGGCGCGTCGCCGAGGCCGATCGCGAGCTGGTGCGTCACCGCGGCCAGCGAACGAGCGTCACGTTCATACACCAGGGAGACCTGCTCGTCGCCCACGGCGCTCAATCCCACGGCGTCGGCGATGCCGCCGAGCACCCGGGCGCTGAACGACCGGCCGCGGTCGAGCGAGAGAATGCGCACCGTGACGCGCACCCGCAAGCGCGCCGTCCCCGACGCCGGCGCCGCGGCGTTGTAGGTCTCCCAGTAGAGGGCCACCGTGTCGCGCGCCTGGAAGCGCATCGCCGCGTTCGCGTCGATGGCGAACGCCTCGCGCCCGTCGCCACCGCCACTGATGCGGTCCGCAACGACGAGGTCCGAGATGTCGAACGTGCCCGCGCCGCCGATGGGCCGGACGCCGACGGCCCCGTCGCCGCGCGCGCCACGCCCGGTGTCGGGCTGGCGCGCCTCGACGCGATAGATGTACTCCTC
>Ga0194127_10009256_pt1 | contig 10391 bp, 8 predicted proteins | sample TA2KigC100mmetaG_FD_148624 | JGI IMG/M metagenome (GOLD analysis project Ga0194127, IMG submission 148624) | Freshwater microbial communities from Lake Tanganyika, Tanzania - TA2015036 Kigoma Deep Cast 100m | ecosystem: Environmental > Aquatic > Freshwater > Lake | place: Tanzania: Lake... | reverse complement strand
GGGAGGGGCCGCGTGGTCTCCGCGAGCGCTTCCTGGGGGGCCACGGCGGGCCGTGCGGCCGGCGCGGTGGCGGCAGTGGGGGCGGGGAAGGTGGCAGCGGCGTCGACCTGCATGCGCGGATCATGGCCTGCCTGCCGGTGGGCGCCACGGTCAACCTGCTGCCGGCCGCCGCCCTTCGTCGCGCACGATGGTCCATCGGTGCCTCCCGCAGGGACCGGCATCGCCCATGGCGGCAGATGTCTCCTTCGTCGACCTGCCATGTCCACGAAACAGGCGAGTTCACGCTGCCGGGAACGAGGTTCCTCTCACGAGCGATCGAGCTGGAGCTGACAGGAACAGGAAGCGCGCTGGCGGAGCCCGCAGCTGACCTCCGCGTTTCCCTCCGCCCCGCCCGCCCCGTAGCCTCACCGCGCATGCCCGACCCCGGAGCCAGCCCGCCCGCGCCGCGTCCCCGCGCGCAGTGGCCCGGGCAGCTCGCGCTCGCCGCCGCCATGCCGGCCCTGCTCGTCGCCGCCCGCGCCGCGGCCGGCCCGTCCCGGCAGGCCTTCGAGGCGCACCTGCTCTACGCGACCGTCGCCGCGGTCCTGCTGCTGTTCGCCGCCGTCCTCACCCTGCGCATCCGCGCCGCTCGCGGCCGCCGCATCGCCGCACTGCGCCAGCACGCGCCCGGCCTGCTCTCCGCGCTCGCGCTCACGGCCCTGGTCCTCTTCCTGTCGCCGCCCGAGCTGCGCGTGCAGTTCGACGAGACGAGCCTCGTCGGCACGTCGCAGAACCTGCACGAGCGCCGCATGGCGACGATGACGACGGCGGCGATCCCGTTCGACGGCGCCGTGCTGGCGCTCGAGAGCACGGTCGACAAGCGACCGCCCCTGTTCGCCTTCCTCGTCAGCCTCGTGCACGACGCGACCGGCTACCGCATCGGCAACGCGTTCGCGGTGAACGCGGCGCTGCTGTTCGTGCTGCTCGCCAGCGTGCACGCCGCCGTGCGGCGGCGGCTCGGCGCGGGCTTCGCGTTGCCGGCGCAGGCGCTGCTCGTCGCCACGCCGCTCGTGCCCGTGGTCGCGACCAGCGCCGGCTTCGAACTGCTCGCGCTCGTCCTGCTCGCGCGCACCACGATCGCCGCGCTCGATGCGATCGCCGGACCCTCGCCGCTCCACCGGGCGACGTTCCTCGCGAACGGGCTCCTGTTCGCGTGGTCGCGCTACGAGAGTGTGCTGCTGTTCCTGCTCCTCTTGCTGCTCGTCGCCCTGCGCACGCGCGGCCGGGCCGGAGCCGACAATCCCGTGCGCTGGCTCCTGGCGGCGATGCCGGGATTGCTGACGCCGCTCGCCTTCCTGTTCGTGAACGCCGCGCGGCCCGACTTCTACCCCGAGGCGGCCGGGCAGCCGCTCGTCTCGCTGCAGCACGGGCTCGATCACGCGGTGCCGTTCCTGGGCGCCTGGCTCGGCGGCGCCTTCACCTCCGCGTGGCCCGCGTTCGCGGCCCCGCTCGGTCTCGTCGGCTGGCTGCTGCGCCTCGGCCGCCGGCGCGGCACCACCACCGACCTGCTGCTCGCGCTGCCCGTGCTCGCCGCGACGGCGATCGCGTGCTGCTGGTTCTACGGCGACGTGGGCGAACCGACGGCCCTGCGCCTGTTCCTGCCCGCGGCGGCGCTCGGGGCGCTGCTGCCGCTCGCCTGGGCCGATCCGCTGCGCCGCCTCGGCCCCCGCGCCGTCGCAATCGCCCTCGCCGGCACGCTGCTGTTCGCCGCCGCGCGGCTCGTCCCGCTCGCGCAGGGCACGGCGTTCCCAAGGCTGCAGATCGCGCGCGCGACCGCGGCGATCGACGCGGCGCTGCGGGCCGTGCCGGGCGAGCCGGGCCGAACCCTGTGGGTCACGTTCGCCGCGCAGCACCTCGCCGTGAAGGGCCACGCGGCTCTGTGCGCGGAGGCGTTCTTCCGGCGCAATGCGGACGTGCGGCAGCTGATCACCGGCCGCCACGCGGCAGCCGTGCTCGTGCTCGAGACCCCGTTCGACGCGGCGTTCGCGCCGGCGTTCGGCGACGTGCGCGACGTGCTCGCGCGCGCCCCGGGCGAGGTCGTCTACCGCGGTGGCGGCGACGTGCCGGTCACGGTGCACCGACTGCGCTGGTGACCTTCGGCGCGTCGGTTTCTTCCCAGCGCAGCTGGGCCGCAGCCGCATTGCCGCCGGAGCGCGCGACGAGCCGCTCGGTGCGGAAGCGGCAGATGCGCTCGACGTCGCCGCGCACCGACCAGCGCATCAACAGATGCCTCGCCGCGTTGCGGCGGCCCTGGCAATCAGAACCGGAAGAAGAAGTCGATCGTGATGCGCTGGTCCATGATGTCGTCGTCCGGGTCCGTGAGCGCGAACTCGTAGACGGCGCCGAACTCGTACTTCTTGGCGAACTCCGCGCGCAGGCCGATGCCCATCCACGCGACGAAGCTCTTGTCGGGCTGCGAACCGAGGTTTGCGTAGTCGAGGCCGCCGACGGGCAGCGTCGAGGCGCCGTCGTCGAGGTAGTGCACACCGTGCACTTCGGCGACCGGCGCGACCACGCAGTCGGACTGCGGGTTGACGTCGTAGTCGACGTGCAGGTCCCAGTGCCCGACCGTGTTGCCTTCGTCGCCGTCGAGCGGCACGCGCAACGTGACGTTGCCGATCAGGTGCAGGTCCTCGCCGAGGCCCTTCGCGAAGCTCACGAACGGGCTGAACTCGTCGACGCCGCCCTGCAGGATGCCGCGGTGGCCGTTCTCGGCCATGTAGCGGATGCCCGGGGTCAGCACGAAGTCGTTCTCCTTGTCGGCGATCCAGACGTACTTGAGGCCCGCGGCGAGGTCGTTCCAGCCCTCGTCTTCGTAGGTCCCGAACTGGAGCTCGCTGTAGCCGTCCTTGACCGCGATCAGTGCGAGCCGCTCGGTCAGGGCGAGACGCGCCTGCAGCGCGTAGATCGTCACGTCGCCGCCCGCCAGGGCCGACTGGTCGGAGAAGTCGTGCTTCAGGTAGAGGGCGCGCAGGCCCGTGTCGTTGAACGGCGACTCGAAGTAGATCGGCTGGCCGACGGGCTCATGGAACTTCTCCCAGCCCTGCAGGCCGGTGATGAAGCCCTTGCCGAAGAACGAGTCTTCTTGCGCGGTGGCCTGGCTGGCTGCCAGCGCGGCAACGGTGAGGAGGGTGGGGATGGAGAGGTGGTTGGTGAGGGAGCGAGCCATGGTTGTCCTGGAAGCACCGATGGTATGGAAACCCTCCGTCGAAGTCAGCAACCGCGTGCTCGTTCCTCCGCGCGCACGGATGCTCCGGGAAGCGGCCGCGAACCGGAGACCTCCAGCACGCGGCGGGGACCGGAGGGTGTGGGCCACAGGACGGCCCACCCTGGGCGGATCTGCGGCCTTGTCGCCGCGCGCGCCGTGGGCGACAACCGCGGTGATGCAGAGGCAGTCCCCGATCCTGCTGCTGCTCGCCGCGTTCGCGGCGGGCTGCGTGAACCACCGGAACTTCGCGCCGCGCGAGAACCAGAACGGCTGCGGACCCGGCGGGCAGCCGGCCGCAGTCTACCCGATCCAGGCCGGCGACGCGCAGGGCGAATTGCGGCTGTGGTCGGGAGGCAGCGACGCGGCCGGCGACGAGGTCACCGAGGTCCACGTCGGCTTCGAGGTGGAGAACGTGGGCGCCCTGCCGCTCCGCATCGCGATCGAGGACGTGCGCTGCGACGAGATCCTGGTCGGCGGCCAGCGGCTCGAGAACGTGCCGATCGCCCGCTTCGAGGGCCAGCCGGCGGCACAGCCCGGCGCGGTCGCCCGCCTGGACGTCTGGTTCCGGCCCGGCACCGGCCGGCCGCGCGACGTCACCGGCTTCGCGGTGCGGTTCCAGGTGCGGGCGGGGGAGACCGCCGTGCTGACGCAGGTCACTCCGTTCGCGCCGTTCGTGCCCGCCCGCGATCCGCTGCACGACGACCCGTGGTTCTGGCGGCCCGGCTTCGCCTTCGGCTGGTACGGCTGGTACCACCGCTGCTGAAGCAGCCTCGATCGCCGGGCCCGCGGAGTTTCCCGCCGCGGCCCGCGTCGGGCGCGCCCCCCGCTGCGAAGTCCCCCGTTCCGGCTCCCCGGCCGCGGACGGGCGATTGCACGGCGGCCGCGGAGCGGCTAAGGGTTTCGCCCCCTTTGCCGGCCGCGCCCCGGGTCGGGGAGCCCCGCTGCCTCCGACCCGAGCCGTCCCAGTCCCTCGGCCAGACCCAGATCCCCATGACCGAACGAGAACCCATGATCGAGGCGATCGACCTGTGCAAGCACTACGGGTCGTTCGCCGCCATCGAGAACCTCACGTTCACGATCCGCCGCGGCGAGGTCGTGGCGTTCATCGGCCCGAACGGCGCCGGCAAGTCGACGACGATGAAGGTGCTGACCGGCTACCTCGCGCCGACCTCGGGCACCGCGCGGCTGTGCGGCATCGACGTCGTGCAGGACCGCGCGCGCGCGGTCGAGAAGCTCGGTTACCTGCCCGAGAACGGCCCGCTCTACCAGGACATGACGGCGCGCGAGCTGTTGACGTTCTTCGGCGAGGCGCGCGGCCTGAGCAAGGCGCGCATCGCGGAACGGCTCGAGTTCGTGACGCAGGAGTGCGCGCTGCAGGGCCTGCTCGACAAGCCGATCGGCACGTGCAGCAAGGGCCAGAAGCAGCGCACCGGCATGGCGCAGGTGCTGCTGCACGACCCCGACGTGCTGATCATGGACGAGCCGACGACCGGCCTCGATCCGAACCAGATCCGCCACGTGCGCGAACTCGTCAAGAAGCTCGGCCAGACGCGCACGATCCTGCTGTCGACGCACCTGTTCCAGGAGGTCGAGGCGATGTGCGGCCGCGTGCTGCTCGTGCACGACGGCCGGCTGGTCTTCGACGGCACGCCCGCCGAGCTCAAGAGCAGGGGCGCTGGGCAGATGGAACAGGCCTTCCACACGATCACGGGAGCTCGCTGACATGGACAAGAACGTCGTCTTCGCGGTGGCCAGGCGCGATCTGCGCAGCTGGTTCACGGATCCGGTCGGCTACCTGTTCATCGTCGCGTTCGTCGCGGTGTGCGCGCTGGCGTTGATGGTGCCGCAGTTCTTCACCAACAACCTCGCGAACCTCGACACGCTGAACGCCTGGTACCCGGGGATCGCGGTCGCCTTCGCCGCCGTGGTCACGATGGGCACCTGGAACAAGGAACGCAGCCACGGCACGCAGGAACTGTTGTTCACGCTGCCGACCGACGACCTGAGCCTGCTGCTCGGCAAGTACCTGGCGGGCTCCGGTGTCTACACGCTGTCGCTGCTGTTCCTGCTGACGGTGCCGCTGGGCCTGTCCTGGCTCGGCAGCCCGGACTGGGGCCTCGTGCTGGCCAACTTCCTGGGCTACTGGCTCGTGGGGCTGATGCTCGTCGCGGTGACGATGCTCGGCTCGCTGTGGTTCAACAACCTCGCCGTCGCCTTCGTGTTCGGCGCGCTGTTCGGCGCCGCGACGATGTTCTCGGGGTGGCTGCTCGGGCTCTGCACCGGCGGCCAGGGCTGGGAGCTCAACGGCCCGCGCGGGCAGTTCCTCGAGTTCGGCCGCGGCATGGTCTCGTGGTCCGGCGTGCTGCTGTTCGGCGGCATCGCGACCGCGTTCCTCTACCTGAACCTCGTGCTGCTGTCGCGCCGCCACAAGCTCGAGCCCGCGGGGCACGATGCGCACGGCGCCGTGCGCTTCGTCGCGCTGGCGGTCGCCGCGGTCGCCGTGACGCTGGTCGCGGTGCAGTGGTTGCGGCCGATGGACGCGACGTTCGAGCGCCAGCACTCGCTGTCCGCGGAGAGCGAGAAGCTGCTGGCGCAGCTCGACCCGCAGCAGCAGGTGCTGGTCACCGCGTTCGTGTCGCGCGACGTGCCCGAGGAGCTCGTCGGCCAGAAGCGCAACCTGCTGAACCTGCTCGACCAGTTCGACCGCATCGGCGGGGCCGCCGTCGAGAAGGACGTGCGCATCGTCGAGCCGTTCTCGAAGGAGGCCGAGGACGCGGAGAAGAACCACGGCATCCAGGCGCGCGGGCGCACGACCGAGGAAGGCGGCGAGCTGCGGCGCTGGACCGTCTACCTCGGCTTCAGCGTGCGCTGCGGCACCGAGGAGGTCGTCGTGCCGTTCACCGATCCGGGCCTGCCGCTCGAGTACGAGCTGACGCGCAGCATCCGCACGGCGGCCAACCAGGGCCGCAAGAAGGTCGGCATCCTGAAGACCGACGTCGAGCTGACCGGCGGCATGGACTTCCAGACGTTCCGCCAGAAGCAGCGCTGGCTGATCTGCGAGGAGCTGCAGCAGCAGTACAAGCTCGAGTCCGTCGATGCGACGAAGGACTACCCGGCCGACGTCGACGTGCTGCTGGTGCCGCAGCCCAACACGCTCGGGCCGGCCGAGATGGACCGGCTGAAGGCCTGGATCGCCGCGGGCCACGCGACGATGCTGATCGAGGATCCGGCGCCGATGGAGGCCTGGCGCACCGACATCGACAGCAAGAAGGGCGGCAGCAGCCCGCAGGACATGTTCGGCGGCAACCCCGGGGAACCGAAGGGCGACCTGGTCGGCATGCTGACGGGCTTCGGCCTCGCCTACCAGCGCGCCGAGGTCGTCTGGGACACGTCGTCGCGCACGCGCTTCGGCGGGGCCCTGCCGTTCCTCGAGATCGTGTTCCTCGACGGCCGCGGCATGAACCAGGCGAGCCCGATCACCAGGGGCCTGCAGCAGATCGTGATGCTGTGGGGCGGCCACGTGAAGTCGGCCCAGAAGGAGGGCTTCACGTTCGAGCCGCTGCTGACCATGCCCGATCCCGCCGACGGCGGCGAGCGCAACGGCCGCATGCCGAAGATCTCGGCCTTCCTGTTCGACGCGCCGTGGGAGCCGCGGCCGCAGCCGAACCCGAACGCGCCGCACACGCCGACCAACGAGCAGTTCGTGATCGCGGCGCGCATCACCGGCAAGCCGGCCGAGGGCCAGCAGAAGGGCGTGAACCTGATCTACGTCGCCGACCTCGATCTGATGAGCAACCAGATGTTCGACATGCGGCGGCAGATGACGAGCCTGAACCTGCAGTTCGACAACGTGCCGTTCCTGCTGAACTGCATCGACTCGCTCGCCGGCGACGACAGCCTGCTCGAACTGCGCAAGCGGCAGCCCGTGCTGCGCAAGCTGACGGCGGTCGAGGCCGCGCAGAAGGGCTTCGAGGACGAGTGGCTGCGCCAGCGCAACCAGGCCGACGAGGACTCGAAGAAGGCGCTCGACCAGGCCCAGGCGCGGCTCGACGAGGCGGTCGGCAAGGTGCGCGACGACAAGGACCTCGACGAACAGGCCAAGGTGATGCAGATCGCGATCGCGCAGGAGAACGAGAACGCGCGCCTGCAGCTCGCGAAGGCGCAGATCGAGCGCGACAAGCAGCGCGCGATCGAGCGCGCCGCGAACAAGCGCGAGCAGGACCGCCGCCGCATCCACAACGGCTTCCGCTTCTGGACCCTCGGGCTCACGGCGGTCCCGGCGCTGCTGGTCGGGCTCCTGATGTTCGTCCGCCGCCGCAGGCGCGAGGCCAGCATCGTGCCGCAGAATCGCAAGGTCGTCGGAGGTGCATCGTGAACGAGTTCGCCAGGACCGGTGTGTTCGTCGGCGGCGCCGCGCTGCTCGCAGTGCTCGCCGCGCTGGTGGGGCCCCGCTCGCAGCCGCACGCGCTCGCGGCCGACGAGGGCCGGCCCTTCTATCCCGACTTCAAGGACCCCGGCGCCGCGACCGAACTGACGGTCGTGCAGTTCGACGAGGCGTCGAGCTCGGTCCGCACCTTCAACGTCAAGAAGGACGACAAGGGCGTCTGGGTCATCCCTTCGCACGGCCTCTACCCGGCCGACGCGACCACGCGCATGAGCAAGGCCGCGACGATGTTCCTCGACCTCGTCAAGGAGCGCGTCGCGAGCGACAAGAAGGAAGAGCACGTCAAGTTCGGCGTGCTCGATCCGGCCGACCAGGGCGTCGACACCAAGGGCCGCGGCCTGCGCGTGACCTTCAAGGACAAGCTCGGCAACGTGCTGTGCGATCTGGTCGTCGGCAAGGAGATCGAGGGCAAGACCGACGTGCGCTACGTGCGCGTGCCCGACAAGCGGCACGTCTACACGTGCAAGCTGACCGGCGAGCTGTCGACGAAGTTCGCCGACTGGATCGAGACCGATCTGCTGAAGATCAACTCGTGGGACACGAAGAAGCTCGTCTTCGACAACTACAAGGTCGACGAAGTGCAGCGCGACGTCGTGCCCGGCGACAAGTACGTGATCACCAAGGACGACCAGTCGAAGTGGACGCTCGAGGGGCTCGATCCCGCCAAGGAGGAGCCGAACGAAGAGCACATGCGCGACGTCGCCAACGCGCTGGGCCAGATCAAGATCGTCGGCGTGCGCCGCAAACCCGCCGGGCTGACGCCCGACTTCAAGCTGCAGCAGGGTGCCGACGCGCAGACGATCGTCGACAGCCTGGTCGGCGCGGGGTACTTCCCGGTGCGCTCGGGCGGCGTCGTCAGCAACGAGGGCGAACTGCTCGCCGAGACGCCCAAGGGCCTGCGCTACACGCTGCGCTTCGGCGAGATCGCCTACGGCGAGGGCGACGAGTTGACTTCGGGCATCGCGGGCAGACCGCCCGAGCCCAAACCCGGCGAGACCGGCCCCGTGCAGAAGCCGGGCAACAACCGTTACCTGATGGTCTCGGTCGCCTTCGACGAGGCGCTGCTGCAGAAGCCCACGGGCCTGCGGCTGCCGAAGGACGAGATCGACAAGCGCATGAAGGCGCGCGAGGTGATGCAGGCCGTGGTCACCGCGGTCGACACCTGGAAGCAGAAGCACGAGGGCAAGCTGCCCGAGTCGCTGGCGAAGCTGACCGAGAAGCCCGCCGAGGGCGAGCCGCTGCTGGCCAGGCTGGAGCAGGATCCGTGGGGCAGCGACTACGTGCTGCAGGCCGCCGGCGAGGGTTTCGCCATCGTCAGCTTCGGCGACGACAAGAAGGAAGGCGGCGAAGGCAGCGCCAGCGACGTGCGCAGCGACCAGTTCCCGCGCGAGGACGAGTGGAAGCGGCTCGCCGACGAGTGGACCGAGTACGACAAGAAGATCGAGGACGGCAAGAAGGAGGCCGACAAGCTCACGAGGCGCTTCGGGCCGTGGTACTACGTGATCGACCAGGCGCTGTTCACGAAGCTGAAGCCGGCCCGGAAGGACCTCGTCAAGGACAAGGCGCCCGCGCCGCCCACGGTGCCCGAGCCGCCCGCGAACCCGGGCGAGCCGGGCAGGGAACCGGCGAAGGAAACGCCGGTCGAGCCGCCGCAGGAGCCCGCCAAGGAGGGCGGCAACGAGCCGCCGAAGGAGCCCGCGAAGGAGCCCGCGAAGGGGCCCGGCGGGTGATCAGGTCCCCGCGCGCGGCAGCCCCGGCGATGGGGTGACCGCCGCCAGCCGGTGCTCGCGCCGGTGGGCCGACGCGTCGGCGGCGGTCTTCGCGATCACGAGCAGCCCCAGCAGCAGCGCGTTCGAGCCGGCGAAGAACACCAGGAAGCCGCCCGCGATCAGCACGAGGTGCATCGCGAAGATGCGCTGGTAGGGCGCGAACAGCTGCCGGCCGAAGTCGATCTGGCTCCGTTCTCGCGCGAGGAAGTTCACGACGAACGACACGCCGTGGCTCACGACGAGCGCCCACAGGCCGAGCCCGCTTTCGTGCTGCAGCGCGGTCTCGAGCAGGCGGATCGGCGCCCGGAGTTCGATGCCGGAGTGCAGGCCTTCCGGACCGACCAGGGCCTGCACGAACACCGCGTGCGCCAACAGGAACAGGCCGAAGTGCGCGCAGAAGAACGCGGCGAACACGAGCCTGCCGGCGACCTGCGGCTGCTTGCCGGGCACCTGCAGCAGCAGCAGCCGCAGGATCGTGTAGGCGCCGATGACCACGCTCTCGCTCCAGTAGAGGGCGAAGGTCTCGTAGACGCTCCAACCGAAGGCCAGGGTGCCCGCGAGCGGGACAGCGTTGGCCAGCAGCAGCGCGAGCAGGGATGGGTGCATGGGCGGCTCTGGGTCGGCCCCGCGGGCTCGCCGGCGGAACAGCCCGACCGGCATCGAGTTCGGAGCGTAGCGGGCCGCCGCCGTGCGCCCCACCCTGCTGCTCCGCGCAGGGACTGATGTCTTGGGTGGTGTACCACGATCCGGCACTCGCCTTGCCCCTGCTCCGCTGCCGATCCGGCCCGGCCGCCCCGCCGTCGAGGCCATCACCATCCAAGACATCAGTTCGGGTGGGCTGGCCGATCGGGGTGATTCGCCCGGCCGACGATGTTCCCGGATTTTCCTGTCGTAGTGGCCGCCCCCCACCGCGACAACACGGGCACCTTTT
>Ga0194127_10009255_pt1 | contig 10392 bp, 7 predicted proteins | sample TA2KigC100mmetaG_FD_148624 | JGI IMG/M metagenome (GOLD analysis project Ga0194127, IMG submission 148624) | Freshwater microbial communities from Lake Tanganyika, Tanzania - TA2015036 Kigoma Deep Cast 100m | ecosystem: Environmental > Aquatic > Freshwater > Lake | place: Tanzania: Lake... | reverse complement strand
AAAAACGCCTCAAGTTCGTTCCGCACACTGGAAGATCTCCGCCACCGCACATTCGCGTTCACCGACCCGGACTCCAATACGGGAAGACTGGTTCCCCTTCACTGGCTGAGGGCGCTTGGCGAGCAGCCTGACACCTTTTTCGAGCAAGTCGTCTACACGTACAGCCACGACAACTCAATTATGGCGGTGGCAAGAGGCCTCGTGGACGCAGCCGCGGTGGATAGTCTCATCTGGGAGTATTATGCCCGGACCACACCATCACTTACCGCCCTAACCAAGGTGATTAGGAAATCAGATCCATATGGAATCCCGCCGGTGGTTGCTTCATCGTTTGTGCCGGCCGACACAAGGGAAAAGATCCGCGGGGCGCTTTTGTCCATGCACGAGGACCCGGTCGGGCATAAGATCCTGCGAGAACTGATGATAGACCGGTTCATTGAGCCGAGGGACGAATGGTACAATTCCATTCGCAAGCTGCGCGCGGACTTTGACCTCTCGCCGACGGTATCCCATGTATTTGCAGAGCCTTAAAGGTAAGCTCATCGTTGGCGTTACCGCTCTTGTTTTGGTGAGTGGTGTCGTCATTTCTCTTCTGGTGAGCAGGCAGTACGGCCAAAGTCTCCTGGGAGCGCTCACGTCTCAGGCCGAGAACCTCGCTCACGCCATAGCCCTGGAAGCGGCGGACAAGGTCCTCATCAACGACGTTTTTGCGCAGCAATCCGTCCATTGCATACCTTTTTGTCCTCCGGGACGGAAGAATCCTAGCCCACACTTTTTCCCGGGGTGTTCCCGCGGGCCTGATCGGCGCCAACGCTCCCGCGGGCCCGGGCGAGGGGCGGCTTCAGAAAATAGCGGCGACCGCCGGGGATCATTATCTCGATATCGCGTGGCCTATCCTTGAAGGCAGGGGAGGAGTGCTTCGGCTCGGGTTTTCCGAAGCCCCTTTTCGGAAACAATTGGTTGAACTTTGGCTGAAAGTGATTCTCTTGATCCTGGCCATACTCCTGGTCGGGCTCGTCGGCAGCCTCGCGTACGTGCGACGCATCACACGTCCTCTGGCGGAACTGGTGAATGCCACCGAGAAATTGGACGAGGGCGCATGGGACGTAAAGGTTGACGCCAAAGGCAACGATGAGGTGGGGGCCCTCGCTGCGTCATTCAATCTCATGGTCGGGCGAATACGGGATTTTACGGAGCGCCTGGAAAAGAAGACTCGTGAACTGGAGCGTAGTCACGACCAGCAAAGGGCTTTTTGTGAGCTGGCAAGAGAAATAGGGGAATTGCCCACATTGCGAGAGGTAGGCCCAGCCCTGGTAAAGAGGCTGGCCCAAATCCTCGGTTGTGGTGAGACCGCGCTTCTGGTGATCAACGAAAGTAGAGAAACTCTCTATAGTATGTCTGCCGCTCAGTGCCGGATGTTCGTTGAACGTGACCGGATTGAGGCCGTCATGGCAGCGCTCGATCGTGCGGGAGGCGGGAGCCGTCTGTTCCAAGAGCCTGCGATCAGGCCGCCTCTTGTCCCGGAATCATTCGACTTTCCGGCGCGACAGATGATTATTTCCATTCTGAACGATTTCAACCTCAAAGGCGCGTTGGTCATCCCGTGCCCCGCAGACTGCGTGTGTGACCTGAAAGAGATTGACTGGGCCGGCCTCGTGCTCTCGCAAAGCGCCGGTGTTATCAGGCGGGCAATGCTTCAGCAAGAGGCTGCCGCGCGCTTTCAGAATCAAGTGGAAGAGAATACCGGGTTCGGCGGCATGATCGGCAAAGACCCAAAGATGCAGCTCGTGTACAGGCTTATCGCGGATATTGCGAATACGGACACCACCGCCCTTATCCAAGGCGAAAGCGGGACAGGAAAGGAATTGGTCGCGCGCGCCATTCACCTGGAGAGCTACCGACGAAAGGAGAAGTTCGTGGTCATCAATTGCTCCGCATATCCTGACACCCTGCTCGAAAGCGAACTCTTCGGCCATGAACGCGGCGCGTTCACCGGCGCCATCCGACGACGAGCGGGACGGTTCGAGCTGGCGGACGGCGGCACGATTTTTCTTGATGAGGTGGGCGAAATCCCGCCCCAGGCGCAAGTGAAGCTGCTCCGAGCGCTCCAGACGAGACAGTTCGAGCGTGTGGGCGGCTCCGCAACTTTGACCGTAGATGTGCGGGTTATCGCAGCCACCAACAAGCTGCTCGCACATGAGGTGGAAAAGGGCAAATTTCGCGAGGACTTGTTCTACCGCCTCAACGTGATACCGATTCATCTGCCCCCCCTACGAGAGCGAAGAAATGACATCCCCACCCTCGCCAACCATTTTCTCCGTCGCTTTGCGGGCCAACGGGGAAAGGATATTCATGGTTTCAGTTTAGAAGCCATGCGGCTCATCCTCGAATACGATTGGCCCGGTAACGTGCGGGAACTGGAAAACACCGTGGAACACGCGGTTGTCCTTGCGAAGAGAAATGAAGTCGATACGCAGGATCTCCCGCACGCGCTGCACAAAAATGCCAAGCGGAACGCTCTCCCCCAAACCACAAGCATACGTCAGAACGAGAAAGCGCTCCTGCAGCAAGCGCTTGCGCAATGTGGATGGAACAAGGCCGAAGCCGCGCGCTTGCTGGGGATAGGACGAAGCACCCTGTACGCCAAGCTGCGAAAATACCAACTGGACAGGCGGATGATTCAGTAGTTATTCTTTCGTGATTGCTGAATAAATATCGAGTCGGCAGCGGAGACGTCTGTACCACCCCGAAAAACCGTATTGGATTTGGACATACATATCATAATGTAATGACATTATTTATTGCCAGTTGAAACCCCAAGCGTACTATTTCAGTACACAAGTGGTCCCCTTAACCTGTTGCGTGCCCCTCATCTTCCACCCATCAATCCGTCGTGAGGCGCCCTGTATCACCTCCTCGCGAATCCGCTCATGTCCTCTTCTGGACCAAGATATTCGTTCCTCCTGCGCCGGAGCCCGCGGCCTTCCGTGAGCGCTTCCTGAGGATTTGGCACGCTCTTTGATCTTAATACTCGGCAGCCACCAAGTCACCACTTGGGGTCAGTTTTAGCAAACGAATTGACGCCAATCGGCCATGGTACCGGCAAAGACGGGCAGGTTCCGCCGATAATGGAAGCGGCGGACAATTGCGTATCCTTGCTCGTCACCTTATGGCGAATTGTGGACTGATTCAGGAGACCGGATTCCGGGTGGTGGCTTTCTGTGGCTGAACGCAGTTGTGATCGGCGCCCGCTGATCGTAAGTCCCTCATGACCAAATTCTTTGGATCTCACCAAAGGAGGGCGGATCGCCGAGCCGCGTGTTGGCGCCCTCTCAGATCCTAAACGATGGAGGAGATCAGCTCATGAGCGAAGAGAACAAGCGTGTGGACCGGCGGGAGTTCCTGCTGGCCGGAGGCATTGTAGGAGCCGGAGTCGCGGCGGCCGTTGGGGTGGTGGTGAAAGACCGCCTACCTGCCGCGCCTGTGGACCCGACGGGAGAACAGACCATTCGCCGGTTGCCGGTTCTCAAAACGCTGAAACCCAAGCCGAACGAAGACGACCACGTGAGGATGCAGCGCGAACTGGTCAAAGCTATGGCTAAGCCGGTGGAACAGCGACGCTGGATTATGGTGATCGATATTCGTAAGTGTATTGGGTGTTACGCGTGCACTATCGGGTGCGTGGCAGAGAACAAGCTGCCTCCCGGGGTTGTGTACCGGCCGGTGACAACGACCGAAATCGGAGAATATCCGAATCTTCGAATAAAATTTCTTCCTCGTCCCTGCATGCAGTGCGAGAACCCCTCCTGCGTTCCTGTCTGCCCTGTGAAAGCCACGTGGAAGCGACCGGACGGAGTGGTGACCATCGACTACGACAAGTGCATCGGTTGCCGCTATTGCTTGAACGCATGCCCGTACGGGGCCCGGACAAGCGATTTTGGCCGGACCTACGCTTCCGAATCGGCTCACGGCGCGCCACAAGGAGAGAACCGGCCTGTGGAAGGGCCCTCAGCGCCGTGGGAACATCAGCCCAACAATGAATATGCGAAGAGCTGGCGGCGAGACGGTCACAATTCGCCGGTCGGCAATGCCCGGAAGTGTCACTTTTGCTTGCACCGGCTGGAGGTGGGTCAGCCGCCTATGTGTGTGACCACCTGTATCGGCCGTGCGACCTATTTCGGCGACGCCAACGATCCCGAGAGCCTCGTTTCGGAGCTGATCGTCAAGAACAATGTTCAGAGGCTCTTGGAACACTGGGGCAACAAGCCCCAATGCTACTACATAGTCTAGGTGGAGGGGACAGTATCATGATAGGCGCTTTTACACTCTCCAATATGGGTCCGCAGGAACACAGAAAGGGCCTCGGGTCCGGGTGGATCACCTTCTTGTGGGTCCTGTGGGCGGCGCTTCTCGTAGCCGGACTCATCGGGGTATGGCAACGGCTCATGTACGGACATAACCCCGCGGGATATGGATCTTACGTGCCCTGGGGCCTGTGGATCGGTTTGTATTTTATGGGAGTCGCAATCGCGGGTGGAGCCTTTGTCTTCGGCGCCATCGGGTACGTCCTAGGATGGCCCTGTTTCAGGCGGCCCGACGCATTGAGAATTGCCATCGTGGTCAGTCTTGCGGCGATTCTTCCAGCCTTCACCGCGGTCTGGCTGGACCTGGGAAGGATGGACCGGCTCTACCTCGTGCTCACGTCCGCCACGTTCACCAGTATGATGGCGTTCAATGCCTGGATGTACAACGTCTTTGTCGTCGTCGCAGCGCTCTGCTGGCTGCTCAGCTTTGCCGGTCGGTCTGTTTGGCTCAAACCGCTCCTGTGCCTCGGCGCGTTCCTGTCGATCATTTTCCCCAGCCAGAGCGGTGTCTTCTTTGAGGCGGTCGCGACAAAAGAGTACTGGAACAGCCCGCTCCTTTCCATGCTCTTTCTTTCGTCCGCAGCCGCGGCGGGGGCAGGCGCGCTTCTTCTCGTAAGAGTGATCCTCGGGCCGCTCGGCGCCAAGGATGAGAAGACGGTTGAAGAGCATAATCAGGGTCTACGCATCCTCCGCTTGATCACCGTGGCGGGGCTGATCGCGTATCTGGTCTTCGAATTTGCCGAGATATCCATCGAAGTCTGGAGCCCGGGAAGGGCCTCGGTTCCCGTCCAGTTCCTCGTCACAGGGGGTTACTGGTGGGTCTTCTGGATTCTCCAGTTGGCTATCGGCGCAGGCGTGCCCCTCTTGCTCTATGTTTTCTCGGAAAACAAGAAAGCTTGGGCGGTGGGAACCTTGTTCCTCATGTTCGGGTTTGTTGCGGCGCGTATGGGCATCTTGGTTCCCGGCCAGATCGAGGAACAGATCCACGGACTTGAACAAGCCTTCCAGGATATGCGCCTGGTTTACAGCTACCATCCCACGCTCACGGAGTACCTGGTGGGCGCGTTCCTGGTGGCAATGGGAATGGCGGTTTTCTACGTGGGCTTACGCCTGACATCCGCGGTCGGTTCAAGAAGTGGGCAGGAAGTGTGAGGTGAATGATGAGCAATCACAAGAAAGACAAGACCACGAGGAGATCATTTCTGGCAGGCGGCGCGATGCTGGGGGCCGGCGCGCTCCTTCCCGGAGCAAGCGCGTCCGCTGCGGGACGAGCCACCGGTAATGCGGTCCTGAACAGCGCCAGACCTGATGCTCCCTACGAGTTAGGGAAGCCGGAAAATATCATATATACCGCTTGCTTACAGTGCAACACCGGGTGCGGCGTCAGTTGCAAGCACCAGGATGGCGTGATCACCAAGATCGACGGCAACCCGTACAGCCCCTGGACGCTCCTGCCCCATCTCGATTTCGAGACCCCCGCGGACGTGGCCGCGCCTGTGGATGGCGCCATTTGCCCAAAGGGTCAAGCAGGCTTGCAGACCGCGTACGATCCGTACCGGCTCCGTAAGGTCCTCAAACGCGCGGGCAAGCGCGGGGAGAACAAGTGGATAACCATCCCATTCGACCAGGCCATTTCGGAAATTTGCGAGGGCGGAAAGCTCTTCGCCAAGGTTCCCGGGGAAGAGAACCGTCAGGTGGAGGGGTTGGCTCAGCTCGTCGCCCTGAGAGACGCCAAGGTCTCCAAGGAGATGGAGGCGGATGTAAAGGGGATCTGGAAAGAAAAGGATAAGGCCAAGAAAAAGGAGCTGATCGAAGAGTTCAAGAAGAAGCATTCGGCCAATCTGGACAAGCTCATCGATCCGGACCACCCGGACATGGGGCCGAAGAACAATCATATTGTGTGCGCCTGGGGTCGCCTGAAGGGGGGCCGTTCCGATCTGTACAAGAGATTCGCCGACGGCCTTGGAACAGTCAATGCGCACGGACATACCACCGTCTGCCAGGGTTCGCTCTATTTCACGTGTAAGGCGATCAGCGAACAGTACGAAGAAGAGAAATTCACCGGCGGCCAGAAATTCTACTGGCAAGCCGACACCGAGAACAGCCGCTTTGTGCTCTTTGTGGGCGCGAACCTTTTCGAAGCGAATTATGGCCCGCCCAACCGAACTGTTCGTCTTACGGATAACCTGGTGAACGGTTTTACCAAGATTGCGGTGGCCGACCCCCGATTCACCAAGCTTGCTGCCAAGGCATGGAAATGGCTCCCCGTGAAGCCGGGCACGGACGCTGCCATGGCCCTGGGAATGATCCGTTGGATGCTCGAGAACAAACGGTACGATGAACGATTCCTCAAGTGCGCCAATAAGGCTGCTTCCATACAGGCCGGAGAATCGAGCTGGTGCAACGCAACATGGCTGGTTCAGGTCAAGGACGGCAAGCCGGGAAAGCTCGTGCGCGCCGCGGACGTGGGCATAGCGCAGCCCGAAACACGCAAAACTAAAGACGGTAAGGAGTATCAAGAGAAATTCTTCGTCGCGATGGTTGGTGGCCAGCCCGTGTCCTTTGATCCCAATGATGACAAGAACGCGGTCGTGGGAGATCTGCTGGTCGACACAACGCTTCCGAACGGCGTCGCGGTGAAGAGCTCGCTTCAAATAGTCTTTGAGTCGGCGCGCCAGAAATCAGTAAAGGAGTGGGCCGATATCGCAGGTGTGAGAGAAGCGGACATGATCGAGGTTGCCCGGCAGTTGACCAGCTACGGCAAGCAGGCCGCGGTGGACCTTCATCGAGGCCCTGCTCAACACACCAACGGTTTCTACAATGTGTTGGCCTGGATGACCGTCAATATGTTGCTCGGCAATTTCGACGCGAAAGGCGGCCTGATCAAGGGCACTACCTATGACACTTTAGGAAGAGGGAAACTGTTCGACCTCAAGGCACATTCCGGCAACATCAAGTCTTTCGGCGTCAGCTCCATACGTCATGATGTCAAGTATGAGGATACAACGCTCTTCACCGGCTATCCCGCAAAACGAAACTGGTATCCGATCAGCAGCGACGTGTATGAGGAGATCGTTCCGTCTATCGGAGACCAGTACCCCTATCCGGTGAAAGCGCTCTTCCTGTACATGGGCGCTCCCACGTACGCGTTGCCCGCGGGCCACACGAACATCAGCATCCTCTGTGACTTGCAGAAGCTGCCGCTCTTCGTGGCTAACGACATCGTGATCGGTACCGGCTCCATGTATGCGGATTACATCATCCCCGACCTGTCCTACCTGGAGCGGTGGGAATTCCAGGGAAGTCACCCCTGCGTGGCCAATAAGGTGCAGCCGGTCAGGCAGCCCGCCATGGCTCCCATTCCGGAACAATGCACGGTCTTCGGCCAGAAGATGCCCATCTCCTTCGAGGCTATGCTGTTCGCGCTCGCGGAAAAGCTCAACCTGCCGGGATTCGGGAAGGACGCGTACGGACCCGGGCTGGATTTGAAACATCCCGACGACTTCTACATTCGCGGGGTGGCAAATCTCGCATTCGGCGAGAAACCGGACGGCTCGCAGCAAGTTCCCGATGCCGACGAAAAAGAGATGAAGATCTTTCGCGAGGCGAGACGTTTCCTCCCCACTTCAGTGTTCGACGAGAAACGTTGGAAAGCCGTCTCGGGCGAAAAGGTCTGGCCGAAAGTCGTGTACGTGCTCAACCGAGGCGGCCGGTTCGAGAATCACGCCAAGGGCTACAAGGGCCAATGGGTAGCGCATCCGTACAACAAACTGCTCAACATGTACCAAGAAAAGACCGCGTCCACCATACATGCGGGAACAGGGAATCCCAATCCCGGTTACGCGACGTACCTCCCGGTCCGGGACTTCCACGGCCGCGAACCGGAGCAGTTACGTAAGGGATACGATCTCGAGCTTATTACAAACCGCTCGATAGTGCATTGCAAGAGCCGGACGATCGTGGATCCGTGGCTTATCCCGCTCATGCCCGAGAACGGCTTCATGATTAATCCGGTGGATGTCCGGAAGCTCGGGCTAAGAGACGGTCAACTGGTGAAAGTGGTCAGCGCGACCAACCCCGATGGCGTTTGGGACTTGGGCGCCGGCGCCAAGAAGCCCATGATCGGAAAGATCATCGCGACGCAAACCATGCGGCCGGGAATTGTCAGCTTTGTCCTGGGGTTCGGGCATTGGGCCACGGGCGCGACCGACGTGGTCATCGACGGCAAAACAATTAAAGGCGATCCTCGCCGAGCGTCGGGCGTGCACGCCAATGCCGCAATGTGGGTGGATCCGGCCCTAAAGAATACCTGTTTACTCGATCCGGTAGGAGGCAGCGTGAGCTTTTACGACACGTATGTGCGCCTGATACCGGCGAGCGTTTGAAACCAATCCCCACACATCTACCTACCTACTTCTCATGTGACCTCCCGGCGCCGCCCCATAAGTCGGGAGGTCCTTTTTTTGTTTTGCGAAGAGACCTCCAAGTCCGCCGCCTTCAATGACCGGCTCATCTTGACTCTTAGGGCGTACAAGGCTAGCATTATGACGCCCCCATCGCTGTAGCGAATCCACTCGAAATAGATCCCCGTCGGTGGAAATCCACGCTTTCGTGCCCACCGCTGAGGCGCATAGGAGCCGATGGAAAGGCGTGCTTTTATCAAAACCCTCGGAGCCGCAGGCGCAGCTTCTCTCTTAGGGGCCGCGCCGTCGGGATGTGGACCGGCGCCGGACTGGCGCTGGCCGGACTCCACTGGCCAGAGGATAGGTGGACCCTTTGCCGTGGCCTTTGATCCTGAGGGCCATCTCTACGTCACCGACGCGCCCGGATATCGTGTGCTTCGACTCGACAGGCGCCTGAGGCAGATTTCGGCTTTCGGCGCCCCTGGAGCGGAGCCCGGAAAGCTCAATTTCCCTCTGGGCATCGCAGTGGATGCGGAGGGACAGATCCATGTGGTGGACAGTAACAACGGCCGCGTCCAGATCTTCGATCAAGAGGGGCGATTCAAGCGGATGCTCGGTTCGATCGGTTCCATCGGGGGATCTTTTTCCTCGCCCCAGGGAATCACCGTCGATGCTTCGGGCCGAACGCTGGTGGCTGATACCCGAAACCATCGCGTGCAGATCTTCCAGGGCGGCCAGGTGACGGCCGTTATCGGTGAGATGGGAGACGGGAACGACCAGTTTCGCCTGCCGACCGCCGCGCTCGCGACTCCTGACGGCGAGATACTGGCGCTGGACAGCAAGCACGGCCTAGTGAAAGTCTTTGGAAAAGACTTTGCATTCCGGAGGAGCTTCGGAGGCGTGGGAAAAGACCCGGGAAAGCTCAATCTGCCGCAGGGCATGGCCCTGGACGAGCAGGGACGGCTCTGGGTAGCGGACACGAACAATAACAGGCTACAGGCCTTTAATCTGAACGGTTCCGTGATTTCCGTTCGAGGAAAAGCGGGGTCCGCGGCTGGTGAGTTCAATCGTCCCACCGGGTTGGCGTTTAGAGAAGGTCTACTCTACGTGGCCGACAACGGTAACGGGAGAATTCAGATCATGGTCGGTCACGTCGGCTGAGCAACGCACAGGGGTAAGGCTCTGACTCGATGAGCATTGAACACGCGACCATATTCTTTCTGATTGCGGTCTTCGTCACCGCTGAGATCTACCGAATGCTCCGGGGGCGCCGAGGCGTTATCGTCTCTGCGAATGGATCTCATCCGGCCGGAGTTGCCCTGCCTGTATTTCAGATTGAGGTCGAACTGCGAGACGGCACACGCATAAACGCGGCGGCGAACTGTTGCACAGTCTGTCTGGGTCGGCTCAAAGTCGGCGATGAGGTGCTGGTGACCGCTTCACAAGATGGCTATGTGGTAGAGCTGCCGTGGATGCGTTCAAGACAACGTTGCGCTGGAACCCCATGTGAGGGCTAAGTCCTCAGGCGAGCCGGGACGAATTGGGAGTGCTTTTTATTGGAAATTCTCGGTTACATCACCTTAACCATATTCATCGGCTTGATGCTTGCCACGCTCTTCGGGTAC
>Ga0194127_10009251_pt1 | contig 10396 bp, 8 predicted proteins | sample TA2KigC100mmetaG_FD_148624 | JGI IMG/M metagenome (GOLD analysis project Ga0194127, IMG submission 148624) | Freshwater microbial communities from Lake Tanganyika, Tanzania - TA2015036 Kigoma Deep Cast 100m | ecosystem: Environmental > Aquatic > Freshwater > Lake | place: Tanzania: Lake... | reverse complement strand
CAGATACTCGAAGTTCCAGCGCCCCCGTGCGTCACGCCGCAGATGGCCTCGAGCTCCTTCCACGAGCACGCTGTCTACGAGCGGGTGCTGCCCATCGGAAAGACGAGATACGAGGTCTCCGGGAAGAGGGATTGTGATCCGATCAACACCCAGCAACTCGCGCGACTGCTTGGCCTGCCGCCCGATGGAAGGTTCCGCCACGCGAACGCCGTGCAGCTCGATTGCGCCAGGCTTGAGAGTAACCCGTCGGACTGCGACCGGCGTGTCAAGGAACCGCGTCGCCTCCTCGGCGAGCGTAACGGCCAGCAGCGGCTCAGTGCGTATCCACAGCGCACGGACGCCGCCAAACGCGAACGCAGCAGTTCCGAGAGGGGGGACCGACCAGAGCGGGGCCGCGATGACCGCTTCCACGAACTGGTAGGCCGAACGAGCGGCCCGAGCCGGGGCCCGCATGGGGGCCGCAGTCTCGGGCATCCCCCGCTCGATCAGGGCGCCGCCGGAGCGCGACGATCGCGCCCCGCCAGGACCCGGTCCGCATTGTAGCTGCTCCTCGTGAAGGGCGACGATGCTACGAAGCGGAAGCCCAGTCGGTAACCCTCGGCTTCCAGTTGCTCGAACACACTTGGCTCGATGTACTCGACGACCGGCAGGTGGTGCAGCGTGGGGCGCAGATACTGACCGATCGTCAGGACGTCAACATCGGCAGCTCGCAGGTCCGACATGGCGCTGACGACCTCGGTCCTGGTCTCGCCCAACCCAAGCATGAGGCCGGACTTTGTCATCAGATCACGGTCTGCGGCCTTCGCGAGTCGAAGCACTGTGAGACTACGTTCATACCGCGCCTGTGGCCTCACGGTCGGCGATAGCCGCTCGACAGTCTCGATGTTATGGTTAAAGATATCCGGCGATTCTTGCACAACAGTCTCGATCAGGCCAGGATCCGCAAGGAAGTCGGGTGTCAGCGCCTCCACCGTAGCCTCGGGCAGCGCCTCACGTATGGCGCGGATCGTGTCGCGGAACTGCCCCGCGCCCCGATCCGGCAGGTCGTCTCGCGTCACCGAGGTCACCACCACATGCTTAAGCGACATTGCGGCGGCTGTCTCGGCCACCCGCCGGGGCTCGTCGGCATCCGGCGCATCCGGTCGGCCCACCTTAATGGCGCAAAAGCCGCAGTTCCGGGTGCAGGTGTCTCCGAGGATCATGAACGTAGCCGTGCGCCTCGACCAGCACTCGCCGATATTCGGGCACCTCGCGCTCTCGCAGACCGTATGCAGCGATGCCGCTCGCACCATCCGATCCACCTCGGCGACGGTCGCCGGGCTCGGAATGCGTTTGGTGAGCCAGGGAGGCAGTCTTCGGTTCATAGGGGTCTGACCATCTCGGTGTGCGTAGCGTACCGGATAGGCGCGTCCGCGTCAAGGCGACCGCACGCGCGTTGACTTCACGCGAACACCGGCACCATAATGGCCGGGAGCGCGCCCGATCGTCCTGTCTCGGCAACGGCACACGGAGCGCGCCGGCGGGCGCATTGACCGATCAGGAGTCCGGCATCTACGACGTCATACCGTTCGATACTCCATACGGAGTGGTCGAGCGTATGTCGCTGCCGGAGGCGCGTGCCTACTGCCGACGGCTTGCGCGGTCGCACTACGAGAACTTCGTCGTCGGCACGCTACTCGTTCCCAGGGCTCTGCGACGGCACTTCCACAGCATCTACGCATACTGCCGTGTCGCCGACGACCTCGCGGACGAGAGTCCCACTCCCGAGCGCGCGCTGCAGTTGCTGGACTGGTGGGAGCGTGAGCTTGACCTCGCGTATGCAGGACATCCCCGACACCCCGTATTCGTCGCCCTGGCCGACACGGTCGCCGCATTCGGCATCCCGAAAGTCCCCTTCCAGGACCTTCTGGTCGCGTTCCGGCAGGATCAGACGGTGACGCGATATGCCTCCTACGACGACATCCTGGCATACTGCGCCCATTCGGCCAATCCCGTGGGGCGCCTGGTCCTCCATCTATACGGATACGCCGACGAGAACCGGCGCAGCCTCAGCGATGCGACGTGCACGGCCCTCCAGTTGGCGAACTTCTGGCAGGACGTGGCACGCGACTTCGATCGCGGTCGGGTGTATCTGCCCGCCGACGATATGGCGCGATTCGGTGTGACGGAAGAGCAGGTCGCGGCCAAGCAGTTCACACCCGAGTTCGGCGATCTGCTCCGGTTCGAGTGCCGGCGCACTCGCGAGATGTTCGATTACGGAAGCGCGCTCGCCTCGGTGGTGCCTCGTCGTCTCCGCCTCGACCTGGAAATGTTCACCTGCGGCGGCCTTGAAGTGCTTCGCCGCATCGAGAGGCAGGGCTTCGACGTACTCTCGCGCAGGCCGACGATCCCGCGGTCGAGGCAGGCCTCGCTGCTGGTCGGTCGTCTCGTCCGATCGCTAAGGCCCGACGGTCGGCCATGACCGCGGACGTTCGCGCATCGTATCGCCACTGCGAACGCGTGGCTAAGCTTTCGGCCAAGAACTTCTACTACGGCTTCCGACTCCTGCCCGAGCGCAAGCGTCTCGCCCTATGCGCGGTCTACGCCTTCATGCGGCTTGCCGACGACATGGCCGACGAATCGGCATGCACCAGCTCGGGCACAGAGGCGCTGGATCGCTGGTCCGGGGCGCTGGCTTCCATCTACTCGGGCGCCGTTCCCGACCACCCGTCGCTACCGGCTTTCCACGACGCCGTCCATCGGTACCAGCTTCCCCGGCGCCTCTTCGAGGAGCTCATCGAGGGCGTTCGGATGGACCTCGTGCCTGCCAGATACGCGACTTTCCTCGAACTGGAGCGCTACTGCTACCGCGTGGCAGGCGTTGTCGGGCTGATCTGCATCCGCATTTGGGGAGTCTCGGACTTCGCGCGCGCAACTCCTCTTGCGGAGCAGTGCGGCACGGCGTTCCAGCTCACCAACATTCTCCGGGATGTTCGCGAGGATGCCGCGCGAGGCAGGCTGTATGTCCCAATGGAGCCCCTTGCTCGCTTCGGCGTGACGGAGTCGGACATCCAACGACATGACACGGCAGCCCGGGTGCAGGCGCTGATCGAGTTCGAGGCGGATCGTGCTGCACGCCTGTACGACTGCTGTCGCGACTTGGCTGCGCTGATCGAGCCGGACAGCCGCGCCGCCTTCCTGGCGATGTACCTGGTCTATCGTGCACTCCTCGACCGGATCTCGGCCAGCCCGACTTCGGTGATGCGCGGTCGCGTCGGTCTGACGGTGGCGGCCAAGGTGGGCGCCGTATCGAAGGCGCTCCGGCTGGCCCGCCTGCGCGATCCGCTCGGGCGCGACTGACACGGGCCGCCCAATGGCTTCTGATGTGGATGTCATCGTCATCGGAGGCGGCGTAGCCGGCGTCTCAGCGTGTGCCACGCTGGTGAGCCACGGACTCAGCGTCGCCCTGATCGAGAAGAGGCCCATGCTCGGCGGGCGCGCTTCCTCGTTCACCGATACGCGTACCGGCGACATCGTGGACGTCTGCCGCCACATCACGCTCGGGTGTTGCACGGCCTTTGAGAGCCTGTTGACGGACCTCGGCGTCCTGGATCGCCTGCGCTACCTGGACGCCCTGACATTCCAGGACCGGGCTGGTCGTCGCGCCGACATCCGAGCCTCCTGCTTCCCTGCCCCGTTCCATCTGCTTCGGTCGCTGCTCGCCCTTCCATGGCTGACCGCCCGCGACAAGCTGGCGGCGTGCCGCCTGATGGCCAACGTCGCAAGCGCGCCCAATAGCGTGGCGCATGGCGACTTCACCGACTTCGGCCAATGGGCGCGGCGCAACGGCGCCACCGACCGCGTGGAGCGGATGCTCGTTCAGCCGCTGATCACGTCAGCATGCAACGAACTGGCGGACAACGTCGCTCTTCACCACGGCCTTCTGGTCTGTCGCGAAGCGCTCGTGCGGCCGCGCACGGGCTACCGCATGGGGCTGCTCTCCGATCCCCTGGCCACGGTCTTCACCGAACCCGCATGCTCTCTGGTGCGCGCGTCTGGGGGCATTGCCATGCTCAGGACTACGGTGTCCGCAGTCGCTCACGAGGCTCCGGGCCACTTCGTCGCGACGCTCGGATCCGGCGAAGCGCTGAGCGGACGCGGCTGCGTTCTGGCCGTACCCTATGGCGCCGTCATGCGCCTGGCTCCCCTCGGCGCCGTTCCGGACACCACCCAGCGCAACCTGCGAAGTCTGGAGAGCGCGCCCATCGTCGCGACACATCTCTGGTTCGACGAACCGATCAACTGCCCAGAGGCACTCGGGCTACTCGAACGCGACACCGACTGGGTGTTTGGGGGCAAACCGTCCGATGCTCGCCGATCCGGCCACACGTACATCACGACCGTAACGAGCGCGAACCGCGAACTGGCGTCCAAGGGCGCGGAATCCATCCTATCAGGCGCCCTTGTGGATCTGCGCGAGGCACTTGGGCGGCCCAGGCCCATGCAACCGTACCACGCGCGAGTCGTAGTAGAACACAGGGCGACGTTTGTGCCCTCGCCGGGCATCGAGGAGGTTCGACCCGCTAACGCCACCACACTTCGGGGCCTGGCGCTCGCAGGAGAATGGACGGCGACGGGCTGGCCGTCTACGATGGAGAGCGCGGCGCGCAGCGGCCGTTCGGCCGCCGCCCTGGTGCTCCGCGATCTTTCCGAGTGAACGCGATTCGCGGAACCGGCTCGACTTGCTGCTCGTAGTGAACCGGTGACGGACCTGACAATGGTATACTCAAGCTATCTTAGTCTTGCGGGTTAAGTCTGCCACGGCGAACGGCGGCTCACGGAGGCTACATTGGACACGAGTCGGTTAACGGACAAGTCCCAGGAAGCGCTGAGCGCGGCGCAGGCAGTAGCGTCGCGCCTTGGTCACCCCGAGATTGACGGCGAGCACCTCTTCACCGCCTTGCTAAACCAGACCGGGGGCCTCGTCGTGCGGCTCCTCAATAAGCTCGGGGTCTCCACTGCAGAACTCCGTGATCGAGCCGCATCCGAGCTGCAGCGACGCCCGCGCGTCGGAGGGCCCGGCGCCGAGATCGGCAAGACCTACGTCACCAAGCGGCTCACGCAGCTCATGGCGACAGCCGAGGACCAGGCGCGTCGGCTCAAAGACGACTATGTGAGCGTCGAGCACCTGGCCATCGCGTTCATTGACGAAGGGGCGTCAACCGCAGCAGGACGTATGCTCAAGGACGCGGGAATCACGCGCAATCGGTTCCTGGAGGCTCTGGCTGAGGTCCGAGGCAACCAGCGCGTCACGAGCGCAGCCCCTGAGCAGACCTACGAGGCTCTGGAGAAGTACGGTCGCGATCTTGTCGAAGAGGCCCGCCAAGGCAAACTCGACCCCGTCATCGGGCGGGACTCCGAGATTCGACGCGTCGTGCGCATCCTGCTCCGCAAGACAAAGAACAACCCGGTCCTGAGCGGCGAGCCCGGCGTGGGAAAGACGGCCATCGTCGAGGGATTGGCCCAGCGCATCGTGCGGGGCGACGTCCCGGAGGGACTGAAGGACAAGGCCCTGTTTGCTCTGGACATGGGCGCCCTGATCGCGGGGGCGAAGTACCGCGGCGAGTTCGAGGAACGGCTCAAGGCTGTGCTGAACGAGATACGCCAAAGCGAGGGGCGCATACTGCTGTTCATAGATGAGTTGCACACGATTGTCGGCGCCGGCAAGTCCGAGGGCTCGATGGACGCGGGCAATATGCTCAAGCCGATGCTCGCCCGCGGCGAACTGCACTGCATCGGCGCGACCACCCTCGACGAGTACCGCAAGCACCTGGAGAAGGACGCCGCGCTTGAGCGTCGCTTTCAGCCCGTCGTCGTCGAACCACCGTCGGTTGAGGATGCCATCTCGATACTGCGCGGGCTCCGGGAGCGGTTTGAGGTTCATCACGGCGTGCGCATCCAGGACAACGCCATAGTCGCGGCGGCCACTCTGAGCAACCGGTACATCTCGGACCGGTTCCTGCCGGACAAGGCCATTGACCTGGTGGACGAGTCGTGCGCGATGATCCGGTCAGAAATGGACTCGATGCCGGCTGAACTCGACGAACTGACGCGCCGCACCATGCAGCTCGAGATCGAGGAACAGGCTCTGAAGAAGGAGAAGGACCTCGCCAGTCAGGAGCGCCTGGCCGCCCTCCGCAAAGACCTGGCAGACCTGCGCGAGCGCGGCGACGCCATGCGCGCCCAGTGGCAGACCGAGAAGGACTCACTCCGCGGAGTACAGCAGTTGCGGGAGGAGTTGGAACACGTCAAGCGCGATCTTGAGGTAGCCGAGCGGCAGTACGACCTGAACCGTGCTGCTGAACTGCGCCACGGGCGATTGCCTGCGCTGGAGCGGGAGATCAGGGAAGCCGAGCAGTCTGCTGCGGCATCAGCCGGCGGATCGCGGTTACTGCGCGAGGAGGTCACTGAGGACGAGATTGCCGAGATCGTCTCGCGTTGGACCGGCATCCCCGTCACCCGCCTCATGGAAGGCGAACGCGAGAAACTGCTGCACCTCGATGTCGTGCTGCATCAGCGCGTGGTGGGCCAAGATGAGGCCGTCGCCCTTGTCGCCGACGCAGTGATACGTGCTCGCGCAGGCATCAAGGACCCTCGCAGGCCCATCGGTTCGTTCATCTTCCTCGGTCCAACCGGCGTCGGCAAGACCGAGCTGGCCCGCGCCCTCGCCGAGGCGCTGTTCGACACCGAGGAGCACATGGTCCGGATTGATATGTCCGAGTACATGGAGAAGCACACCGTCAGTCGGCTGATCGGCGCGCCGCCCGGCTACGTCGGCTACGAAGAGGGCGGCCAACTAACCGAGGCCGTTCGCCGACACCCGTACGCCGTCATTCTCTTCGACGAGTTCGAGAAGGCCCACAGCGACGTCTCGAATGTGCTGCTGCAGTTGCTCGACGATGGCCGCCTAACCGACGCTCAGGGTCGAACCGTGGACTTCAAGAATTCGATCATCATCATGACGAGCAACATTGGGTCGCAGTACCTGATTGACGAGATCAGCGGCGAAGGCACGATCTCCGAAGTCGCGAGGCGCCGGGTCCTGGACGAGCTTCGGAGCCACTGCCGCCCTGAGTTCCTGAACCGCGTGGACGAGATCGTGATCTTCAAGCCGTTGACCCTCGCCGAGACCGAGAAGATCGTGGACCTTCAGATGATACTGCTCGAGCGCCGCCTGAAGGAGCGCGACATTGATGTGATCATGACCGGAGCGGCTCGCTCGCACCTGGCTCGAGAAGGCTACGATCCCGTCTATGGCGCACGCCCGCTGAAGCGCCTGATCCAGCGCAACCTCGAGACGCGTATTGGGCGCGCGCTCCTGTCGGGCGAGATACCCGATCACGCGCGCATAACCATAGACGCCGACGGCGGCGACCTGGTCGTGCGGGCCGACCGGAAGCCTCCCACCGAGGCCGAGCCCGCTGAGTCACCCGCAACCGAAGTCTATCCCGACGCGCCAGAATCCGACGATGACACCATGGAGGTGTCGTTCTAGCACGGGCCGGCCTATGCGGCCCACACAACACGAGAGGAGGTCGTTGACGATGTCATGGAGGATGCCGTGGACGGAACTGGACGCGCTCAGGCGCGATCTTGATCGCGCACTCGGCCTCGAGACGGGTCGGACCACGCCGAAGGTCGCGTTCCTCCCGGGTCGAGCTGCGCGAGCCTACCCGATGACCAACGTGAGCGAGGATGCAGACAACATCTACGTCCAGGCGCTGGCGCCGGGTCTCGATCCCGACAAGCTGGAGTTGACGGTGCTGACCAACACACTCACCATATCCGGGGTGAAGACGGTGAGCGCTGATGTGCGCCCCGAGGCATACCATCGCAGCGAGAGGGCGGCCGGACGCTTCGTCCGTTCCATCGAACTGCCCTCCGAGGTGGACAGCGAGCGCGTGACTGCGCGGTACGCCGACGGCATGTTGACCATCGCCCTGCCCAGGGCCGCGGCTTCGCGCCCGAAGCAGGTGCAGGTTACGCTTGGTTAGCGAAGGAGATTGGGAGATGGCAGAGAAGACAGTGGCGACGCCCGCCGATGCCACGGCGCAAGCCGCCGACAAGGAAGCGACCCGAGCGGACGAGAGGTACATCGCTCCGCCCGTTGACATCTACGAGACGCCCGATGGTCTGGTGCTCGTGGCCGATCTGCCGGGCGTAGCCGGCGACGGCCTCGATGTACAGGTCAAGAACGACATACTCACGATCAGCGCTCGGGTACAGGTGGATTCGCCCGGCACGCCCGTCTACCGTGAGTTCGAGCTGGCCAACTTCTACCGGCAGTTTCAGCTCGCCGACTGCGTTGACGCGGACCGAATCTCGGCGCAACTGCGCAACGGAGTGCTGGAACTGAAGCTCCCCAAGGCTGAGGCCGCCAAGCCGAAGACGATCAAGGTGGAGCTCGCCTGATTGTGCTGCGACGGATGGCCGTTCTGCGGCCATCCGTCACTCCAGGGCGCCCAGTATCGCCTCCACTTCGGCGATGGAGACTGCGTGCATCATAGAGTCGCGCGCCCTGGATGCCCCTTGCATGCCTCGGAAGTACTTCGGCAACTGCCCTCTCAGATGCGTGACCGCGTGGCGCTCGCCCATTGCGGCGGACAGCTCCCGAACGTGCCATAGGGCGGCATCCATCCGTTCGTCCCGGCTCGGACCGTCCGGCACGATCGTTCCCGCCAGCGCAGCCGTGGCTTCGCGCAGGATCCAAGGGTTGCCGATGGCCGCCCTTCCGATCATAACTGCGTCGCAGCCTGTCGCCGACGCCATGCGGACCGCATCGCCAGCCTCGCGGATGTCGCCGTTGCCGATCACCGGCACACCGACCGACCGCTTCATTTCCGCGATCCAGGTCCAGTCGGCTGAGCCCTCCAAACCCTGATCGGCCGTGCGCGCATGCAGGGCGAATGCCGCGACGCCGACGCTCTCCAGGTCTCGCGCCAACGCGACCGAAGTCAACGCCGCAGGGCTCCACCCGGCACGCATCTTGACGGTCACAGGCGCCTGAACCGAGCGAACAACCGCCTCCACGACGCGCAGCGCTTGGACTCGGTCGCGCAGCAAAGCGGCGCCCGCGCCCTGTCGGCACGCCTTCGGGACCCAACAACCCATGTTGACCCCAACGATGTCGGCGCCGCGCTGCACGGCGTTCCGCGCCGCCGCTGCCATTGTCTCCGGATCTGAGCCGAACAACTGTACCGACAGGGGACGCTCCTCCTCGGTCCAGCGCAACATGCTCTCCGTTCGGGGCCCTCCGAACCGCATGGCCGCGCTGCTGATCTGCTCGGTGCACAGAAGGCCGACGCCGCCGATGCGCCTGCACAGGCGGCGGAACGCGCTGTTGGTGACGGCCGCCATCGGCGCGAGGACGACCGGTGGGTGAACCGTAACGGGGCCGATGGTCAGGGGCGCGCTCATGCGGAAGAGACGGACAGGCTATCGAGCTTGCGAACGGGCGACGCGGCTCGGGGCGCGACGGGGTGCGTCGCGCCGACGCTGGAGATCAGCGCTCGGAGCCCTGCTCGCCGCGCATGTACTCCGAGGAGTAGTTGGGCGGTTCCTTCGTGATCCACACGTCGTGGACGTGGCTCTCGCGAAGGCTCGCGCCGCTGATCCGCACGAAGTCGGCCAACGCGCGCATCTCCGTCAGCGTGTGAGCGCCCACGTAGCCCATTCCCGATCGGATACCGCCAACCATCTGGTGCAGGGTATCCGATACGGCGCCCTTGTACGGCACGCGGCCCTCGACGCCTTCGGGGACGAAACGAGCGCCCGGATCGTGCGAATAGCGGTCGCTCGACCCCTCGCGCATCGCGGCTTCCGAGCCCATGCCCCTGTAGTCCTTGTACGCCCGGCCTTGGTAGAGGATCACCTCGCCGGGCGCCTCATCGGTGCCTGCCAACAGGTTCCCGAGCATGACCGCCGCCGCGCCTGCGGCAAGCGCTTTCACTGCATCTCCGGAGAATCGGATACCCCCGTCCGCGATCACTGGAATGCCGCGCGAACGGGCCTCGGACGCGCACTCGTAGACCGCTGTGAACTGGGGCACGCCGACGCCCGACACGATGCGGGTAGTGCAGATGCTGCCCGCGCCCAGGCCGACACGGATGCCGTCCGCGCCCGCCTCAGCCAGGGCACGGACGCACTCGGGCGTGGCGGCGTTCCCGCCTATGACCTTCAGGTCGGGCATCGCGCCCTTGATGTCGGCTACCGCCTGTATCACGCCCTGCGCGTGACCATGCGCGGCATCCACAACGACTACGTCCACGCCTGCGTCTCGGAGCGCTCCGGCGCGGGCCACAGGATCTCGCAGCGGGCCCACGGCCGCGCCGACCCGCAGCCGTCCCCGTGAGTCCCC
>Ga0194127_10009242_pt1 | contig 10399 bp, 6 predicted proteins | sample TA2KigC100mmetaG_FD_148624 | JGI IMG/M metagenome (GOLD analysis project Ga0194127, IMG submission 148624) | Freshwater microbial communities from Lake Tanganyika, Tanzania - TA2015036 Kigoma Deep Cast 100m | ecosystem: Environmental > Aquatic > Freshwater > Lake | place: Tanzania: Lake... | reverse complement strand
AGGCGGTTCGCAGAGTGGATCGCAAGGTGGATCGCAAGGTGGATCGCAAGGCGGATCGCAAGGCGGATCGCAAGGCGGTTCGCAGGGTGGATCGCAAGGCGGTTCGCAGGGTGGATCGCAAGGCGGTTCGCAGGGTGGATCGCAAGGCGGTTCGCAGGGTGGATCGCAAGGCGGAGCCTTGGGATCGGGTTCGGGCGGCGGCAACAGTGCCTCGAGCAGCAGCCAAGGTCGCTCCGGTGTGCCCACCGTGCAGAAAAAGGGTTCGCAAGGTCAAGGCACCGGTGGCGGCGGCATCGGTCGCGGGCTCGACGACTTGGTGAAGGCTGGATCGAATCCCAACCGGAAGCCTCGCGACGAGCGCTCGCTTGAGCGGCGTGGCCGGACTGGTCCTGCTGATGGCAGCGGCTCGGATGAGAATGAGCCCGGTGGCGATCCGACTGATCCAAGCACGCGTAAGAAGAGTGCGAGCGACGGTGCGAGTGATACGAACGCTTCAAAGCCCTCCAAGGGCGCGTCGAAGTCGAGCACTGCTGACGCCACCACCGACAAGACCTCGACAAGTTCCGGCGACTCAACCACCACCACATCGAAGGACAAGGCCACGGGATCCACCCGCGGCGAGGGACTCGGCGATGCCAAGGCGAAGCAAGCCGACACCGGCACGCCGACCGGCGTCGACGAGGGCTCGAAGGAGCGCACGCGCTCCGCCCCCGCCGCTGCCGCGGCACCAGTCCAAGAAAGGGCCCCTGCGCCTGCCGATCCAACCGACGCGTCCGGCAACGCACCCGAGGGCGATCCCGATCTGCCGGAACTGGAGGTTGATCGCCTCGACGGCGATGCCGAGGCCCTGAAGCTCGCGGGCCAGCAGCGCGGAGAGGTCGTGCAGCACCCGCTGCATGGAACTTGGATCCAGGACTCGTCAGACAGTACGGCCGACTTCGGCATCGGTGGCTATAGCCAATCCATGCTGAGCATCGACATGATTGGCGGCGTGGTCACGGTGCTGCGGGTGGTCTCTGGCACGGTACCCGTCGTCATGCCCGGCGAGTTCCGAATTGCCTCAGCAGCCCGGGTTGCAGGGGCGCTCGATGGCGAATGCACGCTCTCGCTCGATGCTTCGCTGACCAGTCGGTTCCCCCCACGCGGCGGCACGGTCGGTGGTGCACCCTTCACGGGTCCGATGGGCGTGGGCCCCTGGACACTCCAATGGAAACGTCAGGCAAATGCACTTGAGCTTGCCTCAAAGCGCTACATCCCCTGCGAACCTTCGCGCTTCGAGGCACTCCGGCTTGATGGCCCCGACCCCGCAGCCGCCGAGCGCGTGCGCCAAGCACGACAGGCTGCCGCTGCTGCTGCACCTGAGACCAAGCGCGCCACGAAGGTCTCGACCTTCATGGGCGTCAAGGGCGGCGGCAGCCGGTTCATGTACATCATCGATGTCTCGGGTTCGATGGGCGCTTCTTGGGGAAACACCACGAAGTTCGAGCATGCGAAGGCCGAGCTCATCAAGGCGATCGAGGCGCTCCCGGCCGGCACGGAGTTCTGCGCCGCATTCTTCACCGATGGCGCAGGTGCGCTCAAGGACGGTTGGATGGAGGCTGGCGTCGACACCAAGGCAGCAGTCGAGCGCATCCGTCAGCAAGGCCTGATGGGTGGGACCGATCCCCTGCCGGCCCTGCAGTTCGCCTTCGAGTCGATGGACCCGATCCCCGACTGCGTCTTCATCCTCACCGATGGCCTGATCCCGACGGATGTGCCGGACCGGATCCGAGAGCTCAACGACGGTGCCACAATCACGCAGATCAACACGCTGGGCTTCGACGACTCACCCGCCGCCATCGCGATCCTCGAGCAGATCGCCGACGAGAACGACGGCGAATTCCGACTCGTGCGCTAGTGCCGCGAACGCGACTCGATCACAGCCCGCGCGGCTGGCCGGGCACCACCAGGTCGCGGTACTCCGGCAAGGGCTGCGTGTTGACGCTGACCCCGTACTCGAATCCTCGATCGACGAAGAGTCGCTTGGCAAGGAAGAAGGTGTCGAAGGAGTCAGGCGCGATCTCGAAGTCGATGAAGTCCTTCTTCGGATCGAGCGTGGCCAAGAGATCGAGGAAGGCCGGATCGGACTCGATGGCGTTGCCCGCAGTGAGGTCGATGCCCTTGCCGGTGGCAAGCACCACATCACGCTCAATCCGCTCCTGACCGCGCTCGCAGTTCTCGACGGGAACCATGCACCGTGAAGCGACCGTGTGCTGTGGGTGCCAGAGTGAATACCACTTGCAGCGCTCCCGCGGCCGCGGTCCCGGTGGGAAACGACAGACCGCATAGAGCCGGTCGCCCCAGACCACGACCGTGAAGGCCCGCTGCGTGATGAGCCGCTCGATCGGTGGACGGGCGGCGCGGGACTTCGATTGTCTTGCGAGCTTCAGGTCCTCCTCGAGCCGGGAGATTGCTGCCTCGAGCGGCTGCACCAGCTCGGCCATCGTGCTGATGTCACGACCTGCGGCCTCAACGGATCGCTCGTACGCAGCCAGCAGCCTGCGTCGGCGTGCAATCTCGCCCATGGCTTGCTCGACATCCTCCTCGCGCTCGGCCGTGGTTGGATCGATCTTCGCCGCGGGCTGCTCTTGAAGCCGACGCTCAAGGTCTGCGATGTCCTGCTGGAGCGCCGCTGCATCGGCGGGAACTGCCGTGGTGCTCTCGACGGCACGGCGAATGCCCTCGGCCGTCACCTGGCTTGCCTTGGCCATCGCCATGATGGCGGCGATCAGCATGACGAACATGATCGTGCCGAACATGTTGCAGATCGGATCGAGCAGCAGTTCGAGGCTCCCGCCGTCGTCACCCGAGGCGCGTCGACGGCGGCTCATGGCCCCTGCTCCTGCCGACCGGGCATCGCCCCATCGAGGATGGCAGACTCGGAGACGAGATCGAGCCCCATGCCCGGGCGACGACTCTCGGGCATCGCGCTGCGCTCAATGACGATGCCGCGGTAGTGGTCGATCCCGGAGGGCTTGACCACGAAGAGGAGGTAGAACGGCTTGCCGCCCGAGAGGGCTGCGGCGGCTTCGGTGATCTCACCGAGCGAGCCATCGGCCGAGACCATCATCGCCCCGCCACCCTTCTCGACGGCAAAGACGAGAAAGCCGCGGGCGCTGACCTCGACCCCAACCGGCATTCCCTTGGGCGAGTCTCCAAGCAGATAGGTCACCTGTCTGCGTCGCTGTTCACGCTCGAGCTCCGACTCGAGCTCCTGCCGGCGCTCCTCGAGCGATTGGAATCGTCTGGCCGCCCCCGCTTCGGGGTGACGCAGCAGGATGTCGCGAAGCGACTTCTCGAGTTGCTCGATCTCACGCTTGAGGTCGCCGAGTTCCTCGCGTGCCGCCAAGACCTCCTGCCGGAGCGTGGCTCGACGCGCGGTCGGATCCTGGTTGGGCCTGCGCTGCGCACGGCGGAGCGCCTCGGTGAGCTGGTCGCGGCGATCCTTGAGCGCCGTCACGGTCGCCGCCGAGGCGGGGTCGGACTTGGCCGCCGAGATCGCGCGCTCCACCGTCTCGACCGCCTGCACCATCGAACTGATGATGAGCAGCACCGTCACGAGGATGGTGATCCCGATGAGCGAGAGCAGCACGTCCTGGAAGGAAAAGAACGTGACCGGTGCCTCGGCGGAGCGCCGGGCCATCAGCCGTTCCCGCTCAGGCGTACGCGAGCGACGATCGTGCGGGTGCAGGTGCCCTGGATGTCATCGAGGAGCTGTTCGTCGGCCCGCTTCACCGCGATCATGACGAGCTGGATGATGAGCACCGCGACCAGGGCCTGGCCGGTCGTCACGAACGCCGTCTTCAGGCCATCGAGGACGCCCGTCAAGTTCTGCACGAGCGCCGAGACCTGCGACGAACCGGCGTCATCCTGCACCGAGCCCAGCGTGGCGCCGAACTGCCCCATGGCCTCGGTCAGCCCGAGCACGGTGCCGATGAAGCCCAGCACCGGAATCGCCCAGATGAACCCGCGCAGCACCGTGTAGCCGGAATCGTTCGACGCCTCGTCCTGTTCCGCGCGCGAGGCGAGCAGTTCGTCCACATCCCCCACTCGGCCGAGGTTGCGCATCATGCGCAGCACTCCGCGCACCCTGGACAGGTAGATGAACCGTTCGGGTTCGTCGGCGATCGCATCGATCCGATCGACGACCGCGTCAGCCGTCTCGGCCGTGAGCGTGAACGTGTTGGCGGTCGGGAGCACCGGTGCTTCCAGCACGGCGCGCTGGGCCTTGATCTTCATGGACTTCAAGAGGAGGAACGCGAGGCACCAGACGGTGAACACGATCACCGGGATCGGGATCAACTGGTACGCCGTCATCTCGTGCCAGAGGAATGCGCCCCACGGCGTACCGCGGAACACGCCGACGATCAGGTACGCGCCGCCTGCCACGACCACGGTGGCGATCAGGCACGCGAGCTGGCTCGGCGTCGTGCCCAAGCCGGCCTTGAAGCCCCAACGGGCCTCGGGGTCGAGTGCCTTGAATCGGTAGGCCGCAGCGGCGGCATCGAGCCGGCGTGCGGCACGGTGGTTCGTATCGGCGGTCGTCATGGCTTGCTCTGCTGGGCTTCGTCGCGATAGAGGAGGATGGGACCGCGTCCGAGTGCGAGGCCCGCATCGCTGGCGGTGCCATTGGTGACGCGAACAGGGACGAGGGCGCTTCGACCGAGCGATTGGGAGATGGCGAGGACCTCCTGCGCCGGGCGCCACAGGATGATGCGTCGCGTGCCGCGCCTTTCGTCAGCTTGCATCATGACGCCGATGGGCGCGTAGGTGCTCAACCCATCAAGCCGTTGCGATGCCGACTGGAGCGTCATGCCGCGCTTGAGCGGGAACTTGCCCACGAGTTCAGCAGCCTCGCGACGCTGCTGCGGCGTGGTCTGCTCCGGTGCGTGGCAGACCTTGACCCAGTCGAGGCTGAGCAGGCCGGCGTTCTGCTTGCGGATCAGCTCGAGCCACTCACGCAACGAGCGCGACCGATCCGCATCGACCGGCTGGCCGAGCCCATCAATCGCGATCTCGGTGAGGTTGGCGAGGACAGCCAGCTGCATCAGGGCATCCTGTCCTGGTGCGTTCGGCTTGAGTTCGGCCAGCTCGATCAGCATTCGCGAGATCGCCGGCACGACCGTCGAACTGCGCGCCCCGCCGAGCCGTGAGATCCCATCCGCCCACGCCACCGAGACCGGCGACGCTACCGCTTCGCCGCGCACCTGATCGGCCTTGATCGAGGTGGCCGTGCCGAGCTTGTCAGGGGCCTCGATCAGATCGGTGGCGACCTCGAGCGCACCCTTGGTGGGCCCGCCGTCCACGGAAGCACGACGGTAGAAGAAGCGGCCTTGCTGGCGGAGGTTGATGACCTGCAAGTCGGCGTAGCCATCACGCTCGAGGGCAGCGACCACATCCTCGACCGTCGTGACGAGTTGTCGCTTCGCGGGATCCAACCGATCGCGAAGCGATTCGAGCCCGATGCGGAGCGGCGACTCCGGGAACTTGCGAAGGTGGGCCTCGATTTCGGTCAGCGCCTTCTGCGCGACCACAGGATCCTCGGCGACCTCGAACTCCGGCCCCAGGTACGCGAGCATGCTCGGTCGAAGCGTCTCGCGCCACTCGGCAAGCGCGAGCATCGCGTCATCGGTCTGGTCAGTCTCCTCGAAGGCGGTCCGAAGCCCGAGGTCGCCCAGCACCACGCCTGTCTGCCCCTTGAGCATGGACTTGATGCGATCGATGAACTGCTGCTCGCTCGTGATCTCGCGCGCCACCTCGTTCGGAGCAATCTGGCGGAGCGCCGCGTCCAGTGACGCCATGCGCTCGGTCGCCTCGTCCAGCCGGTCTTTCACCGCAGCCTGGTCCGGCTCGAGCCGCTTGCTCGCCCGCTCCGTCTCGCTGACCTTGGCCTTCGCCGCCGCGAGTGCGGGGCCGAGCTTCTCGAGCGCCGTCTTGTAGCGCTGCCAGCGGTCCATGTCCACGCGCTCGCGTGCAGACCATTGCGACGGTGGCGGCCACTCGCGAAGCACCTGGTCGGCATCGGCCATCGCCGAGCGGGTAATCGCATCGTGGCCAGCGGAAATCCCATCGCGATGCGCCGCGCAGCGACCGAGCGCAAGCTCGATCTTGGCCTTCGATGCATCGGACAGTCCGGCTTCCGCCAGAAGGCCACGCAGCGAGTTCTCCAGGAGCGTCACGCGTGGCAGCGGGACTTGTGCGGCAAGCGCCTCATCCACGGCAGCGAGTTCGCGGCCAGTGCGCTCCTCCAACGCGGCCAACCGGTCGCGCAGCGCCACAGCCGCATCCAGCACCCCGCGTTCCGCGGCGTTCAGATTGCCTGCATGCGCCTTCTCGATCCCCTCAGCAAGCGACACGGCGCGTTCGCCATCGTTGGCATCCATCGCAGCGGCAACGGCATCGACCGCAGCCCTGCGTTCGGTGCTTCGCTGGTACGACACCACGGCAACGGTCAATACGCCGCCCACGACAAGCATGGCAGCGACACCTCCGACCAGTTGCAGGCGATGTCGACGTGCCTCGCGGTCTTCGTGCAACTGGATGAAGCGTCTCGCGCGCAGGTCGAGCCCCCCCGGCACCGGCATGGCCGAGTCGCAGATGCGCGCCCACGCTGTCAGGACGGCCTGCGCGTTGGCCTCATCGAGCAGCAGCAAATCCAGCTCTTCGAGTGCTCGCTCGTGGCGGGACTCACGCTCGCGCTGAGCCGTCGTCTCGGCCGACCACGCAAAGACTGGAGCGACCGAGGCAGCCACCTCGTCAGTCGGCATGACGCCGGACGATTGCTGCAGCTCGGCCCAGTCACGCTCGAGTCGATCCACCTCGGCAAGATCGCTGGCCGCCTGTGCGGCGCGGAGTTCACCCTCCAGCGCGGCGAACCGCGCCTGCGCGACCTTGGCACGCAACGGCTGCGCGCGCGATTCGACGAGCTTGGCAAACTCTGGGTCGACCCGGGCCGCCCATCCGCCGCGACGGACCTCGTTCGCGAAGGCAATCAACTCCGCGTCTTCGATCGCTGACTGCATGCGCCGGCGTACATCGTCGATCCATTCGCGCTCGACCGTGGCGAGCTGAGCTGCCCATGCCCCGGAACCACCCTCCGCCACCATGAGGGCACGAAGCCTCTGCCGCATGGCTGCGGGGCGCTCGCCCTCCATGCACGCTCGACGGAAGCCGCGCAGCATCGGTTCCCGCTCGCCGTACGCCAGCATGACCTGCTCGATTCGATCGTGCTCGGCCTCCGTGCCGGCGCGCACTCCATCGCACGAGGCACGCGCGAAGGACCCCACGCCGTCCTGCCGACCAAGCACGCCATTCCATGCGACGGACTGCTTGAGCAGATCGGGGAAGTCAGCGATGACACCATGCGCCTCGCTCAGCAGCCCCTCGTCGGCGAACTCAAGCGCACGGCCGATCGACTGGCGCAGCGCAACTGCGAACGATCGAACGGTGGCAGCGATCTGCATGCGTTGCAGGTCGTCACCATCATGCGGTGACAGGGCGTCGAGCACCTGCTGGACTTCCCTAATGGTCGGTGTCAGGCTCATGAGTTGGTCCCCGATCGAATGGACATGGTCACCATAGCAAGAGCCCCAACGCCGCGAGCAGGATCACCCCAGCAACGGCGAAGAGCGCGATGGGCAGCCAGGGCCTGGTGGGCGTTGACACGACGGGCTCACGCGCAGTGCGCTCCGGCCGCAGCGGTTCGGCCAACCTTTCCGAGGATCTCACTTGCTCGTGGGCCGGACCGGCTGATGTCGCGCGTGCTGCAACCTGCTCCGGCAACTGTGACGGTGGCGGGGTGCTCACCGGCACGGCATGCGGGTTTGGTTCCGGGGTGGGCAAAGTGGGCGCGCGCAGCGAAAGATCGAGCGCGTGCGCATCGTGCTCCCGGGCAATCACGATCGACGGCAGACCACGGCCCGCATTGACGACTGCCGCCGTGGACCACTGCACGGCCCACCTTCGCCTGGGCTCTATGCGTGCGGTGACTGCGGCGAAGAGCACCAAGGGATCGAGGCCACGCGGCAGTCGAACCGAGACCGTGGCCGCCTCCGCCGTGCTCAGGCGATCGGCAAGAAGCTCCAACCAGGCCGGATCGACTCCCCACGGTGCGTCACCCCTTGACTGTGTCTGCGGCAGCATCGGCGGCGAACGCAGGCCGACCTCCGGCACCTCGCTTGCGAAGCGAAACGACCGAGCGAGCGCGATCGGGCCCTCGATGCATCGATCGCCCGGCTCGAGCACGAGGTGGTGCGCCACGCGATTGGCGCGGCCGGACCAATCGGCGCCGCATCGCGTCACGCAAGTCAGGACCGGCCAAGCGGCTCCGGCCACCTGGCAGACGGCGTACGAGATCGCGCGATCGGCGGCCGCGTCGAGTTCCGATCCATCGCTCCGGGCCACGAGAGCGTCACGCAAGGGTCGCGGCAGGTCACGCGTCATGCACGCGACACCAAATCCCGACTGTCCGTCAAGGTCACGCGGCAAGGAGGTGTGAATCAGTTCGAAGCTCATGCGCAGGCGTCGAATCGGTACTCATGCAGGGCATCCGGCATCGCCTCGGAGAGGGCGACGATGAAGGGCACGGCAGCCCAGATGGGGCGCACACTCGCGGGCACGATGCTCATGGCTCCCGAGCTGGCATCGAGCTGCGGTGCACGGCCAAGTCCGCTGAACGGCACCACCTTGAATCCGGGCTCGACCGATCGCACCGCACCAAGCACCTCCGGAAGATGACGCTCGAGGAACGCCACGCCACCACGATGCATGTGCGACAGCGTGGCTCCATCCGGCGCGCGCATGGGGTGCGCGGTCGATGCGCTGCGGAGCACATCCTCGATTTCGGGTGCCAACGGCGACCAGAGGTCATGCTTGGAGAGCGCCACCACGACGCGAAGCGGGAGCGGCTCGCTCGCCGACAAGCCGCGCTGGCGACGCACACGGTTCACCAGTTCGACAAGCACAAGGTCTGCCCGACCCGGTGCGCTGCTGCTGCCTCCGAGCGCTGCCACGTGATCACGCCCACCGAGCGGCCCGTACACGCGGGGGTCCTGCGTGGGATCGATCACGAGCACGATCGCCGACGACACGCCCAAGTGTCGCGTCGCCTGCTCGAACGGCGGCACGGCACCAGGCAGGAAGTGCTCGCCGGCGTTGTCATAGAGCGCGAGCACGGACCGCACTCCACCGCGTGCGAGCCCGAAGAGCTGTGGCTTCGGCGCCGTGATCCGCAGATCGCCTCGTCGGTACGACCGATAGAGCCGCCCCGAGGTTTCGGTCTTCGCGATCATCGTCGGAACCTCGGGCGTCGCACTCTTGAAGAGCGTTCCTTCGAGATCGATCGTGAGGTCGTTCAGCGAAGGGTCGATGTCCGTGAAGTCGAGGCCCGGAACCACGAGGCCAGATCGCATCATGAACGTGGCTGCAGCCAGCAGCACGGACTTCCCGCTCGATGGTGCGCCCACGACGGACACCACCGTCTGGCCGACCTCCAGCAGCGCCGGCGGAACCTCAAGATGACACACCGGGCATGCCATGCGCATGCAGACTGCACCACCCGGATCGATGGCGCGCCCCTGGCGGTCGAAGCGTGTGGGCAGGAATCGCAAGGACTCGTCGGATCCCACGATGGGATCGCCCACGAGCGTCGGGCTCTCGGCGATGAACCGCACATCGGCCGAGGGGAACGCTGACCAGCACTGCGGGCATGTGGTGTTGGGGCGCAGCGTGCGGCGGAGTGTTGAGGTCATGGCGTGCTTCCTGGATTGGTGGGCTGCGCGGGTTGCTGCGGTGACGGTGGTGGCGTGGACTGCGATGCCGGCGCGGGCAAAGATGGGGTCGGCGTCGATGCGGGCGCGCTTGGTGCAGCGGAAGTGGGTGGCTGACCGTTCGGTGGCGCGACTGGCGGCACGACCGGCGTCGGCGGCGCACCGCCCGGAATGCGGCGCTGCGTCGCCGCTGCATCAGGATCGCGTCCAAGCAGCATGGCGCGCACGGCACCTCCGATGGGCTTGCCCATCAGCGACATCTTGACGGAGATCGAGACCTGCCGACCAGCCGGCAGCACCGTGGGCTGTCCTCCCCCGTCGCGCACCTCGAGCATGCGCCCCCTCACGCCGGGCACGGCGACCAATCGGATCGCGGGATCGGTCGACACGACATCGAGATCGACCATGTCGCTGAGTTCAGGCCACACGATGACGCGCGCTTCGCCGTCGACCGGTCGAGGCAGGAGTTCCAAGGTCGTGGCAGAGGCGGGCAGCGTCGCCACGCAATCGCTTGCCGAAGCGAGTGCGGCAAATCCTTCGGCAGCGCTCGCGGCGATCAGCCATTGCACCCGTGCGGCGCGTTCGGGCCCCCC
>Ga0194127_10009237_pt1 | contig 10403 bp, 11 predicted proteins | sample TA2KigC100mmetaG_FD_148624 | JGI IMG/M metagenome (GOLD analysis project Ga0194127, IMG submission 148624) | Freshwater microbial communities from Lake Tanganyika, Tanzania - TA2015036 Kigoma Deep Cast 100m | ecosystem: Environmental > Aquatic > Freshwater > Lake | place: Tanzania: Lake... | reverse complement strand
TCTAAAATGGCGCTGGGGGTTACTCCCAAAACCGTTGAAAGTTGAAGTTGATTATTGATTTTTGTATGGTAAGAGTATAACAGAAGGCCGATTTTCGCTATGCGAAAATCATTTGCAGAATTTAGGTCATAACCTTTTCTCCTTCCCGGCCTTTTTAGGGTGCCTAATAATTTAACGGGGGGGGGTCATAAAGCATGCGACTCAACTTTTACATATTTTCTTCTTTTACACTTTTTAACTCAAAGACAAATCAAAGGCAATATCTAACTCGTTTTTAACCTTCAGGGTACCAAACAATGCCTTAAAGGGTTTTATTCCATAATCTTTTTGCGAAAGGGAAACTTTCCCTTTCATATCTTTTCCCGTTGTAGTTTTTGCATCAAATTCTATGGAGTGCGTACTGCCGTGCAAAGTTAACTCCCCTTTCACGTGGTAAACGTCGTCTTTTACTTGAACACTGGAAGAATGGAAATTAATCGTGGGATGTTTTGCGGGATGGAGCACATCTTTTGCGGTAGCGTCTTCAATATCTGCTTTGTCTTTCTCTTTTAACGTATCATACTGACGTTGTCCATCTTTTATGGCACATATTACTTTTAACGAATTTGCCTGAATTTCTGCTTCTACACTTACAGAACCGGCATCTTGAACATGTAAGTTAACTGCAAAGTTGGTGACTTCGAGTAATAGGTCATGTGCAACGGCACTAAGAAATCCTTCCTTGAACGTATAGACAAATAATTTCCCCGAATTTGCAGTCAATTTATAAATGCCAGCTTGTAAGGCCATATTCCCCTACCTTTTTCAACAACTATACGGCACAAATTCTGTTCCTTTTTGTAATATGATTTAAGCTTAAAGAAAATTATTCCTTAGTTGTTTATTTTTAATACTCTAAGAAAATTTATAGAAACGTTTGGATACCAATTCATTACTATACCAAACTAGCGTGATATTTCATCAGAACCACCATGTCATTTCACAATGAAACATATAATGCAACATGAATATCAAGATAAACCTTGATTGCTGGTGTTTATAACAATATAATTTCACAATTCTATAACATTTATTTATCGTAAGGCAAGGAAAATACAAAACATGAAATTGCTTATAATATCCGACATACATGGTAATCTTGCTGCATTGGACGCCATTCGTGAAGAAGCAGATAAGGTTGTTTGTCTGGGTGATATTGTAAATTACGGACCCTATCCCGCAGCATGTCTTGAAAGGGTTCGTAACTTAACAGAGACAATAGTTCGTGGGAATCATGATAATGCCATAGGTAGAGATGTGGATTGTGGGTGTTCTGTAAAATATAAAGAACTAAGTGATGCAGGTAAAATCTTTACTATGGCTGCATTAAATAAATCGGAAAAGGACTATCTGGGCAACTTGCCACTAACAATAAATATAAAAATAGACGGGAAAAAATTCTTATTTGCACACGGTTCGCCAAGTGGTGATATATACAAATATCTTAAACCGGATGTTCCTGACAAAGAATTGGAAAATGTGTTAAAAGGTATTGATGCTGATATTGTCCTTGTCGGCCACACTCATTTCCCAATGATGCGCACGGTAAATGGTATAACTATTGTGAATCCAGGAAGTGTAGGGCAGCCACGGGATGGTATTCCAATGGCGTCGTATGCAGTTTGGGAGGACGGTAGCATCAGTATAAAACGTGTGCCTTATGATATAGAAGCGACGGTTAAAGGGTTACAGGGAACAAATATACCTCCCCAGCATGTTGAAACGCTCACGAAAATATTAAAAGAGGGCGGCATGTGACATCCCAACAAGGAAAGTAACGAGTGGCGGGTGGCGGGTGACGTCTCTCTTGCCACTTGCCACGCGTCACACGTCACTTGCAGCATCATTACCGATTTAATTGCTAGCCGCATTACGGTGTTTAACGATTTGAAAGGCTTGCCTTTTATGGATTGTTGTGTTATAGTTATTTCTTTAAAAAATGAGATATTTGAGGAGTATTGTTTAAGGATAAGATAACAATGTCAAATGGAACTGAAAAAGATACTGGCACGTCTGACAAGGTAGAAATAGTGCAGGCATCCGAGGTATTGTTTACTGAACAGCAGGCAATAATCCAATCTCTCAAGCAGGAATTAGAAGCAAGCAAGAAGAGGATTAATGAACTTCAGGATTCGGTTAGACGTTTCGCCGCTGATATTGATAATTACAAGAAATGGGCTGATAAAGAACGGAAAACTACTCAGCGTACAGCCGCGGAATCGTTGATTAAAAAATTATTGGATATTTACGAAAGTCTGGAAAAGGCAGTTACTACGGTAAACAGCGCAGAGGGAAACGAATTCAAAGACGGATTAAAAATGATTTACAAGGAATTTTCCAGAATACTAAAATCAGAAGGGCTTGAGCCTATACCGTCAGTGGGTGTTCCGCTGGACGTTTGCAGGCATGAGGTTTTGATGAGAAAAGTCAATAATGACGTTCCTGAAGATACGGTAATAGAAGAAATCCAAAAGGGTTATTTATTAAATACATTTGTGTTAAGGACTGCAAAGGTGGTAGTATCACAGAAATCAATACACGAACAAGAAAGCATTCAGAATCCGGAAAAGCAAGAAGAGGATAAAGGAGGTTAGGATATGGCAAAGATTATTGGTATAGACTTAGGGACAAGTAACTCTGCCGCAGCCGTGCTGATAGGTGGAAAACCTACAATTATACCCAGTGCGGAAGGCGCTACTATCGGTGGAAAGGCATTTCCTTCCTATGTTGCATTTACAAAGGATGACGAAAAACTGGTAGGTGAGCCGGCAAGAAGGCAGGCTGTTAGTAATCCCGATGGCACTATATATGCAATCAAGAGAAAGATGGGCACCGACCACAAAGTTACCATTCGCGGCAAGACGTTTACACCTCAGCAAATTTCGGCGTTTATCTTGCAAAAGATAAAACACGATGCCGAGGCATTTCTTGGCGAACGGGTAGAAAAGGCAGTTATCACTGTTCCTGCCTATTTTAACGATAACCAGAGACAAGCTACGAAAGATGCGGGAACCATCGCCGGGCTGGACGTCGTTAGAATTATTAATGAACCCACGGCAGCGTCGTTGGCTTATGGATTGGACAAGGTTGAAGAGTCTCAAAAAATCCTGGTGTTTGATTTGGGCGGCGGCACGCTGGATTGTACGATTATGGATTTTGGCCAAGGTGTCTTTGAAGTGGTTTCTACAAGCGGCGATACCCAGTTGGGCGGCACGGACATGGACAACGCCATTGTGGACTATCTGGTGGCTGAATTTAAAAAAGAATACGGCATCGACCTCAAAAACGACAAAATGGCAATGCAGAGATTAAGAGAGGCGGGTGAAAAGGCAAAAATTGAACTTTCCACAACGCTGACGACTGATATTAACCTCCCATTCCTTACCGCGGATGCCTCCGGCCCAAAACATTTTACCCATACCATTACAAGGGCGAAGCTGGAACAGCTTGTTTCTCCGATCGTCAACCGATGCGGGCATTCCGTTGAACAAGCGCTAAAGGATGCCAAATTAACGCCCAAGGACATTCACAAGGTTATCCTTGTAGGCGGCCCTACGAGGATGCCGTGCGTGCAGAAGTTTGTGGAAGATTACGTAGGGAAAAAAATCGAACGCGGGGTTGACCCGATGGAATGTGTCGCCATGGGCGCTGCGATCCAGGCGGGCGTCTTGTCAGGAGAGGTCAAAGACCTCGTCCTTCTCGATGTAACGCCGCTGTCGCTTGGTATTGAAACCCTTGGCGGGGTATTAACCCATTTAATTGAAAGAAATACGACAATTCCAACAAAGAAGAGCCAGGTCTTTACAACGGCTGAGGATAACCAGACCAGCGTGGAAGTGCACGTCCTTCAGGGTGAACGAGCGATGGCACGGGACAACGTGACGCTGGGAAGATTTCATCTTACGGGAATTCCTCCGGCGCCAAGAGGAGTACCTCAGATAGAAGTGTCTTTCGATATTGACGCAAACGGCATTATCAACGTCCATGCAAAGGATCTGGGTACGGGAAATGAGCAGAAGATTACCATTACGGCTTCAACAAAATTGAACAAGGATGAGATAGACCGCATGGTCAAACAGGCGCAGGACTACGCAGACCAGGATAAACACACGAAAGAAAAGGTTGAGACAAAAAACAAGGCGGACACTCTGGCATACAGCGCAGAAAAGACTTTAAAGGACATGGCGGGGAAAGTAGACAGCGCACAAAAACAGAAGGTCGAGTCGGCCATTAAGGATTTGAGAGAATCGATAAAATCCGATGATGAAAAAGATATGCAGCAGAAGATGGATGCTTTGACAAACATCCTGCATGAAATCAGTTCGAAGATGTATCAGGAATCGGCCAAAAAGGGCGAGCAGCAGCCTCCCCCACCGCCTCCGGGAGACGAAGGCAAGAAAAAGAGGAAAAAGGGAGAAGGCGGAGAGGAAGATATCATCGATGCCGATTACGAAGTAAAAGAGTAGCGCATAAATTCAGTTAAATTTCCAGGGTAGGAAACTCTCAGATCGTTACAATAAATGTCTGGGCAGGTTTCCTACCCTTTATTTTTTCACAATTTCCATACTCGATAGAAAATCCCCCTTAGAAAAGGGGGTTGTAAAATAGCCAAAAAACACAACCCCCTTAATCCCCCTTTGTTAAGGGGGACTTAAGCTGAATAATATAAATCAGGTATATGATTAGCAGCGACACTACCGGTCTTATCGAATTAGCTTTTGCTTTTGTGCTGGATTTGGCCATCGGCGATCCACAATGGTCATACCATCCGGTGCGGCTCATTGGCAGGTCAATAGAAGGTATGGAGTGTCTGGTAAGAAAATTGCCAATACCTGAACGTGTAAAGGGGGTACTTTTGACCGTAATCATTGTTTCGGTAACTTACCTGCTAACTCACGCCGTAGTGTTATTATCAAGACAGTGGAGTGCGCTGAGTGAAATGATAATCGGAGCAGTTATTATTTATTTCACTATTTCCGTAAAAAGCCTTGCCGATGAATCCAAAAAGATAATGACAGCTCTAAAGGAAAATGATTTAATGAAAGCTCGAAAGGCATTGTCACTCATTGTGGGACGCGATACGGCAAACCTCAGTCAGGAGCAGATAGTGCGTGCCTGTGTGGAAACCGTTGCCGAGGGGAGCGTGGACGGTGTTTTATCGCCGTTGTTTTACGCCTTTGTCGGAGGCCCATCAGCCGCGATGGCATATAAGGCTGCGAATACACTGGATTCCATGGTGGGATATAAAAACGAGAAATATATACGCCTCGGCTGGGCATCGGCACGATTGGATGACTTATCGAATTATATTCCGGCCAGAATTTCTGCAGTTCTGATTCCGACAGCCTCTTTTTTGTGTGGTTGTGGTTTCAGGGGTTCTTTAAAAATTGTCTCTCGGGATGGTCGTAAGCATGAGAGCCCCAACAGCGGTATTCCGGAAGCGGCTATGGCAGGCGCATTAGGAATTCAGATAGGGGGGCCGAGTACATATCAAGGTGAGATTGTAGAAAAGCCCTTTATCGGAGATGCCCAAAATCCTTTGACTGCGAAGTCAATAGATATGGCCATAAAAATTGTCTATGTTGCGTCTATTTTATTTATGGCTTGTGGAATTGGATTCATCCTGTGCTTAAAATATTGGTTCTTCTGATATTTCCTGATGCGGCGAAGCCGCATAAATAGAGTGAATATTCCTAACCAGAACAAGTCGGAAAAGACCGTAGTGGCAAGGCGAGCCTTGCCACTACTTAAAATATTTTTGCTGAAAATGTCAAAATATTATTTGTAAGCGCCTAAAGGGACAATTAGCATTATAGTATTACCTTGTAAAAACTTCTTTTTTTAGCAAGATTTCTTACCTCCCCTTCATCCCCTCCTTGCGAAGGAGAAATCGGATGTGGGTTATCTGATACCTCCCCTTTATCCCCTCCTTGCGAAGGAGGGGAAAGAGGGGTGGTTAATTTTATTGCGGCTGTGCTGCATTATGAAATTATCTACCAGCTTATTGGAAAAACTCGATCCGAGGACAAAGATCATTTCATTCCTTTCGATTATTTTATGCATGATACTGACCCCAATTACCCGTATCAGGGATTTTGGACTGTATTTTTTATTAATATTGGCTATTGGATTTTGCTCAAAGATTACGCCAGGTCAGATATTAAAAAAGGTATGCATTTTAATCCCCTTTATCCTCTTTATTGCAATGTTTGTGCCGTTTATAAAGGAGGGAAATGTCTGTTTGTCATTGGAAATCGGTCATTGGAAATTTGATATTACGTACGAAGGCGTATGGACATTTCTTAATATCATCGTCAAGTCTAGTTTATCTATTTTTCTGCTGGTAATCGCTACTTCGACCACAGCATTTCCCGATTTTTTGAAAGGGCTGGACATGCTTCGCATACCACGGTTGCTGGTCATGCTCATGTCGTTTATGTATCGTTACATCTTTGTACTGATAGACGAGGCAAGGAGGCTTATGCGCGCCAGATCTCTTCGTTATTTCGGTTCCAGGTATAAGGAACAATTTCGAGCTATGGGATATATGATCGGTGTGTTATTTATCAGGACGTTTGAACGCGCCGAGAAAATTTACAGTGCGATGATTATCCGCGGATTCAGCGGAGAAATACTCAGCGTCAAACGCTTCAGGTTTTCTTCTCTGGATATTTTATTTATGGCTGGTATAATCATGTCGTTAATTTTTATTGTCTCGGGTGTGGTTAATAAAATTGAACATATGAGAGTAAGCGGCGCTCATCTATGGCAAGGATTATAAAAGTATCGAACTTAAATTACCGTTATCCCGACGGAACAACGGGTCTGAAAGACGTTAGTTTTGAAGTGGAAGAAGGGGAGACCATGGTTATTATCGGCGCCAATGGAACCGGAAAATCGACGCTGTTTATGAATCTGACGGGCATTCTGGATGGTGATGGTCGTATCGAGATCATGGGATTATTACTCAATAAAATGAATCTGAAAGACATCAGACGGGGGATGGGAATGGTGTTTCAGAATCCTGACGATCAGTTATTCTGTCCTACCGTCATGGACGATGTTTCATTTGGGCCTTTAAACCTCGGGCTAAGTGCCGATCAGGTTACCGAGACGTCACAAAAGGCATTAACCCTGGTAGATTTACAAGGTTATGAATCTCGCACATCGTATCATCTGAGCTTTGGAGAGAAAAAAAGGGCAGCTATCGCCACGATATTATCTATGAATCCCAGGATATTGTTATTGGACGAACCCACCGGTGGATTGGACCCAAGAAGCATATCAAAATTTATCAATATACTGTACACTTTAAAATCTCAGGGTAAGACGCTCCTGATTGTAACACACGATCTGTTTCTTACCCAGGAGATAGCAGATCGAGTGCTCGTTTTTAGTGAAGAGAAGAAGCCCGTGGCGGTAGGATATTACAAAGAAATATTAAACAATTACGACTTATTATTAAAAAATAATCTGGTTCATCAGCATCGTCATCGTCATGATGAGGTCGTGCATGAGCACGAACATCGGCATGGTTACATCCATAAACACTAGCGAGGCGAGGCCTCAGACCGATAAAAACAAGAAGCAAGAGGTAAGAATAACGGTATGAAAACAGATTCTCATCAGGTTGACTTTAATAAACCTATTAGTTTTACCGACGATATCTGCGCGGATGGGATATGTTGTTTTATGAGTATTCCCCGGAATCAAAGTCATTTGGGTATGTGGAAGGCTTTCCTGAAGCGGAGAAATGCGTCTTACGGCGTCAAACTGCTTTACACAGGCACTCAAGCAAAAGATATCGTATACAATCCTTGCCGATGTTTAGAATTTTATTTGAAAGAAGTTACTACAGAGAGCGGGGCTGCCCTCCGTGTAATTTTAAGATGCGGCATATTCACGAAAGGGCGCCGACCTTATACCTGTAAGGCGTTTCCAGACAAGACGGATAGTTTTATGCACGATGTCCCTGCCCCTTGTGTTTATAATGAATACCTGGCACATGAAAATTATGTCCAGCTCAAATATACCCATGTTTTTCGTCTCTTTTACGCTATTAAAGACGATCGCAGATTACTTGGAATGATTTTTCCCGGCTATACAGCCGAAGAAACCAGGGAAAAATTAAACCAGTGTAAAGAGGTTGTAAAGATTAGCGCTGTTTGGAATGAAAAGCCATCGGAATACTTTCTTCTTGAAGTGCCCAAAACAAAAACCGTATTGTATATCTCTGATGCACATCCGAAAATAGAAGGCGTAAAACATGCATACGATTTGTGGCAGGGGCACATCGAAGGCTGGCTTGAAAAACATTACGGCAGTAAATGGCAGGCAAATCTGGCTGATGCAATGAACAAAGAAAATACGGTAAAAAGAATAAAATGAGTAAAGGTAATAAGATATTTGCTTGTATTCAAACATGTGTCATTTTTTTTCTCATGGCATGCAGCGGCGGTAATATTATAACTAACGCCAAAAAATCCGGCGCATTTCCTTGTGAAGAACATCAATGTGGCTGCAAATCTGAGGCTGATTGTAAAACACATTGCTGCTGTGCGCCTGACGAAAATCAAAACAAGTTCCGTAACAATAGTGAAAATCAGAACGGTTTTAAAACTTTTATAAGCAGTATTACCTGCAAGTATGGAAATGACCCGCTAACGATATCCTTTACGGCTAAATATATGCTGGAGAACCGGGACGCACTGACAGAGGAATCATTCCTGAGTTTTCTTTCTAATGATCTTTCAATTCGCCTGCCCGAAGTATTTGTAGCTCCACCAGAGAAGCCCCCCAGACATTACCTGTAAATCCTCATTCATCTCTCGAATGTGTAAATTTAGTTTTGTTGCTTCGTACAAAATGACAAGCATTCAATGTCAACTTATTTAAGTCGTTGACTATAAGTGGCATTTCACACTGTACGAGATACCCCCGATATTCTATCGGTAGCAAACAACAAAATAACTCTATAAAAAAAGGAGATACAGGTAATGAAAATATTGGTAACGATTCTTTTGTTTTTCATGTTTGTGAATAGCACTATTTACGCCCACGGCGAATGTTGCCTCTCAAGGTCACTCACCGAGGCGACAACTTCTGATGTGTCCGTTGCAGAGAACCTTGGGATTTCTCTTCAGTATGAATACTCGAACATGAAAACGATACGAGACGGCAGTAACAGTATAAGCCACAATACTGTACTGGATAGGGTAACCGAAGAGTGGCCTGAAATGCCGTCAGAGACGATGAGTTTCTCAATTCCGACACGCATGATTATGCAGAAATATTCCTTCATGGGCGCATTCCGTTTCACGGAACGATTCCAGTTCCTGGTCAATATTCCCTATGTTATAAACGACATGTACATGAGGAAAATAACAAGGGACTCTATGGGTATGGATATGAGGATGGACATGAAGATGGATACGGTTGAAGGACCCGGTGACATGACCCTGATGGGACTTTATACGCTCCTCGCCGATGATCTCGTGCAGCCAACAAAAAAGCTTACTCTGGGTTTGGGTGTAAAAACCCCGACGGGTGAAAACGACGAGGTATCGGAATCCGGCGCTCTGGTTCATGCCATGATGCAGCCGGGCACAGGCTCGTGGGATCCCTTATTTCTGGTCAACTACATGCGGTCATTTTCTCCGCTGGTATTACAGGCCAATCTCCTTTACCACATGACTACAGAAGGGGATCAGGGTTACGAATTTGGTGATAAAGTGTCTTTGGATATCATTGGAAGGTATCGGGTGGCCAGCTATGTAAGCCCTGGTCTGGAATTGAATGGTTTGTATGCAGGAGAGGACGACGACCACGACGGCAGGTACTCAAGACCAGACACCTCTCTCCTGGATAATACGGACAATACCGGCGTTACGTCCCTTTCGATTACGCCCACTGTCAGGGTAAACGTTCCCGGGAGTGGCTGTAGTGTTGATTTAAAGTTCCAAAAACCGCTCTATCAACATGCCAATGGCACACAGCAGGTAGTAGACTGGAGGGCGATTGCTTCTGTTGTATGGGCTTTTTAGGGATGGGAAATGGCTGTAAAAAGCCTCGTTGCAAAGGTATTTAACGTGCAGAAATTCAATGTAGGGGTTGAAAATCTTCAACCCTTACATGCTGCGCGGGATCAGGCTTCGTCGTGAGCTCAGCCGAACGGTTTGAAACTCCTCCCCCTGTCCCCCTCCGGAGGGGGATAAAGGGGGAGGACTTGGGTAATAACTCCCGCGCGGGTTCAGGTTTGCAACCTGAACCCATGAGTTTATTGGTGTAATAACGCTCTGCGCGAGCAATGGCAAAATCAACAATATAAAACGTGGGGTTCGGGTTACAAACCCGAACCCGCAGTT
>Ga0194127_10009229_pt1 | contig 10409 bp, 10 predicted proteins | sample TA2KigC100mmetaG_FD_148624 | JGI IMG/M metagenome (GOLD analysis project Ga0194127, IMG submission 148624) | Freshwater microbial communities from Lake Tanganyika, Tanzania - TA2015036 Kigoma Deep Cast 100m | ecosystem: Environmental > Aquatic > Freshwater > Lake | place: Tanzania: Lake... | reverse complement strand
GTTTTCTTCGAGGACCATCTCCCCACCGTTACCTGTGATCAGCTCTCTGTAGCCTTTAACAGCATCTTTCATCTGTTGTTCAGAGAGCACGGGTGTTAAAATGATCACGGTTTCATACTGATTGTGGTTCATTGTAAAAGTGCTTTTTTAGGGGGTGCAAAAATAGGAGAAATACTTGATATTTCAAAGGAAAACCGGAAAATTCGGTCAGGGAACCGGATCGTAACCGCTTCCGCCCCAGGGATGGCAGCGCCCAATGCGTTTTGCGGTGAGTTTAAATCCTTTAAAAAAACCGTGCTTTTTGAACGCCTGAACCCCGTATTCACTGCAGGATGGCTCGTATCGGCAGCTTTTGGGAAACAGCGGACTAAGCACATATTGATAAATGCGGATGAGGAAGATGGCCAACCTACGCATGGTTTAATTTCTTTTTCAATTTTTGAACACATTGCAAAAACGAGGATTTCAATACCTGAAACGGCAACAGCTCTTGCCCGGTATATATTAACGCCATGGCCAGCTGCTGCTCTTCGTTTAAAACCAAAACCTGAAGCTCATGCTGGTTCAGCCGGTAAACTTCGCGCAGCAGACGTTTAATGCGGTTTCTGTCGGTGGCTTTTTTGAATCTTTTTTTGATAACGCTGAACATAACCTGAACGGATGGCGTTTCAGCAGTTTTAGGATGAAGCAGGTAATTTATGCGTAGCGGAAAACTGCCAACAAAAAAACCGGGCTGAAACAACCCGGTAATAGCTTTTTGACTGCGCAGAATATTTTTTCTGGGCAGCTTATATCTTTGCTGGAGCTGTGGAGGTGTCACTCTGCACCGTCCTTTCCATCATTAACCCTTGTGGCCTCTTTCGTCGGAGGTGGTTAGTTTGTGACGGCCCCTGGCACGGCGCGAAGCGAGTACGCGTTGGCCATTGGCGGAGCTCATGCGCTTGCGGAAACCGTGACGGTTTCTGCGCTTGGTTTTCGAAGGTTGGTAGGTACGCTTGGTCATGTCAATCCTTGATTGGGGGTGCAAATTTAGGAATTGCCCCGAACTTTTGCAAGTGCTTTGTTCGAATTCTCTTCTATTTTCATTTTCATTCAATAAAACGGATGTCACTATCGTTATCAAACAAAAGACTGCTTTGTTTCAACATTTTTATTTTATGCATTATGAACCTGTTTGCCATTTTCCTCTTCGCCCAAACCGCCAAACACCCGCCTGTCGTGGTTCCTGATGTGGTTATTTACACACAAAAAACATCCAAAAGAACTGTAAATGTACTAAAATTGTATCCTGACAACTCATACAATTTCTGTCGTTACAAAGCAACAAAAATCCAGCGTGACACCGGAACGTATAAAGGAAACCGCAAGAAATTAACCTTTATTTCATCAGAAAGAAGACACTCTTTCAATCCGCTTACCCAAAAATCTGTTTTCAAAGGGAAAAAAGGCATTTACCTTAAATCAACCAGAGGCAGAATGGGCAGAAACCCTGATTTCCAGCTGACAAAAGACCCATTGGAATACAATAAGCCATGGAACTACAACCCAATCACCAAGAGACTGGAAGAGGTTGCTTCAGCAATTGGGAGCAAAGACATCCCGATAGCTTACAACACAAACGCTATCAATTCCGCAAAGCAATATTTCATCAACATTACCGACCGGTATGCCAACGGTTATAACAAAGTATTGGAAAACGAATATTCCGGACCCGGACTTTATACCACATACGTGAATGGAAAACCAATTCCCTGGAATCAGGATACCAGCGATGCTGCCTTGTTTAGCGAACTTAATACCGTAGTGCATGAGTCCGTTCACATGAACAACAGCAATCACTACGTGATTGTTCCGGGCATTGCCATTCCGGTAAACAGAACAGAAACCTGCCGTACTTCTGAATTTAGCCTTATCGTTCCAAAAGATTTGCCACAGCAGATATTCCGTTGGGGAACCTATGTATCCAAAGGCTCAACGGCTTCTTCGAACATAAGTGGAATTTACGGATTGATGGATGAATTTTCGGCATACATGAACGGAACCAAGGCCAGCTTAATGGCGGCAGCAAAGCTTGTGTCAGAAGGCAATCACACCAAAGCCGATATACAGCTTGACCATGCAAGCAGAACCTATTTTGCCTGGTATGAATTTCGCCTGTTTACCGCATGGTACCTGCACTACACGCATCAAAACCACAGAGAGATTTACAATAAAACCATGGAAAACAACAACCTTCGGCTTACCTATACCCTGATTGACAATGAGTTTGAAAAAATTATCGGTGATGCCAATCGGATTTGCATCAATGGTAACTGCGATGCATGGAAAAACCATGCCGAACGCTTTAAAAAGTACTCCGATCCGTGCATTAAGGAACTGATTAAAGAAGAAAAATGGCTCACGGTATTCAGGTTACAGGGCGCTACCTTACAAAACTACCGCGACTACCTCACTCCTGGCCTGACAGCTTCTAACTAACCGAACTTCCTGACTCTACCGCCTCTGTCGGAGAAACAAACACCAACTTCCCATCAGCATCTTCAGCCATCAGAATCATCCCCTGACTTTCGATACCCCGCATTTTGCGTGGTGCCAGGTTGGCCAGAAACAGCACTTGTTTGCCTACAATATTTTCAGGCTGAAAATGAAGCGCAATACCGCTTACCACAGTGCGCTCCTCTCCTCCTACATCCAGTGTCAGTTTTAGCAATTTATCCGCTTTTTCTACCTTCTCGGCAGTTTTTATTTCCGCTATGCGCAAATCCAGTTTGGCAAAGTCATCGTAGGTAATCTCCTGCTTTGATGAAGATTCTTCAGTAGTGGGTGTAGAAGCGTTATTTTCCATGGATGTATCCTGTAATTTTTTTAATTGAGGGGCCATCTGTTCATCCTCAATTTTCGTAAATATCAAACCGGGTTCTCCCAGCGGATGTCCTTCAGCAAAGGGTTTCAGCAGGGTAACATTGTTCCAGAAAGACCGCACCACATACTCCAGCGGCAACAAATTCAGTTGTGCACATAGTTTTTCATGGGTATGCGGCAAATACGGTTCACAGGCAATGGCAATATTGGCTAATATTTCCAACGCAAAAGCCATGGCTGTTGCAGTAGCTTCGGGATCGGTTTTCTGGAGTTTCCAAGGTTCCGTTTCTGCCAAAAATTTATTTCCGGCACGGGCCATATTCATAAGGGCAGAAAGACCATCGCGGAAACGGTATTCTTCGGTGGCCATGCATAGATCTTTATGCAAACCGGCAATCTCACCTCTCACTTGAGCTATTTGGGCTGAAAAATGCACATCTGAAAAAGCAGGTGCTTTACTATCATAATACTTTTGGGTAAGAACGGTTACCCTATTGGCAAAATTGCCCAATATGGCCACCAGTTCATTGTTTACACGCGCCTGATAATCTTTCCAGGTAAATTCACTGTCTTTGGTTTCAGGCGCAATACTGCAGAGTACGTAACGAAGTTCGTCCTGTTTGCCGGGTAATTCGCGAAGGTATTCATCCAGCCATACCGCCCAGTTGCGGCTGGTGCTGATTTTCTTGCCTTCCAAATTTAAAAATTCATTGGCCGGTACATCCTGTGGTACCACAAAGCCATCGCCGTGCAGATGAAGCATGGCAGGAAAAATGATGCAGTGAAAAACGATATTGTCTTTCCCGATGAAATGTACCAGTCGGGTATCTCCTTTCCACCATTCCTGCCAGTCATTGGGGCGAAGTTCAAGGGTGGCGCTGATGTAGCCAATGGGGGCTTCAAACCAAACATAGAGTACTTTTCCGGCCAGGTCGGCGGCATCGTGTCCGGATAATTCGGGCAGTGCCACGCCCCAGTCCAGATCGCGTGTCATGGCGCGGGGTTTAAGGCCTTCGTTCAGCCAGCTTTTGCACTGCCCCAGCACATTGGATTTCCAGTGGGTATTGCCACCGATATAATCGTTCAGAAAAGATTTCTGCAGTTCGTCCAACGGCAAAAACCAATTGCGGGTAGGCTTCATCACGGGTGATGCTCCACTTAGGGCGCTGCGCGGATTTTTCAATTCTGCAGGACTTAGCGTACTGCCACATTGTTCGCACTGATCGCCATAGGCGTTTTCATTGGCACAAACCGGGCAGGTTCCCACAATGTAGCGATCTGCAAGGAATTGTCCGGCCTCCGGATCATAGAATTGTTGGGTTACTTCTTCAGTGAAAGCACCTTTGCTGTATAAATCGGCAAAAAACTCTTTTGCTGTTTGCTTATGAATCTCATTACTGGTGCGGCTGTAAATATCAAAACTGACACCGAAATCCTTGAAGCTTTTGCCGATGATATTGTGGTAGCGGTCTACAACTTCCTGCGGTGTAATTCCTTCTTTCCGGGCACGCAGGGTAATGGGAACGCCATGTTCATCGCTGCCGCAGATAAAAACAACCTCTCTTCCGCAGTTTCTCAGGTAACGCACATATATATCAGCGGGCAGATAAACGCCGGCCACATGGCCGATATGAACGGGGCCATTGGCATAAGGCAGGGCAGCGGTAACGGTGGTGCGTGTCATGCAGGTTGCAAAGTTACATTCTGAGAGTAGCAGTAAAAGTAAGTTTTTTACACGGTGTCCAATGGAATATTACTCCCCCACAATCGGGTGGCCTGCTTCATCAAAAAATTCCAGCCTGGAAAGTCCATAATTGGGGGCGGCTTCCAGTTTAAGCCAGCGCTTGTGTTTGAACCACCACTTGAGGCGAATGCTTATTAAACCCTGTTTCAGATAATTTGTTACCAGCGGATGTGCTTTCAGTTTAAGGTTTTTGTGGTTCATATTATCCCACAAATAAGAAACCGTATTCTCCAGGCGATTCAGCAACTGCACGCTACTTTCCATGCGTCCGGTTCCATTGCACGAAGGGCAAACTTCGCTGGTAATAATCTCTATGGCAGGACGTACTCGCTCCCGGGTGATTTGCACCAGACCAAATTTACTCATGGGCAAAATGGTATGCTTGGCGCGATCGGTTTTCATGGCCGTGCGCAGAGCGGTGTGCAGTTGGTTGCGCTTTTTGGGGTCTTTCATGTCGATAAAATCGATCACGATGATTCCACCCATATCCCGTAGCCTTATCTGTCGAGCCACCTCCTCCACCGCTTCCATGTTCACTTTCATCACATTTTCTTCGCGATTTTGAGGATCAAAGCTGGTATTACCGCTGTTCACATCAATTACGTGCAGCGCTTCGGTATGTTCAATAACCAAATAAGCGCCACCGCTGAATGTAACACTTTTCCCAAAGGAGCTTTTTATGGCGCGGTTTATCTGAAACTGGTCAAAAATGTGGTTTTTGCCCTGATGCAGTTTCAATATTTTTTCACTCCCAGGAGAGATGCGTAACAGATAGGTCTTCAGATCCTGCAATAAATTCTGATCATCTATCGCAATTTGGGTAAATGAATCATTGAGCATATCGCGGAGTAGTGTAAACAGACGATTTCCCTCTCCCAGCACCATGTCCGTTATTTTGGCCTGTTTCAGCTTGTTTTTAAGTTCATCCCATTTTTTGATGAGTGCGCGAAGATCTCGGTCAAGTTCTTCTATTTCAACACCTTCACTAACGGTACGAATTATCACACCGAAATTTCCAGTTTTGAGGGAGGTAGCAAGATCACGGAGACGTTTTTTCTCGGCAGGGCTGCCTATTTTTTTGCTAATAGAAATGGTGTTTGTAAAGGGAACCAAAACAAAATAACGGCCTGCCAGGCTAATATCGCAGGTTACCTTTGGTCCTTTGGTAGACATTGGCTCTTTAATTACCTGAACCAAAATACGATCGCCTACTTTTAGTACTTGACCTATTTTCCCGGTTTTTACTGTTTGTGGCTCCAGCGTAAATCGCTCCAGATCGGCCTGCTGCATATTTCCATGCTGCACCAGATGGGTAAACTTTTTTACTGAATGGACATTTGGGCCCAGGTCAAAATAGGTGAGAAAAGCATCCCTCTCCGCACCCACATCAACAAAGGCGGCATTCAGGGTTGGAGAAATTTTTTTGACCTTTGCCAGATAAAAATTACCGACCTGAAACGAGGAGCCTGAAGACTCCTTATGAAATTCGATAAGCTTTTTACCGCGGATTAAGGCTATTTCAATCCCTGACGAATTTTTATGAATGACTAATTCGTTTGACAAGGGGGTTGACCTTAGTTAGGGTGATTATTTCTTCTTGTGCCTGTTTTTACGAAGGCGCTTCTTACGCTTGTGGGTCGCAATCTTATGACGTTTTCTTTTTTTACCGCTTGGCATATTTACTGTGTTTTATTGCTGTTTTGTACTTTCACTGCCAAATTCAAGTATACCTTGGCGTTGACAGAATCTCCCATAAACCCGTATATGTCGCTTGCTTGGAAATACCACACAGGGTTTTGGGGTTGCAAAGATATTAATTTTTGGCATTCATCGGCAGCTTTTTTCCATTGGGCTGATTTTCTAAGCAGATTTAACCTGAGGAAACGGGTTTCCACATTATTGCTGTCCAATGCAATGGTTTCTCTTAGTGTACCCAAAAACTTCATGGGTTGGTTTTCGTATTCGCTTTGGTAAACAATCAATGCATTTCTGGCCGGGATGTTACCTGGGTTAAGTTTCAGCAATTTATCGAGAATTATTTTTCCTTGCTGAAACATATAGGCAGCAACTACCGGATTATCCATGTTTTCTGAGGCACCAAAAATAAGGTTTCGGGCAGCACTGGTGAGATTTTGGTCGCCGCCCTGTTTTTCTGCCAGCGAACTTTGTATAAAGCTAAATAAAGGTTTATTCTCGGTTTCACCCGCCCATTTTAGCGCTTTTTGTAAGGAATCCTGTGGTAAATCTGTCAGTGGCTGAAAAAGCATTTTGGCCAGCCATTCAGGTGGACGAGAAACTGTGAAAACTGCATTTAGGAACTCTTCACGGGAAACAGGTTCCTGAGGCAATGCCTGAGCACCACCTATGGCGGCATTTGAAGGCTTTAGAATGCCCGAAGACGTTTTAAATTTCGGGAAATAAATAACAACGAGCAACAAGGCCAAAAAGGCGATAAAATAAAATACGCGTCGGTTTTTTCCCACGCGGCAAAATTAGCCTTAAGGTTTTGATTTATGACAATTACTTGCCGGAAACCATCTTAGATAAAGTTTTGCTATCCTTTACCTGGATAGCAAATTCTTTGGCGGGTTTGAATCTGACTACGTAATGTGCTGGCACCACCAAACTGGTATTTCGCTTAATATTGCGGGCCACTTTGGTTTTACGAAGTTTCAATTCAAAAGTCCCAAATCCTCTCAGATAGATGTTGTTTCCACCAACCATAGCGTTCTTCACAACCACAAATAAATTGTCGATGGCATCAGCAATGGCCGTCTTCTCAAGTCCTGTGCGGACTGCAATCTCATTCACGATTTCTGATTTTGTCATTTCTTTTGTTAGGGGGATGTTTGTTTGAGCAAATAAAAAACATAACAACTGAAACTTTCGCAAAAAAATGACAAGAATGAAATGTTTTATAGAAGCATGGTACTGCGAAAATGCAAGAAAACTGCCTTGGCGGGACACCTTAGACCCTTATAAAATATGGGTTTCAGAGATAATTTTGCAACAAACAAGGGTAGAACAGGGAATTCCATTTTATTACAATTTCATTACAAAGTTCCCAACCGTACAATCGTTGGCGGCAGCGGAAGAAGATGAAGTTTTGAAAGTATGGCAGGGACTTGGCTACTACAGCAGGGCCAGAAATATGATGAAGGCTGCCCGTGTAATTATGGAAACATACGAGGGTAATTTTCCAAAAAACATAGATGAGCTTAAACGCCTACCGGGCATAGGAAACTATACTGCAGCCGCGGTTGGCAGTTTTGCGTTTAATGCGAGAATGCCCGCCATTGATGGAAATGTTCGAAGGGTGGCGGCCAGGTTTTACGGCCTGCATGACTCAATTGGCACTCCAAAATCCGATTCACAAATAGAAGAAAAACTTTTCAAACAAATGGAGGCATGCGAACCCTCTTTGTTCAATCAGGCCATGATTGAGATAGGTGCCATGATTTGCAAACCACAAAATCCCAAATGCGATGAGTGTCCGCTTCAAAATTCATGCATCGCAAAACTGCATGATTTGCAAAGAATTCTGCCTTTAAAAAAGGAAAGAAAAGCACCCAAAACTGTATTTCTTGATTATATATTTTTAGAATGTGAAGGGATTACATGGATTGAAAAGCGACCTGAAAACAGCACCTGGAAAGGACTTTATGAATTTCCAAATATTCAGCAGAGCCAAGAAACTCAGAGAAAAAATCCGTTTCATGATTGGTTTTTAAAACCCGATGAAACTGAAATAAAGGAACCGCTGCAACTAAAACACCAGCTTAGCCATCAAACAATTTTTGCAACGTTATGGCAATTTTCATGCAAAGAAGCTAATATTGTAGAAGAGAAAAAAGAAGGGAAACTCAAAGTTAAACTTTCAGAATTACAGGAATTTCCTGTTCACAAATTGATGTATAGATTTATAACGGAACTAATTTAAAATATCATGATTAACAAAGTAATTTTATTGGGCAGACTGGGCAAAGACCCTGTAGTAAGGCATTTAGACAACGGACGTGTAGTGGCCAATATTACGCTGGCTACCAATGATTATTATACCAAAGACGGGCAAAAGATGGAAAACACAGAGTGGCATAACCTGGAACTCTGGGATAATCATGCACGTCTGGCGGAAAATTATTTAAGAAAAGGTAATATCATTTATGTGGAAGGAAAAATCCGCACCGATAAGTACACGGATGCAGAAGGCATCGAAAAGCAGATAAAAAAGATTAGGGTACTGCAAATGCAGACCATGGGCGGTTTGAACAAACATGAAGATGATGAAACTCCGGGCAGGGTTGTAAATGAGCCAGATTCAGGATATAGGGAACCTGAAAACCGCAACAACTCCAATCCGGAGGGACCGGAATACAAAGATGATTTTCCATTTGACATAAAAAAAGAACTTTAATGGATGATCCCGGCCCTGAAACGCTGAATCTGCTTACCAGTATATTAAGACCCATACAGCAGGGTGATGTACCCGGACTGATTGCACTTGGCATCGTTATGATTGCTTGCCTTGTTGTTACCGGAATTTGTGCTGCTTCTGAAAATGCCTTTTTCAGTCACCGGGAAAGCGATCTGGATGAACTGCGTAACTCAGGGCAACAATCAGCGAAAAACATATTGCATCTGCTTTCATTCCCAAAACATCTATTGGCTACCATACTTGTTCTCAATAGTTTAGGTATGGTGGCTTTCGTGGTTGTTTCCACCCTTTTTAATGAAACTGTTTTTGATCTTGAAGACAAGCCCTGGCTGCGGTTTTTCATTGATGCCATAGTGGTTACGCTCATCATATTGATTTTTGCAGAATTGATGCCCAAGGTATATGCCACACAGCATTACCGCAGTTCGGCAAAATTTCTTAGCTATCCTATGCGTGCATTTCTTTTTATTTTGTGGCCATTTACCGGATTGCTGGTAAAAATGGGCAGTTTTATTGAAAAACGCATCAAACAGCGAACCCCCGAACTAACGCCTGAAGAACTTAGTCATGCGATAGATATGGCAGCTAACCCGGGCGATGCACAGCAGGAAAAAGACATTCTGAAGGGCATAGTGAATATCGCACAGATTCAGGTGAGGCAGATTATGAAACCCAGGATGGACATGGTGGGCATTGATGCTGAAACCTCATATCACAAAGTGATTGAAATTGTCAAGGAAATGCGCTTCAGCCGTATGCCGGTTTACCAGGAAAATTTCGATTCCATTACCGGTATCCTTAATATCAAACATCTTCTGCCACATCTTTCTGAATCAGATGATTTTGACTGGAAAAAATTGACAACCCAGCCATTTTTCGTACCTGAAAATAAAATGATTGATGATTTGCTGCATGAATTTAGGCACAACCGCAATCACTTAGCCATTGTGGTAGACGAATTTGGAGGTACTTGTGGCATCGTTACCCTGGAAGATATTTTAGAAGAGGTCTTTGGTGAACTTAACGATGAATTTGATGAAATTCAGGAACAGTACAGCCGATTAGACGAACACACCTACCTGTTTGAAGGTAAAATTCCACTGGTGGATTTTCTTAGAATTACACGGCTTCCCATTCATTTTTTTGATGAAGCAGGCGACGAGACTGACACACTGGGTGGATTCATTACGGAACTTGCAGGTAAAATTCCCGTAAGAGGTGAAACTTACCAGTTTAAGAATCTCGCACTGGGTGTAGATTCAGCAGATCTGCGCAAGATAAACCGAATTAAAGTAACCATCCATGAAACTCCTGAAAATTAGTCTACTGCTAAGCGCACTGTATCTTGCGGCCTGCGGGGATTCCAAT
>Ga0194127_10009228_pt1 | contig 10409 bp, 8 predicted proteins | sample TA2KigC100mmetaG_FD_148624 | JGI IMG/M metagenome (GOLD analysis project Ga0194127, IMG submission 148624) | Freshwater microbial communities from Lake Tanganyika, Tanzania - TA2015036 Kigoma Deep Cast 100m | ecosystem: Environmental > Aquatic > Freshwater > Lake | place: Tanzania: Lake... | reverse complement strand
CGAGGTCGCTGCAACCTTCGCGAAGTCGCCCTCCGGCGACTGAATTGAGCCTGCGTCGGCAGGCTTCGCCGCTGTTGCAGCGGTTGCAACCGCCCGGCGGTATGAAGTGCGGTTGTAGTACTATGAATACACCACGCGACTGCTCGCCACCCGATTCTGCACAATCGTGACCACCAGAATCACCGAGAAGAGAATGAACGACAGCGCCGCGCTATAGCCATAGCGATTGTACTGGTACATCTGCTGGAAGATCAAGACGCTGGCCGTCGTGGTCGCATCCCCTGGCCCGCCCAAGGTCATCACGTAGATATGATTGAAGGCCTTGAACGTCCCGATGACGGTGTAGATCAGCAGAAAGAAAGTCGTCGGCGACAGGAGCGGAATGGTGATGCGCCGGAAGAGCTGCCAGCCGTTAGCGCCGTCAATCTTGGCGGCTTCGTAAAGCTCATGCGGGATGTTGCCCAACCCCGCCAGAAAGATCATGGTGTCGTAGCCGACGAAGACCCACGTGGTATAAATAATGATGGAGATCAGCGCCAGACTCGGTCCCGCCAGCCAGTCGGGCACGGTTGCGCCCACCGACTGGGCCAACATCAGAAAGATGCCCCGCGACTCGCCCAGCCATTTATAGGTCGGCAGGCCGAGCTTGTCCAGCGCGGCGTTGATCAGTCCCTTGTCAGGGCTGTAGAGAAACGCCCACACGGCCGCCGAGGCCACCGTCGCCGTGATGTAGGGCATGAAAAAGAGCACCCGGTAGATGGACTTGCCCCGGATGTGCTGAAAGAGCAGATAAGCCAGGACCAGCGAGATGCCCAACTGAATCGGCACCGAAATGGCGGAGTAACTCGCGGTGATCAGCAGCGAGCGCCACATCTCCGAATGGTTGAAGGCTCGTAGATAGTTCGCCAAACCCCATACGCAGCCATCTCCCTCGGCAAATCGAATCTTGTAATTGGTGCAAAGGCTGATGCTCAATCCGAAAAACACGGGATAGAACTCGAAGACCGCGAGGACGCCAAAAGCCGGCAGCAGAAAGAAATAGCCGAGGGTCGCTTCCTGAACCTTCCGCCACAGGCGCGGATTGAGCCAGCGGGAAGGCAGGACATCAGCAAGGGCTTGCGAAGTCATCCGTGAAGGCTCCTATCGGTCGGCGCGTCGCCGGGAATCGGCCTGGGCTGTATGGCCGCGATCATCTGCCTGCTCAGAGACGATTATAGCAAAGGATCGCTAGACGGTCAAAGTTGGCTCTGGCGGGTGGAATCGGTCCTGAGAATCGCCCCCCTCCTGCTCACCCAACCCGGGGAGCTTTTCCATCATCGCAGCCCCTGTGCTATAATCCCGGCCGGATACCGGTGAATGGTGGATACAAAAGGAGTTGGCGCGATGAACGGTCGAATCACCATCAATCCCTCAGTGTGTCACGGTAAACCGTGCATTGCCGGAACACGAATCATGGTCACGAACATCCTCAGCCAATTGGCGGGGGGGTATAGCATCGAGCAGATCCTCCAGGGCTATCCTGAGCTAACTCGCGAAGACGTTCTTGCTGCGATTGACTATGCCGTTGCGGTCATCTCCGACGAGGAGCTGATTGCCCTGCCACGGATGGCATACAACTATGTTCCTGCTTGACCAGAATCTTCGTCAGACAACGGTAGATTTCCTGCGCAGTCTGGGCTTCGACGCTGTCAGCACACGTGATCTTAGGCTACAACATGCTTCGGATACCCAGATCCTGGCTGCAGCTATTGGGCAACGGCGTCTTGTACTGACGTATAACGCTGACTTTGGTGACGTACGCGAGTTCCCTCCTGGTACATATCTCGGCGTTATTCGTCTCAGGATTCATCCGCAGATTGACGAGGTCGTTCATCCAATCCTCAAACGGGTATTCGACTTGATTCCGCCTGAGGCATTGCTCGGAGCGTTGACTGTGGTGGATAATCACAAGATCCGCATCCGTCGCGTCGGGCAGGCCACCAAACATATACCTTTGGCTGACGGTTGATTCTACGACCTGCTGCCACGCTTTCATGAGGTAACTTATGGGCCAGTACGTCTATACCTATCCCATCTGGCCGCTGCGCCGGCTGCTCGTCATTGCGCTCGTGTTGCTGCTGATGGGCGGCTGCACGAGGCCCGCGCCGACTGCGACAGCCATCCCGCCTGGCGCCAGCGCGCGTGCGAGTGCGACAGCCTCCCCAGTGGGGACAGCTTCTCCGCCAGCCGCGGCCGCACCGGCCGGCCCCACGATCGTTGCGGCGGCGCCGGCTGTATCGCCTTCCCCCACGCCGCGACCGGTCGAGCCGACCGCCATCTCAACCTCTGCGCGCTCTGGCCCTGGCGTGATCCTCCTCTCGATTGACGGCGCGGGCGCCGATGTCATCGCCAGCTACAGCGCGGCCGGCGTCATGCCCAACTTGGCGCGTCTGGCGCAGATGGGCGCAGTCGCCCGCCACGCGGTCTCGATCTACCCCACGCTGACCGCCGCGGCCCAGAGCAGCATCGCGACCGGCAGCCTGCCGCGACGCACCGGCATCGTCTCGAACCGCTTTCACCTGGCCAAAGACAGCTTCTATTGGTACCAGGATGGCTTCAGCATGGCGCTGGCCGACGCGGAGCCGGTGTGGAAGACCGCGCAGCGAGCGGGCCTGCGCACCGCAGCGGTCTTCTTCGTAGGCGGTCAACCCGACCTGCCGAAGCAGTTGGCCGATTACACCGTCGGCTACGGCAAGCGCGACATCTACTCGAATCAGATCAAGGTCGCGTTCACCGAAGCCGCCGCGTGGGAAAACGCGCCCCGCTCGTACAGCCCGGCCCGACAGGGCTACGTTCCGCTCGTCAGCCGCGGCGCCACGATTGCCACGCTGTTGCTCCTGGCGACCGATACGAGCGATAACGGCCGGGCCGACTATGACGTCTTCTATCTGTGCGAGAAGCCCGCGATCACCCCCGCGTGCGCGGCGCTCAAGTCGGATGGCGCCTTCGCTTCCTTCGTGGTGAACTCGCGCATCGTCAGCGGCGCGGACTTCAAGATCACGAACGCCGATCTCAGCAGGTTTACCCTGTTCCAAAGCGGCGTCTACTACAACACGGCTGCGCCGGCCGAGCTGGTGCGCGGCGTCAACCAGAAGTTCGGCTTCTTCCCCCCTTCTCCCGACTATTACGCGTTGGAACACGACTGGATCACGGCCGAAGACTACTTGCAGATGGCGCGTCGGCAGTCGGACTACCAGATGAACGTGGCGATCTGGGTGTGGCAGACCTACGCGCCACAACTGATGTTCGCCTACCAACCCGCGATTGACGAAGCTCAGCATCAGTTCCTGCTGGTCTCGCCAGACCAGCCCGGCTACACCGCGGCAAAGGCGCAAACTTTCGAGGCCTATCGCCGGACCGCCGCGCGTATCGTGGATGACAACCTGGGCCGCCTGCTGGCCGCGCTTGACCTGAACCAAACGACGCTGATCGTCGTCTCCGATCATGGGATGGCGCCGATCAAGGCCGAGGTCAACGTCAACACGCTGCTTCAGCAGGCAGGGCTGCTGAAGCTCTACGCGGGCAAGACCGATGTGGATGTGCCGAATACGGAGGCGATCGCGTTCGCATCCGGCGCGGCTGCGCACGTTTATGTCAATGTCAAAGGCCGCGAGGCCGCGGGAATCGTGGCGGAGAAGGACGCGGCAGCCGTCGTGGAGAAGATCGCAGCCCTGCTGCGCGGCGCGACCGATCCGAAGACCCGCCAGCCGCTCTTTGGCCGCGTGGTCGAGCGCGCAGGACTGGCCGAGCTAGGGCTCGACTCGCCGGCGAGCGGCGACCTCTATGTGGAGGCTGCGGCCGGCTACACCCTGACCGATGGCCGCGGGGTCGCGGAGCTCGTCACGCCGACGGCGTACTACGGTCAACACGGCTATGACCCGAACCGGCCGGAACTGCGCGCCATCTTCGTGGCGGCAGGACGCGGCATCAAGCCCGGCGCCATCGAGCCGGTCCGCCTGATTGACGTCGCGCCGACCATCGCCAGGCTGCTCGGCTTCGCGCCGGCCGCGAGTGTGGACGGCCGAGCCATCGAGGCGGCGTTGAAGTAGGGGCGATCCCTGGCGGTCGCCCAGGGGCAGGCTCCCGGCAATCCTACTCCCTGTGGAGGCTCTGTTGAACCGATCTTTGCGCCTTTTCTTGATCGTCACGGCGATGGCTGCCCTGGCGATCGTGTCCATCCTGATCTCGGCCTGCGCCAGCAATGCGCAGCCGACGCCGACCCCCACGCGCACCCCGCGGCCGGCTGGGGCCACACCTGCGGCGACTGCGCCGCCCGCGGTCGTCGTCCCATCGCCCACCCACACGCCAGCGCCAACCAACACCCGTGCGGCGTCGCCGACGGTCCCGCCCACGCCGAGCGCGGTCCCCTCGGCCACCGCGACCGCGACGCCGCCGGCCCGCGCCGCGAATGCCAACCCTCTGACCGGCCTGCCGGTGAGCGATCCGAAGGTGTTGGTGCGGCGGCCGCTGTTCGTTGCCGTGGGCAACGATCCGGAGGCGCGTGCGGTCCACTACGGGTTCACGGAGGCAGACCTGGTCTACGAGTACATCATGGAAGGCCGGGCGGTCACGCGCTTCACATTGGCTTTTCTGGCAAACGAGAGCGAGCGCATCGGCCCGCTACGCAGCGGCCGGCTGGTCAACTTCCATCTGACGCCGCAATACGGCGGCGCGCTGGCGGTCTCCGGCGCCCAGGGGCAGATCAACTGGTTCCTGACCTTCAAGATGGCTGCACCGTACTTGAACGTTGATCTTGACGATCCGAGCCAAGTCAAGTATGCATACAACATCTGGGGGCTTGCTCCCAGCAAGGACCTCGAGTACTTGACGCGACTCTGGACCAGCACGGATCGTTTGCGTCGCTGGCTCTCCGACAAGAAGGCAGAGCAGGATCCCAAGTTGGTCGGGTTTACCTTCTCGGAGACCGCGCCGGCTGGCGCGCCGGCCAAGAGCGCGAGCATCCCCTTCCCGGCGGCTGTCACCTGGACGTATGACCCGACCAGTGGCCGCTATCTGCGCAGCATGGGCGGCGCGGCGCACAAGGATGGAGCGTCGGGCAAGCAGTTGAGTGCGGCCAACGTCATCATCCAAACCGTGGCTCATGAAAAAACCGAGTATTGGGAGGACGCCATCAGCACCAGCATCCGCATCGTCACCGTGGGCGAGGGGCCGGTGACGATCCTGCGCGATGGGGTGGCGATCAAGGGCACGTGGCGCGCCGGCGATACCACCATGCCGGAGTTCTTCGATCCCGCGGGCAAGCCGATCGCGTTGAAGCCGGGCAACAGTTGGTTCGAGTTGGTGGCGCCGGAGACCGCGGTGACGATCCAATAGCGAGCGGCCGCGGGGCATTTTTCCATGGTTCTGAGCCAACTCTTAGCCGCGTCTCATGTGGCGTTAATCTGACCCTGGCAGAATGACAATCGTACAGGGTGCGGGTGAGACAATCAGAACCCTGCGAATTCCTCCTCACTCGATAAAGCATTTGGTGCGATTCCCCGGAGGGTGGCCGGGGAATCGTGCTTTAAGGGTACAATCTCCGGTATTCTGCATACTGCATCAAGACAAGCTGCACGTAGTTGCGCGTTTCGCTGATGTCAATCAGCGCGGTCATCAGGTCGTCATCTTCCGGCGCCAACCGGCGCCAGCGGGCTGCATTGCCCGGCCCACCGTTGTAGCCAGCCAGCGCAGCCGCCAGGCTGTCGTCGAGCTGATCCAGACAGAAGCGCAGGTAGTACGCGCCGAACGCCACGTTCACATAGGGCCAATAGGCCTGGCTCGCCGCATACCCTCGCGCGGGCAGCCGGCCGGCGATCCACTGCGCGGTGGCCGGCATGATCTGCATCAAGCCCTGGGCGCTGGCGCTGGAGGTCGCGCCAGGCTCGAAACGGCTCTCCTGGCGGATCAACGCGGCCATCAAGCGGAGGTCGAGTCGCCAGTTCGCGGCCTCTTGGCGGATCAATGATTCATAGGGCATGGGATAGGCCAGCCGCTGAAGCGCCAGGGGCGCGGCGGCCATGCCGCCGGGCTGGCGCGTCGCAAGCTCCTCGGCCGCGAGGATCGCAAGCTGGTTCGCGCCAGCATCGCGGAACGCCAGCGCCAACGCAGTCAGCGCCCATGGGTCGGCCGCCTGGCGGCGTTGGACGCGCGCCCAGGCCGCCAATGCCTGAGTTCGGCGACCCACCTGCAACAGCATCTCGCCGCGACGCCAGTCAGGATCGGCTGCCACGGCCGCCGAAAACGTCAGCGTTCCCTGCCCGGCCCAACCGGCCAGCCAGGCCGCCAGTTGCGCGGCCTCCTGCTCGGCGCCGGCCGGTTGGTCGGCGCGTGCGCCTTGCGCTGGATCAGCCATCGCGACGCGGCCGGCCGTCGGTTCCCGCAGCCAAGCGGCTGCACGCAACCCATAGTAGGTTCCAGGCCCGGCCGCGACCGCCGCCTGCCACGCGCGGCGGCCGGCGTCGAGATCGCCGGCCGCCGCCCGGCTGCGCCCCAGCCAATAGTAAGCCACCGGCCGCGTCCAGGCCGCCAGCCCAGCCGCCTGCGCCATCTCATCCCACGCGCCGGCCGCGGCCCGCCAATCGCCCGCGCGGAAATAGGCCAACCCCGCCGCTTGATAGGCGCGCCAGGCTTCATCCGCGCTGCCGTAGGCTCGCGCCAACGCCAGGTAGCTCGGCGCGGCCGCCAGCGCGCCGGACTTCTCGGCTTCCAGCAGCGCAGCCTGCCAGAGCGCCCGCGGGGCCTGCGACGCGTCGGGGCGAAGCGCAGCGAAACGCCGATAGGCGGCGATGGCGGCCGCCGCGTCTCCGCTGCGCGCCTGACCGCGCGCTTTCGCCAACCAGGCATCGTTCCAGAAGGCGCTGAGGGGATAGGCGGCGATCAGGTTGTCCAGCTCCGCGATCCCGCGACCAGGCTCGCTCAATGCCAGGTAGCTGAGACCGGTATAGTAGATCGCGGCGTCTATCGTGCCGCGGGGCGACCCCGCGGCCGGCGCAGCCCGAAAACGTTCGAACGCGCGGATGGCCAACGGATAGACGCCGTTGTGGTAGTTCACCAGCCCACGCTGATACTCGTCCACCGCGATGCCCGCATCCAGCAGCGCGACAATGGCGCGGTGCGCGTAGCGGCTGGTCGGGTCCGCATCCCCCGCCGCTTGCCAGCGCGTCGCTGCCTCGGCCGGCGCGGGCGGGGCAAGCGGACAGACGCCGGCCGCATCGCAAACGACGCCGGCCAGCGCAGCGCCGGCCAGCCATTGCAGCTCGGCGGCCAACGCGCCGGTCGTAGCTGCCCCGCGCAGTGCATCGTACTGCGCGACCGCGGCCGCCGGATCGCGCTGGGCCAACGCCAGGTCAGCCAGGCCGCGACGCGCGGCGGCGGTCGTCTCGTAGTCAGGTGAAACCTTCAGTGCGGCGGCATACGCCTCGGTCGCGCCTGCAAGGTTGCCCAGCGCCCGGCGGGCCAACGCGATGCGCTGCCAGGTCAGATAGCTCAACTCCGGCGCCAGCGGCAGATAGGCCAGATAGCTCTCCTCGGCGTCGCGCCAGCGGCTGAGCGACATCATCGCCTCGCCTAGCAGAAAGGTCGCGGGAGCGCGGTGCGCGTTGTCCGGGGCCGCGGTCGCCAACAACTGCGCGAGCACAGCCGACGCCTCGGCCGGCGCGTCATCGCGCAGATAGCACTGCGCCAGCCGGTAGCGCGCCTCGCTTGCATCCTGCGCGTGGCTGGCGCCCCCCTGCCCCTGGCCGCCGGCCCGATCGGTGGGCGATTGAGCAGCGGCCTCGGCGTCGGCAGACAGCGCAGCGATCAGATCAGCGAACTCGCGCCGCGCGGCCGCGCAATCGCCGATGGACTGGAGATAGCGGCCGCGCGCCAGTCGGGTCCCCGGCAGCGGCGTCGCGGTCGCGGTGGGGGTGGCGGTCGGCAATGGGGTGGGGGTCGCGGTGGGCAGCGCCGTGGCTGTGGCCGTGGGCGTCTCAGTCGGCGCAGGCGGGGAGATCAGCCGAGGCGCATCTGTCGCGGTGACGCCGCGCGTGACCCTGGCGCTCGCTGGCCGGCTGGAACGGCAGCCGGCCAGCATCAGCGCCATCAGCAAGAGAAGAGCGATACGCCTTGTATACGACAAGTCCACCTCCAGGAGTTGGGCGATTCGTCAAAGCGACCCTGCCATCATTGTACCACACCGCGCGGCAAAGGCCGTCAGACAGCCTACGATGGGACGGTGATAGCAGAATAACCGACCAATCCACTCTAGGCGCGCTCCCAGGGGCCTCCTGGCGGCCAGATCATGGAGAAGGGCGCCCCGGCGTGGACAGCCTCGAGTACAGGCCCCAGGAATCGGGCAGTGGCCTCAGCGACAGAGGCGAAATCATCCGCGATGTCGAAGGTATCACGCACGGCCGCGACGAGCGATCCGCCTGCAAAGCTGTGCGTCTGGGCCAGACGCCAGATGTCGAAGAAATCCTTCATGCGGCTGTTCTGCCAGTCCAGCACTACGATCGCATGTAGCTTCTCGGCGATGCTCGTTTCTGGGCGATAGGCGCGCAGCCGCGGACGCGGCAGATCAAGCAACACCGGGTACTCGATCCACTCGGCCGGCGGCGTCAGGCGGTCGCCGATGCCCACATCAACTTGCAGGTGCAAGCGCGCACTGCCCAGGTATCCTCCGATCGTCACCCGTTGGCCGCCATACTCATCCTGTTGACGGATCGCTCGCACAGTCACCGAATCCGCAAGAAAACGCACGCCGTCAGGGTTCACGGCCTGATCACACACATCTGCGAAAATCTGGCGCAACCGATCAGCGGATAGATCTCCATACCCAAGCAGGTCAAGATCGCGCGTCGGACGACCCGCTTCCGGCAGCCAGACCTGAAGCAGCATGGCGCCTTTGAGCACGAATTGATCGGCATAGGCTGACTGAGCCAGACGATAGAGGAATCGCTCTACCGTGAAACGCGCCAGGAGGAGATTGAAATCAATCCCGCGAGCCTTGCTCTGGTTAAGCAGGCGTTGATGCATGGACGCAGCCAGATTAGGAAGGTGAGCGGTCATTGGATCAGCGCCTCGATGTATGGTTGCATCACGCGCTGCACACGATTTATGGCGGCATACTCGTTCAGCTCAACCAGTGTGAACCGGCGCTGCTGCCAGGCGTCGGTCAGCGCCTCCAGTGCGACATCCAGCCCGATCTGGTTGCGGTGTTTGAAGCAGTCGGCGACCGTCTTGGCAACGGAGTAGACTCGCACCTCCTGGCTTTCGACAGTGTGGCGCTCGATGCCGGATGAAAAAGAAAGCCCCGAGGAATAGACGACGCGCAGGGGTGGATAGCTCAGTCGCGGACGCCATACACCTCGCTCCAGTGCAATCCACACTTCGAGCGGAGACTGCACGCCGAGAGCGTGAAACTGGAGGGCTGAAAGCAGACACACCACGGCCGAAGGGGCGACCGTGGCCACCAGCGCCAGCGTATGATGTTCGGTCACGTCGCCGCCGGTCAGGCGATAGCGGCCGCGCGCGACTCGTTCCAGGAGTCCCGCAGCGGCCAGGCGCGGCAGCCAACCCCGGTGAATACCGTGAGCAGTTGCATCGGACGCGCTGATGATGCCCTGATCGCGGGCAAGCTTAAGAAGCTGCTGAGCGGCAGCAGAACGGATCATGTAACAAATTCTATGCAACTATGGACAACTGTCAAGGTTCTGTCGCGAGCTTTACGGCATGCTGGCAATCGTCAACCGGAGAGACGACGAGGCTGTCCACGGGGTTCCCCGCAACCAGAGGGCTGCCTTTGGCGGCATGTGCGAAGCGTGCTATAGTATCATCATGACACCCATGATCTGGCTGGCGCTGAGCGTCATTGTAATCACCCTGATCGGCGTCGCGATCGGTCGCTTTCCGCGACTGCACATGAACCGGGCGACGATCGCCCTGGTCGGCGCGACCCTGCTGGCCGCGCTGGGCGCGATCCCGCTGGACGCGGCCTACGCGGCCCTGGACATGGACACCCTGGTGTTGCTCTTCGCGATGATGGTCATCAACGTCAACCTGCGGCTGGCTGGCTTCTTCCGGCTGGTGGGCAGCGAGGTGATCTGCCTGGCGCGCACCCCGCGGCAACTGCTGGCGCTCATCGTCGTCTCATCGGGCGTGCTCTCGGCGATCTTCTTGAATGACACCGTGGTTCTGATGTTGACGCCGCTGGTGTTGGATATCGCGCTGGCGCTGCAGCGCAACCCCATCCCCTATCTGATTGGCCTGGCGACCGCGGCCAACATCGGCTCGGCCGCCACCATCGTCGGCAACCCGCAAAACATGATCATCGGCGTCAGTTCGCAAATCCCGTTCACCACATTCACGGGTCGTCTGGCGCCGGCGTCCCC
>Ga0194127_10009227_pt1 | contig 10409 bp, 5 predicted proteins | sample TA2KigC100mmetaG_FD_148624 | JGI IMG/M metagenome (GOLD analysis project Ga0194127, IMG submission 148624) | Freshwater microbial communities from Lake Tanganyika, Tanzania - TA2015036 Kigoma Deep Cast 100m | ecosystem: Environmental > Aquatic > Freshwater > Lake | place: Tanzania: Lake... | reverse complement strand
TTTTTCCCATTTCAATCGCGATCCGGCGCAGATCTGCGCCAGCCCCCTTATTAAAGGCCGAGTCGGCAAACTCGAGCGCTCGTACCAATTCCGCCTTCAAGAGTGAGATCTGTTCGCCTTCGCTTTCCGGGTCCACTGGCACAACGATCGCGTCATGGATCACCGCCAAATCCTTACTGGTAGATTTGCGCAGCACCCGTCCTCGACGTTGAATGAACTGTCTAGGATTCTGGCTCGATGCCAATATAAACGCGTGGCTCACGGCAGGGATGTCCACGCCTTCGTCTAGGCACTTGATCGACACCAGAATGCCGCCAAACTTCTTGAACCAATTGAGGGCTTCGACCTTATCGCCCGACATGTTCGAGTGGTATTCAAGTGGTTGGAAGCCTTCGTCGCGAAGCTTGGATAGCATTTCGTCGAGCTGACTCGAGTCCTCGCAGTACACAAGCCAGCTTTGGCCTTCATGGAATTCTTTCTTGATCACGCCTGTGGCCAAGCCCGTCTTCACCCTGGCCTTCTTGGCGATTCGAGAGCGTTGGATCAGAAGCATCTTGGCTTTGTCAGTTAGCCCTCCACTGCCGTCTTTCTTTTTAGTTTTGGCCAACTCGAAACTGATCTGTTTAGTGAGCCTTTTCCAGAGCGCAGACTCGTCGTCACTCAGATGGACCGCGTGGGGAAAGTACTCGTAATTTACGAGGCGTCCCGCTGTGATTGCGTCCTGCAGTGTGATCGCCGGAGGAATCACTGGGCCGAAACGGTCGAAGATTCGTTGGGTGCCCTCGGGGTCGCCATATCGGATAGGCGTGGCCGACAGGCCTAGGCTTGCGCCTGAACGGACGGCAAGCGCGCGGGAATTCTTTGGACTGCCGATCTGGTGGATCTCATCGGCCACAATCAGCAGATGATCTCCTTGGGCGAGCCCGTTGATGAATGCATTAGTCGATGCTGTTTGCATGGTGGCGATTACCACCCGGTTCATGCCAAGCCCAGGGCTAGTATGCGACCTCAGCCGGCCGCGCTCCCTCCATTTGACATGTCCCCCGCCCGCCATCAGCACAGAAGCGTCTGGTATTTCCTCCAATATTTCACGCTTCCATTGCTCATGCAGTAATTGACTGGGCACCAGCACGATCGCGGGCTCTCCTGAAGCCAGATGTTTCTTAATCGCCTCAATAGCGGTGAAGGTCTTGCCACTGCCGGTGGCGTGCTCAAACACTCCGCGCCGCCCGGCCTTCTCCCAGAGGTCGATAGCGATTGCCTGGTGCGGTAAGAGTCTTCGCCGCCTTGATCCATCTGTATGAGTTGGGTCGATTTCTGGGTCATCCAATCCTGGGGCGGCAACACTCAGAAGCTTGCGCTGCTGAGCCTCAGGAAAGTCGATCGTGTCCACCCCCTGTGTTTCACCCTTCCACAACAGATCAAAAATTTTCTGATGAGCTTTAACCCGGGTTTCATCTGCGGGCAGCCAGCTTCTGAACACTTCAATGGACTCGTGGTTGCCCTCAGCGTGCCACGCACTCCAAGTTTCATTGGCCGACCCTAAGAAGCTCACTTGATGGCCCCGTCCGTCGTCGAATATGCCGATCTTCTCGTGGTAGATGCCGTTGCCTCCGCTACGGATTGCGACCTTGATGTCTAACGCTCCGAATTTGATGAAGGTGGCCAAGAGCTTCGCACGATGTCCTGCTGCCGGATCCGACAGCAAAGCGTCTATATCCCGCGATATGGCTTGCTCCACGACCTCATCGCGCTGAATATATCCAGAGGCAATGGCTTGGGCATCCTCTTCAGTAATGGATGGGGAGCAGATAAACCGGGCTTTTCCGCCCCTGCGAGCAAAATCCAAAAAGGGCTGACCAATGACGGCAAAGACACTGGATCGGAAATATCCCACCGCCCTGTCGTAAGCGACAGCTGCATCGAGACAAGGCTTGTAAAAGCCGGAAACAGGATCCCTCTCGCCCGTCCGATAGTGAGCGTCAAGCGTGAGAAACGAGAAATCTCCAGCGTTGTCACCAACAACGGTGTTCAATATGCCCCCTTCGGCATTCGAGTCTGTCCTGGACGTTGTTCATGTTGAAACTATTAATGCTTCAGACTGCATCGACTTCAAGCCGCATTGTAGGAGACCGGTAGCCGGTTGCCAGATCCTTGTAGAGCGGCAAGATCCCGGCGGTGGCCGACTGGATGAAACAGGTCCTGGCGGCGTAAAGCGCACACGAACTCCACGAATGTGAGGCTGTCGCGCTGCGGCTGGGTCAGGGCAGCAATTCGTTCTGTTGGCATTCTGTGCGGCTTACGCTGGTTGGCAGCACTTGTGCGGATTGTTGGGAGAAGTATATAAGCCGTTCTAGAGTATGTATATCATCTAAAACAGCCTCCTTTATACGCTGCATGAGGTGATTCCCCCCATTGTTAGTGGGGTACGGAAGTAGGGCCATGCAACCGGGGTGATCCACTGGTATACCTATGTGAGTATGGTTCAATTGCACCGTTTTGTTGTATTCTGAGCCGTACTCCGTGATTCCCTCAGGCAAGGAAGGCCGCCTTGCAGAAAGATGCTAGTTAGGGGTGGAAATGACAACTGACAACAATCAAAACAATGAACAGATGGAACGATCGCTGATCGATATCGCCGTTGAAAGCTGGCGCTTTTCTAGGCTATTTGCGCGCGTGGTCAACAAGCTGGATGCGGGAGAAGGTGCCAGATACGTCAACCAGCTTCGCTATTTCCAAAAGAAGGTCGAGGACAGCTTGGACGATAGCGGCCTGAAGTTGGTCAACGTTGAGGGTCAGCTTTTCGATCCCGGCATGGCAGCGTCGGCATTGAACATTGGCGACTTTGGCCCCGATGACCATCTCTTGGTTGATCAGATGGTGGAGCCCATCATCATGGGGCCCGAAGGACTCAAGAAGCAAGGCACAGTGATGCTCAGGAAGGTGGAATCATGAAATACATCGGGATTGATCTCGGCACGACAAACAGTGCCATTTGTTCCTACGATGGGGAGTCTGTGCGCTTGTACAAGAGCCCTGATCAAAACGACGTAACACCGTCAGCCATATTTATCGATCGAAGAGGCAATAAGTATCTCGGCAAGCGCGCATATGACAGTGCTGCCAAAAATCCTGACAATGCCGCGACCAAGTTTAAACGCATGATGGGGACAAGCACTCCAGTGAAGTTGGGTGCGGTAAACATCACGATGACGCCAGAGGAATGCTCGGCTGAGATTCTGAAGTTATGCTTTGGCTACCTTCCGGAGGAAATTCGCAACAGCGGAGCAACTGGGACTGTTATCACCGTTCCAGCGGCATTCAATCAGATGCAAAAGGACGCAACCTTGGCGGCGGCTGAAATGGCGGGCCTTGGGAGTGTGGCCTTAATGCAGGAGCCGGTTGCTGCTGTCATGAGTGTTATGCGGCAGCGAAAAGGCGATGGCGTTTTCCTCGTGTTCGACCTTGGTGGCGGCACACTGGATATTGCCCTTGCAGAAAGTATTAGCGGCCGCGTCAGTTTGTTAGCCCACGGCGGAGTTGCCATGTGTGGCGGTACCGACTTTGATCGCGCCATTCTTGATAACGTTGTGAAGCCGTGGCTACTCTCCAACTTTGAGCTACCCGACGATTTCAGTGCTAACGCTAAGTACAAGGCGCTCATGCGAATGTGCCTTTGGGCAGCCGAAAAAGCAAAAATCGAACTATCTGCGAAGGAAGAATCTGTAATCAGCCTGACCGAGTCCGATCTCGGTGTTACAGATGAATCTGGCGGGGAAATTTATGTCGACATCCCCTTTGGACGAAATCTTCTTGATGAACTGATCTCTGGCAAGATCGACGAATCCATTCAATCTGCGCGCGAAACCCTGGAGAAAGCAGGTTACAGCCCGCATGACGTCGAGCGGGTGGTGTTCGTCGGTGGTCCAACCCAATACAAACCCCTGCGCGACAAGGTTGCTTTTGAACTCGGCATAGCGTCTTCAACGGACGTGAACCCAATGACTGCTGTCGCTGAAGGGGCAGCTGTCTTTGCCGAGTCAATTGACTGGTCGTCGCAAACACGTGGCCGCAAGAACGCCAGGGGGGCAATTAGTGCGGGAGGCTCGCTACCCCTCTCCTTTAACTACATTGCCCGGACCCCAGACTCAAAGGCCAAGGTAGTAGCCAAACTCGGAGGGAAGGCTGCTGACGGTGCTGAATTCCAGATTGATAGCCTGGACACCGGGTGGTCATCTGGTCGTTTGGCGCTGAAGGATGGTGCCTCAGTCGAGCTTGGTTTAGCCAAGCCCGGCGAGAATGTTTTTAAGGTCTTCGTCTTTGATGCCAAGGGAGGCCCTGTTGCTCTGCGTGAAGACAAGATCGTCATTTCCAGGACGGCTGCCAGCATCGATGCAATTCCTGCGTCTCATTCCATTGGCGTGGAAGCGCGCGACAAACTAGGTGGGCGGATCGTCCTTGATTACCTTGTTCGCGAAGGTGATCAGTTACCTAAGAAAGGCAAAAAGACGTTCAAGTCGGAGGAGTCCCTCAAGGCAGGTAGCGCTGGATCCATCAAGTTCAAGCTGTGGGAAGGTGAAATCTTTGATCCAGTCACCGACAACCGTTTCATCGGGATGTTCGAAATAAAAGGTTCGGACTTTGACGACGGGGTCATTGCTGCTGGCGCAGAACTTATTTGTGATTACGAGATCCTGGATTCCGGGAACATCAAGATGGAAGTGTCGGTGCCTTCAATTGGCGGTTTGTTTCACAGTGGCCGCAACTTCTACTCCCGCCAAGACGGCCAAATCGATTACACGAAAGCATCAAAACTGGTTGAAGAGCAATCCGAGCATGCTATGGCGCGCTTGGAAGAAATGGCATCGAAGATCGATGATCCGAAACTGGATCAGGCCCGCGAGAAACTAGAGCAAGCGGAATCGATGAAATCAGGCGAGACAGACCCCGAGGCAGCCAAGCAGGCAATGGACAATGTCCAGGAGGCCAAGAGGCTCCTAGCGCTGACTCGCAAGGAGCATCTCAAGGAAATTCGTCAGCTTGAGTTTGATAAGGCTGTGGAATTTTTCGATAAGCATGTTCGGGAACATGCCCGCCCAACCGAAGCGAATGCTTTCGACAATCTAGCCAAGACAGCACAGCGCTCGATCGACAACAACAGCGGTGATTTTGAAAGCCACCTAGATGAATTGCGTGGGAAGAACTTCTTGATTCTGTGGCGACAGGACTGGTTCGTTATCGACCGCTTCAAGTGGCTGGCCCAAGACACGTATCTTTTCCCCGATGCTCACGAGCACGCACAATTGGTTGCAACCGGGTCCGAAGCGCTCAAGGCAAACGATATCGACAAACTAAGGGCGGTGGTGGTGCATCTCGATTCGGTGCGAATCGGCTCATCTGGCGATGATGAAATGATGACCAGCACGAATATCGTTCGTAGTTGATCATGGCATTTGATGCGTGGCTTCCAATTGGTTTCAAGTTGCCTGACGGCGCGAAGACGCGTGTGGCGCTGTTCGAGGGACAAAATTGGCAAATCTTGGAAACACTAGGCGATGGCCGTGCACTTATTGTTCAGGATGATCTTGCCCAGCGTTGGATTGAAGCTGGACTGATCGATACAGGGTTGTTTGGTTCTTTTGACTTTGGCGAGCGGGTACTCTGGGAAATCTCCTGTGGGTCAAGCCAGATCCTTTGCCCCGTTTCTGATGGTGACTCACCAAGCACCAAGGCAGAAGCGCTTTCATTCGCTATTGCGCTGAAGGCTACTCGCGAAATCGATGCGGAGACACCTCTTCAGGATGCCTTATACGTCGAAAAGATCAGCCGCATCCTGCCAACCTACAGTATCAGCTCAAGAACAGATGATGATGTGGTTCTCGGATACTGGCTAACTGGTGGCGCAAGTGTTTCAGCCAAATCCTTCAGGAGGTTGCGTCAAACCTTGAGTTGGCTTGGGGCTAACCACCTTAAAGATGTTGTCCAGGCTGCAGGTATCGAAGTTACCGAAGTAATTCCGGCCGACAAACATCGAACGACTCCTGATCGGACTGAGACCAAACAGACAGAGCGAACTGAAGCCAAGACAGAAACACATAACCAGGAGTCTGCCCCTAGGGTATTTGAACTGGCTGGACGTCCTGAACTTGCTGATTTTTTCAATGAGCACATTGTCGATATCGTTCAGAACCGCGAGCGCTATAAAGCATTGGGTATCGATTTCCCTGCTGCGGTCGTTCTGCATGGCCCCCCAGGATGTGGAAAGACGTTTGCAGTTGAGCGCCTAGTCGATTTTCTGGGATGGCCAAGTTTCCAGATTGATGCCTCTAGTGTCGCCAGCCCGTACATTCATGAAACGAGTAAGAAGATCGCTGAAGTGTTCGACAAGGCGATACAAAACTCGCCATCCGTGCTCGTTATTGATGAGATGGAAGCTTTCCTTGCTGATCGGGAAATGGGATCTGGTCACCACCGCGTCGAAGAAGTTGCGGAGTTCTTGCGGCGGATCCCAGAGGCAACAAAGAACGACGTGTTGATTATCGCCATGACCAATCGTGTTGACATGATTGACCCTGCTGTTTTGCGGCGTGGGCGATTCGATCATGTTATCAACGTCGACTTTGCCAGCGAAGGGGAAGTCTTGTCTTTGCTTGAAAAACTTTTGTCGACTTTGCCAAAAGAGGATGACATAGATCCAAAGCCCTTAGCAAAGGAATTGGCCGGCCGCCCCTTGTCCGATGTCACATTCGTGATTCGAGAAGGAGCGAGACTGGCCGCACGTGCCGGAAAGGACAAATTAGATCAGGGCAGTTTGTTAGTCGCGATGGTTGCTGCACCGGCAAGAGAGCGGGAAGGTGGATTGCAACGGCGAATAGGGTTCATATAGGGGATAGTCCGTGGCATCGGGGGAAGAACAAGAGAAAGAAGGTGCAGGTCATGGATTCGCGGGGCTTTCCTCGATGGTTTCTGACGTCTATGTGGCTGTGGAGCCCCCTAAGCAGAAAGCACAGAGCAAACCTGACCACACAACAAATAATCCGCAGCCCCACGCCACATCGTCCCAAAAGGGTGATGTTGCTAAGCCTGCACCACAGACATACCAGGCACCTGCTCAGCCGAGCGGCGGATCTTCTGGCGGAAAATGGTTGTTGGGTATAGGTGCTGTGGTTGGCGTCATCTGGCTTGTGGGAGCCTCTGGCAACAAGAACACATCATCACCTTCGAGTTATACCCCGAGTTCTTATGCCACGGCACCGACATCTCAACCTCCGGTAGATGAACCTCAAGCGCCAAGACGTCCAACAGAGGAAATGCCTCCAGTCGGCAGAGATCATATACTTGGCGCTGCACAGATCCGATATTGCCTAGCTGAGGATATTCGGATGGAGGCTGCCAAAGGCAGTCTAAACAACTACTCTGACTCTAATGTCGACCAATTCAACACGATGGCTGCTGATTACAACAGTCGCTGTGGTGCCTTTAGATATCGTTCTGGTGCCTTGGAGAGCGCCCGTTCCGACATTGAACCATTTCGGTTCGAACTCGTTGCTGAAGGTCGAAGCTATTTTGCAGGAAAGCCAACCACTACATCAGCATCTCCTTCACCGACAATCATCAACAACCCGGTGCCGCCAGCGGTTGCGCCGGGACAGATGGTCTCTCCAGCAGCAAATCCCCAACTTTCAGGGAGCGAACGAGAGTCAATAGAGGCCGCCTGTTCGACCGACAAGTACGTCAATGGTCCTGCGGCCTATAAAAACTGCATCGCGGGGCAGATGAACGCTTTACGAAATGGTGTAAGAAGACCTGACCTGAGCCGGCTTTCTGGTGCCGAGCGGGAGTCAATCGAAGCGGCTTGCTCAACGGATAAATACATCAATGGCCCAGCTGCGTATAACGCTTGCCTGACGCAGCAACTTTCAGCGCTAACACCTCAAAGCAGAAGACCTGATCTTTCTCGGTTGTCATCATCCGAACATGAGTCTATTGAAGCGGCCTGTTCCACTGACAAGTACGTCAACGGTCCTTCGGCCTATAACAACTGCCTTTCATCGCAGTTGCGCGCGTTAGAACGACAAAGATCCAGGCCAAATTTATCAGGACTATCGGCGTCAGTTCGGCAATCTATTGAGGTTGCCTGCTCTATCGACAAGTATGTGAATGGACCAGCAGCCTACAACACATGCCTATCGAGCCAATTGGCACAACTACGTAATTGAGGATTGGTAATACGAAATGACCAAGGCAATCTGTTTTAGGTGTGGCGAAGAAAAGTTCGGTGCACTGTCCGCATGTAAGTCTTGTGGAGCCATACCTAAAGGTAACCAGCAGTTAGCCCTGTCTCTGGTGCTGTGTGAGCATTTATCCCCCAACTCTCAGCTTCTAGGCTATGCACATGACATCAAAAACCATTTAAAGCTCTCCGCACCGGTCAATTTGCTCGCACAAGCGAATTTGGCTTTGAAAGACCCTCAACTCATGGCGATACTTTGTAAGCGGAGCGTACCAGAGCCGCCCATGGCGGTAAAGCCGAGCAGTCCGCCAAAACCTGTTGCTGCACCACGCCCCGCGTCGGCCCCAACAAGCACACGCTCAGCATGCTCTATCCAGACAACGACCCTGCACAAGAACCCATTTGCCATTTTGGGTGTCACGACTAGGGACGATCGGAAGAGAATCGCCGAACAAGCAGAAGAAAAATCGCTTGAACTGGACCATGATGTCTGTCAAAAGGCGCGATCCAACCTTACACATCCGCTCAATCGACTGACTTCTGAAATTGCCTGGTTACCTGGCGTTTCCCCACGCAGGGCCTCACAACTACTAGAGAGTCTGCTGCGTGACCCCATGGCAATCCGGGAGGAGTCAGGATTGCCGACCCTCGCTCATTGCAACCTCATGGCGGCTGCGTTCGAGGCTGTTAATGCGAATGATCAAGCAGACGATGTGGCTGAGTTCATTCAGGAGATGGCACACCTTGTTGATGATCTCGATCTGGATGAAATTGTCCGTGACATTAACGAAGATCGTGCACTATCAGGTTTTCCTGAAATTAAGGATGGCCAAGTCGAGCACGAAATACTTGAACGCAAGCGTTACTTCAAGACCGCGATTAAGGATGCGTTGAATCGGCTACCGCCCGAATCTCTCTTGGATGCGATGACACTCGCGGTCGATGGCGCGACCTGTAATGGAGAAGACCATGCGCCGGAGTTAATTGATGAATTGGTTGACAGCTATGCGGTAGAGGTACAAGGCGTCCTCGAAAGAGAAACGGAGAATATCAAAAATCTTATTCAGGCAGCAAGAAGTTCTGCAGAATCGGGTGAGAGTGCCATCTTGCCACTGGTCAACAGAATCGAAAAAGTTGCACGTAACTGGGATAGGTTTGCACAGCCTATTCAGTTGAGCGCCAAGGCCAGAGGTATCGACCACGGTCACAGCAACGAGTTGGCCTATTCGATACGTAACCTTGCTATTGATCTCTTCAACGATCATGACATGCTGGACTCGTCCAAACGTCTGACAATTCTCATTCAAGAGCTATTTGCGGAGTTACCCGAGGTGGCCGAGCGAGTGGAGCAAGATGTCGATACTCTCTCGGACATTCACACGAGACGAACGCAGGCAAAGGCACAAGCCCAAAAACGTGAGGCGGAATGGGCGCGCGCAGTCACCTTTAGCGCTGACGTAGGTCTTATCTTCAAAGATACATTGAGCATTTCACCTGAAGGGGTGGTCTGGAAGGGTAATCGATATCCACTTGATGCCATTACTGCGGTGAGATGGGGAAGTGTCAGCCACTCTATGAATGGCATTCCAACAGGTACCGATTACACGATCGCTGTTGCAACACAAAATAACTCGACAGAGATTAACCTCAAAAAGGAATCTACTTTCTCGGGCTTTATCGAGGCTCTCTGGCGTGCTGTGTGCATTCGATTAATGATCGATATGAGCGAGGCTCTTGAGGAAGGAGGATATCTGCGCTTTGGTGACATGCAGGTCGAAGACGGAGCGGTTACCCTGACCAAACATAAGCTACTGGGATCCAATGAAAGAGTTCGCTTGGCTTGGAGCGATGTCCATGTATGGAGCGAAAACGGTGAGTTTGTGATTAGCTCCAAGAAAGACAAGAAAACTTACGGCTCAGCGTCCTACATAAGCCATTGGAATACCCATCTACTGGATCACGTAGTGAGATCAGGACTCAAGAAGGGTGTTTCCAAGTTGAGCGAGTACTTCAAGGATTAATCAGTACGATTTACAGCTGTCAGCAGATGGTAACCCGCCATTTGGGGGGCAGAAGTAGAGTCACGCAACTGGGGTGAGCCACTGTGAATCGCTGGATGACCCCAGTCATTGCCCCATCGTCCGTTTCATCCGGGCATAATTATCGCAACCCAATT
>Ga0194127_10009223_pt1 | contig 10411 bp, 10 predicted proteins | sample TA2KigC100mmetaG_FD_148624 | JGI IMG/M metagenome (GOLD analysis project Ga0194127, IMG submission 148624) | Freshwater microbial communities from Lake Tanganyika, Tanzania - TA2015036 Kigoma Deep Cast 100m | ecosystem: Environmental > Aquatic > Freshwater > Lake | place: Tanzania: Lake... | reverse complement strand
CAGGTTGGCGATCAGTATGTCCATGAGATGCTATGTCCTAAGGGAGTGTGACCAGAAAGAGTCGCTCGAAGGTGTAGGAAACGGCTGCGGTGAAAACAATCGCCAGGATGGCGGCTGCCAGACCGACCCGTCCCATCTCCCGCGGGGACATGCCCCGGCGCCATTCAAAGACCGCCACGAACAGGAAAATGAAAAGCCCGGTGGCGAGCCCATAAGATACGCGTCCGACGAGGACCCCCGCATAGACAAAGGTAAGCACGGCCGTCAGCAGCAGTCGCTGGTTGCCGGGATCGGCGAGGCTCCGCCGAATGCCCTCACGGCTAAGAGCCAGGCGGTGCCCCCCGTCTTTGACGGAGCGCCCCACAAGGATCAGGCCGAAGATCAGCAGGATCGCGGCCAGAAAGGCGGGGACGATCCCCGGGACGCTCAGGGGGTGCGCCTGGAGGTGCTCCAGGCGCGGCATGCGCCAGGACTCCGCCAGGACATAAATACTCAACAGGATCAGGGCCAGACCCGTCAGGTAATCGGCTTTTTTCATTTTTACGACCCAGGCATATTGGGGTGAGGGAACATTAAAAAGGGGCGGACAGCGCTTTGGGCCATCCGCCCCTTCGCATCCCACCGAAGACTACGGACGCGGCATACCCGCTTCGTCGGGTTTTATCTTGGCTTTCCCGCCGTCGGAAAGCCCCCAGGCCGCATTGACGATCGACGGCCAGGCCTTCTTCAGAGCCTCTTCGCCATAGTAGGGCGCCACGATCTGGCCGCGCAGGGTGGCGAAGTTCTTCAATGCCTTGGAGGAGGCGATTTTCTCTCTCCACACCTTGTTCATCGTCGCCACGACCTCCCTGGGGGCGCACTTGGGAATCCATATCCCGAAGTAAACGGGATCGGCGGCCACGTTGGGAAGCCATTTTGTCGCCGAAGGAATCGTGCCGTATCCGTCGACGACCAGGTCTTCGGGGGTCAAGGCCGCGAGCGGACGGAGCTTCTTGGCGCGGATCATCTCGATCTGTTCGCTCAGGAGCTGGGGAGTCGCCATCGTCTCGCCCGACACCGTGGCGATGACCGCCGGGTTCCCGCCGTCGTAGAGCACGAGTTTATAATCACCGCCGTTCACCCGCTTGATGGCCTCGATGGCCGAGTGGCCGGCCGAGGGAACACCGGCTACGGCCATCGACAACCTTTTGGGATCCTTTTTCATCAGTTCCAGAAATTCCTTGAAATCCTTGATCGGCGCATTGGGTGTGACCGAAACCAGTGTGGCGTTGGCGGAATTGAGGTAGAGGTTCCAGTCCTGGACCTTGGTTTTCACCGTTCCGGTAATTATATAGGTCCCCAGATCCTTCACCGCGCCCGATCCCCAGGTGTAGCCGTCGCACGGAGAATCCAGCACACTCTGCGTTCCGATCGCCCCGCCGCCGCCTGGCTGGTTCACGACCACGACTTTCTGCCCAAGCGCATCCTCGAGGTCTCCGGTGATGGAGCGGACCGCCTGGTCGGTGGATCCGCCCGCTCCCCAGGGAACGATGATCCGGAGAGGCTTGTTCGGCTTCCATTCCTGAGCCGTTGCCGGACCGACCGCCACCGCCAAAATGAGCAGCACGAATGCGGCCTTCAACCATAAAATTCGTTTCATGACGACACCTCCTTATTGATTTAAAATGAGAAGAACTTGTTTTTGTGCAGGATTCAAAAGTATTCGCTTTTTGCGGGGAAAGGATACGGAGGCGGTCTCGGTTTGTCAAGGAGATATTTACTGTGGTGATATGTTTTCCGATACAAACTAGTTGACATCGCGGATCGTAATTCGTATGCATGGCATAATACCCTTACAGGGCTCGAAGACTCACATTCCGGAGGCTTTCCGAACCGTGACCCGCATCCTCAACGTTAAGCAGCAAGGAGTCTGATGGCATATCCCCGCATCTCTTCGTTCAAAACCGCCGGTGAATTCAGGGCTTACTTAGCCCAGGCCGGCATCGACCTGGAACTCGACGATGACCTTCAGGTCGGCGCTGAAGCCCCGCTGGCGCAGACGTACCGTTCGGCGAACGGTTTCACGATCGGCAACCGCTGCTGCATCCTGCCGATGGAAGGGTGGGACGGCACCGCCGACGGCCATCCCTCCGAACTCACCTTTCGGCGCTGGCGTCGTTTCGGAGCGAGCGGGGCAAAATTGATCTGGGGCGGCGAGGCCGTCGCGGTCCGGCACGACGGGAGGGCCAACCCGAATCAGCTTTTGGCCGGTGAAAAAACGCTGCCCGACCTGGCCGCCCTTCGGGAGGGATTGATTGCCGCACACCCCGGAAAAACCGATGATCTGCTTATCGGGCTGCAGCTCACGCACTCGGGACGGTACTCGAAGCCGAACGACAAGAGACGCGACGAACCCCGGATACTCTATCACCATCCCCTTCTCGACCGCAGGCTGGGGATCGGGCAGGACGACCCGGTCCTCGCCGACGACGAAATCAAACGACTGATCGACGATTTCATCGCAGCGGCGGATTTGGCGAAGCGTGCGGGTTTTGCCTTCGTCGATATCAAGCACTGCCACGGCTACCTGGGGCACGAATTTCTGAGCGCGGTGGACCGTCCGGGTCCTTACGGGGGCGCATTCGAAAACCGGACCCGTTTTTTGCGCGAGATCTCCGCCGGCATCCGCGCGAACGTTCCGGGGCTGGAGATCGGTGTGCGCGTCAGCGTGTTCGATTTCATCCCCTTTCGCAAGGGCGCCGGGGGGGTCGGCGAGCCGGAGGAGCTTTCCGGGCCATACCGTTTTGCCTTCGGCGGCGACGGCAGGGGGCTCGGGATCGATCTTACCGAACCGAAAAAATTCATGGATCTGCTGGCATCGCTCGGCATCCGGATGGTGTGCATCACCGCCGGCAGCCCCTACTACAACCCGCACCTCACGCGTCCCGCGGCGTTCCCGCCGTCGGACGGTTACCAGCCGCCGGAGGAGCCGCTCCTGGGTGTCGCGCGACAGGTCAAGGTGACGGCGGAGCTCAAGCGATACCGTCCCGACCTGCTGGTGGTCGGCTCGGCGTATACCTATCTGCAGGAGTGGCTGCCCAACGTCGCGCAGCGCGTCGTCCGCGCGGGTGACGCCGATTTCATCGGTCTGGGAAGAATGGTGCTCTCCTATCCCGAGATGTGCGCCGATGTCCTCGCCGGACGTCCCCTGCAGACCAGGCTCATCTGCCGTACCTTCAGCGATTGCACGACCGGCCCGCGGAACGGATTGGTTTCGGGCTGTTATCCGCTCGATACCTATTACGGGCAGCTTCCCGAAGCCGGGCTGCTCAGAGATATGAAAAAGAACCGAGATGAACTATTGAAATCCTACTCCCCCATGAGGTGAAAATGGCCGGCTTGAAGAATAAAGCGGATCGTACGTTCGAATTTGCCGCGCGGCAGCTCCGCCGCCTGATCGAGACGCACCCCGATTATTTCCCCATGTACACCGCCCGCGGCCGCTGGAAGCACGGCGGCGAGGCGTGGACGAACTGGTGCGAAGGGTTCCTCGGCGGGCAGTTGTGGCTCCTCTTCGAACGGACGCGCGAGGGCTATTGGCGGGCGAAGGCGGAGCACTATTCGCGTCTGATCGAACACCGCAAGAGCGATCGAAGCGTCCACGACCTCGGATTCCTCTTCTGGTCGACCTGGAAGCGGTGGTATGACCTGACCGGCGATCCCGCGCTCGAGCAAGTCGTCATCGAAGCCGGCCGGACGATGGGGCTCCGGTTTCGCGAGAAGGGCAGATATCTGCGCTCCTTTGTCGCGGAGGAGAGTCTCTTCATCGATATCATGATGAACGTCGGGATCGTCTTCTACGCGGCGCAGCGGACGAGGGATGCGGAATTGCTCCGCAAGGCGATGGAGCACTGCCTGACGACGCGCAAAACGCTCGTTCGGGGTGACGGCAGCACGTCGCACGAGGGGATCTTCGACACCCAAACCGGCGAATTCCTCCGGCAAACCACGCACCAGGGGTGGCGCAACGACTCCTCCTGGGCGCGCGGACTGGCATGGGCCCTGTACGGGTTCGGCACGGTGTACGACTTTACCGGCGATGGGCGCTTTCTGCGGACCGCCGAGGCGTGCGCCGATTTCTACGTCGAACGGACCCCCGCGCACGGCGTCCCACCGAACGACTGGGACGAGCCCGCCCCCGAACTGCCCTGCGAAAGCTCCGCCGCGGCGATCGCCGCGAGCGGCATGCTGAATCTCGCGAAACTGACGGGCGACGCGGCCCGCGGGCGACGGTACCGCGATTATGCGCTGAAGATCCTCGACACGCTGACCGGGCCGGAGTTCCTCGCGGATGGCACGCCCGGTTGGGAGGGGATCCTCAAGCACGGGATGTATCACCGGCGCAAGGGGCTGGGGGTGGACGAAAGCGTTATGTGGGGCGAGTACTTCTTCCTGGAGGCGCTCGGAAAGGTAAGGGACGATGAGTGAAAAGGTCGCATTGATCACCGGTGCCGCGCGGGGAATCGGACGCGCGATCGCGGTCGCGCTGGCGAAGGAGAGGTGGCGCGTCGTCATCAACTACCGCCAAAATTCGGAGGCGGCCGGAGAAGCGCTCAAGGCGGTGGAAGGCGCCGGGGGCAGGGGCATCGTCGTGCAGGCCGACATCGCGGAGGCGGGGGACCGCGCGCGGCTCGTCGCGGCTGCACTGGAAGCGTTTGCGCGGATCGATCTGCTCGTGAACAACGCCGCGATGGGGCCCCGCCGGCGGGTCGATCTGCTCGAGATGACCCAGGAGAGCTACGACGAGGTGATGGCGACCAATTTGAAGGGTCCGTTCTTCCTCACCCAGCTCGTCGCCCGCCGGATGATCGAACTCAAGACCGAGCAGGGCCGGATCGTCAATATCGGCTCGATCAGCGCCTACACGAGCAGCACAAGCCGCGGCGAGTACTGCCTCTCCAAGGCCGGGATGGGGATGATGACGTCGCTCTACGCCCACCGGCTTGCGGGGTGCGGGATCAACGTCTACGAGGTGCGTCCCGGCTTCGTCCGCACCGATATGACCAGCCCCGTATGGGACAAATACGACGGGATGATCGCCGACGGTTTGACGCCGATCGCGCGGTGGGGCGATCCGGAGGAGGTCGCCCGTGCGGTGGTGGCGATTGCCCATGATTGCTTCCCCATATCGACCGGTGAAGTGATCAACGTGGACGGTGGGTTTCATCTGCGCCGGCTATAATCGGAAAAGGATATGAAACTCGGCATCTGCAACGAGCTTTTCGTGAACTGTCCCTGGGAGAAGCTTTGCGATTTCGTTGCTTCGCTTGGTTACCGGGGTATCGAGGTGGCGCCCTTCACATTGGCCGACCGCGTCGAGTCGATCACGGCGCGGCAACGGGAGGCGCTTCGCAAATCCGCCGAATCGCGGGGGCTCGAGATCATAGGCCTGCACTGGCTGTTGATGAAACCGCCGGGGCTGTACATCACGCATCCGGATGCCTCCATCCGCGGGGAGACGGCCCGGTATTTCACCGAGCTCGTCGGCCTCTGCGGGGACCTGGGAGGGAGGGTGATGGTGATCGGCTCGCCCAAGCAGAGGAGCCTGCTGCCCGGCGTGAATCGTGACCAGGCGATGGGCTATGCGGCAGAGGTCTTCACGCCGGCTCTGGAGTCTGCCGTGAAGCGCGGTGTGACGCTGGCGATCGAGCCGCTCAGCACGCGGGAGACCGATTTTCTGAACCGCGCCGCCGAAGCCGTCGAGCTGATCGAGCGGATCGGCCACCCCGGCTTTCGCCTGCATCTGGACGTGAGGGCGATGAGCGACGAGGACAAACCGATCCCGCAGATCATCCGGGAGTCGGCGAAACACCTCGCCCACTTTCACGTCAATGACCCCAACCTCCTCGGACCGGGCATGGGCGAGGTCGGATACGTGCCGATCATCGCGGCGCTGCGCGCGGCGAGGTACGATGGGTGGCTGTCGGTCGAGGCGTTCGATATGCGATTCGGGGCGGAGAGGATCGCTAAGGCGAGCGTGGAGTATCTGCAAAAGATTTTGATTTGAAAGGAGAATCGCATGAAATTCATTCTGCACAGCGTGAGCTATTCCTCCGCATGGGAAGGGCAGATCGCCCTGTCCTTGGAAAAGGTGATCGATAAGGCGGCGGATCTGGGGTACGACGGAATCGAGATCATGGCGAAGCGGCCCCACGCCTCCGTTCTTGATTTGTCGGAACCGGACCGGAAGCGAATCCGTGAGCAAATTGCCGCCAGGGGGCTGGTGTTGCCCTGCATCGCCGGTTATCAGGATTTTGCCGACGACCCTCTGCACCCCGACATGCCCAAAGGTGAAAAGGAACTCCTCTTCCTGCGGGAATCGATCCGCCTGACCCGCGATTTAGGGGCCAAGATCCTTCGGATTTACTCCTGCTTCGTTCCCCCGGATATTTCCCGTTCCACCCTTTGGAGGCAGTGCGTGAAGTACCTCAAGGAAGGGGTCCGTTATGCCGAGGAGAGCGGGATTGTGTTGGCCTTGCAGAACCACTCGGAGCTGACCCTGCACCATCTCGACCTTCTGCGCATGATCGAGGAGGTGGACTCCCCGAATCTGCGGATTGCCCTGGATCCTCCCTATATCTGCATGTCCGAAGCGTCCTATGAAAGGGCCGTCGATGATTGCCGAAAACATATCGTCTATTCGACGGCGAGCGATTTTATTCGCATTCCCAATCCCGTGAACACAAGGGTTCCCGGATTCCTCCATTACAGCATCGGATATTTCATGCTCTACGAAAAGAAAACCGTCCCCCTGGGTCAAGGGGATGTCGACTATCCGAAATTCTTTTCAGCCCTGAAAAAAATAGGGTATGACGACTACCTTGCTTATGAGATCTGTTCGCCGATCATCGGCGGGGGGTCGGAAGAAAGTCTCGATCGGTCCGCAAGCGCGTCTCTCGCTTATATGAGGGAAGCCTGGAATAAGGCCTAGAAGAATTGAACATACGGGAGAAGGACCGCCATGATCACGTTCGCAGGGGTAAAATTTAAAAATCCGTTCATTGTCGCCTCGGGGCCGGTAACGAGCACCATCGAACGGCTGAAGCGTATCGATGCCCAGGGAGCGGGGGGCGCCAGCACCAAATTGACGCTGATGAAGCTTCCCTATAAAAGTGCCATGCGGATGTACTCCGATCCGGATCGCTTTGGAATCGTCTTTGCCGACAAGAGGCTGGAGTTGGATGAGGGGCTGAGGCTGGTCGCCGATGCGAAGCGACAAACCTCGCTGGTCATTTTCGCCAATGTAACCCACGTGGGAGAGGATCTGGCCGGCTGGGCGACACTGGGCAAGCGCTTCGAAGAGGCGGGCGCCGACATCATCGAGGCCAATCTGAACTGTCCAAATATTTCCTTGGCCGGCAAGATGATCGGGGAACGCGCGCCGTTGAATCTTGGAGGGGTCGTCGGACAGGATCCGGCAACCTGCGAGCAGATCATCCGCACGCTCAAAAACACGGTGCGGATTCCCGTTGTCGGCAAAATCACCTGCCGGGTGGCCAACATTGCCGAGTTGGCCCAGGCCTGCAAAAAAGGGGGGGCCGACGGGGTGGTTTCGGCCTCGGGGTATCCCGGTCTTCCCCATATGGACATCATGAATCACGGGAGGCCTCTGCATCCCTGCTGGAACGGCGTTACCATCGGTTCGGTCATCGGCGGTCCGGCAACCCTATCCCAATCCTTCGCCAATGTGGCGACGGTTGTCAAGAATGTTCAGATCCCGGTGATCGGCGGCAACGGGGTTCATGACTGGAGGGACGCGATCGAACTGATGATGTGGGGGGCCAGCATGGTGACCGCCTGCACCGTGGTGATGTGGAAGGGTTTCGGCGTCATCGGATCGATCATAAGGGGGATGGAAGATTTTCTGGTCGAGGCGGGGTACGGGTCCTACGAGGCTCTGGTGGGCGCATCGCTCTCCTATGTAAAGGCAGGATCGGATATTACCGTGCATCCGGGAGCCGCGGCCATCGATCAGCAGCGCTGCATCGCCTGCGGCCAGTGTTCGGACCTGGGCCATTGCGATGCCGTTGTGCAGAGCGACGGGGTTTATTCCGTGGACCGGGAAGCCTGCATCGGCTGCGGAATCTGTCTGGGCGTTTGCCCCTCGGGGGCGATCACCCTGGAAGCAAACGGATAAGAAAATCTCAATAGGGAGGTGAACGATGAAAGTACTGCGAAGGGCGGGAATCGCCGGTATGGTGACGATGTTGACAGGGATGCTCTGTTTCGTGCTTCCCGGGGCGGCGAATGGCGCCTACCCGGAACGTCCGATTACCGTCGTCGTACCCTATGCCCCCGGGGGCGGGCTGGATCTGGCGGCACGAGCCCTGGCGGATTCGATGGAAAAACATCTCAAACAACCGTTGGTGATCCTGAACAAACCCGGCGGGGCCACGACTATCGGCGGCAATACCGTGGTCATGGCGAAACCCGATGGCTACACGCTCGGGTATTTCCCCACTCCGACCATCATTCCCGAGGTGTTCAGCTATTTCTACGAGGCGCCCTATTCGAGCAGGGATTTGAGGGCGATCTGCCAGGCGACCCTGCCGGTTCTTACGATAAGCGTCAAAGAGGGGACATTCAAGAGCTTGAAAGAGCTGGTGGAATATGTCCGGAAACAGCCGGGCGCGAAAATGGGCACCCACGGGAAAAGCGGTTTGGCCTACATCGTGATGACCACGATCGCCAAGAGCGAAAAGATCAAGCTCATCGATGTCCCCTTCGCCGGGGACAGCGCCATCATCCCGGCGATTCTGGGGGACCACATCACCGTAAAAAACCCCGGATATGCGGCCATCAAAGCGCTCGTTGAAGCCAAAAAAATAAGGCCGCTTGCGCTCATCCTGGATCGGAAGGTTGATTTTGCGCCCGAAGTGCCGACGGTGGTCGACCTGGGATACAAACTCGGCTTTCTCTCCTCGCACGGTTTTTTCGGCCCGAAGGATCTGCCGGGCGCCGTTGTGAAGACGATCAGCGAAGTCGTGGAGAAGGTTGCCGCCGAGAAGGAGTTCAGGACAAAGATATGGAACACGTCCCAAATCATAGATTTTCAGGGTACGGACACGTACACCCGGACGATCGAAAAGGACAAAGAGGTGTTAAAGGCCTTCTTCAGGGAGGAGGGCTTTGTAAAACAATGAAGATTGGAAATCCGTCGTGATTCGAAAGGGTGAAGGCGTTCTTTGGACACTCTTCGGATTGTCCGTCTGCTTTCTTGCCGGGCAAAGCCACCTTGGTTCGTTTCGGGAGCCGGGTCCCGGATTTGTGGCCTTTTTTTCCGGTCTCCTCATCGGCGGGATCGGGCTGGTCATGCTCCTGGCGGCGGCCCGTGCAACACCCCCGCAAAGCGAACCTCCCGGAAGCGCCTTTTCCCCCCGCCATCGGCGACAATTGTTTTTTACCCTGGTGATCCTTTGCGGCTACACGCTCTTGCTCGACAAGCTCGGATATATCGTCACGACGCTGGCCATGATGTGGGCCTTCTTTTATGCTTCCGGGGGGAGGCGTTGGATGTCGAGTCTATTGATCGCTGCCGTCATCGTCGCCGGCACCTATCTGGTCTTTGATGTCTGGTTGCGGTGCCGGCTGCCCCGAGGGATATTCCCCTGATATGAACGTGATCTATGACCTCATCTACGGGTTCGGTATCGCGCTCCAGCCAGGCAATCTCATAGCCTGTTTTGTGGGCGTATTTTTAGGCACATTGGTAGGGGTGCTCCCGGGGATCGGCCCGGTCGGGGCGATGTCCCTGCTTCTGCCGGTCACCTTCGTCCTCCCCCCCGTCAATGGAATCATCATGTTGTCCGGTATATATTACGGGTCGATGTACGGCGGCTCGACGACCTCGATTTTGGTGAACATCCCGGGAGAGGCGGCATCGGTCGTCACCACTTTGGACGGATACCAGATGGCCAAAAGAGGCCGGGCCGGGCCGGCTTTGGGGATCGCCGCCTTGGGTTCGTTCATCGCCGGCACATTCGGGCTTGTCGGCCTGATGCTCCTCGCGGGCCCGTTGGCGGAGTTTGCGGTCAAATTCGGCCCCGTGGAGTATTTTTCCTTGATGAGCCTCGGGCTGTCGCTGCTGGTCTATCTGACCCAGGGATCGATCCTCAGGGGATTGATCATGGCGGGTCTGGGAATTTTTTTGAGTCTGATCGGCCAGGATATCATTACCGGAAAAGCCCGCTACACCTTCGGGTTGACGGGGCTGCTGGATGGGGTAGGGCTTGTGCCGGTGGTCATGGGGCTTTTCGGGATTTCCGAAATCCTTCTCAATCTGGAAAAGATCCATGAAAGAAACATCACGGATGCAGCCGTAAAAAACCTCCTCCCCAACCGGGAAGACTGGCGACGGTCCGCCAAGCCGGGG
>Ga0194127_10009217_pt1 | contig 10414 bp, 8 predicted proteins | sample TA2KigC100mmetaG_FD_148624 | JGI IMG/M metagenome (GOLD analysis project Ga0194127, IMG submission 148624) | Freshwater microbial communities from Lake Tanganyika, Tanzania - TA2015036 Kigoma Deep Cast 100m | ecosystem: Environmental > Aquatic > Freshwater > Lake | place: Tanzania: Lake... | reverse complement strand
GGGGAGGCCGACCTGCAGGCGGCGTTGGGTGTGCCGCGCGGGTTGGTGGTGGTGTTGGGCGATCGCAGCGGGCAACTGGCGCTCGACCTGGTTCGGCGAACCGAGGTGCTGGTCTACTCGCAATTGCCGGGGCAGCCGGCGGTGGACGCCGTTCAGCGCGCAGCCGATCAAGCCGGGGTTTACGGCACGCGAGTGTTCGTTGCGCGAGGTGCCCTGGCGCGGCTGCACTTGGCCGACAACCTGGCGGACGCGGTGGTGGCGGTGGGGCGCGCTGCGGAGGCGCCGGAGGCGGAGGTGCTGCGCGTGCTCAGGCCGCACGGAACGGCCTGGCTCGGGAACCGGCGCTTGACCAAGCCAGCGCTGGCCGGCGCGGACGACTGGTCGCATCCGTATCATGGGCCGGACAACAACCCACTGTCGGAGGACCGGGCGATCCGAGGGCCGTACCTGACGCAGTTCCTGGCCGATCCGCGGTATGGTCCCTTGCCGCAGGTGGCGGCGGCGGCAGGCGGACGGATCTTCAAGGTGTTTGGCCATATTGCCTTCAAGGAGCGCGAGGAACCGTGGCTCGACACGTTGGCGGCGTTCAACGGGTACAATGGCACGCTGCTGTGGCAACGGCCGACGGCGCCGGCGTTGATGGTGCATCGGAACACCCTCATCGCCACGCCGGACCGTTTATACTTTGGCGACGATCGATCGTGCAAGGTGTATGCGGCCGGCACAGGGGAGCTGATCGAGGAGATTGCGCCGCCGGCCGAGCAGGTGGGTGGGACTTTCTGGAAATGGATGGCGCTCGAGGACGGAGTCTTGTACGCCCTGATTGGCGAGCAAGAACAACGCGATCCGATCATTCGGCTCCGGTCCGATCGGCATGGTTGGCCGTGGAACCCGCTCTCGCCCGGATTCAACCAGCCGGAGCATACCTGGGGTTTCGGCCGGACATTGGTGGCCATCGACCTGGCGACGCGCAAGATCCGGTGGCAACACGCGGAGGTCGAGCCGGTGGACAGCCGGGCTTTGTGCATGGCGGGTGGGCGCCTGTTCCTCCTCCGTTTTGGCGCGTACCTGACGTGTATCGAGGCCAAGACGGGCCAGGTCCTGTGGCGCAAGACCAAGGAAGGGGCTCCCGAGTTGTTCGCGGCGCTGGGGCCGTATCTGGACCGGCAGGACTGGCGCACGAACTGGCGGACTACCGCGTACGCCAAGTGCACGGAACAAGCGCTCTACTTTGCCGGTCCGTCGGTGAGCAAGTTGTTGGCGGTATCGGCGCAGGACGGTCGGGTGTTGTGGGAGCATCCGTACAGCAACTACCAGTTGGTGATTCATGGCGACGGCGTGTACGGCATCAGCGGCCAGATCGACCAGGATGTCAGCCGCAAGTTCGATCCCTTGACCGGCAAGATCCTGGCTGAAATCAAGCTGGGCCGGCGCGCCTGTTCGCGACCGACTGGTTGCGATGACGCCATCTTCTTCCGGGCCGACGAGGGGTCGGTGCGGTTGGATGTGGCCAAGGACCGGCCGGGTCTGGTCTCGCCCATGCGGGCCCAATGCCACGACGGAGTGACGATCGCCAACGGCTTGCTGTACTGGTGGCCGTCCGTGTGCGACTGCAACCTCACGCTGTACGGCATCACGAGCCTTGGCTCGGCGGGCGAGTTCCAGTTTGGCCAAGCCGCGCTCGAGGCCGAGCGGCTCGAGACCGCGCGCGCCGCCGCGCCGGTGGTGGCCGAGCCGGTGACCGCCGCGGATTGGCCCACCTTCCGCGCGGACAACCTGGCCACCGTCACTTCGGCGGCGACGGTCCCGAAAGCGGCGCGCGCGCGGTGGACGTTCAACTGGGGCAGCCGCACGACACCGACAGCCCCAACCGTGGCGGGTCAGCGCGTCTATGTGGCGGGCCTGGACGGCGTGGTGCGGTCGTTGGACGCGCAGACGGGTGAAACGGCATGGACGGCCTATACCGGCGGGGCGGTGCGCTATCCGCCTACGATCTGGAACGGGCGCGCCTACGTCGGATCGGGGGATGGGTACGTCTATTGCCTTGCTGCCCAGAGCGGCGAGGTCTTGTGGCGGTTCCGGGCCGCTCCGATCGACCGGCGGATTCCGGTTTACGGTCGGCTCCAGTCGACTTGGCCGGCAGCCAGCGGCGTGTTGGTCGAGCAGGGCGTGGCTTATGTGGCGGCGGGTATTGTGAACTACGACGGCACGCACCTCTATGCGCTCGACGCAGCCACGGGCCAACTCAAGTGGCAGAACAATAGCTCAGGCCACCTCGATCCGGAAGCGCGCACCGGCGTCAGTGTCCAGGGTCACCTGCTCTGGCGCGAGGGCAAGCTGTTCCTGGCCGGTGGCAATGCGGTCTCGCCCGCCGTTTACGACGCGATCACGGGGCGTTGCCTGAACGACGCGGAGCCTCTGCGCCGCACTGCCGGCAACAACGTGCCAGCGGCCACCAGCCCGCGAGGCGCCGAGCTCTTCTCCCTCGGCAATCAGGTCTTGGTCAGCGGCAAGCCTTTCTACGCCCACCCCGACTATCCGGTGTACGACGCATCGGTCTTCAACCGGGCGTTGGTGGTGTCGACCGAAGACCGGGACATCTGCTGGGTGAACAACGCTAAAGTGGCCGCGTACCCACGGCTGAGCGAGCGGCGACAGGAGCAACTGGTGGCGTTATGGCGGAAGGGCGAAATCGCCGGCATGCGGCCGCAGTGGCAGAAGGCCTGCCAAGACAGTCTCGCCCTGGCGTTGTGCCGCAATGCGGTGATCGTGGCCACGCGACGCGAGTTGCTGGCCCTGAGTATCGAGAACGGGCAACCGCTGTGGACCCAGCCGCTCCCGGCCGCGCCGGTGGCCTGGGGTCTGGCGGTGGATCGTGAGGGGCGGGTGTTGGTGACGCTCGAGGGCGGGCAGGTGTTATGTTTTGGGGAAAGCGGTACGTTGGCGGCGAACTGATCGCAGGCGCCGAGCCCGCGACCCGCTGCGCCCGACTCGGGCCCTACCAGTAAACTGTCGTCTATCCCAAGCTCTGATCAGTAAGCGAAACCGTTCCAATCAGATCATGCCATGACGCGCGCGGATACCAGTGCCCGTGCTTGGCCTGTATCGCTACTGTCTGGGCCGTGGCTCGTCCTGGCGATCGCCATGAACACCGTCCCCGTGCCTGCACCTGCAGCCTCGCTGAGCGCTGATCTGGTGATCCGCAACGCTCGCGTGCAGACGCTCGACCCAGCCCAACCGACCGCGGAGGCGATCGCGATCCTGGGCGAGCAGATCGCCGCGGTGGGCGCCGACGCCCAGATCCGGGCGTACATCGGGCCGGAGACCCGCGTGGTCGAGGCGAACGGCGGACTGCTCTTGCCGGGGTTCAACGATGCCCATGTGCATTTTCTGAGCGGCGGCTTCCAGCTTGCGAATGTCGATTTGCGGGACGCAGCCAGCCCTGCTGAGTTCGCCCAACGCATTGCCCGCTTCGCCGCTCGACGCACGCCCGCTCACTGGATCACCGGAGGCGACTGGGATCACGAGCGCTGGCCGGGTGCGCCCTTGCCCACGCGACAACTCATCGACGCCGCCACGCCGCAGACGCCGGTCTTGGTGAGCCGATTGGACGGCCACATGGCCTTGGCCAACAGCCACGCGCTCGCCCTCGCAGGCGTCACGCGCGACACCCAGGACCCGCCGGGCGGCCTGATCGTGCGCCACCCGGCCAGCGGCGAGCCGACCGGCATTCTCAAAGATGCCGCGATGAGCTTGGTCAGCCGCTTCATTCCCCGGGCGACGCGACAGGAACGATTGGCGGCGGCGAGGGCGGCGACGCAGTACGCGGCCAGCCTGGGTGTGACCAGCGTGCAAGACATGTCCGCGGGGGCGGACGTTGGGGTCTACCAGGAGTTGTTGCAGCGAGGCGAACTGCTCACGCGCATCTATGCGATGGCGCCGCTGCCTCAGTGGGAACGACTGGGCGCGGTCGGGGTGCGCGCGGCCTTTGGGAATTCGCGGCTGCGAATCGGCGGGCTCAAGGGTTTCTCGGACGGCAGCCTGGGATCGACGACCGCATGGTTCTTCGAGCCGTACAGCGACGCGCCGGAAACGCGCGGGCTACCGGCGGACGAAATGTTTCCCGATGGCGCCATGCTCGAGCGGGTGGCAGGCGCGGATCGAGCGGGCCTGCAGGTGGTCATCCATGCCATTGGCGACCGCGCCAACCACGAGGTGTTAAGTCTGTTTGAGGAGGTTGCCCGCACGGCGGGGGCGCGGGATCGGCGCTTTCGCATCGAGCATGCGCAACACCTGCGGCGCGAGGACCTCGCGCGGTTCGGGGCCGCCGGGGTGATCGCCTCGATGCAGCCCTATCATTGCGCCGACGACGGCCGCTGGGCCGGCAAACGTATCGGACCGGCCCGCTGCCGCACCACCTACGCGTTTCGCTCCTTGCTCGACGCTGGGACGACGCTGGCCTTCGGATCGGACTGGACAGTGGCGCCGCTCAATCCGCTTTTGGGGATCGCCGCGGCGGTGACGCGCCGGACCTTGGATGGCCGCCACCCGGACGGTTGGGTGCCCGAAGAGAAGATCAGCGTGCTCGAGGCCGTGCGGGCGTACACCGTCGGCTCGGCCTACGCCGAGTTCCAGGAGCATCTGAAGGGGACTCTCGCACCAGGGAAGCTGGCGGACGCGGTGTTGCTGGACCGGAACATCTTCGAGATTGACCCGACCGAAATCGAGCGGGCGAAGGTGCATATGACCGTCTTGGGCGGGCGGATTACTTATGAGTCGCCGGAATGGATGACAAGCCGGCGGTAGGGCGCGACCGCTGGGCACGCCGCGGCTCGGCAGGAGCCTCGCCCTACCGCAGCGCGGCCATGGGTAGCCTCGAAACGGCGGGCGGGTGAGCGTGGGCGGCTTGAGGTCAGCGGTCGGGCCGGGTGCCTTCAAGGATCAGCCCGGTGGGCTGCGGTCGGGCCTTGTGGCCGACGACGATGTAGTGGGTCATAAACGCCACCCAACTCAACAACAGCAGAATCAGCCCGCCTAGGATGAGCCTGGGCACCATCGGCACGGGCTCGCGCGGCTCGTTCATCCGACCTCCGGATCGGTGGCACGAGTCCGGGCAGCACCACGGCGCCACTCGGTCTTTGGGGGCTCGGGCAGGCCCTGAGCGCGGAACGCAGTCCGGAAGTGGAGCTTGGCCACTTGCGCGAGCTTGTCGGCGCCGTGCTGGGCGACGAAGTCCTTGGCGACGGCATCGACGGTGGCGGAGGCGCCTTTGGGCAAGCTGAGGCCGAAGGGTTGGCCCAGTTTGGCCAAGCGCCGCACGAATTCGTCGCGCGCCAGAATCGAGGCGGCGGCGACGGCCTGGTCGGCTTCGGCCTGGTGGCGCTGGATCAACTCGATCTCGCGGCCGAGACTCATCAGGGCTTTGCCCACGGTGGCTTTGTCCGCGGCGAACTGATCGCTGATGGCGCGCACGGGCGGGGGGCGCATGCGGTGCTGTTGGAGCATGAGGTTCTCGATGACGCGCGCGTGGCCCCAAGCGAGGATCTGGTTGACGGAGCGGAGGCGGCGGTGCAATCGGTTGTAGGCCTCGTTGCCGATCGCGACCACATTGAACACGCAGCCTGGGGTGTCCCGGATCAGGCGGGCCAACTCCTGCACCCGTTTGTCACTGGAGATATTCTTCGAATCGCGAACGCCGGCCGACTGCCACGCCTTGACCACCGCCTCGTTGACGTACACGCCCGCGACGCAGAGTGGCCCGAAGAAATCGCCTTTGCCGCTCTCATCCACGCCTAGCCGAGGCAGGAACAGTTCCGGCTGAAGCATCGCTTCGTAGCCCAGTTGCGCGCGCTGAAGAATGAGCGGTTCGAGCACGAACTCGACGAATTCCTGCGTTTCCTTGCCTTGCACGACCAGTTTGCCGCTCTGGTAGAAGACCACGTTCACCTTGTGCTTTTCCCCGGCGAACCGCGCGTGAGGCACGTCGCGAAAGAGAAAGCCCTGGCCTTTGAGCCACCGACGCAACTCGGTCGCCTGAGGCTCGGTCAGTTTGCACGTGTACGAGGTTAGCGGTGTCGTCATGGTCATTCGACCCGGCCAAGACCGGGCCACAGTAGTCCGGCCCCAACCACCTGTCGAGCCGCCGCTCGCACGGCCACTCGAGTCTGCCGAAGTGGCGGTGAGCGCCTCCGGCGCTTGCGGATCGGGTCGGGGTGCGAACTGCCGATGGACGAGCTTGGGGGATCTGTTCGGCTTGCGGGTTGACGTAACCACGGCTGAAACTCGGCTTGTGACTAACGCAACCGATCTCGTGCCGCAGTTGCTCGCGTGGTACGAGCGAAGCGCTCGCGATCTCCCCTGGCGCCGCACGCAGGATCCGTACGCCATTTGGATCTCGGAGGTCATGCTGCAACAAACCCAGGTTAAGACCGTGCTGCCGTACTGGAGACGTTGGATGCGGACCTTGCCCACGGTGCGAGCCCTGGCCCGGGCACGGTTGGACCGGGTCCTCAAGCTCTGGGAGGGGTTGGGTTATTACCGCCGGGCACGTCAGTTGCACCAGGCTGCCCAGGCGATCGTCTCCCAGCATGACGGGCGGTTGCCGGCCACCTACCGCCAGCTCGTGGCTTTGCCGGGCATCGGCGCATACACGGCCGGCGCCCTCTGCAGCATTGCGTTCGACCAACCCGTCCCCGTGCTCGATGGCAACGTATGCCGGGTCCTAACTCGGCTCGAGGCGATCCGGGCGCACCCGCGGCAGGCGCGTGTGGCTCGCCGCTTGCGAGCCCTGGCTGCGGATTACCTCGCGCGCGCAGCCCGGGTTGGGCCGGGCGCCTGCGGCCGATGGAATCAGGCGCTGATGGAACTGGGCGCCCTAGTCTGCGTGCCGCGCCAGCCAGATTGTGCCCGCTGCCCGCTGAGTCGCTGGTGCAAGGCACGCCGGTTGGGCTTGGTCGAGCGGATTCCCCGGGTCACACCTCGGCCCGCTCCACTCGTGCGTCATGTGGTTGCGCTGGTGATCCGCCGCGCGCAGACGGTGCTGGTGCGGCGCCGGCCCGCGGGTGCGGTGAACGGCGGCTTATGGGAGTTCCCGAGTCTCGAGGTGTCGGGCGCGGAGTTCGACCCTAAAGCGGTCGCGCGCGGTCTGTTGGGGTACCAGCCATCGAATCTGATCTCGCTGCGGCCTCTGCGGCACCAGATCACTCGCTACCGCATCACGCTCCACGTGTTTCATCACACGGTGCCGCCTGGCTTTCAGGCGCCCGCAGCGCTAGGCCAATGGCGTCGGACCGACCGGTTGGAAGGGTTGCCGTTTGCGCGGGCGCACCGTCGGATTGCCGCCACCCTCGAATAGGCCACTGAATCGTGCTAAGGGGGTAGGTAGAAGCAGAGGTACACCCAGTTCGCGGCCGTCGCCGTCCCCAGGAGCCAGAGCGCGGTCCGGCGCTTGGACCAGCGGACCAACCGAGCTTCGAGCTGGCTCCCGGTGGCGCGATCGATCAGCCAACTTCCGAACCAGACCAGAATCCACAGGCCAAGCCCGCCGAACAACGGATTGAGCTGGACGGCGGTGCCCAGTTCACCCTGGGCGACGGCTACTGCCGCGCGGGTGCTCCCACAGAACGGGCACGGCACACCTGTGATCGCGCGGAGCGCGCAGGGCGGCAGCGCCCAACCAGACACGCTCACCAGGCGCGCGGCAAGCAAGGCACCCAACCAACCCAGGAACGTCCACAGCGCTGCTCGGGAGCCGCGCCGCGGCGTTTCAGAGCTGGGGCGGGCGAGGTGGGGTGGGGGAAGGTTCATGCCTGGGATAGGCAGCCGCCGCTTGGCGAGCCTCTCGATGGAGGCTCAGGCTGCTGCGCAGGGCCCATAGCCACGCCCCGGCGTACAACATCACGCCGCCGAGTGCGGTGAACAGGCTCGCCCAAAAACCCGGCGGGAACCCGTCTTCCGGAGGCCACTGCTCGGCCCCGAGCCAGAGCCGATAACACTGCACCGTCCCGACCAAGCTGGCGGCCAAGGCGACCAGGGCCAGCGCCGCCTGCACAAAGCCCACCTTCCGCCCCGCCGCAATCGAGCCGAGCCCGGGAACGGTGGCGAGGTTAGCGAGCGTGCAGGCCCAGGCGGTGGGCTTGTCAACCGCCTTCGGCGTGTCGTTGGCCGAAGAGGTCTTCATAGGCGTGCAGCAGGGAGGCGAACGCAAAGGGCAGATTCAGGAGCAGGACGATGCGTTGCTCGACGACGGTCTGGAGAGCCAACCGACGGAAGCTCTCGTCTTGGCTTAACTCGAGCAATTGCTTGAGTTTCTCCGGCAGAGTGCCGGGCGTCCACGAGGCTGGCCCGCCGAGTTGGTCGAACAAGAAAAGGGTCAGCCGGCCCCGGCTGAATACCTCGAAGACAATCACCGGCAGGTAAGCCACCAAAATCAACGCCGCCACCTTGAACCAACCTCGTGAAACGACCTTCCGACTCGCCTCCATCGCCTCCCAAAAACCCAACTGCCGATCTGCGACCAAGGGGATGCTAAAGACCCAAATCACGATCAGGTACAGCCCCGGCGCCAGACAGAACAGCAACCCTAGACTGCTCAACAGCCCGCTGACAATCCACACCAACATCAGCGGTACAAACAAAGGGCCCCAGCACGAGAAGGCGTCGCCCAACGTGGCCGCTTGCTGGCGGATGAGCCGCAAATACAGCACACTCAACCCGCCGTAGAGCGCACCCCCAATCGCCAAGTTCACCAACTCGCCCACGCACACCACAAACTGGCAGGCCGTCAAGATGAGCCACACCAGCGCCGTGGCGCCCGTCAGCAAAATGAAGTGCCTCGTCAACAACCCCCATCCCCGCCCCAAACAGGCCCCGACCCGCAAGGTCTCCAACCGCACGCCGGCTTCCGCGATCCACCCCGGGCCGGGGGCGCGTTCGAGCGTCAATGGCGGCGGAGTCGCTGCGGTCGAGGGAATCCCCAACGCCTCGGCGAACTCGGGGAAGGTGGCCAGGGGCCGCCATTCCGTGCTGTGCTCGTTGCTGTGCTCGGGCTGGAGCAGGGTCTGGCCGTTGGCACGATTCTCGGCCAGGTGCTCCCGCATTTGTTCCGTGGTATACGGGCCGTATTCCTGGCCGTCACCCCCGATCATCTTGAACATGAGTCGAGTCTGTTGGCAAAGCCGCTCGACCGTCAAGTGACCGCTCACTCGAATGCGTGCTCTCTGCCAGGATAGTAGTGGTTGACAATCGGAAACACACGACGTTGCCGCTGGGGGGCGGGGGTGAGTCTCGATGGTGGGCCGGCATCGGGGCCGTGCATGCCTCGGGTGCAAGTACTTCTGTGGGTTGGGGATCCCGCAGACTGTGGCCTTGCCGTTGTCGAGCTCAGACGTCGCCGCTCCGGACCGCCGGCGGGTGGTCGGCTGCGGCGTGCGCCGAGCGCCGGGCGCGGAGCCACCAACGGAGCCAGCGCCAGGTGTCGCGGACCGGCTGGATCTTGCTGGGTGCGCCGGGGTGGTAAATGAGTTGCACCGGGACGGACTCGATCCGCAGGCCTGCCCGGGCGAAGGCCACCAGGGTCTCGGACTCGACCTCGAAATGCGCGGCAGCGACGCGCACGCGCTGCCAGGCGGCCAACTCGATGAGGCGGAAGCCGCATTGGGAATCGGGCAAGTTCTGACCGACGAGAACCGAGATGCGCCGGCTCATCCAACGGTTGACCTGGCGCCGCAGCCACGGCATGGCGGCCGCCCGGCCCATGCGGTTACCTACCACCAACGAGGCAGCCGTTTCCTCCGCGCGGGCAAAGAAGGCGGGAATGTCCGCCGGCGCATGCTGCCCATCGCCGTCCAGAGTGAGTGCCCAGCGATGGCCGGAGGCCAAGGCGCAGCGCAGGCCGCGATCGAGGGCGCGGCCCTTGCCGGTGTTGGCGGGGGAGGTCAGGACGATGGCGCCGGCTTGCTGCGCCGCGGTGGCGGTGGCATCGGTCGAGCCGTCGTTGACGACCAGCGCAGTGGGGAGGTGTCGGCGCACGTCGGAGACCAAGGTCCCGATCGACCCCGCTTCGTTAAGGCAGGGGATCACGGCAGCACAGAGCCGCGGCCAATCCGGGCGATCCACGGGCACAAGGTAACCGGTGGTGGGTGGAAAGAGAATCCGAAACGCGAGTGCGGTGAACGCGGTGAGGGAGGGGAGGGGAGGGGGAGGGGGCTGGGCATCGCGAAATGCGTTGCGCCCGCCCTAGGAGCTGTGGGTAAGGTGTGGGCGTTGAACGTGGCGGGGCACCGGCCCGTTCTCAGAAGGGCGTAGGGCGTTTGTGGTTGGGGCCAGGTGGGCGGCGGGGTGGCCGAGCCGGTTTCTGGGGACTGACGCGGTGGCGCGCTAGACGGGGCACATGGCAAGCGGCATCCTACTGGGG
>Ga0194127_10009216_pt1 | contig 10414 bp, 13 predicted proteins | sample TA2KigC100mmetaG_FD_148624 | JGI IMG/M metagenome (GOLD analysis project Ga0194127, IMG submission 148624) | Freshwater microbial communities from Lake Tanganyika, Tanzania - TA2015036 Kigoma Deep Cast 100m | ecosystem: Environmental > Aquatic > Freshwater > Lake | place: Tanzania: Lake... | reverse complement strand
TTTTCGAAACCGGCCAGGGCATGGGCGCCTCCCTGATGATCGCATCCGAGACAGGCGCATATACCCTGACCGACCGCGCCACGTTCCTCGCCAACAAAGCCAACCTGCAACTCGAGATTTTAGTGGAGAGCGACAATTCCCTGATGAACGTTTACCATGTCATCACCGTCAACCCCGAAAAGTGGCCCGAGGTCAACTATGAGGGCGCATCAGCCTTCCTGAACTTCCTGATCGATCCCGCCACGCAGGAAGTCATCGGGCAATTCGGCGTGGACATATACGGCGAGCCTCTGTTCATCCCCGACGGCGATAAGACAGACGCCGAACTTGGCCTGCCGTAAATCCGGATTATTCCTGCCTCGCCCTCTTCCCTTGCGCTTTCTTCGCAGGTGGGGGAAGAGGGCTTTTTATCCTCCCCAATAATTTATGGAAGCCATCTGGAACGGCCTTCAAAACGCATTCACATTGCTCTTCGGCGGCGACTCCGAAGTCTGGCAGATCACGGCCCTTTCGCTGGGCGTCTCAGGCACGGCGACACTCATCAGCCTGCTGCTCGGCCTGCCCGGCGGTACTTTACTGGCTCTGGGGCGCTTCCCTGGCCGCTCATTCTTGATGAGCATCGTCAACACAGGCATGGCATTACCGCCGGTCGTGGTGGGGCTGGTGGTTTCGATCTTTCTCTGGCGCAGCGGACCACTGGGAGACTTGCGCCTGATCTATACCCCGGCCGCCATTGTCATCGCCCAGGTGGTGATTGCCGCCCCTGTCGTCACCGGGTTGACAGCCGCCTCGCTGCAACAACTTGACCCGCGCCTGCGGCTGCAATTGCTGGGCCTGGGCGCATCTCGGTTGCAAATGATCCTCGCGTTGTGGCGTGAAGCCCGCCTGCCCCTGCTGGCCGCCTTGATGGCAGGGTTCGGCAGCGTCATCTCGGAGGTGGGCGCGTCGATGATGGTGGGCGGCAACATCCGCTTCCAGACCCGGGTGTTGACTACCGCCATCGTGCTGGAAACCAGCCGGGGCGAGTTTGCCCGCGCCATCGCCCTGGGCGTGCTGCTGCTCTTCCTGACCTTCCTGGTCAACCTGGGGCTGACCCGGATCCAGCAGCGGGGTAGGCGCCGATGAACAACTGCCTGGAAGTGGACAACCTGGTTGTACGGCGTGACAGGAAAACCGTCCTGCAGGTAGGTCATTTGACGGTGAGTAAGGGGGAGGCGCTGGCAGTCATCGGTCCCAACGGGGCGGGTAAAAGTACCATGCTGCTGGCGCTGGCGCGGTTACTTAAACCGGCGCAGGGGCGCCTGGTATTCGACGGCCAGCCGGTTGAATCTATGCCGGATCTGGCTTACCGCCGCCGGATTGGACTTGTGTTGCAGGAACCGCTCCTGTTGGACCGCTCCGTGTTCGAGAATGTCGCCCTGGGTCTGCATTTCAGGAAAACACCCAATAACGAGACCGCCCGCAGGGTGGATGAATGGCTGGAACGGTTGCAAATTTCCCACCTGCGGCAGCGCAATGCCAGCCGCATTTCTGGCGGCGAGGCGCAGCGGGTCAGCCTGGCGCGGGCCTTCGTCCTTGAGCCGGAACTGCTCCTGCTGGATGAACCGTTCAGCGCCCTGGACGCGCCCACCCGCAACCGGTTGCTCGACGACTTGAGCAACATCCTGAAGCAGACCTCCACCACCACGGTTTTCATCACCCACGACCTGAACGAAGCCAGCCGCATCGGACAACGCCTGGCTGTCATCCTGGATGGGCGCTTGCAGCAATGGGGGACTCCGAAGGAGGTATACAGCCATCCGGTCAACCCGGCTGTAGCGGCTTTCCTGGGATTGCCCCATAATTAGCGAAACGGGGTGTTCATTTCTCGCTACAATTGCTGCATAAGAATCCAGAGACCATCTTCACAGTGGTCTCTGGTTAATTTTGCGACCTTGTTGGATACCTCTTACGCCAATCAGGAAACAAGGCTATGGGGCAACGCCCGTGTCGATCAACCCGGCTGCCAGGTCGTCCATCATCCGCTCCACTTCGCCCTGCTTGCCCTCCGGTAGCAGGTTCGGGTTGATATCGGTCAGGTAGAGGGGGGTGGCGAGGCTCTGGCCGCCCACCCCGGCCACCAGGTCCGGCCAGATGCGTTCGATGGCCGGAGCGACATCCGGCTGGATGCTCGCCACCCAGTTCGGGCGCAGGTCGTCATAGGGCAGGCGTTCGCCGATGATCTTGAGGTTGTAGGTTGCCATATAGTTCAACAGGTCGACCGTGGCAATATCCGGGTGGACATACGCCACTTCGACCAAGTAATCCAGCATGAAGTCAGTATAGAAAGGGTACTGTTCCAGTGGGGCGCCGAGAGGGATTTCAGGATGGGCCGGATACTTGTACGTGAAGGGGGGAAAGGCCGGGTTGCACAACCCGCAGTAGAATGTCCGCCCGTTGCTGAAGGCCTGGATGACCTTTTTCCCGGCATCGGTCTCTGGCGTGATCAAGCCCACCCGGTAATCGATGGATAGCATGGCCGCCATGTACCCGGCCACGAAGGCCTGCTGGATGGATGTCTCACTGGCGGAGCCGATTGCCGACAGGTTCCCGCCCGGGACCAGGCCGGGGATCCCGACTCCCAGGAACTGCACCCCCGGGGCGGCGGCGGCCATCGCCCCGAGACCCGGGTCGGGCGGAAAAGCGACCACCACGGCCAGGCCGGGTTCGTTCTGGATCTCGCTTTCCGTCAGGCTGCTGCGCATCTGGAGACGATGGCCGGAGGCCTGCGCCAGGTCGTAGATCAGGGTCTGGTAGACGGCGGCGGTTGCGGCCGGCATGTCGCCCGGCAGCGCCAGGATGACGAGCGGCTTGGCCGCCTCCGGCGTGGGGCTGGCCGTGAGGACCGGGGGCTCGCTGGCCGGCGGCGGGGTTACGGGTTCAGCGTTCCCGGATGGATTGCAGGCCGCCAGGAAGAACAGGATAAGTAGGGAAGCGATACGGATTCGCACAGTGGGTCTCCAATTCAGAGGGATGCCGGATATTTTACTGTAAAAAAGACGAAGACGCCTGGTGGCAGGCGTCTTCGAAATGGAGGAAAAGCGGATCCGCTGGGTTATTTGACAGAGACTTTGATGGTCTTCGGGCGGGCGGACTCGGCCTTGGGCAGGCGCAGGGTCAGCAGGCCGTCGGTGATCCGGGCTTCGGCCTTGCCGGCTTCGACCGGGGTGGAGAGGCGCAGGCTGCGGCGGAAGGAACCGTGCGGCAGTTCGCGCATCAGGTATTCGTTCTCATCGGCCTTGAACTCGCCTTCGATGGTGACCACATCCTCGAGGATCTGGATATTGAGGTCCTCAGCCTTCAGCCCGGGGACGAAAGCAGTCATCAGGAAGGCATCATCCTCTTCGCGGACATTGACAGCCAGGGCGTAGTCATTGGCGCTGGCATTGGATTCGCAAGCCTGGGTACGGGCAAAGCGGCGGGCCATGCGGTACGGGTAAGGTGCAACATAGTAAGTCATTTCTATCTCCTTCGAGAAGGTTCGGATGGTTGAATTACCGCAATGATATTTCCCGTGTGTAAGAATAATGGCAGAGGAAGATAGGTGTTGTATAAGAATTGGTAAAAAAACCGCCGCAGGAAAACCTGCGGCGGTCGGAGGCATTCGGCTTTCAGTTACGGGACGAGATTCAAGGCGGCATCTGCCGTGATCAATCCGGCGCCGGTGGCATCCGCGCCCCAGCAGACGCTGGTGGTTCCACCAGGCTCGTAGATCGTGCGGCAGCCGGGAGCGAGGTAAATGGCTGCGGCTTCGAGGTAGGCTTCGGCGTCAGCGGCCACAAGGCCGGGGTTCTTCTGCGCCATGAGCGCCACGATCCCCGCCACGTGCGGGCTGGCCATCGAGGTGCCGCCCAGGAAGTAGTAGGAGATCTGTCCATTTGTCTGGTAGGGACCGACGATCCACGAACCGGGGGCGGCCACGTCCAGGTCCTGGCCGGGCTTGGCGCGGCTGGAGAAATCGGTAATGTAGAAGTGCGCCGGGTTGGTCGGTTCGGATACGTTCATCAGGTACCACCAGGCGCCGCCGGCGGGTGGGTACCACTCGCCGATATAGCCGGAAGCAGCCACGGAGATGACCGGGGCGTACGCGCCCGGATAACCCATCCCTGCATTGCCGCGGTTGCCGGCGGAGGCGACGATGATCACGCCCTGGCTGATGGCGTAGTCGATGGCGGCCTTCTCGACGGCATCCAGCGACGGGCCACCCAGGCTCATATTAATGACGACGGGGAAGTCGGCCAGCGGGCCGGCCTTCAGGTCAGCCACGTAGACGATGCCGCGGGCAATGACAGATGACCAGCCAGAGCCGTTCTGGTTGAGCACCTTGACCGGGATGACCATCGCCATGGGGGCGACACCGTTGACCGGGGTGCCGCTCAGGCTGTAGCCCAGGATGGTGCTGGTCACGTGCGTGCCGTGCGAGTTCTGGTCGTGTTCCCACTTGTTGGTCGGTTCGGAAACATTGCCGTTGTCACCGCCGCCGCCGCCAAAGGCCTTGGCGTATTCCACCGCAATGCGCTCGGCCGGGAAGTAGGAGCGCCAGTTGTCCACCAGGCCGGTATCGAGCACGGCTACATAGACGCCCGCGCCGTCGAAGGCCACCTGGCGGTTGTCGAAGCCGTAATCAGTCACATTGACAGCGTCCAGGTCCCATGTGCTCAGGCCGTCGGCATAATCTGTGGCCGCAGCCGTGGTGACCGGGCTGCCGTTACGCTCGGCATCCAGGTTGGCGGCTGCCACATAGGGCAGGGCCTGGATGGCGGGAAGGTCGCCGGCGCGGGCCTTGAGGGTCACGGCGTCGATCTCAGAGAGCAGGTCGCGCACAGTGCCGAGAGCGCCCAGTTCCGCCAGGATGGCATCTGTGATGTCGGTATTCAACAGCACGTTGATGCCAATGGCCTGGTTGTTGCTGCCAGCGGCGACAGGCGCGCTGCCGAACGCCAGTACAGCAACAGCGAATATTGCGAGTACCGTACGCTTCAATATAATTTTTCTCTCTGGGATTGGGGGTAAGCCTTACATTTTTGTAAGGTTGAAGATAGTATAGCAGGTTTATCCGCCGGAGCAAATAGGAAAAACGGGTTCGTAGGCAGTATAATCCCGGCATGTCCAGACGCATCTTGATCCTGCTCATCGTCGGCGGCGCGTTAGCCGGGCTTGGTTTCTATCTCTACCGCGCTCTCCGTCCATCGATCGGCCGCACAACCCATGTAATGGAATGGCTGCGTGACCCGCAATCGCACCCGGAATGGACGGTACAGGCCGGCGCCCGCTGCGGAGATGCGCCGTTCATCCTGCCCACCAGCGGGTACATCGGTTTCATCTGGGATGACTCCTTCCGGGTCGGCCACCGCCACCAGGGACTCGATATCTTCGGCGGGACCGGGGTGGGCGTCACCCCCGTGGTTGCCGCCTATCCCGGTTACCTGAGCCGGCTGCCGGACTGGAAGTCGACCGTCATCATCCGCATCCCGGATGACCCGCTGCAGCCAGGCCGCCAGGTCTGGGCCTATTACACCCACATGGCCGACGAGCAAGGCAATTCCTATGTCTCCCCCGATTTCCCTCCCGGCATGAGCGAGACCTATGTGGAAGCCGGGACTCTGCTCGGTTACCAGGGAAACTATTCCGGCACGCCCGGCAACCCGGTGGGGGTGCACCTGCATTTCTCGCTCGTGCTGGATGACGGTTCGGGTCGCTTCCTGAACGAACTCGAGATCGCCAATACTCTCGACCCCTCGCCTTATCTCGGGATGGCGTTGAATGCCGCCACAGCCGGGGATGCCATACCGCATTGCAACCCGTGAACAGTGTCCGGAATATGAGCAGCGATTTAAAGAAAAAAGTGGCGCTGGTCACCGGGGCGGGGAGAGGCACGGGGCGGACCATTGCCCAGGCCTTGTCGGAACGCGGCGCAGCGCTGGCGGTCAATGACATCACGCCAATCAACCTGGACGAGACGGTGGTGAACATCCGGGCATCCGGCGGACAGGTCCGATCCTATGTGAGTGACATCGCCAAGAAGATGCCGGTGCAGGGGCTCGTCCGCTCGGCGCTGGAAGACTTTGGCCGGCTGGATATCCTGGTCAACTGCGCCGAGGTCAAACCGCGCAAAACCGTGCTCGAAATGGATGACTGGGACTGGCAGCGCACCCTGGATGTGAATCTGACCGGCGCCTTCCTGCTGACCCAGGTTGCCGGGCGGGTGATGCGCGAACAGGGCGGCGGAGTCATCGTCCATTGCGGCGGACCGCTCGAGGGTCCGGGCCGCAGCGCTTGCGCCGCCGGGCGGGCCGGGCTGGAAGCCTTCGCCGCCGCCGCCCGTCTGGAGTGGGAAGGTTCATCCGTCCGCATCCTATTCATTCCATCCCGCAGCCCGGATTTCCTGGCGCGCGTCCTTTCGGCCTGCGGAGCGAGGTAGATGGTAGATATGGAAGAATTGCTGGAGTACCGCCAGCGTTTGATTACAAAATTCAACGAGGCCGCCCGGCGGCTGGAGAATGCAGGTGCAGCCTCCAGGCCGCAGGAAAAGCCGGCGGGTGGCGGTTGGAATTTCCACCAGGTGGTATCTCACCTGCGGGACGTGAACGCCGAAGTCTACCTGCCGCGCCTGCGCCGCATCCAGGCAGAAGAGAACCCGCTCTTCGAAAATTTCGACGCCGAGGCTTGGATGGCAACCCATTACGACCCGGACGAACCGCTGCCGCGGCTTGTGGAAGCCTTCACCCAGGGTTGTCAGGAGACCCGGGATTGGTTGGAGCGCCTGCCGCCTGCTTCCTGGAGCCGGCCGGGGACGCACTCATCCTTCGGGACGCGCGCCTTCCAGTGGTGGGTGGAGCGGGCGCTGGCGCACATGGAAGAACATCTCACCACGCTGAAAGCATGAACCCAATCCCTGGGAAAATGGGAGATACCCCACAAGGAGGAGCGATGTCCTACACATCAATTTTGACCGAAACCCACGGACGGGTTGGGCTGGTGCGGCTCAACCGTCCCCAGGCCATGAACGCTCTCAACCGCGACCTGCTGGCCGAACTGTGCCAGGCGCTGGCGGATTTCGACGCCGATGACGGCATCGGGGCGATCGTCATCAGCGGCTCGGAGAAGGCCTTTGCCGCCGGGGCTGACATCAAAGCCATGGCCGAGGCCTCGCTGGTCGAGATGGTGCGGAGCAGTTTCGTGGAACTCTTCGACGGCCTGCGGCGGGTGAGGAAACCGGTCGTTGCAGCCGTCTCCGGCTACGCCCTGGGCGGCGGTTGCGAGATCGCCCTGGCCTGCGACCTGGTGGTGGCCTCGGAGACGGCCAAGTTCGGCCAGCCAGAGGTGACCATCGGCGTCATCCCTGGCGCGGGCGGCACCCAGCGCCTGGCGCACGCCATCGGCAAGGCGCTGGCGATGGAAATGGTGCTTAACAACCGCACCCTGACGGCGCAGGAAGCCCTGCATTTCGGGCTGGTCAACCGGGTGACGCCGGTCGAGCGTTTCTTGGATGAAGCCCTGGCCATGGCAGCCGAGTTGGCCGGGCGCGCCCCGCTGGCAGTACGCCTGGGCAAGGAGATGGTCAACAAGGCCTACGAACTCCCGCTCAACGAAGCCCTGGAAGCGGAGCGGCGTTCGTTCTACATGCTCTTCGCCACCCAGGACCAGAAGGAAGGCATGAAGGCCTTCATCGAAAAAAGAAAACCGGAATGGAAAGGTAGATAGGCCGGTTGGACGTCAAACAACCGACCCTGCTGGAAGGCCTGCGCGCCCTGGATTTGGATCGCCAGCCGGTGATCGTCCATGCCTCGTTGAAGGCCTTCGCTCCGCTGGCGGGCGGCGCGCAGGCGGTGATGGACGCCCTGCTGGAAGCGTTTGGCGCGGTGGTCATGCCGACATTTACCTACAAGTGCATGGTCACGCCGCTGGTCGGGCCGCCGGATAACGGCCTGACCTACGGCTCCGGTGCGGACCTGAACCGGATGGCTGATTTCTACGATCCCGGCCTGCCAGCCGACCCGCTGATGGGCATCCTGCCGGAGACATTGCGCCAACAGCCGGGCGCGGTCCGCTCGATGCACCCGATCCTGTCGTTTGCCGGCCTGCGGGCGGACGGGATCCTGGCGGCGCAGGAGATGTCCAACCCGCTCGCGCCCATCGGCGCGCTGGCTGAATCCGGCGGCTGGGCGCTGCTGCTGGGTGTGGACCACGCCGTCAACACCAGCATCCATTATGCCGAGAGACTGGCAGGGCGCAGGCAGTTCATCCGCTGGGCGCTGACCGCGGACGGGGTGCGGGAGTGCCCCGGCTTCCCCGGCTGTTCGGCCGGTTTCCAGGCCATCGCGCCGGAATTGGAGGATGCCACCCGGCGGGTCAAGATCAAGCGCGCGCAGGTGCAGGCGATGGCCTTGAAGGATTTGTTCGAGGCGGTCGTGGAGCGGATAAAAAAAGACCCGCTGGCATTGCTCTGCCAGCAGGAGGATTGCGAACGCTGTAACCAGGTGAGGAAATTGGCGTAGGGGTCGTTTCGAACGGCGAAATTAATACCGCCATACGATATCCATCATTCCTCCCTCGCTGAGCCCCGGTTTACCAATCGTGCCACTTGACACCGCTGGTCTGATACCGGCGCTGGTAAGGAAACCTATGCTGGACGCGAGAAACGCGCCGGAAGCGGCCTTGACATCTTGGTCGCGTTGCTGTACAGTATTCCTGTACAGAATGGAGAAGAACATGACTCTGCACACCAACTATACCCAGGCGCGCGCCGGGTTCGCAAAATTGCTGGACAAAGTCACACGTGACCGGGAAGTGGTCGTCATCCAGCGCCGCGGCGCGGAGGATGTAGCCCTGATCTCGGCAAACGAGCTATCCAGCCTGATGGAAACGGCATATCTGCTTCGCTCGCCCAGGAATGCCGAGCGCCTGCTTGCCGCGCTGGGCCGCGCCCTGAAAAATGAAGGCCAGCCCATCATATTTGCCGAACTGAGCCGCGAGGTGGGGCTTGAGTCCGAAAAAGCGTGAGGCGGTCTTCCAGCCCGAATTCCTGGAAGATTTGCGCTACTGGGTTGAAACCGACCGGAAAATGGCGCTACGCGTCCTTGATTTGATCGAGGCCATCCTGCGGGATCCCTTCCAGGGTATCGGCAAGCCGGAGCCGCTGCGGTATCTGTCACCGGGCGCCTGGTCGCGGCGGCTGACGCAGGAACATCGCATCGTCTATCTGGTTCGTGATGACCGGATCGACTTCCTGCAAGCACGCTACCACTATTGATTCTATTACTTGCTTGACCACACCTTATGTTTTGGTTGCCTGTGGTCAAAAACCCGGCGGGGACGGGAGTCCCTCGTCGAGCGAGGGCGAAATAAATTAGCGCTACATTTGCCGAAATGTACCCGCAAATCCTGGTGACGATGCTCTGCGTCGTCACCTTTGTACTACGCCGGATGATCAAGCCTGCCTTCCAACGCTCTGCGTCGGAACGAGGAGTAAGCCGACGGTCAAAAAACATGCCGGGTCGAAGATAGATGATCCCTGTATACGGTTGGGCATTCAAAACAGCCAAGCCGCCGAAGTCGCTATCATGGGTTAGTACGACGCGTTTCGATTCCTGCGCCATGCGAAGGATTTTGATATCGGGCAAGCCGTAACGCTCTTGCGTCGCGATAGACAAAATATCGCATCCCTGTTCAAGCAGGAATGCGACGACACCAGAGTGGATATTTTCATCAGCCAGCAGGGGGAAATCCAGCGGTCTCATGCCCCAACTTTTATATTCAACAAAATTTCATTCTTGACGGCCTGTGCTGCATATTTCAGGGCTTCTTCGAGCGCTTTGTTTGTTAATTGAGGGTATGCCTGGATGATCTCGTCGCGTGTCGCTCCACTGGCGATCAGTTCGAGAATGAACTCCACGCTCAGGCGTGTGCCGCGCACGTGGGGTTTTCCATTGAGCACATTCGGATCGAAGTCAATATAGTGAAACATGCCGGTCTCTCCTTGTTGCCCCGTGATTATTCTGCTTATTGATACACCACCGGCTCCACCCGCACATTCTCCTCCCCCACCACGGCCTGGAGCTTCTCCAGCAGTTCCGGGCAAAGGTGGGTGGTCTCGTTCGGGAATTCGATCAGGTGGCCTTTGCCATCCTCGAAAATATGGAAAGTGAAATGGTCACGGCCGGGGTAAGAGATGAACGTCCCGTGCAGGCGCTGGATGCGCCGGATGTCGCGCTGTTTATCGCCATTTGGGCGCAGCAGGATGGTGACCAGTTGCGGCGGGTGGTCGGCTTCCATCGGCGCAGCCAGTCCGCGCGCCGGCATGGTCACGGCTGGAGGCAGGGTATCGGGCGGCTTCTCCCCTCCGGCGCTGCCGGGAACGGCGGATGAGGCAAAA
>Ga0194127_10009215_pt1 | contig 10415 bp, 6 predicted proteins | sample TA2KigC100mmetaG_FD_148624 | JGI IMG/M metagenome (GOLD analysis project Ga0194127, IMG submission 148624) | Freshwater microbial communities from Lake Tanganyika, Tanzania - TA2015036 Kigoma Deep Cast 100m | ecosystem: Environmental > Aquatic > Freshwater > Lake | place: Tanzania: Lake... | reverse complement strand
AAGAGGTTTTGGACCTCGACGTCGATCCAGCGGACTCCACCCGACCAGCCGGTCCCCAGCGCCTTGAACAGCGCCTCCTTGACGGCGAAGCGCGCGGCGAGGAATTGAACCCACTCCCCCCTCGGATGTTCCAGCTCGTTCGGATGGAAGATCCGCCGCAGGAATCGCTCGCCGAACCGCTCTGCTGCGCGCCCGACCCTCTCGACTTCGACCAGGTCGATGCCCACTCCGACGACCATCCCCCCCCCCGCCGCGCCCCTATCGCTGGCAGCGCTTGTCGATCAGGTCGGCCAGAAGACCGATGGCGGCCATTTGCAAGGATGTCATGAGCGTGATCGCGACCGAGGCGTCCATGATCTTCTCGGTGAAGGCGGCGCTGTAGGCGAAGATCGCCACGGCGACGAAGAAGAGAAAGGCGGAGACCGGAAGAAAGATCTTGAGCGGCCTGAAGTAGAGGATCGTACGAATGATCAGGGCGAGGAAGTTCAGGGTGTCCTGCAAGGGGCGGATCTTGGAGCGCCCGCGGCGCGGATGGTAGTCGACGGGCAGATAGGCGATCCGCCTGTCGTTGACGTGCATCGCCAGCGTGATCGTCGTCGTGAAGGAGAACCCCGCCGGAAGGACGGGCAGGTAAGGAACGAGGCTCTCGCGGCGAAATCCTCGCAGTCCTGAGTTGAGGTCCGGGATCTTGGATTCGCTCAGGTAGTTGGCGAGGATGTTCAGGACCCACTTCGCCGGTCTGCGGACCATGGGGATGGCGACGTTCCTCCCCGTGCGCGCCGCGACGACCATGTCGTTGTCTTCGAGGAGGCCGACGATCTCCCCGATCCGATCGATCGGGTAGGTTCCATCCGCGTCCGTGATGATGATCAGGGGGGCGCCGGACGAGAGAATGCCGGTCTTGAGCGCCGCCCCGTATCCCTTGTTGCGCGGATGCCGGATGACGCGCGCGCCGGCATCGTCGGCCCGCCTCGCCGTCCGGTCCGCGGACCCGTCGTCCACGACGATCAGCTCCGCCCGCAGGGGGAGGGCCCTGATCTGGCGGATGACCTCGGAGATCCCATCCTCCTCGTTGTAGGCGGGAATGACGATGCTGACCGCGGGGCTGATCGCTGTTTCCATGTGCGATTCCCGAATCTAGGGGAATCCGGTAGGGCCCGCAAGGAGAGGAAAGACCGGCCTTTGACCGAAGGGCGCGGCGCCGGGTAGCCTGTTTCCTGGCCGCCCGTCCCGGGCAGCGAGGGGGAAATCCGGCATTGAGGTCCTGGAAGATCGTCGAGCATGGCCCGCCGTCCGTCCTGAGAGTCGTGGAGGGGCCCGAAGCCGCGCCGGGTCCGGGGCAAGTCCTGCTGCGGATCGACGCGGTCGGACTGAACCACCTCGACCTCTGGGTGAGGCGCGGAGTGTCGGGCCACCGCTTCCCGCTTCCCCTGGTCCCGGGATCCGACATCGCGGCGACGATCGAGCGGGTCGGCTCCTCGGTCGAGGGATGGAGGCCCGGCGACGAGGTCCTGCTCGCGCCGGCGTCCGGTTGCGGGGATTGCGCGTCCTGCCTGGGCGGCGCCGACCATCTCTGCGCGCGCTACGAGATCCTCGGAGAAACGACGGATGGAGGGTGCCGGGAGCGGATGGTCGCCCCGGCGGCCTCCCTCATGCGGCGGCCCCCGCATCTCTCCGCGGAGGAGGCCGCATCGATCCCCCTCTCCCTCCTCACCGCATGGCACATGATCGTCGATCGAGCGCGCCTGCGCTCCGGCGAGACGGTGCTGGTGCAGGCGGCGGGCAGCGGCGTCGGAGTGATGGTTTTCCAGATCGCCAGGCGCATGGGGGTCCGCGTTCTCGCCACGGCCGGCAACGCGGAGAAGGCAAAGAAGGCGAGACGCCTTGGCGCCGACGAGGTGATCCTCTATCGGGAGACCGATTTCCTCGACGAAGTCCGCCGCCTGACGAACCGCCGCGGCGTCGATGTCGTGATCGAGCACGTCGGCGCAGAGACCTGGGATCGGAGCATGAGGGCGCTCGTCAAGGGCGGACGGCTCGTCATCTGCGGCGCCACGTCGGGGCCCCATGTCACGCTCGACCTGCGGCGCCTCTTCTTCAAGGGCCTCTCGCTCCTCGGATCGACGATGGGAAGCCGTAGCGAGATGGATGAGGCGCTGCGGCACGTGGAACCCGGGGAATCTCCCCCGTCCTGGATCGCGTCTTCAGGATGGAGGATCTCCCGGATGCCCACGCCTATCTCGAGGGGCGATCGGCGTTCGGGAAGGTCGTCGTGAGGGGATTCGGGCGGTAGTCAACGCCGGGCCGTAAGGATCCGCGCGGCTCCGCCGGTGAGAGCGATCGTCCTCACCTCTCGCAACCCCGCCCCGCGCGCCGCGCCCTCCAGGGCTTCCCAGCCGGGAAAGGCGAGGACGGAGCGCACCATGAGGTCATACGCCTCCTTCTCCCCTCCAAAGAGGCGGGCGATCCTCGGCAGGCACCGGACGAAGTAGAAACGATAGAAGGCCGCCCACGCGCCTGAGGCGGGAAGCGACATGTCCACGAACGCCAGCCGCCCGCCCGGCTCCAGCGCCTCGGCGCTGACCGCAAGGAGCCGATCCAGACTCTCGACGTGGCGCAGAGCGAAGGCCATCGTGATCGCCTTGCAGCTTCCGGGACGAAGGGGAAGGGACTCCATCTCCGCCACGACCGGGATTCCGGAGGGGAAGAGCGCTTCCTGCTCCGGCGCAGACACGCCGTCGCTCCCCCGCCGTTCCCCGCGGAGCTTCTCGGTCGCCCGCGCGAGCAGCGGCAGCGAGATGTCGACGCGAAGAAGCCGGATCCGGCTCGAGCGCTTGATCAGGGCGCTCGCCTGATCTCCGGTCCCGGAGGCGAGGTCCAGGACGGTGCCCGGCTCATCTTCGCCGATCGCCTCCCTCGCGGCGCGCGCGCGCCACCGCCTGTCGAGGCCAAAGCTCAGGAGATGGTTCAGCCGGTCGTAGTCGGGGGCGATCTCCTCGAAGAGAACGCGAAGCGCCGCCTTCCTTCTTGCCCAGGGGCCGGACGGCAGGATCTCCCGCCATCGCCCTACTCGCTCGGAACGCATCTATCCGAGTCCCGTCACGGCGCGCGCCCTCTCGAAGCCTACTTCTGCCACATTCACAAAGTAGGACCTGGGAGCGGCCGGGATCAATCTCCCAGCTGAACCGAGTCGAGGGAGCTATGGGGCCCGACGCTCGATATCGGCGTCGAGACCCCGGTCGATGTGCCGGGACCGGGGGTCGAACCCGGATGGGCTTTTGGCCCGGCGGATTTTAAATCCGCTGCGTCTACCAGTTCCGCCATCCCGGCGCTCGTGCGGCCGAATCCTACGCCGACAGGAGGCTCGCGTCAGCCGGCAATCTTCTCGATGCGGCCGCCATATGAGAATGTCAGCCGGCGATCTTCTCGAGCGCCCGGGCCAGCCGCTCCGCCGCTTCCTCGAACTCTCCGCTCGGAGGCAGAAGGCTGACGACCAGGAAGCCCTCCCGATCGAAGTCGAAGAGGTGCCCCGGGTGGACGAGGATGCGTTCATCCTCGAGAAGACGCAGCGCGAGATCCTCGTCCGCCATGATTCGCGGGACCCTCAGAACCGAGAACCAGCCGCCGTCGGCCCTCAGACACTCCCACGACGAGCAGGCCTTCCGCGCGCCCAACAGGATCTCCCGGTTGGCTCGTATTCGACTCCGGATCCGTTCCCGGATCCCCGCGCCGATCTCGAGGAGGCGGGCGCATCCGGCCATGACGGGAATCCCGACGGAGAGGAAGGTGTCGCCGATCACCTCGAGGCGACCGAGCGCCTCCAGGCGCGCGGAGGGAGAACCGCTCGCGAGGATCCACGACAGCTTCAGTTGCGGCAGCCCGGCCAGCTTCGAGAGCCCGCCCAGCGAGAAGGCAAGGGGCCCGCACGGGGAAGCGAGAGTCGGGAGCCCCGGGGGGGGCTCCTCGAATGGGAAGTCGGCGAAGACCTCGTCGGAGATGATCGCCAACCCGCGCGCCTCCGCGATGCGGCGGATCCTCTCGATCTCCGTCGCGGAGATGTAGCTTCCGGTCGGGTTGTTCGGGTGAACGAGAACGATCGCCCTCGCCGCGCCGGTCGCGAGCTCATCCAGGCGATCCAGGTCAATGCGCCAGCCGTCCTCGTAGCGGATCGGGTAGCGGAGGAGCTTCACATCCTCGATCTGGGCGATGAAGTCGAACAGAGGGTAGCTCGGCGCGGGGATCAGCACCTCGTCGCCCGCGTCGCAGAGGAGCTTGAACAGCCAGGCGTAGGCCTCGCTCGTGCTCGAACAGAGAACGATGTCGCCTTCCGCGGCGGAAACGCCCCGCTCCTCGCAGTAGGACCGGACCGCCCGGCGGGCACAAGGCGATCCGAGGGGCTGCGGATCGTAGCGCGCCACCGCCGGATCGGAGATCGCGTCGAGGATCTCGGCGACGGGATAGGAGATGCCGCACCGCGTCGGATTCGACTCCGTGAGGTCGAGGATCCGCTCGCCCGAGGCGAGCAGCTCGCGATGCCGTCGGGCCAGATCGTTCATCCCCAGGTCCCAACGCGTCCGTCCGGAGAAGAAGCGCATCCTGAAGGGTTCGTCCTTTCTGGAGTGGTTTGGCCGCGCCCGAGACGCCCGATCGGCGGGCCGGCCCGCGGCAGTGTCGCGGACTCAAGAACCGGGGGCGGACCCAAGATGGACCCGCCCCCGGCGCTGACTCCGTCTTCAGTCGCTAATGGACGTAGAGCAACTTCCTCGTGTAGTCGCTCCCGTTCGCACTGATGCGCAAGTAGTAGATCCCGGTCCGAACCCGCACGCCGGCGGCGTCACGTCCGTCCCAGGAGAACTCGTACGCTCCGCCGGAGAGCGATGCGTCGAGCAGATCCCGGACCTTTTGCCCGCGCACGTTGTAGATCGCCGCGCGCACGGGTCCGTCCTCCCAGAGATCGATCGTGATCGCCCCGTTCGTCGTGTAGGGATTCGGTAGCGTCACCGACGTCTCTCCGTCTGCTTGGTCGGACGTAGGACCCGCGCGCCGATGCTTGATGATGAAGGTCTGATCGCTCCGATCGGATACTCCATTCAGGTTGTCGGTCACACGGATCCGGTATCCACCCAAGCCTTGGCAGAAGACCGGAGTCCATCGGTAGCTTCCCGTGTTGGGCGCCGCCTCCTCGATGGGCGCGCAGAACTCGTCCCCCTTCAGAAGCTCGATCCGGACCGTCGGACCCCCGTTCGTGGAGACCCAGACGATGTCGTAGGGGACCCCCCAGACCAACCGCTCGTGACCGTTCGGCGAGATGACCTGGATCGCCGCCTGGCCCGGGATTGAGAAGGTCCCGTTGCTGTCGTCGAAGTAGAGAGTCCTCAGGTTCGTGATCCGAACCTTGTACCCCGTGGAGGCGCCGCCGCACTGGGCCGCCGTCCACGGGAAGCTTCCGTCGTCGGGGGTGCTGGGCGCGATGGTCGCGCAAACCGACCCGTTCAGCAGAAGCTCGATCCGGACGTCGTCCCCGCCGGCACCGGACGTCCAGCGGATGTCTTGCTGCGTGCCTGCAGGCCAGACCTCGCCGCCGTTGGGCTCCTGCACGATCGGATCGGTCGGCAGCGTCGAGGTGACGGGGATCCTGAACGAGAAGCAGGTCGAGTACTCGCCGTACTGCCCGCATCCGTCCTTGGTCTTCACCTGCCAGAAGTAGGTCGTGTCGAGAACGAGCCCCGCATAGTCGTAAGACGTGCCGAGGACTTCCGACTCGGCTCCCCCGCCGCAGACGGTGCCGAGTCGGACCGTGTAGGCCGAGGCTCCCGGGACCGCGCTCCAGGTGAGCGTCCCATCGAGCGGAACGTCCGTCGCCCCGTCTGCGGGGGTGAGCAGCGCCGGCGGCGGAAGCGGGGCGGCCGGCACCGTGGTGAATGTGAAGGACGAGGAGTAGGAACCGTAGACGTCGTCGCAGTTCTTGGTCCTCACACGCCAGATGTAGGTCGTCCCCGGCAGGAGCAGGTAGTCGTACTCGGAACCGGTGACCTCATGCGTGTCGCGCGCCCGAACCGGCGTCGCGATCTCCACCATGTAGCCGGTCGCGCCATCGACGTCGCTCCAGTCGAGCGTGCCGGCCGTCGGTTGACAGATCGCGTCATCGGCCGGCGTCAGGAGCGTCGGGGGACCGAGGACGACGCCATCACACTCGGTTGTCCTGAATGAGAAGCATGTCGAGTAGGGACCGAACTGGTCGCAGGCGTCCTTCGCGCGGACGCGCCAGAAGTATGTCGTCGCGAGATCGAGTCCGCCGAGCGGGAACATAGAGGCGGTCATGTCGTAGATCGCTCCCACGCCGCAACTCGTCCCGACCTGAAGCTCATACCCGACGGCGCCTGCAACGTCTGCCCAATCGAGTGTCAGAGCGACCGGCTGGTCGAAAGCCCCGTTGGCCGGGCTGAGCAGGGCCGGCGCCCCGAGCGGGGCGGGAAGCGTCGTGAACGAGAAGCAGTTCGAGTAAGACCCGTACTCGCCCTGCGCGTTCTTCGTCTTCACGCGCCAGTGGTAGGTCGTCCCGGCAGTGAGGCCCGAGTAGGCATACTGCGACGATCCGACCTCCACCTCCGCGCCCGATCCACAGCTCGTCCCGAGCTGCACCATGTAGGCGGCCGCGCCGCCCACATCCGTCCAGTCCAGCATCCCCGAAACCGCCTCGCACGTCGCCCCATCGGCGGGCGCCAGCAAGGTCGGCGGCGGCAGAGAGACTCCCGATGTCGAGAACGAGAAGCAGCCCGAGTAGCCCCCGAACTGGCCGCAGGAGTCTTTCGTCTTCACCTGCCAGAAGTAGGTCGTCCCGGCCGCGAGGCCCGAGTAGGCATACGACGACGAGGCGACCTCGTATTCATCGCCGCTCCCGCAGCCCGTGCCGATCCGGACCACGTACCCGGCGGCGCCGCCGACGTCCGACCAGTCCAGCGTCCCGGCCAGAGGCTGCCCAACGGCGCCATCGGCGGGACTCAACAAGGTCGGCGCGCCAAGAGGCGCGGGCAGGGTCGTGAAGGAGAAGCAGTCAGAATACTGCCCGTAGACCTCCTGAGCGTTCTTGGTCTTCACCCTCCAGTGGTAGACCGTCGCGGGATCGAGTCCCGAATAGGCATACTGCGAAGGTCCAACCTCCACCTCGGGACCGGACCCGCAACTCGTCCCGAGCTGGACCATGTACCCCGCCACCGCGCCACCGACATCCGCCCAGTTCAGAATCCCCGACGTCGCCTGGCAGAGCGCGCCGTCCGCGGGCGTCTCGAGCGTCGGCGGCGGCAGGACAGGAAGAGCCGTCGTGAAGGAGAAGCACTCCGAGTAGTTCCCATACTGGTTGCAGGAGTCCTTCGTCTTCACACGCCAGTAGTAGAGCGCCCCCTCGGTAAGACCCGAGTAGTCATACGACGGCCCCGTCACCTCGAACTCATCCCCAGAGCCGCAGGAAGTTCCAATCTGGACCTTGTATCCGGCTGCCCCTGGAACGCTGTCCCAGGCGAGATAGCTGGCGGTCGGCCGGCCGGTCTCTCCGTTCGGCGGAAAGATCAGGACCGGCGAGGGGAGCGGGCTCGGCAAGGTGCGCAGCTCGTAGCAAGCGGAGTAGGGCCCGTACTGGTTGCAGCCGTCCTTTGCCTTCACCTGCCAGAAGTAGCGCGTCCCCGGGTTCAGCGCGGCCACGTACTCCGAGGAGGTCACGTCGTACTCGGTTCCCGCGCCACAGGTCGCTCCGATGCGGAGCCTGTAGCCCGTCGCCCCGGTCACGTCCGCCCAGTCGAGCGTCACGGGCAGAATCACGCAGGTCGCCCCGTTGGCCGGGGTGAGCAAAGCCGGAGCCGCGAGCGGCGCGCCCAGAGTCGTGAAGGAGAAGCAATCGGAGTAGGGACCGTGCCCGCCCACCACGTTTCTCGTCTTCACGCGCCAGTGATAGGTCGTGTTGTACAGGAGTCCGGAGTAGGCGTAGGAAGCGCCTCCCACGCTGTACTCTGTGCCCGTCCCGCAGGAAGTGCCGATCTGCACCGTGTAGCCGACGGCGTCGGGCACGTCCGACCAGGTGAGGCTGCCCGCGATGCTCTGGCATGTGGCCCCGTTGAGCGGAGTCTGCAGAGTCGGCGGGGGCAGGGGGCAGGGACTCGGCGTGCAGGCAACGCCCTCGCCGATGAACTGGAAGTCAGGCGGGATGCAAAGCTCCGCGAGAGTGAACGAGCAGACCCCGGTGCTAACATTGCAGCACGCGCCCGGCTGGGGACACGGATTGGTGGGCTCGCATGCGGTCCCGGTGCCGAGGAAGCGGAGGACCCCCGGCGAGCCTTCGCACGCGGCCTGGCTCAAGAGCTCGCAGTGACCATCGAGGAAGCAGCAGGCGCCAGTCGAGAGCGCCTGCGGGCAGTTCACGACGCCCGGCTGATACCAGCGGACGCAGCCAAAGTTGGTGACCAAGTCGGTCTGCGGCGGGTTGCTGTCATCGACGAACGCGGCGTAGCCGCCGACATGGTTGATCGACGAGCAGATGTGGGCCGTCGAAGGAGCCCCACACTGCTCGACGCCCGCCCGGATGACCATGAACGGATAGAGGTTCTGGGTGATGGCAACAGGCCATCCAACCGTCGCGCTCTCGCCGTCGCCCGGCCAGCCGCCCGAGACGTCTTGAGAAGGCGTGACCCCGGTCGGGCTGCACCATGCCCAGGTGAACTCGGTCGGATCCAGACAGGTCATGTCCATGTTCATGCCGAAGTAGACCGTCGTGACCCTGGGGGTCGCGCTCGGCAGGAATGCCCACAGGAACCACAGGACGGATCGCGTCGTGCTGCGGTCCGTCCGCGTGATCGTCGCCTCGCAGGTCGCGGGACGAGCCAGAGCCGTCGTGCACCGCGTGCCCGAGGAGTACGTGTAGGCATCGTTCGTGTGGACGATGATCGCGCCGTTCTGGTTCACGCCCGCAAGGGCCGCGCCGGCCAGGACCGCGCTCAGCAATAGAGTCAGTAGCAATCTTCTCAACGCACACCCCCTGATCGGCGTCCCAGCGGGAATCGCCGGCAGTCATTCGATGAAAGGCCTAATCGATCTATGGAGCTTGCCCGGAGAGGAGGGCCGCCAGGTGGGACAGAGCGGAGTTTGAAGAGGCCTGGGCGGCGCGCACAGGCGATCCCGTCGTGGTTGCCTCAGTACGAGCAATCATGCAAAGAAGCCGTGGCTCCTGCGGGCTCGACCGCGCCAGTCCCCCCCAGAACTCGCACGGAAACCGATTCCGCCGATGTCGGAAAAACAGCCCTCCCGTCAGACTTCGACGGAGGGAGGACCGTTGAGAATAGTACTCAGATGGGCCCAGAATGTCAAGAACGCCTTGAGCGCCTTCGAGTTGGAGGGCCGGCACGTTCCCTCTCGTCAGTGCGCGGCAGGCCGTCGCATGCCCCTGTCCGCGAATCGGTCGGCTGTCCGGCTAACTACATCTGGCCTGTCTGGTTACGGGTCCGGCGGCGCGACATGGATATCGACCTGACTGCCGAATTGCCTTGACCGCATAGGAGGAACCTGCTAATCTTCACATCAGGTGCTATATATCGGTCGCGAGCAATCAACGACCAGATGGATAGAGCGATTGTCCCACTCTGGCGAAAGGAGCGAGCGTTATGAGGAAGTTGGGTAGCGTTCTCATCGTGGCCGCACTCTTGGCGGTGATGTCATCGACGGCTGGGGCCTGGGTCACACCGGTCTTCGTCGGGGACGGCGTTCCTCTGATCGGGATAGGTGGAATCCTTGATCAGCTCTACGGTCTGGGCAATGTCGCGCGTGTGGACGACGGGCCCTTCCCCGGCGATATGGCCTGGGAGGCCCTGGCCGGCGCCGGAGCCGAGGCTCAGGCGCGCTACGCCGGCAACACCAACACCCTCGGGTACTTCGTTGGGTCCAGCGGCGCGGCCGCCTTCAATCCCCTCTTCACTGTCGCTGGCGGGCAGGGGTTCCTCTTTGGCGCGCCTTCCGCAGTGATCCCCATCATGCCGGCGTTCCGCTGGGGACTTCGCTCGGTGGACAACTCTCTGACACCCGACACGTGGTCCTCACGCCAGGGCGAAAACGCGGGGAGACTGGATCACATGGTGTCCTACCGCATCACCGGCGGCGCTGATGCCGGCGACTATGTCATCGGGTGGGAAGATCTGCCCGGGGACGCGTGGGACCAGGACTACAACGACCTCGTCGTCCAGGTGCACGCGGTCAACCCGATTCCCGAGCCGGCGACGCTCGCCCTGCTGGGAATGGGCCTCGCGTCCGCCGGTCTGCTGGGAGGCCGCCGCCGCAAGAAGTAGTGGCAGGCTGCTCCGAGCTTCCTGTAGTGAAACGAGGGCGCGCCCGATGACGGCGCGCCCTTGCCACATTCGCCCCGCCGGCCGGTCGGC
>Ga0194127_10009213_pt1 | contig 10416 bp, 9 predicted proteins | sample TA2KigC100mmetaG_FD_148624 | JGI IMG/M metagenome (GOLD analysis project Ga0194127, IMG submission 148624) | Freshwater microbial communities from Lake Tanganyika, Tanzania - TA2015036 Kigoma Deep Cast 100m | ecosystem: Environmental > Aquatic > Freshwater > Lake | place: Tanzania: Lake... | reverse complement strand
GCTTTATCTTTCAAGACTCAAAATCTATCTTCGAAATAGAGGAATCAAGATAGTTTCTGATGACATTAAAGATGCTTTTGCAAAGCAGCTAAAACCATTAAAAGAAGAGAAATATGGTCTAAAACTAGACGACATACTAAAAATTTTAAATAACGCGAGGTATCACAAAAAATCTCTGTACTTGGCCTTACTGTCAAGTGGTATGCGAATTAATGAGGCAGTACAACTTCGAAAAGAAAATCTCGATTTTTCTTTTGATAGAGCTATGATAAAAATTCCTGCCAAAATAACAAAAACAAAAACAGGAAGAACTACATTCTTATCTAAAGAGGCTTACGAGTATCTAAAACCCATATTGAGAAAAAAAACAGATGAGGATCTTATTTGGGGCACTAATGAGAAGAGCACGACAGCAAGATCAGCAGAGGAAAACGCATTTAGACGATATTGTGAGAAGCTGGGTTTTACTAAGCGTTATGAAAGCAAGACTAGAAAAATAACCCTTCATTCGTTTAGGGCTTTTTTCTTTACAAAAGCAGCTAGGATAGACGAAAACTTTGCACATTTTATCTTAGGTCATGAACCCTACATGAAAATCTATGACCGATTAGACGACAAGGAAAAATTCGAAATTTACAAAAAGGTAGAACCTGAGATCCTAGTATTTGATACATCAAAATCTGAGGCAAAGATAAAAGAGCTAGAAAGTACACTAAGAGACAAAATCAAAACCCTTGAAGAGAACAGCCAACAAATGAAAGAGAGGCTAGATAGAATTGATAGAGAAGAGTTTCTGGCTCGTGAATATAGCAAGATGCAGGATCAAATGGATAAGGTAATTCACTCTGACATGGACAAGTATCTAGAACTCAAGCTTGCTCAACAAAAGATAGAAAAAGAACTTAATGAGTTATTATGAGGATAAGAAAACACACACACTAAAACACACAAAAAGCTAAATTAGTTAATTTTCTCTCTCACAAAATTTTTCAGACTACCAGCTACGTGCCAAAGCTTGAAAATCAAAGAATTCGGGTTATAAGGTCTAAAATCTAGGTTTGAACCCTCTAAAACTGGGTTTTAACTATCAAAAATAGGGTTTTTGGCTTAGCTTGCCTTTTGAATAGAACTTATTGAGTGAGAGAGAATTTGTGTCAGATAGTATGTAAATTTTCGAATTCTATGATACTTTAGGAAGAACTAATTCTAAACTAACCTTAGTTAGTCATGAGCATGATTTTGATTTAGGAAGAATTAATTCCGAAGTTCCCTATGGAACTCACATACATGATTTTATCAATAATGGTAATTTCTCTTTTTTCTCCAAGCTAACTTATTTCTAACATGCATTAGTGATCTTTTCTTACTAATTCTCTCTCGTTCCTGAAAATAGTCGTTGTTAGGATATTTCTTGTTAATTTTTCGTTCAATGGGATTGTGTTTTGGCCATCTTTCAATCGCTCTTCCTCCTTTTTTTCTCACTTGAAGCCAATTATAGTATATTTTCTTAAGATGTGGATTAATTTTTAGTAACCAATTAAAGTATTTTTTATTATTTTTACATTTTTTCATTATTTCATCCTCAAAATCGGATCCAGTTAGGGCAAAAAGCCGAGAATTATTAGTGCCATGGACTTCTAGAACCTGCATAGCCTGTTTCTCACGTTCTAATGCTTTTCTAACCGTGTTTCTATGATAACCGGTAACTCTTGAAATATGCCGAATTGAAGCTAACTGGTGTTTCCATTCCCCAGTTTTTTCATTGAGTTTAGATTTTGTTGATAGTTCGTATAAGTAATAACCTATGTTAGACTGCGTGTCTCGTCTCTCTATGAGTTGGGTTTTACCTAATCCCTGATGTCTTCTTTTTACATTCAAAGCTATATACCACTTACGATTAGTTCTTTTAATAAACATTACCGTACTATACTGTATGAGTGAACGGCTAGTCGAGATCCCCGTAGAACGTGAGATTCGAGATAAAATTAAACAAAAAAAAGGTGTTGAGTCCTATAGTGAATTTCTAAGTAAATTGTTAAGGAGTTCTAAAAATGACTAAAACTCTCACAATCTCTCTAAAACACAAATACCTAGCACAGCTTATTCAAAGAGACGGTTTTACTTGTTATTATTGCAAAAAGCAGTTAGGATCAGACTATGTCTATGATCATCTAGACAATAATAGATTTCACAACCAAATAGAAAATATTGTTTTATCCTGCCAATCTTGCAACATTAGAAAAGCTTCAAACTTTGACCTCAAGTTATTGGCTCAGGAAAAACGAAAGCAAAATGAGGAAATGGCCATAAAGTTTGTAGAAGACAAAACAGCAGGCGAAAATCTACCATCTGAAATAGAAATTAATAAAACTCTTTACAACTTTACAAAACAGTATATCACAGAAAGAGTAAACACAGACGGTTCTCTACCATACACAGACGCGTTAAATGAAATTGTCTATCTATGCCAAGAAAAGTTTGGGCATGGTTCAGAGCAAACGGTAAGGCGTTATATCAATCAATTAACTTGTGGAGTAGCTGACTATCAGGTAATAAAAGATCAGGAAGGCAAAAAACAAATCGTAAAAAGGAAATTAAATTGAAAAAATTTTCTAAACACTTACTCAGCGAGTTAGAACAACCTCGGTTATCAGGTAAGGAAGGTCATACAGGAGATTAAACCATGAATGATTGGAAAGACATAACACAGGACATCAAACGTTTGACTAAGATTCAAGATGTTATTTTTAAAAAACTAAAAGAGACGCAGGATAATCCAGAACTATACCTAAAATACGTAGATGCTTACCTGGCATTTGACGAAACCATTCTAAAACTGCAAGGTTACCAGAAAGATGAAAACGGACACTTTCAACCCAACAAAAACATTCTAGATGATATCGCAAAAGAATTGCGGAAAGACGGTTATAACGTATGATAGAAGTTACACAGGAGTTTCTAGATGAAAACCGTCAGGATTTAAGACAATTTCATACAAACTCTCCAAAAAGACGAGGCCCATACACAAAACAGGATAGAGAAGCTAGAAGAAACGAGGTTTATCGTTTACATTTTGATTACGGTTTTTCGGCGCGTAAAATTGCAGATTTTCTTCAGATAGACAAAAACACAATCTGTGGAGATGTGAATTTCTGGTATGCCAAAATTAACAAGACCTTTAATGCACATTTTACAGAGGATGTAATATTCGCACGAATTTTAAGGCTTGAGGAGCAGAGAACAAGGTTAAGGGAATTACTGGATAAAACAAGCAATCTATCAGAAAAAATAACAATTGAAAGATTAATCTTTGATATAGAGAGTAAACTCATTAATTCGCTTCAAAAAACTGCATACTCACACCACGTCGTTTTTGATAACATAATTAGAGGTCTGAACAACCAAGCAGAGAAAACAAAATCAAAGGATAGATGGACTTCATTATATGAATATTTTACCGTCTCTGCAAAGGCCAGAGAACGAATTAATGAGATAATCAAAGCTGACAGAGAAAAACCAAAGGTGATAAACTAAATGGCAGTTGGTGTACTATCACAGTAACGCTTGGTGGCACCACTATAGAACTACCATACTCTTGTCGAGCGAACGTTTTTCCATGTGTTGATGCATTTTTGGGATCTGCTTCATATTACGCCATAGTTTCATCAAATCCTAGTCTTAGTCAAGGTCCTGTAGCTTCAAATACTATCAAGATAGATTGTAAAAAATAATTCTGAAATTCTGGAAATTTTTAACGATTTTTTGCTTGATATTTATGATATTTTAAATGAAGAGAAAAGAGAACACAATAAAAAACACAAAGTAAATAAAAATCATCATTAATTATTTTTTGTGGCTCGTCATATAAAACCCGACAATGAGCTATCGAAAGGTTCTCTACGGCGAAGAAGCAGTCAAGGAATGGGAAATAACTTTACAAAAATCTCTAACACATGGCTACAAATGTCAAATTAATAGATAACCAACGCCGAGACATGTTATACTTTCTAATTCTAATGTGGTTTTTTGAATAACTGAATATTATTCTCATAAAACAATAATGCGCAACTTTTGGAAGGCCATAAAATGTTAAATCACATGTGTGGAATGAAAATATATGCTTGCTTATGAGTTATATCGCAAGAATAAAGATTCAAAATCAGATCCAGGAAAAAACCCAAAACCTCTTAGAAAAATCTTTGTGTATAAAGATGAAATTACAATGGATCCAAAACTCCTAGAAGAATATGGCAAAAGCTATCGTCATGAATCAAAACTACTTCAAGAATGGCTTTCAATGCCTCTTAATACTGCAGATGCAAGTAAATTGAACTTACCTGACAGAAGAACAGGTAGTCGTTCACTCCAACCGTATGTTCAGATTTATGGCACATTTGAAATCACAAAATCAAAACAAGTGAAAATTAAACTTAAGATGGGTCCAAAAGATAAACAATTTACAGCTGAACTAATTTTTACGGAAAAAGAAATTACTAATGAACAGTCAAAACTACAAAACAAATCACTACAGAAAGATGTTGAAGAAAAATTCTCAGCTGAAGGAGAGTTGATATTAAACATTGATCGAAAAAATTATTGCATTTCAAAAAAGAACTTGTTTGATGCTTACATAGAATCTGGTATATTAGATAAAAATAGTTCTTTCAAGTCAAAAACATTCAAGAGAATTTGTAAATCCTTCTTTCAGTTTGCAAGGGAAAGACCAGATATACAAGCAATTAAAACAAGACCTGTTACATTTTCATTGTTTGTTTTACCAGACAATGGTTCTATTGAATATGTAGATGAAACTATGTCATCAGAAGGTCAAAGTTTTGTTGATTGTTTTGGCAATACAAATTCAGCTTATCCTTCGAAACCGACTAAAACTGCTAAATTTCTATCTTATGATGATCCTGCATTTCCCATAAATTGTAAACAAAGAGAAGATTTTTACAAAAATCTTTCAATCGGAAAAACGTCTCTGGAAAAAATTAATCTTCCATCAGATATTTTTAAAATAGCTGGTCTATTTTGGATATTTACAGATATATCAGATCCGACTTTTGAATTTACGACAAGTAAACTAGGTATATATTCACAACTTTATGATAATTATCAAAGCCTGAAAAAGAAAGTAGGTTCAGACAAAACCAAATCCCAACTAAAAATAGTATGTTATAAAAAAACTCAACAAAAGCTGGAAATTCTCATTGATGAAAACATGACTATGTCTAGAATGGAAGAGTTATTCGAGAATGTAAAAAATCCTCCACCATTTGCCTTTGAGGTTCTTATTGATTCTAGTGGCAAGAAACCAATCTGGAATGACTACATTAAAGCCGTAAATAGTTTGATCACTGGAGTGAATATTGATAGATTGGTATTAGTTACAGTGGTTAGTAAATTTTTGAAGGAAAAGATACATTCATGGATAAAAGAAAATAATGTAACTGAGCCAGTTGATTTCTTTAAGCAAACTACATTCTGCCTTGAAACTTTATCTAAAAGTTATGACTCAAATAAGAAAATGACTATTGGAGAAGATTATGCATATAATATTGGAAATATTGCTGGAAAATATATTTTGTTTAAAAGAGAAGCAAGAGAAGACAACAATTCTCTGAAAGATATTCTGACATATGCAAAATACGACAGAGAAAAGCTTCGCTTTGTTATGTCTCGTGTTGGGCTGGGTGTAAATTTATCCAAGGCAGACCAACATAAGATTGATGAAATAAGTCATTACATAAAGGAAAAACAACCACCAGAAGAGATTCCTGACTCTGATGCATTTAATGACTATTCGTATTTCTTTTTTAAAGGCGTGTATGAAAATGTAGGTGGATCTAACAATGGCTGATAATACAAAAAAAGAATTGTTGTTTTATTATGAATCAAGACAAAATCCAAATGGAGATCCAGGATTTGAAAACCAACCTAGATTGATGCCTGATGGAACAATTATGGTGACAGATGTAAGGATAAAGAGAACAATACGTGATTATGCAAAAAATGTTTTAGGAGAAACAATTTTTGTTGATTACGATAAAGATGGAAATCCAATAACAGCAGATGGAAAAGCGAAGGAAATAGTAGGATCACTCAGTGGAGATGTGATGGCAGAATTACTGAAAAAAACATTTGATACCACCTTATTTGGTGCACTTGTACCTATTAGAGCAAAGAAAAGTAAAAACGCAGACGAAGAGGTAGAGGGAAGTTCAGAAAAGATTACTGGACCAGCACAGTTTGGAATAGGAAGAAGTGTAAACCAAGTTCAAATAATTAATCCAACAATCTCTGGAAGATTTGTAGGTAAGGAAAAGAAAGGTAAAGAACAGTTTTCTACCTTTGGCAAGTTTTATTCAGTAGAATATGCACTCATTAAGATCCAAGGCGCAATAAATAGCTCGAATCTTGGGAAATATTTAGAAGACAAAGAGATAACAAAAAAATTCGAGGAAAATCAAAAAAAGTTATTTGATTGTCTGTGGAATGGTACAAATCAGCTAATCACCCGTTCCAAATATCCACAACGAAGCATTTTCTATATTGAAATTACTTATGATTCAGTGATTTACAATGATTTACCAATGCTTGTAGAAGAAAAACCTGAAATGAAAGGAAGAATCTCATCACTTGTCAAGTCTCCTTTTATCTTTGACAAGCTGATTTCTACACTTAAACAACGAAAGTCAGAAATAAAAAAGATCAGGATTAAATATTGTGATGAACTTCATGAAGATGTTCAAGATTTAATCAAAAAACTCAAATCAACAGGTTTTGACGTTGACGATATGCAGTGAAAATTCTCTCTTTTTGTTTAGCAGGACATTTTGCTGCATTTAGAGATCCTTCTATAACTACCGCTCAATCAGTTTATTATATACCGTCAAAAAGTGCAATAATCGGTCTTTTAGGCGCATTAATTGGAGTACAACGGGATACTAACTTGGGGGAAATATATGGTAAAGAGTATCTTGAGATCTTTTCTGCTACAAAAATTGGTCTGAGTTTTAATTCAAAACCAAAAAAGGTTGTATTCTTTACAAATCATCGTTCTCTTAAAGAACCAAAAACAAAGCCGTTTAAGACGGAGCTTGTTGAATCCCCAAATTATACTATATTTGTAAAAACAGAAGAACAAATATTTGAAAGACTAGAAAAAGCCATAAAAAATAATGAATATTCATTTTCACCTTATCTTGGGCATGTGTACTGTCCAGCAATAGTAAGTGAACTGCAAGTTCATGATGCAGAAGAGACAGAGTCTAATGATAAAATAACTTCCTATGAATCTGAAACATTTCAAGACGATTCTGAAACATTTCAAGACGATTCTACGTTTTTTAATTTACAACCTCTAGATGAAAATAATTCTAGAGTAATTGTTGAAAGGCATCTTCATCATTTTATTTTAAATGATAAGTTAGAACGAAGAGTGTTGAAGCATTGGATTCCTGTAGGAGGATCTTTTAGAATAGAAAGAGACAAAAAAAGAGACAAAAAAAGAGAACTCTCATATTTTGTAAGAATTAAGGATAAAATTGTCTGTCTCTACTGAAAGATATGTTTTTATCTCATCCCAATGAAGAGAAGAAGCATTCTTTAGTTAATCATCTAATTGAAGTTGCACAAAAGACAAAAGAAATTTTATCTCAAACAAATTTTAATTTAGATACTGCAGGTTTTTATTGTGGTCTTTTACATGATATTGGGAAACTGAATCCTTTTTATCAAAAGATATTCCAATTTCCAAAAAACAAAATAAACGAAATGACAGAGATTATTTCATTACAATATGCTCACATGCATTCGCCATTTTCAGCATGGGCTACATCAAAACTTTTGGACAAACAAATAGTGTCAGAGTATAAAATTCAAGATATGATCATCTGCGTGATATATGGTCATCATTCAAGAATTCTAAGTTCATTACCAGAACAAAGAACATCACAACAATTCCGTGCAAGTCAAAATGATATGTTAGCTAACCTAAAGAAATTTCATGAGATTGTAAATGAGTACAATGAGTTTTCTAATCTTAATTGGCAAAAGTGTCTTGAAAGATTCAATGAACCAATTAAATTCAATATAGATCTTAATGATCATACAAACACAGTAAAGGATTTTCTTGGAACCACAGTTCTTTACTCAGCATTACTTCAAGCTGACCGAGGAAGCTTTGGGAACTGGGTTTATCCAATATTTGATATTGATATCAATACTAGCAAACTTGTTAACTCTGATTCAAATCTAGGCAGTTTTAGAGATGAATTTCAAAAAAATGCAATCCAAAACCATGATTTTAAAGCAGGAATTAGTGTTTTACACGCTCCAACTGGTATAGGAAAGACCAAGGTATTTCTTGATATGATTTCACAATATAAGGAAAAGGGTAAGATGGAACGAGTCTTTTATTTTTCCCCTCTTCTTGCCCTTACTGAAGATTTCGAAAATAAACTCTTACAGACTGTAAAAGAAGAAGAAGATATTTTAATTTACAATCATCTTTTTGCCGGTTCAATCTCAGAAAAAAAACAACATGAAAATGGAACATATGGAGAATATCCCTGGTTATTTGATGTAGAATCATTTAACAAAAAATTCATTATCACAACGACACAAAGATTTTTGATAACACTTTATTCAAATAATCAATCAGACAAACTAAAACTTGCTTCTTTTAAAAATTCATTATTGATAATAGATGAAGTTCAGACAATTCCAAAATTCCTTCTCCGTAATCTCATTGAGCTATTATCAGAACTTGTAAAAAATATGAATACAAAGGTAATATTAGTAAGTGCAACAATACCACACGAACTTGAATCACTAAATAAAAACAGAATTTCAGATGATTTACTAAACTCATATCTTAATTTTACTAAAAAAAATATATCATTTATTGGAAAAGTGGATGTACCATCATATGATGAAAAAAGAACACTGATAATGACAAATACAAGAAGAAAGGCAGCTACTATGTTTGAAAATGTTAAACAAAAATACGATCAATATAATGAAAACTTATTTTATATCACATCAGGAATACGAAAGATTGATAGAATACGTCTACTTGAACAGCTAAAAAATAAAGAGCAAAACTTTATTGTTGTTTCAACACAAGTTGTGGAGGCAGGTGTTGATATAAGTTTCTCAAAAATTTTCAGAGAATGCGCACCGTTGGATAGCATTGTACAGGTAATGGGAAGACTGAATCGTGAAAACGAATACAAAGATGCAAGTCTGTCAATATTTCAAAATGACAGTGATTGGAAACCCTATAGTGAACTAGAATACAATGAATCTCTCAAAATACTCAAGCAAATTAAAAATTCAATAGAACTTTACGAAAAATTAAAGGATTACTATCTGACAATTTCTGTAAAAAATCAGAAAAATAAAGAACTAGCTGATAAACTATCCTTTCGTATGGCAAAAATGGACTTTGATGGTGTATGGGAGTTTGTGTACTCAAATTCGTTGGCAGAAGATGAAAAGGACACAGTAATTATTCCAGACAAAAATCAATGGAATCAAATTAAGAATGATCTTACCAGATCTGAAAAATTTAACAAGAATACATTTCGAAAATTTGTCCGTTACACTGCATCTCTTCCAAAATCGCCTCAAAAACTAGGCATACTTGAATATTTTGATAAGGATTTACTTTCAAGAAATATTTTGATGCCAAAACTTGAATATTTGGATGAGGTTTATGATAGTAAAAACAATCTGGGGCTAGATGTTTGGCTGACAAAAAAGTAAAAATCTGCTATGGTAAAATTGAGATAGAACCTTCAAAAAACATTCCAGCTACAAACCTTAGAGGATTTTTAGGATACTTGTTTGTAAATGAACCAGAATTTCATCATCACACAACATCCCCCTTTCACTATCCACTTATTCAATACAAAAAATTAGATGGTAAACTTTTGGTGATGGGTTTAAATGATTATGCAAAAATTGTTTTCAACAAGATATCGAAACTTGAATCAATTGTAGCTACTAATGAAAAGATACGTATCCTAAACGTAGATCTTACTACGAATACACATGAAGTATCTGAAAAAAATATACAATATAGATTCATTACACCGTGGCTTGCACTTAACAAAAAAAACTATTCTACATACAAGACACTTGAAAAGAATCAACGTAGACAATTTCTTGAAAACATACTTGTTGGGAATTTTCTTAGTGCACTTAAAGGTCTTAGCGTTTTCATTGATTTCAAAATTCATGTAGAAATAAAGAAATTTAGATCAATCAAAACAGTAGCACATGAAAATGAATTTCAAGCATTTTATGTAGAAGTTACAACAAACATATCGTTACCACGATATATAGGAGTGGGAAAAAGCGTTTCAAAAGGTTTTGGAACATTAGAGGTATTGAAATGATTGTAGA
>Ga0194127_10009211_pt1 | contig 10417 bp, 11 predicted proteins | sample TA2KigC100mmetaG_FD_148624 | JGI IMG/M metagenome (GOLD analysis project Ga0194127, IMG submission 148624) | Freshwater microbial communities from Lake Tanganyika, Tanzania - TA2015036 Kigoma Deep Cast 100m | ecosystem: Environmental > Aquatic > Freshwater > Lake | place: Tanzania: Lake... | reverse complement strand
ATGATCGCATAGGTCAGGTCTTTGTAGAGGAATTCTTGGTTAGCCATCGAACTTCATCCGTTTATCTGTGCAATCTGTGGTCGCATTCGTGGTCGCAAAACCATCAGAAATCATCAGACAATCATCAGGCGGCGAGCACGTAATGGGAAATCGTTAAGCAAATCGTTAAGTCCATCTGGGATTCATTAAGTCCCTGCAGCCATATACCGCCTTGCCCGCCCTTTGTCAACACCTTTGACGTATCCTAAATCCACTAACTGACTCAAGTCGGTGTAGGCCGTGGCGTTGCTAACAGCGAACATCTCCCGATACTCCTTATTTGATAGTTCCCGACCCTCGTTCACCATCAACCGCAACGCCTCGATCTGCCGCTCATTCAGTCCCAACTCCCGCAAATCTGTTACCCCGGCACGGGGTACCAGATCCAGGATGCGATCGCCTGGCCCGTAGAAGGTCACCTTGAAGAAACTGCCTCGCTCCTCGAAGACCGGCTCCCCCAAATCATGTTCCCGCATCAACCGTTTCATCTTCGTGATCCCCGTGCCAAACTGTTCCATCTCCCCGATGTCCCGGAACCGACGGCACAGGGCCTCGTTGCGGGTCACGTGGGAGCCCTCTAACTCGCTGATTGTAGGCCCGGCCTCGCACCAGGTGCGGCCTATCCTCACTCCTGGGCACCGTCACCACGATGACGGTCTTGCCATCCAGTTCCACGTACTCCACCGATGGATAGAGGGTCGGATCGGTGTTGTCAGTGACGGCCCGGACGACCTGCTCCCTGGTCTGAGCGCCGATCTGCACACCGAGGATTGTGCCATCGTCTCGGACACCGAACAACACGTGGCCGCCGTTCGTGTTGGCCATAGCACCTGCCGCCCGCACACCTGCCTCCAGCTCAGCCAACGAGCGCTTCAGCTCCAGCCGTTGCCCTTCACCCTGGCTGATGAGGATGCGTACTTCTTCCGGCGTCAAGTTACTGCTCCTTGAACCACAGATTCCACAGATTGCACAGATACAGATTTTCCGAGCAATCTGTGTAATCAGTGTAATCTGTGGTTCCTCACCTGTGCCTCGATCCACGGATACGTCCGCGCAATGCCTTCTTTGAGGGAGTACTTCGCCTCCCACCCCCTCTGTGCAGAGGTGCATGGGTGCAGGGGTGCTAGGTTGAAATCTCCCCTGCTCCTCCGCTCCTCTGCCCCTCCGCTCCCCAGCTCCTCCGCTCCTCTGCCCCTCAGCTCCTCTGCTCCCCTGCTCCTCAGCTCCCCCGCTCCTCTGCCTTCCTCTGCTCCCATGCTCCCCCGCCCCTCTGCTCCCCTGCTCCTCCGCTCCCTCGCCCCTCTGCTCCCCTGCTCCCCCGCTCATCCGCCCCTCCGCTCCCTAGATTATGGGTGCTTGCCTTTCTACGGCGACAATGCTATAATGAGCGCAGAAAGCCAATGAGGAGAAGAGCAGATGAGTACTTCTGTGCTCACAGAGTATCGCTACATCACCCGCCTGCCAGGAGTCTGCGGTGGCCGACCGGTTATCAAAGGCACTCGCACACCGGTCAAGGCGATTGTCGGCTACTATAAAATGGGCCTCAGCGTGGAAGAAATCCTGGAAGGCCTACCCTATCTGACCCCTGCTCAGGTCTATGAAGCCCTCAGCTACTACTATGACCACCAGGCAGAGATTGAGCAGGACATTGAGGAGAGCCGGGTGGAGCGCCTGATAGAGCGCTATGGTTTAAAAGTAACAGTGGATGGTCGGATGGTGAAACGGTGCGCCGCCTGCTCAACCTGCTAAACCGCGTGACTGGCGAGATGCGGAACCAAATCCGTTGGCTGCAGGCCTTCCAGTAAAACGCGTAAAAATCTGACCGCACCCCTTGCATTTCTGAGGGCTTTATGCTATACTTTAAACTGAAAGCGGTATCGTAAGCCCTGGTGACCCTGGCCACCCGTAGGGTGGACCTAGCCTCTGGTGAAACTCCAGAGGGACAGACTGAAATCAGGGCCCAGGGAGAGCCGCTTTCTTTTGTTTCGACTGGGCTCAGCACAAGGTTTTCTACCACAAGTGATGGCTCACGACCTCTTCCACGACTATTTTGCCTTCAAGGATTTGATATAGACGGCCCCCTCGTTCGTACTTTTGGTAAAGGGCCCAGGCCACGTGATCTACAGCCTGGAGCCCTTTTTGCTTCCGCGAGTCCTCCTGGTGCACTAATACCACCTGCTGAGCCAGATCAGCAATTCCCTCGCGCAGTGTTCTCTCCAGCTGATCCCGCAAAGCCGGCTTGGTGTAGCGCTTATCGAGCCACAACTCCAGACGAGGATGACGGTCCACACAGTGCCTGACAACCCTCGTCACCGCTTCCCGGTAAATGTCTTCCGCATCGGCCGGCGGCCTCAGAATAGCCTGTTTATCCACGATGACCGCCATGATTTCGACATCTTCTTCCGCAATGGCTTTGAGCAACCGTTCGATTACAGTCGTCTCCAGGTCAGCGGCTTTCAGTTCATCTGGCCTGGCCCTACGCCCCAGGCCTTTGCGGGTTCGCTTGACGTGGAGTTCAATCGGCCTGGGGGTTCTGGTGATGAGAACAGCTATGACCAGATAGCGGCTGCCGGAGAAGGGCACGACATCACCGGACTCGTCAAGATACCCATAGCAAGGGTCGTCCGCTTTACGCACTACCGGAACCAGCGAAATCTATGATAGCCCTGGCCAGGGCATCCGGGTCGTGGCGCCAGAGCGTGCCGCTGGCCGCCAGCGAGCCCACGATGACCTGGGGCACAAGCTGCCGGCATCTCTCCAGGTCGGGCTCTACGGGGAAGGAATGCTCCTGACGATACTGCTCCAGCAGGGCTTCCGGGGCCTCGCCCTGGTTGACGATCGCCGCCTCCAGACGCTGCGCCGAGTTCAAATAGCGCTGTATCTCCCGGATGAAGTCCGAGGCCCGGAAGCCATCGGTCTCGCCGTGCTTGGTCATGAGATTGCAGACGTAAACTACTTTGGCCGGCGAGGCAACGATGGCCTCCGGCACGCCGTCCACCAGCAGATTGGGGATGACGCTGGTATACAGGTCGCCCGGGCCGATGACGATGACGTCGGCGGCGCGCAAGGCCTGGGCCGCCGGCGGGTAGACCGCGGCCGGAGGATCCAGATAGACGTCTATGATCTGCAGATCGGGGCGCACGCGGCGCAGGTCTATGTTGGTTTCCCCCTTGATGATCGTGCCGTCCTCCAGGCGAGCGCCCAGGTTGGCGTTGGCGATCGTCACCGGCAAGACCTGTCCCTTGATGTTCAGGATTTTGGCCGCCTCCTGGATAGCCAGGTCCGGCCGGCCGGTGATCTCCGTGAGGGCCGTCAGAAAGAGGTTGCCGAAATTATGGCCGTTCAGCCCCCGGCCCTTGTTGAAGCGATACTCGAAGAGGCGTCGCAGCATCCCCGTGGCCGGCTCGGCGGAGAGGGCCAGCAGGCAGCGACGCACGTCGCCGGGCGGCAGGTGCCCGAACTCGTCACGCAGGATGCCGGAGCTGCCGCCGCTATCGGCCATGGAGACCACCGCCGTGAGGTCCACGGCGTAGCGCTTCAGGCCGCTGAGAACGGCGTAGGTCCCCGTCCCTCCACCTACGGCCACGACACGGGGAGTGCGAATTGCGGATTGCGAATTGCGGATTGCTTGGCCTCCTTCCCTATATCCCTGCGACTAGCGTTGGGCGCGCTCCGCCGAAGCCAATTTCGGAATGCGAATTGCGAAATTAGCTACGTTTTGCTGCGATCTTGCCGATGTCCGTGACGATGACCACCAAATTCCGAATTCCGCACTCAGACAAGCCGAAACCAAACAGGACGCAGATAAACGCAGACGCTACGCGTACGCAGAAAGTAGGGAAAAATATCTGCGTTTTTCAGCGTTCATCTGCGTCCCCACTTTATTCGCATTTCTCCAGGGCCTCTATAGCCACTTCGCAGGACATCTGGCGGCCCAGGAAGTTCAACAGCACGCGCACGCGCCCCGAGGCGGAGAGGGTCTCTGCAAAGACGGCTTCGAAGCCCTGGAAAGGCTCGGCCTGGATCATTACCCGCTCGCCGGGGCGGAAACGCTCGTCCAGGAGGCGGCGGCCGCGCTTCGCCGCCAGGCGCTTCTGCAACACGGCGATGATCTCATCGCCCACGATGGCCGGCTCCCCGTCAAAGCTGACCAGGCGGCGCAACCCGGGCGTCCAGGCCAGCGCCCCCCGGCCGACGACGTCCAGGTCGGCCTGGGCAAAGAGGTAGCAGGGGAAGAAGGGTTGCTTCACCCAGCCCGGCCGTTTTTTGTCCGGCACCTCCATTATGGGCAGGTAGGTCGCAATCCCCTTTTTACCTAACAAAGTGCTGACCTGGTATTCCATTTTCGGTTTGGTGTACAGGGCATACCAGTGTTTCATGGCTTACCACCAGCAAAGCGATAGCCAAAGTCACGCTCGGTCAGGATGTAGTGCGGCTGGCGGGGGTCTTTCTCGATCTTGCGCCGCAACCGCCAGATGTATTGTTTCAACACCCCTACCTTGGCCCCCGTGCGCGAGCTGTCCCAGACCTGATCTAAGAGCTGTTGCGGGGAGAGGATCTGGCCCGCATGCCGGATCAGGCACTCCAGCAGATTATACTCCCGGCCTGTCAATCTGACGGGTTTGCCCCGCACCAGCACCTGCCGGCCAAACAGGTCCACCCACAGATCCTCGTTGGCGTAAAGGGTCAACCGTCGTTCGAAAGATGGGGCGGTGGTACGGCGCAACAGGGCGGCTACGCGCGCTAAAAGCTCTGGCGGCTGGAAAGCCCCGGCCAGGCAGTCGTCGGCACCCAGGCGCAGCCCCCTGACCACGTCTTCCCGCAGGGTGGAGGAGGTAAGCAGCAATATAGGCATCTCCGAGACCTCCCGCACCCGGCGGCAGAGCTCCCAACCATCCCACTGGGCGTTCACGGTACTTACATCTATAATGGCCAGGTGGAAGGGAAGCTGAAACAAACGCTGCAGTCCCTGACGCGAACTGGTCGCCGTGCCCACGACGTAGCCCTGTTCTTCCAGGGCGATCCCCATCCGGCCGACTTGGATAGGATCGGCGCCGGCAACCAAAACCCTCTTCTGCACTGCTGGCTCCATAGAAAACGAAAAGCCCGGTTTGGGGACGCAGATGAACGCTGATCTTTTAGATTTTTCTGACAACACTGTACCACAGCCAGGTCACTTTTAGGTTAATTTTTGGTTAATTTTTGGTTAATTTTCGGCTTTCAGGCTACGGAACATGTATCCCCGCCCATGCTTAGTAAGAATGTACTGGGGATTTTGGGCCTCCCTCTCTATCTTCTGGCGCAGATGTCTGACGTGCACCTTGACCAGGTCAGGGGTAGGGTCAGCCTCCGAGGGCCAAACCCTGTCCAGGATCTCGTCAATGCGTAGAAGCTTCCCGGCGTTGGTGAACAGATAGGCCAGCAGACTAAACTCTTTCTGGGTCAGGTCCACCGGTCTGCCCTCGCGCAGGGCAATGCGGGCCGGCAAGTCAAGGCGCAGCCAGCCATCATCGTAGTATAGCGGCTTGTCTGCATCGTCGGCCCTCTCGGCGCGGCGCAAAACAGCTTCTATGCGCAGCAATAACTCTTCCATATCGAAGGGTTTGGCCAAGTAGTCGTCGGCACCTTCGCTGAGGCCCCGCACCCGATCCGGGGGAGTCCCTTTAGCGGTGAGCATAATGATGGGGATGTTCCCCATCTGGCGCAGCCGCTGGCAGGTGGTCCAACCGTCCATCCTGGGCATCATCACGTCCAGGATGATCAGGTCGGGACGATGGGCGAAGGCGCAGCGCAAACCCTCTACGCCGTCCAGGGCAGAGTAAACCTCATACCCCTCCATCTCCAGATTCAGCCTCAACAGCCTTACCAGCGCCGGATCGTCATCAATGATCAGGAGTTTTTTCCCCCTGGCTAGGCCTTGGGCAAAGTGAAGTGTACCTTTGTCCCCTGGCCGCTCTCGCTTTCCAGCCAAATTTTACCTCCCTGGGCCTCTACCAGCATTTTGGCCAGATAGAGGCCCAAACCATAGCCGTTAGCTACGTTGGTATGCCCTCTATAGAACTCGTTGAACACCAGTTTCTGATCCTCCAGGGAGATGCCGCGCCCTTGATCGGCGATGCTGACCAGGACGTCTTCTGCACCCTCGGCCAGGTCAATGCGGATAGTCCCTCCCTGGGGAGAATACTTCACGGCATTTTCCAGGATGGCCTCCAGGACGACCGCGGTCTGGACTTCATCGCCTATAGCCCAGGGACTGTCTTCGGTCCAGACCTCAAACCGACAGCCAGGGCTTCCTATCCGGTACAGGCCGACGGCCCTCTCGATCAGAGGCAGGAAGGCAAAGGGCTGTCGTTCCACAGCCAGGTGTCCCGTTTTCAAGTAGGAGATGCGCAGGGTCTTCCCGGCGAAGTCAATCAGACGATTGCACTGCATACTAATGAGTTCCAACATCTCCTGCTGAGTGCTCTTATCCAGGGCATCGAAGCGTCGCAGGCTCGATTGGGCTGCCGTCTTGATGTTGGTCAAAGGGGTGAGAATTTCGTGGGCAATCATAGACAAGAACTTGTCCAACTGCTCCAGCTTGGTCTCCCGTGAAATGTCCCAGAAAGCAGCTACTGCGCCCACAACCTGACCGGCTTCGTCCAGCAGTGGAGAGGCTATTGCGGCGATCGGTATCCTGACCCCAGACTTGGTGACGATGAACCGCTGCTCTCCCCAGGAGAGATGAGGATAACCCTGCTGCAGAGTCCAAGCGATGCTGCACCGCCCCTCAGAACCGCAAAGCCTCTGTCCTTTCTCGTCTTCCATGCGCAGAACGTCGCCGCAAAAGCGCCCCAGGACCTCTGCCGCTCGCCAACCCGTTATGCCTTCCGCGGCGGCGTTAAAGGTGGTGATCCTGCGCTCTCTGTCCGTAGTGTAGAGCCCATCGGCGATGCTATTCACAAGGTCATCTAGCTTGCGCTTCTCTCCGGCTATGGCCGTGTAGAGCCGGGCGTTTTCCACGGCGATGGCCACCTGGTTGGCGATGGTGGAGGCCAGATCCAGCTCCTCAGGGGTCCACTGATGGACGTACTGGCGATAAACACTTAAGATGCCGATGGCCCGGTCCTTGGCGATCAAGGGCACCCCCAGGTAAGCGCGCACCCCCTCCCGCCGCATGCGCTCTCGCCGTGTCGGTGGCAGTTCCGGGTCGGCCTCCAGATCAGGCAGGATCAGGGGCTGGCCGCCAGCGATGATCTGCGCCAGCCGCTGATCAATCGGGATGGGATGCTCTCTGGCTGCCGGTTCACGATAGCCCACGGCCATCCCCACGTTCAGGTGATCCCCCTCGAGCAGGCGAATCGTGGCCATCCTGGCCTCCATGACCTGGGCCGTGCGCTCCACGGCGGTCTTGAGGATTTCCTGCAGGTCGAGGGTGGAAGAGATGGCCCGGCTCAGGTCGGCCAGGGCGGAGAGTCGCGCCAGTTGGCGCTCCACATTCTGATACAGTCGGGCATTCTCCAGGGCGATGGCGGCGTGACCGGCCAGACCCAGCAAGAACCACAGGTCTGCCTGGCCGAAGGCGGCAGTCTGCAGGCTTTCCAGAACGATGACCCCCATCACCTCACCCTGGCGCCCCAGGGGCACTGCCAGCAGGGAGCGGGTCTGCGGCAGCACAGCCGTATAGTCGGCATCCTGGGACACATCGGCGATCAGGGCAGGCTGTCCCGTCCGTACCACCCGGCCGATCACCCCCTGCTCCAGAGACCAGGGGCGGGCGTGGCAGACCTCTACGGGAAAGCCTTGACCCGCCCGCATGGAGAGCGTGTTCTGCTGCCGGTCGAGCAGGTCAATAGCCCCCGCCTCCGCGGCGGTCATTTGGAGAGCTCGCTTCAATACCAATCCTAGAATCTGCTCCACGTCCAGGGTGGCGTTGATCTGGCGGGTGATCTCCTCCAGAGCAGAAAGCTCCTGTACCTGGCGCCAGCCCTGCTCGTAGAGCCGCGCATTCTCCATGGCCACGCCGATCTGGTTGGCAATGGCGGTGTAGAGCCGCACTTCCTCCGGGCTGAAGGGGTGATACTGGTAACTGGCGACGTGCATCACCCCCTGCACGTTCTCCTTGGATTTTATCGGTATGGCCGCAAAGGAGCGTATGACCTCCTCGTTCAACAACCTTGTCTTCAATCTAGGGTCTGTGGTTGCATCGTCCACCACAACGGGTTCTCCTAACCGCACCGCCAGCCCGGCCAGGCTCGTGCCCACCGGCAATGTGCGCACCCGATCGGCGATCTCCTGAGGCACGCCCCGATAGGCGGCCAGGACCAGGTCCTCGGCCTGCTGGTCCAAGAGGTAGATGGCGCCGGCCTCGACCCTCGCCACTGCCAACACCTTGTCCAGGGCTTGCTCCAGGATCTCCTGCAGATTCAGGGAGCCGCTCACGGCGGCGGCGATGACGTTGAGAGCGGCCAGTTCCGCGTTGCGCTGCCTGGTCTCCTCCTCTGCCCGCTGCCGCTCGGCCAGTTCTCGCTGTGCCTCCCCGTACAACTGCGCATTGCGCACCGCCACGCTCAACTGGTCGCTCACGGTCATCAGGAATTCTATGCTCCACCGGCCCAGAGCTTCTTTGCCTGCGGTCAGCAGCACTCCCAGAGCAAAATCTCGCCAGCGCAAAGGCAAGAGAAGGCAAGAAGCCAATCCTGCTTGCCGGACCACGTCCTTAACGGCCTCGCCGATCCGCCACAGATCGGTGATGTCCAACAAGGCTGCTGGCGGCCAGTACTCACCATCCAGAGCTATGGTGGCCAACCGCTCCGCCAGCTCTGGCGACAGGCCGCGCTGCCCCCAGACGCTCAAGCGGCGCGCCGCTGCCTCCACCAGGAGCACGCAGCCCGCCTCACCGCCGACGATTTCCAGGATCGTGGCCACGCTGAAGCCCAGCATCTCCTCCAGGTTCAGGGAGCGGCTGGTGGCCAGGGCGATGGCATTGAGGGCGGCCAGTTCTTGGTTGCGGCGCTGCAGTTCCGTAGCTTCTGTTGTCTCTGCCACTGTGCTCATGGCCTACTTTTCGTCAGGTTTAGCTCTCTATTTGTAGAGGACCATGCCGTACCCCAGGAGAAGCCCTGGTGTGATCTCGTCTTCAGCCAGCCCCCACTGGGAGTTGTCCGCTACCCCATGCTCGGTCAACTTCCAGGGAGAGAGGTGGCGTAGAAGCTCCTCTTTCGTCCGGTGGTAGTACTTCTTCAGCCCAGACTGGGCCGCTACCTTGCCGGCCGCGATCAAGATCGGCTCCGTATACCAGGTCTCCCCGCTGGTATCCGTGTAGAGCAGGTGGCTGCCCTCCCCGGCCCACTCGTAAAGGGTATGGAGGGCTTCGGTCAAGTCCTCATCTGGCAAGATATGGCCCAGCCCCATGAACACTATCCCCACCCGCCGTTCGCCGCCAAAAAGCTCCGCCAGGTCCTGGGACTGCAAAACCGTGCGCACATCGGCGGCATCACACCACAGGTAGCGCACGTGGGGACTGCCCCGCAGAATCTGCTGGCCGTAGGCCACCGTCACCCGGTCAATGTCACTGTAGATCACCTTGACCGTCGGCTCTATGGCCAAGGCCGTCTCGTGCGTATTGCCACAGGTCGGCAAGCCGGAGCCGAAATCGAGGAAGTGGCGGAGGCCCTTTTCTTTCACCATGTAGCTCACCACGCGCACGAGCTGCTTGCGCTCTTCCTTTACCTCCTGCACCACGGGTGGCAGGTAACTGGCAAAGCGCTCGGCGGCCAGGCGGTCAATCTCGAAGTTATGCGTGCCGCCCAGCCAATAGTCAATCATGCGCCCTTCGTTGGGCCTGGTGAGGTCAATTTCCGTGGCCATGTTGGGAACTCCTTTCTGTTCGTAAGCGCCAACGGCCAGCGCCGAGGCCTTACAACCTTTGTCACCATATATAACGGAAAAAAGACAAAAAGTTACGGCCTGGGTAACGATTTTTTAACCAGGCCTTAAAAATCATGCCTTTATGTAAATCATGAAACCAGAAAAGCCGGGTTTTTGGCTGTGAAAAGTAGCTTCCGCTTTTTGCAGGAAATTCCCGCTTAGGCAGCGGAAAAACCCGGCTTTTTGCCCTCGAAAGCGGAAGATACTTTTTGCCCGATTTCTGGTTTCATGTAAATACAGCTATGCTTGCCCAAACAAAAACCCGCCTCTCCAACCTGTGCCACAGGTGAGAAGCGGGCTTTGCAGCCAGACCCTCCTTTGCTCGCAAGCTGCCCCCGCGCATAGCGCCTGTCTACACTCACCAGAGCCGTTGGATGGTGTACAAATCAAAGGCGGGATCACCACTCACGATAGGCATCTGCTCCACTATAGCTTGCGCCACTAGCAACCGATCAAAGGGGTCACGATG
>Ga0194127_10009210_pt1 | contig 10417 bp, 6 predicted proteins | sample TA2KigC100mmetaG_FD_148624 | JGI IMG/M metagenome (GOLD analysis project Ga0194127, IMG submission 148624) | Freshwater microbial communities from Lake Tanganyika, Tanzania - TA2015036 Kigoma Deep Cast 100m | ecosystem: Environmental > Aquatic > Freshwater > Lake | place: Tanzania: Lake... | reverse complement strand
CGATAAGACATAGGGTTTGACTCCCATATCTTATATTTATTTTATACCCGTGGTGAGATTCGAACTCACGCTTGATCGATTTTAAGTCGATTTCCTCTTCCGCTGGGATACACGGGCATAGGTGCTCCTTGCGTGGATCGAACACGCCTCAGGCGAATTATGAGTTCGCTGCATTCACCAGATTGCTAAAGGAGCGATAGGAGTGCTGGGAATTGAACCCAGACTACCCCGTTATAAGCAGGGCGCTCTGACCGATTAAGCTACACTCCCTCAAGGGGCTTCGTTGTTTAACTCGGTGTGTATTCGTATCAACTCCTCGTCTGCGGGCATCACCACTACTGCTTGTCCTTCTTTGTTGACGATGCCTAAACTCTCTCCATTTTCAACACGTTCCATCAGTTCATCAAACCTCTCTTGAAACTCTTCCACGGTGAAAACTTCCATTGTCCTGTTATTTAGTTTTGCTCACCACGAATGGCAAGGTCGGCATACTCGATCTGTTCGGGATCCAGTTGTGCAGTCACAACTTCCAGAACGTTCATAAACTCTTCAATAGTATCACACTCTACAAGACGCTCACTGCCCTGATCGCTCAACAGCAGAAAGGTGCGGGTGCATACGTCAATCACAATACCTTGAACGGTTTCTTGTGCGGTGGTCATTGGGGGGTTTTCTTGATTACCCTCATATTATAGGGTGTCCTGGGTCAGGTGTCAAGTGGTTTTCTCAACACTTTCATCAAGAGCAGTCAAAGCTTCAATGGCACCTTGAACTTTAATAAACTGTTCTTTCTTCATATTAAACAATTGTTCCAGATCAATGAGATCTCTTTTAAGATTTTCTCCCTGTTTGTTTAAATCTTCGAGCATTTCTTTTGTATTCATATCTAAAAAGATAAATTTAGTCTTATTATAAAATAAATACTGAAAAAAGTCAAAATGGCAAAGATATATAAGCAAACTGGTATTAGACGTGATAATAATTTAAAAGACTTGTCGGATACCACACAAGCACTTAATAATCTTTTAGATACGCTGGTTGATACTGCTTCATCAACGTTTATATCTGAAGACTTAGATGCAATTCGAAATATATTTGCTTATAATTTAAATTCGATTGGATACAGGTCTATTGTTGGAAGTCGAGAACAAATCACAAATAGTAGTGGAACTCTTATAGATTTTTTACCTAGAATTACATATCAAAATCGTTTAGATAGATTTAAACTTTTTGCTGGTGAGCCAAGAATCAGTGGTGGGAATGGTCTAACAGCAAATTATTATAATTCTAATCAGGTTTTTGAAAATACGCAGGCAGTTTTTTCTGGAACTCCAATTAAAACAGATAATTTTTGGGAAGCTGGTAACTTTACCTACAGTCAAAAAATTACCCCAGAGGCAGTTAATGCTAATGGTGGAGTAGAGTGGACGGGGTATTTCATCCCAGTAACCACCGGAACTCACACATTTTTTGTGGACACTTCTGCCTTAATGACTTTTGAGTTTGAAACTCAAGGATATACATCTGGGATTGGAACATATACCGAACATTCACGAATTGGTCTATCATCAACATTCTCTGGTTCGGGGACTGGGGGGACAAATGTAATCACTCTTGCAACAGCATCAAATACAAATCATGTTGGTGTTGGGCAGAGTGTATCGAACGCAAATATCGTAGTTGGAACAACTGTCAACGCTTATGACCGAACAACAGGAGCAATTACTCTAAAACCACCAACAGGAACATCTAATGCAGTTTCATCAACATTTAGTGGAAATATTGTATTCAGTAAAGCAATAGGGCAAAGCACTCAAATTTCTCATACCACTTATGTCCTAGAAGCCCAAAGAAAATATCATATTAGAGCTCGATACTATATACCACAATCAATAGATGCAATCGCAGTTTCTCGTTATATTAATTTTGATATATCCTATCCAGGGGCCAGCTCAACAAATTTAACATATAACAATCTTTACTCATCAGATTATGATTTTAGCACCACTGCCAAGGGACAATTTTCAATATTTGCAGATAACTCCATTCGTTTAGGAGGAGGCAATATAGGTAGTGCCTCAACATCTGCTGGTTATGTGAAAGTAAAGTCCACAAAAAAAGTGGATATTAAGTATCAACCAAAAACCACATTAGCTGCAATTACAAAAGCAACAATAACAGGGACAACTACAATCAATACAAATATTATTTCACTAACCAATACAACAGGTGTTGAAATTGGAAATATAATTTTTGGAACTGGAATTCCAGATGGAACGGTTGTTAATGATTTTTCCATTAATTCATTCATTGTTATGAATAACTCAGCCACTGCGTCTGGTTCCACAACTCTTACATTTATCGATCATCGTGGTTTTGTTAAGAGAGCAGTTGGTAGTATCTCTTCAACAACCTTGACAATTAGCAGTGGAGATACCAGTAGTTTAAGAAGTAAAATGTTGGTTATTGGTAATACTGTATCTCAATTTACTGGTATTACAACTAGTGGATCCTCGACCACTCTTACAGTCTCACCCTCTCAAACAGTTGCGGCAGGAACTATATTATATTTCTATCAGTCAAGAGGACTGATTGATGATGGACTTGCAGCATTCTGTACATTTTCCGAAACAAAATGTATGATTACAACTTCACCGACAGCATCTGGAGCAACGACTCTTAATGTTCAGAGTGCTGCTGGTGTGGCGAATGGATCAAGAGTTTTAGGAGCTCAATTCGCAACAGGAACAACAGTCTCAAGCACTACAGCAACAAGTATTGTAATTAGCACGGGAACCATTGCTGGATTAGCTTCTGGAGGAAATTTTACTGTTACGACTACACTCGCTGCAGATGGAGATCGTTCATTATGCTGCCCACCAACAGATACTTCACCACCATTTAGCGCGACAGAACTTGGATTAGAAACAACATCTAGTTTTCCAAGTTTAAAAATTGATAGTGGTAATGTAAAGTTTGATGCTCTGACTGCAACAGTATCTGCTGCAAATATTACAAATATAAGTTCAACAGACTCTTCTACTAAAAGAATACCAATTCAAACACCATCTGGGACGTTTAATATCTTATGTGCTTAATAGTAAGAAGTACGTTTCACCATTAATAACAACGGGTAATTTATGAGTAAAGGTCGTTGCTAAAACTGATGTTGCAGAGGTTGCGGTGAGTCCTTGTATTATAATATTATCAGCAAAGTTTAACTCACCAACGGAGACTTCTACGCTAACTGTGCTAAGAGCTGTTCCAACTTCAGACCAAGGATTATTGTCACTCGAAAATGCACGAGTATCTCCAATATACACACCAGGAGACTTACTACTCGATAATCCAGAAGAAGTTTGATTAAGTCTCAATGGATCATTGATTGAAATAATCCCTTCAAAGTTTACGTTTTTACTCGTCGTCGTGTCTGTATCTGCTCTATATTTTTGAGGAATAAAATATTTGGCAAGATCAATCGCTATGGATACCTGGGTAAAAGTTCCATTTATGTTAGATATATTAGTAAAATCACTACTACCAAAGTATGAAAAATTGTCTGTATCTTGAATCACCGGTCGAATAAAGTTAATGATATTTTTTTGGGTAACAGCATCTTTTCTAATGAAACTAAATGCAGTTGTCCCCACACCAGTTACAGTGATTGTATTGATACCTGAAGTAGATGGAGACGTTGATAACTTAAAACGAGTCTCTCCATTAGAATTGCAAACATGATATTCTGTGCCAGTTGTAAGTGTCGTGGATCCAACATTCACATTTGTGCTTACTCCAACAATATCACCATCAGTATAGACAAAGTCATTATTTGGAAATGAGAAAAAACCGTCTGACAAACTATTAAAAGTAAGACTTGATGTATTTCTCAAGTTATTTTGAATTATTCTCAAGTCATCTGCGATACCAGCACCAGCAAGGTTATTCAGTGCTTGAGTATCGTTAGTGTTCTCTTGTAAGTTTAGATCTTTTCTATATCCTTGATTTTGTTTTACCATTTTAGTTAAAAACGACTGACCATCCTTTTGATCTTAAAATTTCAACATACTCTAGTGCATCTCCACTAGGAATAGCATTTCCACGCAAATTAACAGTGACTCCACCACGTTTTACCGCATTATAATTTGCATATAAGTCTGTGATAATTTGATTAACTGCTTGTTGTGTAAGCAAGTTACCAGATAAGTCAAGGTATGTTAAACGATAATTTACACTAAAACCTCCTGTCTTATAATCAGTAAACTGATTATTGAATAATATTAGATAATATAAATTCGGACAATCTGCAAATGTAGGTATCTCACCTGTCATTTTATTGTTGTGTGCGTAAAAATAAGTTAGATTAGGAAGATTTTGAAATTTATTTAATGAAGTAAACTGATTATTATACATAAACAGATAATATAAGTTTGATAGATTTTTAAAAGCTGGGATGCCTCCAGACAAAGCATTATATGAGACCTCTACATAGTGAATGTTTGGATTTGCCGCAAGACTAGGCATTGTTCCAGTAAAGTTGTTGTAATACAAATACAGATTAGTTAAATTCTTACATGCAGTTAAACTGGGAATAGACCCTGTTGTTCTTCCAGATGAACTATACCACAAATAGTATAGATTTGGTGTATATGAGAAAGAATTAGGATGAATTGGAGTTGTAAGTAAATTACCAGATTGTAATAACATGTATACCAAATTAGTGCATTTCTCGAATGTTCTTTCTGGTATTACAAACGAAGTATCTCCACTTGGATCTCCACCGGTTAAATTAGTATAACGAAGGTCAAGATAACTTAAAGCAGTATTTGTGAACTTCGGTAGTGCTCCTGTTACATTTGATGCATAAAGAGATAAAGTATTGAGTGAGTTACAAGCTTCGTACAGATAATTTCCACTGACGATTAAAGGACCAGCGTTTCTAGCGTAACTATGACCCAAGGTGGTAAAAGAATTTTTACCAGCTAAACCAGTGGGTAATGTTAAACCAGTTCCATCTGAATAAATTGCTTGTATTTTGTTGTTAGTAGCGGCAATAGAAAAAGCACCACTTAAATAATAGTTTCCACCAATATTAAGAGTAATTAGATTTGTTAGGTCCTGAACGTTAAATCTTCCACTACCACTAGCAGTTGTTCCAAATGCCCTAAAGTCATTACCATTAACGAGGTAAGTTTCACAAGTATTTGGAACATTTGGTAGTTCGCAATTTGTATCAGCATCATCTGGATGAAAATATGCTCCACGATCTCTACCTAGATGTAAAACGGTCAATCCAGTGAAACGATTTGCAATAATATTTTGTGTTATTGACCCGTAGAATGTATTTCCCAAATATAACTCTTTTAAAGTTGTGGGTATTTTATTGACAATATTAGAATTTAATTTTCTTTCATTCTCTGTATCACTTTGATAGAAATAATTATTAGATAGATTTAAACTTACAATGCTGGGAGCGATAAAGTTTACATCTGGAAAATTTCTAAATTGATTAGATGAAAAATTAAGCCCTGTCGCATTTTGAAGTTTAACAGCAGGGAGGAATGATATGTTTGCCGAAGTAATTGTAACCGTTGCAATATTATCTGGATTGTAATAAAACTGAATGTATCTTTCTCTTGATACTGATGATCTAAAGTTAATAGAGGATGTTGTTCCTCCTCTGTTTGGAAAATTCACAAAATTATTTGAATTTGCGACCTCCACAATTTTCCAACTGGCAGGAGTGCTACTTATCAATGATGTTAGTGTTATGTTTGCATCTAAATTTCTAAAAAATCCTGTAAAAATAATTGGAATGCCTTTCATGGCATAAAGAACAACTGTAGATCCTCCTATGGTGCAACTAATTTTAGAAGTTGGAAATTCTGAAGCAAACTCTTTTGCTTGCGGTGTAATTGTTGTTTGAAGTCTTGGACCTGTTGTGCCTGATTGCGTTCCAAACTGTAAAGCACCACCACTTCTAATTTTAACTTGTGCTCCGTAAGATATTGGTGAAGTTGCCGTGACAGGCGAAGCACTTGAACTCCAAGCACTCACTCTTGAAGTTGAAATATCTGCAATTTTTACTGTGGCACTTGCTCCAGTCCCATCCACATATCTGTAACGAATTGCGTTTCCACTTATGATACCATTGATATTTAAATTTCCAAATAGTGTTCTATCAGTTCCAGATCTTAAATCCAGTATTCCTTGATAAGTTAGTGCGTCCAATCTAAATCTATCTAGTGTTTTATAGATTGGAAGTGATAATCGTGAAAGACTAATCCAATCTCCCCTGGTAGCACCGGCATTTGATGAACCACGTATAACGTTTAAATCAAGAGGTGGTAAATTAAGAGCGATTAAAGCTTCATTTTTATCAAGAACATCCGACAAAAAACTTAAAACATTGAGACCGAATAATTTAGGATTAGTTATTGCCATTTTATTGCTCTTTAAAATTTAAACTTGTTTGTAAAGTTCCACTACTCCCCGAATCAATTTTTTTTGCAACAATAAAAGTTGCTTCAATATTATTATTATCTGGAGTTATAACTCTTCGATCAGCACCAAACACTTTACTCATATCAATCGATGTGGTATCATTTGCACCAACATAAAAAATATCTCTCGTTGTAGATGGTCTTAACTGCTGATCATTTTGTATATCAATCAAGGCAGAAGAATTTCTATTGATTTCTAAGAAATTTGTTGTAGCAGTTCCAGTATTATCTGTTTTACCCCCATAAAGTTCGGGTGTTGCTTTACTATTTACATACCATTTTGGAGATATTGTTCTTTGAAAATCACCTATTGTTTCCATTACTGATATATTATTGATTTGAGAATTATCCTTTAATTTAACGACTAAGTAAAGGGGAAATGGATTATAGTTAAATAATTTTCCAGAATTAACTTGATTGCCAATTATTACAACTGGACGAAGTAATAATGAAAAATTAGTTAAACCTGTTGTTTGAGATATTCTAATATGAGAATATGCGACCCCAGAAATAAAATATGGTCCTACAGGTTCATTAACATATGTTGCATTTGTTACAACAATTACTCCAGATGAGTTTTTCAAAGCAATCTGTCCGCCATTGTATTTTAATTGTGGAAATGTGCCTGGTATTCGTATATAAAGATTTCCATCATTTGCACCAGTTTGTGGATTAACTGAAGACTCAATCGAATTACTTATTTCTATTGGATTACTTACACTTACAGTTACTTTTGAGCAAGTCCCTCCGGCAGGGTTTGCAAGAGAAGGAATTCTATAGTCCATGGTCATTTTTAGTGAATTTATTGTTTCACCCCCTTCAATTCCTTTTTCATCAAGAGAAGCATAAGCATGAGTATGTTCTCCAAATATTATGTTTTCATTTGGAAGAACAGTTGTAGTCGCTGCTCCAATTATAAATCCATTTAAAGTATTTGGTAATGAAACATCTGGTTGCTTATCTGTGACACCTATTAAGAAATCTGCAAAGTGTGCATAACTATCACCATTGGCTGGATTGACAAACTGTATTTCAATATTAGATCCCGTAAACTTAAAATCTGATGCGGCATAAGCATTATAGTTACTAAGTCTAACAGGATATGGATATGGTTCTAGTGAACGTATGATCGTTGAAATTCCAGCCGCATAATCATATACTTGAGAACCTGGAATATTTCTACTTACTAGTGTAGATCCTCCTGTACCACCAAATCCTTTTACAGTAGCTTTACCATAAGAATTACCAACTCCAACGGGGTCGCTTACATTTGTGATATAGAGATTAAAAATGGATGGTGCAATAAGTTTTGCACCAATATCACTATCTAAAAAATAACTATTATTAATCGCTGAAATTGTATTCGCATCAGTAAACTCAATATTAACATATCTTCCACTTTCAGTTGTTGCAATTCCTGGAGTATAAGCATAACCAAAACCTGGACACGCAGTACAAGTGACCACTTTTATCTGAGATAAAGAATTAGAAGTTACATTTAATTTTATTGGAATAATTAATTTTTTATTTTTTATTTTAACTGAATCACGATTAAGTATAAAATCTTTGGGACGAATTCCCAATAGAGTTTTTTCATTAGCAGAAAGTATGGTTTTTTCTCTGGAACTTACAGAGTATATTTGAGAGGAACCCTCATCACCACCATCAATATAATAAGACGCCCCATACTTATAAAGATATTGTGGGGATCTTACATCTCCAGTGTTAGCAATATTAAGAGAATATTTAAATCTAAAATAAGAGTCTTGTAAACAGGGAGATCCTAATGAGTTTTCAATGACAAGTGTATGAACCACAACCCATCTTGCATCACCATTATCAGTTGGAATATAAACATAAAATCTAGCTCCGATAGCACCGTACCAACCAAATTCAATTTTATACATGGTTACTTTTTCTGGTTGTAACAAATATCCAGATGGTCCATTTGAGTTTAGTGGATCACCATTAAACTTATCTCTTGGAATACTAATAGTCCAATATTGCTCACTATCAAATGGATCTCCACTAGTGATTCTTGTCTGGTCACTTAATCTTAAACCATTTCTCTCTAAAACTTCTTTTTCTAAAGGTATTGTGCTTCTACGAATAATTGAAAATTGACCGGCATCAATTCTAAAGACATATTGATCTGTTGGGTTTGATATTCCCCATTCTAAAGTAATCCCAGTAACAGGTTCTGTAGACGATCTCAAACCAAAAGTAAATCCACTAATTCGACCTGGTTGATATCTAAATACTCTTCTTGACTGTAGAAAAGCATATCTTCTATTTGAGTCTGAATAACCAGGTCTAGTGCTTGTAGCATCATAACTTGAACTTAATATAGATGATACTTTTGTAAAATTAAATATTTGATTTGTTACTGGATCAATTAAAAGTGAATCCTTAATATCTCTCCAAGTGTCTGTCCAGGTATCAATTCTTGCAAAAGAATTTACAATTCCTGCAGCATAATTAACATCTCCAGATTCAACTCTAGCAAATGAAGATGGTAAAAACTTTTCTTTCCATGATGAGGGATATGTAGACCCAGATGCACCATCAAAGTATTGATATAAGTCATTGCCCAGTTGGATAAATTTAGTATATCGATTGAACAAGTCAACATTGTAAAGTCCAATTTTTGCAAAATTTGGTCCAAATGGAAATGAATAAGGACAGGGAAATGCCGTGAGTCTAATTCCAGATTCTTGAACTTCTTCAGTTTGTTTTGCTTGATATCGACTACCATAAACTAAATTTTTTCTTTCCTCCCAAGATCCAAAACTTACTCCATCATTAAAAGAATAAAATTCAAATTCATCAGGATCTAGTCCATAAGAAGAAACATTAGAAAATAAACTAAGTTGAGTTTCCGCACGATCAACACCGAGTAATGTTGAACTGACTTCACTTGTTTCTACAAACTGCTCTGCAACTTTTAAAATCGGATTAGATTTAACTACAACTGATTGTATTCTTTCAATCAGCACACCTTCAGATAATGACGCACTATTTGTTGTATCATTTGAAATAAAAATACTTCCTGTCCCTATTCTAGAAACAATTGTTCCATTTGGAATGGATGCACCAGAAATGTAATCCCCAGGTTTAATTCCTGTGGTTGTCAATCCAACAATATTAGTGGCGCCAGAAGAATATGTTGCCGTAGGAGTTGCAATGGTAGATCTTCTAAGTTCAGTAGAAGAACTACTATCAATTCCGAACGTAACTGAAGTTGACCTTGCCTGTGTGGCATCTGGTAGATAATATTCATCAACCTCAACCACCAATGGGTTACCAAACTCGTCAGTTAAAATTTCACCATTTGCAATATTGTAAAGAGGAACTAAGTTTCCTGGAATAAAACTTACTGGTCGTTTATCATCACCAATTTTTATATCCTTTCCAATCACCATAAATTATTGCTCCTCCCAAGTCAAACTCGCAGAAATTTCGGATGCAGGTAGACTGGAATTAAATAAAGATTGAGATGAACCACACAAGTAGAGACTCTCCACAAGATTCGTTAGTGGGAATGATAGATATTCTTTATTATAGTCAAAATAAGAAGATAAATCATACTCCTCTCCAGAAGCTGGAATATACAAACTTGCAATAATTATTCCTGTTTTTGGAATTGGACTTCTTATCTGTGGATTAACTTTAATGGATGAAAGTTGTGCTAATGTAAATTCTGAGGTTGCAGATGAAACTCCATTTCCCTTTGGATCTGAATTTTCCTCTCTTAAGAATGGATCCGTCGTTGTTAGAACAATATTATCAAAAGTTGATTTTAATGCATAGAAATAATATCCCACTGTTGAACCCCTATTCTCAAGATATCCCAATATTGAAACAGGTCTTTGTGTTGGATCATTCTGAAAAAATCCTCTGAAATAACCATATGCTCC
>Ga0194127_10009207_pt1 | contig 10420 bp, 9 predicted proteins | sample TA2KigC100mmetaG_FD_148624 | JGI IMG/M metagenome (GOLD analysis project Ga0194127, IMG submission 148624) | Freshwater microbial communities from Lake Tanganyika, Tanzania - TA2015036 Kigoma Deep Cast 100m | ecosystem: Environmental > Aquatic > Freshwater > Lake | place: Tanzania: Lake... | reverse complement strand
GGGGGAATGCTGGAGGCGAGTCTGCAGGAAATCCATCGCCACTGTTCCCCTCGCCAACTGCGTGCTCGGGCCCAGTCCGACTACGCCCAGCGGCTGGCGGCACGCTTACGACGGCAGCGACCGAGGTTCACCCTCCGCACCTTGTGGCCGGCGACGAGTTCCCTTCGGCCCCTCGCACCTCCGCCGGCCGCGACTACGCTCTCGGCCTCACCCCGATCCCAACTCCGCCAAGGAACCCATGCACATCCGCACCCTTTCGCTCGTGCTCGTCGGTCTGCTCGCCGTCTCCCTGCCCGCGCAGAAGCGCGCCGGCGTCAAGAAGGAACCGACCTTCCCCGAAGCCGTGGAAACGGCCAGGAAGTCGGTCGACGCCGAGGAGTACGGCGCCGCCGTCACGGCCCTGCAGGCCGCGATCCGCGCGGTGCAGAAGCTGCAGCGCGCCAGCATCCTCGCCGCGCTGCCGAAGCCCGACCCCTACACGTTCAAGGACAACGACCCCAAGGACGACGAGCAGAACCCGTTCGGCACGAGCCTCGCCGCGCTGGGCCTCACGCTGAACCGCCGCTACGAGAAGGGCGACAAGTCGATCGACCTCGAGATCACGGCGAACTCGCCGATGGTGCAGATGCTGTCGATGATGTTCGCCAACCCGGCGATCGTGAAGGCCGACGGCGGCGAGATCGTCGAGTACGGCCAGCACAAGGCGATCCTGAAGCCGAACGGCGAGGGCGCCTTCGAGATGACCCTGCTGATGCACGGCAAGCACATCGTCAAGGCGACGTCGAACGGGCTGACCGCCGACGAGCTGCTGGCGGTGATCGACCAGGCCACGGTGGACCGGCTGGAGAAGCCGCTCGGCGGGGGAGTCCACGACGGAGCGCGCGGCGCAACGTCGAACCCGGCGCGTCGCCCCGCGCCCGCCGCAGGCCACGGCTGGTCGATGCGATCCACGGCACGGATTCCGGATTCGTCCGCAGCTAGAATCCGCGCCGCAGCCAGAGCCCGGGTTCCATGACCGACCAGCCCAGCCACGGCCCGCCGCTTCCGGGCGGCGGGGACAGGAGCCTGCTGACCCACCGCCAGATGCTCGGCGGGCGGCTCTACGTGCAGACGCTGGTGCGGCTGATGGTCGCCGGCGCGATCGCGCTGCTGGCGCGGCTGGGCGAGGGCGACCTGCTCGATCCGCGCGCGGGCGGTTTCCTGCAGGTGCTGGCGCTCGTCATCGCGGCGTACGACCTCGCCGCGTTCGTGCTGCTGCGCCGCTACCGGCTGCCGGAGCACTCGGCCGAGGCGAACGCGCTGCTGCAGAACACGATGTGGGCGCTGGTCGGGCTCGACTACTTCGCGCTGACGGCGTTCGTGTGGGTCACCGGCGGCTCGGGCTCGCCGTTGCTGCCGTTCTACGTGACCCACGCCGTGCTGAGCCAGATGCTGCTGTCGCCGCGGCGCGGGCTGACGTGCGTCGCGCTCGCGTTCGTGCTGGTCACCGCGCTGGTGGTCGTCGAGTGGAGCGGCGCGGTGCCGGTCTTCCAGGCCCTCGCGTGCCCCGATGCGCCGCATCTCGACAGTCTGCGATCGGTGCTGGTGGTCGTCGCCGCCAACGCGATGCTGCTCGGACTCACGTCGTTCTTCGTGCTGGACCTGTCGACGCGGCTGCGCAATCGCGAGGTGCAGCTGCACGGCGTCATCGCGGAGGCGACGCGCCTGTCCGAACTGCGCAAGGACTTCCTGCGCATCGCGATGCACAACCTGCAGTCGCCGATCGGCGCGATGACGATGCAGCTCGAGAACCTGCGCGCCGGGCGCAACGGTCCGCTGACCGAGCCGCAGGTCGAGAGCGTGCGGCGCTGCCTCGCGCGCGTGCAGGGGCTGTCGCGCTTCCTGAAGGACCTGCAGATGCTGGCCCTGCTCGACAACAAGGCGATCGCCGCGCAGCATGCCGACGTCGACATCGGGCCGATGCTCGTCGCGCTCGTCGAGGAGTACCAGGACGTCGCCGAAGCCAGGGGCGTGCAGCTGACGGCCGACCTGCCCGGGCAGGTGCCGATGGTCCGCGGCGTCGAGCGGCTGCTGCGCGAGGCGGTGGTGAACTTCGTCACCAACGCGATCAAGTTCACGCCGGGCGGCGGCCACGTGCACGTGCGCGCCGAACGGCACGGCGACCTGCTGCGTATCGCCGTCGAGGACGACGGCATCGGCATCGCGCCCGAGGACCAGGCGCGGCTGTTCCAGGAGTTCGTGCGCCTGGGCAGGCAGGATCCGAAGACCGGCAGCGGGCTGGGCCTGTCGATCGCGCGCCGCGTCGCGGAGGCGCACGGCGGCCGCACCAGGGTCTGGAGCGAGAAGGGCGTCGGCAGCATCTTCACGATCGAACTGCCGGTCGCCGCGCCGGCGGTCCAGGTGGCCGGCCCGGCGTGAGAGGGGGCGGCGCGCCACGCCGCTGCGGCGCCCGAGTGCGTGGTTTCGCCGGTTGCCGGTCGCCGCGTCGCGGCGGTGGAACCTCAGCCGAGCTTCGCCTTCAGCGCCGCCAGCAGCACCCTGGCCTCGACCGGCTTCTGGAACACGCCCGCGAGGCCGAGTTCGCTGTAGTCCGTCGCCGCGACCAGGTTGTCGCCCGTCGAACTCAGCATGTAGATCGGCACCTGCCGGCCCAGCGCCTGGATCTGCCGCACGAGCCGCGTGCCCGCGTCGACCTCCTCCATCATCAGGTCGACGATCACGAGGTCGGGGCGTTCCTGCTTGAAGACGCGCAGGCCGGTCTCGCCGCTGTCGGCCTGCACCATGCGGTAGCCCGCGGACTCGACGATGACCCGCACGGCGTCCAGGAAGTCGGGGTCGTCGTCGATGTAGAGAATGACCTTCTCGGGGTTCGTCATCGTCGTGCTCCTGTTCCTGCTGCGTGGCGCCCGCCGGCCGCGCGCGCGAGTTCCTCGCCACAGAGCCGCGGCAGCAGGAACGCCAGCGCGGCATCGAGGTTGGCCTGGGCGCGGCTCGACAGCCGCTCGCCGAATTCGTCGAACTCGTGGCCGCGGATCGCCAGCACGTAGGCCGCCGGCGCGCCGCCGAAGTGCTCGCCGGCCAGCGCGAGCAGGCCGGCCGCGGAGACCGAGTGCGTCGTGAAGCTCGTGTCGGCGGCCGGATCGACCCGGCGGAAGATGAACGGTTCGGGGCCGCTGACCGCCGCGTCGGCGAACACGACGGCCGCGTGCTCGGCGACCAGCGGCGCGTGCTCGACCTGCAGGCTGTAGTCCGCGAGCGCAGTGACGCCCGGCGGCGCCTGCGCCGCGATCGCCTCGGCGAGCGCTGGCCCGAGGCCGTCGTCGCGACGCCCCGGGTTGCCGTAGCCGAGCACCAGGATCCTGCCGGTCGCGTTCACTGCGCCATGCCCTTGCACTTGCGGTCGAGCAGCCGGCCCGCGGCGTCGAACAGTTCGATCTGCAGCGGCATCTGGCCCAGCGCGTGCGTCGCGCAGCTGAGGCACGGGTCGTAGGCGCGGATCGCGACCTCGACGTGGTTCAGCAGGCCCTCGGTGATCTCGACCCCCGACAGGTACTTGCGGGCCACGCTGGCGACCGCGCGGTTCATCGACTCGTTGTTGTTGGTCGTCGACACGATCAGGTTGCACATCGTCACCCGGTCGTTGCGGTCCACCTTGTAGTGGTGGATCAAGGTGCCGCGCGGCGCCTCGATGATGCCGACGGCCTCCTCGCGGCGGTCGCCCTTGACCACGAGGTCGGTGCCCTGCAGGTCCTTGTCGTGCAGCAGCAGCTCGATCTTCTCGATCGAGTGCAGCGTCTCGATCATGCGCGCCCAGTGGTAGGCGAGCGTCAGGTTGTTCGGCTTGCCGCCGCTCGCCTTGACGAACTCCTTGCGGGCCGCCTCGGCCTTCGGCGTGTCGATGAAGTTGCAGGTGTTGATCCGCGCCAGCGGACCGACGCGGTACCAGCCGGCCGCCGGGCCCAGCGCGATCAGGAACGGGAACTTCATGTAGGACCAGGACTTCACCTCCTCGGCGATGACGTCCCGGTAGCGCTGGTTGTCGAGGTGGTCGAACAGCCGGTTGCCGTCCTTGTCGATGGCGCGCAGGCCGCCGTCGTAGAGGTCCATCGCGCCGTCGGCGCGGACGATGCTCAGGTGGTTGCTCTCGAACGAGCCGAAGTCCACCGCGAGTTCCAGGTTGCCGAGCGTGTAGTCGCGCGCGAGCGCGACCGCGGACTCGCCCCAGCGGACCATCTGGGCGATGTCGACCAGCAGCGCGTCGCGTTCGGCGATCGAGAGGTTCTTGTTGATGCCGCCGGGGATCGCGCCGGTGCCGTGGATCTTCTTGCCGGCCGTGGCCTTGATGACCTCCTGGCCGTACTTGCGCATCAGGATGCCCTGCCGCCCCAGCTCGGGGTGCGCGGCCGCGACGCCGAGCACGTTGCGCTTCCTCGCGTCGGAGCCGAAGCCGAACAGCAGGTCCGGCGAGGCCAGGTGGAAGAAGTGCAGCGCGTGCGACTGGAACATCTGCCCGTAGTGCATGAGCCGGCGCATCTTCTCGGCGGTCGGCGTGAGCTTCTCGCCGCCGACGATGCGGTCCATCGCCTTGACCGCGGCGAGGTGGTGGCTCACCGGGCAGATGCCGCAGAGCCGCTGCACGGCCACCGGCATCTCCCAGTAGGGCCGGCCCTGGACGAACCGCTCGAAGCCGCGGAACTCGACGACGTGCAGCCGCGCCTGCTGCACGCGGTTCCCCTCGTCCAGGAGAATCGACACCTTGCCGTGCCCTTCGACGCGGGTCACCGGCTCGATCACGATGCGGGTCATGTGTGGACCTCGATTGCCGTGCGCACGATCGGCACCGCCGCGGCGGCGCCGCGACTGGACGTCAGTCGAACTTGATCAGGCCGTAGGGCAGGTCGACCTGCTTGCCGGACAACAGCGCCACCAGCGCCCGGAAGATCGTGTCCGCCGACGGCGGGCAGCCGGGCAGGTGGTAGTCGATCTTCACGACCTCGTGGCAGCAGTAGACCTTGTCGAGCAGCAGCGGCAGCTCCTTGTCGTCGGGCATGCGCCGCTCCGGGTTGTGCACCGTCGGGCCTTCCAGGTAGGCCTCGCGCAGGCACTCCTCGAGCGGCACGAGGTTGCGCAGCGCGGGGATGCCGCCCATCGTCGCGCAGTCGCCGACCGACACGAGCACGTCGCAGTTCTTGCGGAAGTGGCGCAGCACCTCGACGTTCTCCTCGTTGCAGCAGCCGCCTTCGATCAGGCCGATCGCGCAGCGCGCGGTGATGCGCTTGAAGTCGACGATCGGCGAGCGGTCGAAGTCGACGAGTTCGGCGACCTGCAGGATGCGGTCGTCGATGTCGAGCAGCGACATGTGGCAGCCGAAGCAGCCGGCCAGGGACGTGGTCGCGATTCTGGGCTTGGCCATGGTCGGTTCTCCCGTCACTCCTTGCGCGCGGCCGCGGTCTCGATGTCGGTGCCGATCGGGCGCTCGTCGTAGGGCCGGCGGCCCACCGGCGTCGCGAAGCCGATCCGCTTCTTCAGCAGCGCCCCCACCGGGCAGGCGCCGACGGCGGCGTCGGTGACCGCCGCGTCGGTCGCGCCGAGGTCCGCCTCGGCGTTGACCGCCAGGCGCTTTTCGTGGCCGCGGCCGACGAACTGGAACACGTTCTTGCCGTCGACCTGCCGCGAGGTGCGCACGCAGCGCCCGCACAGGATGCAGCGGTTGTGGTCGACGAGGATGTCCGGGTGCGACATGTCGACCTGCCGCGCGGGCCAGGTGTAGTCGAAGCGCGGCGCCGCGATGCCGAACCGGTAGGCCAGCGCCTGCAGTTCGCAGTGGCCGCTCTTCTCGCAGAACATGCAGAAGTGGTTGCCCTCGACGAACAGCAGTTCGACGAGGTCGCGCCGCAGCGCCCGCAGCTCCTCGGTGTCGTTCTCGACCACCATGCCGGGCGCCACGGGCTGCGTGCACGCGCTGCACGGGCGGCCGTTGCTCTTCACGGTGCACACGCGGCAGCCGCCGAACGGTTCGAGCCCGGGCTTGTGGCACAGCCGCGGGATGTAGATGCCGGCCGCTTCCGCCGCCTCGATGATGGTCTGGCCGGGCGCGGCCGCGACCTCGACGCCGTCGATGGTGAAGGAGATGTCGTTCGCCATGGTCGATGCTCCTGCCGCTGTCAGACGTGGATCGAAGCCCTGCCGGTCAGGGTCTCGCTGGTGCGCACGGCGCCCTCGAGGTCGAAGCCGCGGCGGTAGCCGTCGGGGTCGGTGTGCACGAGCCCCATGTACACCGGCCGGAAGTTCTTCAGCGTCGACAGCACCGGATTGGCCGCGGTCTGGCCGAGACCGCACCGGCTCGCCGTCTTCATCGTGCGGCCGATCTGTTCCATCGTCTCGAGGTCGGCGGGCTCGCCCCTGCCGGCCATCACCTTCTCGATCAGCCGCTTCAACTGCACGGTGCCGACGCGGCACGGCGTGCAGAAGCCGCAGCTCTCGTCCGCGAAGAAGTCGAGGAACGCGTGCACGACCTCGAGCAGGTTGCGCTGCGGGCCGAACACCATCATGGCGCCGCCGGTCGCGAGGTCGTCGAAGCAGATCGTGCGGTCGTAGTGGTCGCGCCCCACCATCTGCCCGCTCGGGCCGCCGATCTGCACGGCCGCGGCGTTCTCGGCGCCGGCCATGGCGAGCACGCGCCGCAGCGGCGTGCCGAACACGACCTCGTAGACGCCGGGCCTCAGGCAGTCGCCGGAGATGCTCAGCAGCTTCGTGCCGGAGCTCTGCTTGCTGCCGTGCTCGCAGAACGTCGCCGAGCCCTCCTCCATGATCTTGGTCACCGCGCACAGCGTCTCGACGTTGTTGACGGTCGTGGGCAACCCGAGGTAGCCGCGCTGCGCGGGGAACGGCGGCCGGTTCTTGGGATCGCCGCGGCGGCCCTCGCAGCTCGTGATCAGGGCGGTCTCCTCGCCGCACACGTAGGCGCCGGCCCCCATCTGGATGCGGATGTCGAACGTGTGCTTGCCCTTGCCCAGCAAGTCCGGGCCGAGCAGGCCGGCCTGCCGCCGGCGCTGCAGCACCATCTCGAGGAACGGCCGCAGGTAGGCGTACTCGGCGCGCAGGTACAGGATGCCCTCGTGCGCGCCGATCGCGTAGCCGGCGATCGTCATGCCCGCGAACACGCGGTCGGGCCGTTCGGTCAGCAGCACGCGGTCCTTGAACGTGCCGGGCTCGCCCTCGTCGGCGTTGCAGATCACGACCTTGCGCGCGCCCGGGGCCGCGCGCGTGAACTCCCACTTGATGCCGGTCGGGAACCCGGCCCCGCCGCGGCCGCGCAGGCGCGAGGTCTTGATCGCGCGGATCACCTCGGCCGGCGAGATGCTGAGCGCCTTGCGCAGCGCCTCGGGCGGCGCGTGCGGACTCAGGACGATGCGCGGTTCCGCGCCGTTGTCGCCGCCCTCGGCGTCGGAGTGGCGACGGATGTTGTTGCGGACCATCGACCGGACCAGCTCGTGCGCGTTGTTGCCGTCGCCGAGCTTGGTCACGAGCTGCTTGGGGTCCATGTGCTTGCGCAGCTCCCGGACGATTTGCCGCGCGCGGTCGCTGTTCAGCTCCGTGACCGGCACGTCGTTGACGAGCGCCGCGGGCGCCTGGTCGCACAGGCCGATGCAGGCCGTGGTCTCGAGCGTGATGCCGTCCGAGCTGGTCTGCCCGACGCCGATGCCGAGTTCCGCGGTGAACGCGGCCAGCACCTGGTCGAACCCGTGCATGCGATCGATGATGTCGTTGCACAGGCGGATCACGACGCGGCCCTTCGGCTGCTTCGACAGGAACGAGTAGAAGGTGACGAGGCTCTCGACCTCGACGCGCGGGATCCGCAGCGCCCTGCCGATCGCGTCGATGCTCGCGGGCCCGACGTGGCCGTAGGTCTCCTGGACCTGGCGCGCGATGTCGACGAGGCGGGTCGGGTCGTTGCCGAAGGTCGCGCAGATCTGTGGGACCGTGGGGGGGTGAGATGCTGCCATCCGTGTATCTCGGTTGCCTGGTACGGCTGGTTGTGGAACCCAGGATGGCGGCGCGGCTTTCACTGCGCCAGCCAGAAGAATGCGGATGGTCTTCGTTCCCGGGCGCGCTACGCACGCGGCCAGGGCACAGTTCCCCTGGTGGCGGAGGGCTCGACTCCGCTGGCGCGGCCACGGGCCACTCCCCCGAGCAGCGACGGCTCGATCCACTACGGAAGGCACCCCCCCGGCCGACGGCGAAGTGCGCAGGCAGAGGCGGCCTGCGCCCTGCCGCGACCGGAGTCGCGCCCTGGGAACGAGATCGGCGGGCCCCGGCCGCAGCCCCGCCGGGGCCCCGTGGCACCTCGCGTCAAGCCGCTGCCGCCGGAAGGCCGATCCAGGCGACGCGCAACGGCCTCCTCCCGACCTCATGAAGCTCCTGCACAAGATCGCCGCACTCGGTTGCCTGCCCATGCTCGGCTTCGGGTTCCAGAGCTGGCGCCAGATCGAAACCGCCCGCGAGGCCCACGACGTCGCCTCGGTGATGTCCGTGAACATGGCCGCCTTCGCCGGTGCCTCGGAACTCGTGCACGAACTGCAGAAGGAACGCGGGCTGTCGAGCCTGCACCTCGGCGGCGGCTGCGACTGGAGTGAAGTGGCGCAGCAGCGTCGGGCCACCGACGCGCGCCTCGGCGAGTTCGCGCCGGCACTGCGCCAGGCCCGCATCGCCGAGACCGCGAACCGCGCCGTCGCGGCGGCCGTGGTCGGACTCGCCGGACTCCGCGAGCAGGTGCAGCAGCGGATGTCGCCGGGCGCGGTGCAGCAGGCCTACTCCGAACTGGTCGCGGCGGTGCTGGGGACCCAGAGCGCGGTCGCCAACGCCCCCACCGGCAAGGGCATCGGCAAGGTCCTGACGACACTGATGATCCTGGAGACCGCGAAGGAGGGGGCCGGCAAGCTGCGCGCCGCCCTGTCGACGGTCCTGGCGCAGAACCGGCCACTGGCCGAGACGCAACTGGCGCAGCTGTTCACGTTGAAGTCGAACGTCGACGCGAACCTGCGGTCGCCGGCCCTCGTGCTGCCTGCGGCCAGCGCGGACAAGCTGCAGGATCACCGTTCCAGCGCCGCATGGAAGGAGGTGGACCGCATCTTCCTGCAGGTGGTCCAGAACGCCGCCGCGGGGCAGTTCGGCATCGACGGGCGCCAGTGCTTCCAGGCCGTCACGACGCAGATCGACGACCTGGCCGGCATGATCGGCCAGGTGCGGCAGGAGGTCCGGCAGGAGATCGCCACGGCGCTGGCCGAGGCGAACCGGGAACTGCTGATCACGGCCGGCGCCAGCCTGCTGGCGGCCGCCCTGCTGACCGCGGCGACGTGGTTCCTCGGCCGTTCGATCGTCGCACCGGTGCGCGGCACCACGCGCATGCTGCGCGCCATCGCCGAAGGCGACGGCGACCTCACCCGGCGCCTGCCTGCGGCCGGCGGTGACGAGATGGGCGAACTGGCGCGGTCGTTCAACACGTTCGTCGACAAGCTGCAGCAGATGGTGCGCGGCCTCGGCGCGGACACCACGACGCTGGCGGCGGCGGCGGAACAGCTGACGGCGATCGCCTCGCGGATGGCCGACGGCGCCCGGCACACGTCCGGCAGCGCCGCGTCGGTGAGCGGCGCCGCCGAACGGATGAGCGCCAACGCCGACGCCCTGGCCAGCAGCATCGGCGCCACGACGAGCAGCCTGGAGGGCCTGGCGATCGCGACCGGCCAACTGACCACGACGGCCGCCGAGATCGCCGGCAGTTCGGGGCGCGCGCGCGCGATCACCCAGACGGCGACGCAGGAGGTCGACCGCGCGACCGCGCAGATGCGGCTCCTCGGCGAAGCTGCGCTGGAGATCGGCAAGGTCACGGAGACCATCAACAACATCTCGGCGCAGACCAACCTGCTGGCCCTGAACGCCACGATCGAGGCCGCGCGCGCCGGCGCGGCCGGCAAGGGCTTCGCGGTGGTCGCCACCGAGATCAAGGAACTGGCGCAGCAGACCGCGGCCGCGACCGAGGACATCAAGCAGCGCATCGCCGCGATCCAGCAGTCGACCCACGACACCGTGCGCGACATCGACAAGGTCTCGAGCGTGATCCAGGAGGTCAACGGGCTCGTCGACGACATCACCGAGCGCATCGACCGGCAGGCGGCAACGACGCAGGACCTGGCCGGCGGCATCACCCACGCGTCGGGCGACGTGCGCGACACGAACACCAAGGTGGCCGAGTCGTCCGGCGTCGCGAAGACGATCGCGCAGGACATCGGCAAGGTCAGCACCGCGGCCCACGCGATGCGCGACAACAGCGCCGAAGTGCAACAGAGCGCGCAGGACCTGTCGCGCCTCGCCGGGCACCTGCGCGGCGTCGTGCAGCAGTTCCGCACCTGAGGTTCCCCCG
>Ga0194127_10009206_pt1 | contig 10420 bp, 9 predicted proteins | sample TA2KigC100mmetaG_FD_148624 | JGI IMG/M metagenome (GOLD analysis project Ga0194127, IMG submission 148624) | Freshwater microbial communities from Lake Tanganyika, Tanzania - TA2015036 Kigoma Deep Cast 100m | ecosystem: Environmental > Aquatic > Freshwater > Lake | place: Tanzania: Lake... | reverse complement strand
CCCCATCCTGCATGTCGTAGATGCCGTTCGCGCGTCCGACCAGCCAAAGGGCGGCCCGGATGGCGCCGCGGGCAAAATTGTCCCGGCTGTGCGCCCGGTGAATGAATTCCAGCCGTTCCCCCATCCCGCCGAAGATCACCGTATGCTCCCCGACGATGTCCCCGGCCCGGAGCGTCTGGATGCCGATCTCCGCCTTCGTCCGTTCGCCGATCATTCCTTTGCGGCTGTACACACCGACCTTGTCCAGGTCCCTTCCGAGGCTCTCCGCGATCACCTGGGCCATCTTGAGCGCGGTTCCGCTCGGGGCGTCTTTCTTCATGTGATGATGCGCCTCGACGATCTCCACGTCGTACTGATCGCCGAGGATCCCGGCGACATCGGCCAGGACCTTGAAAAGGCAATTGACGCCGACGCTCATGTTGGGGGCCAGGACGCACCTGACACGAGGCGCCAGTTCCCCGACCCGCTTCAGCTCCTCTGCGGTGAAGCCGGTGCTCCCGATGACGATCGCCCTGCCCTTTGCCGCAGCGATTTCCAGATGGGCGGCGGAGACTTCGTGAGCGGTGAAATCGATGACCACGTCCCCCTTTTCGATGCACCCGGCAAGGTCGTCTCCGATCGGGATGCCGGTTCTGCCCAGACCCAGCCCTTCGCCGACATCCTTGCCGATGAGGGGATGTCCTTTTCTCTCCACTGCTCCCGCCAGCTCGATCCCGTCGGTCTCGGCGATCAGCGTAACGATCCTTCCCCCCATCCTGCCGCCGGCGCCCGTCACAATCGCCCTGATCATCGCTTTCTCCTGCGCTCCACTCAACCGATAAGTCCGTACTGCCGCATCGCGCTTTTCAATAGGGCCTCGTTCTTCTCCGACATCCGGCAGAGTGGGAGACGCAATTCCGGATCGATCTTTCCCATCATCGCCATCGCCGTTTTTACCGGGATCGGATTCGTCTCGATAAAGAGGGCCTCGATCAGCGGGCTCATCTTATAGTGGAGGGCGCGCGCCTTTTTCAGATCCCCCGCGTTGAAGGCATCGACCATACCCGCCATGTCGGCCGGGACAACATTGGAGATCACCGAAATGACCCCCTGCCCCCCGATCGCCATGAGCGCCAGTGTGAAGATGTCGTCCCCGGAGAGCACATCGAAACCGGGTCCGCACTGTTCGATGACATCGCTCATCTGCTTGAGCGAACCGGACGCCTCCTTGACGCCCACGATGTTCTTGAGCTTCGCCAGCCTCGCCAGGGTCTCCGTCTGCATGTTTACCCCCGTCCTTCCGGCGATATTGTATATGATGATGGGAATCGGCACCTCCTCCGCGATCGTCCGGTAGTGGTGATAGAGCCCCTCCTGGGTCGGACGGTTATAGTAAGGGCAGACCAGCAGCGCGCCATCGGCGCCCGCCTCCCAGGCGTGCCGCGTCAGCCGGAGCGCTTCCGCGGTGCTGTTGGAGCCCGTGCCGGCGATGACGGGTATCCGTTTTTTCACCGCATCGATCGTGATTTCGATCACCCGGTCGTGCTCCAGATGGGAGAGGGTGGTCGATTCGCCCGTTGTGCCGCAGGGGGCGATGCCGTCCGTTCCGGCGGCGATCTGTTCTTCGATCAGCCTCCGCAGGGCCTCCTCGTCTACCTTTCCGTCCTTGAACGGCGTAACGATCGCAACGATTGCGCCTCCAAACATAACTCCTCCTTCAAAAATGTGCCTTGTCCTGTCATTCCGTGCTTGACTGAGCCTGCCCCGGACCTGATCCGGGGGAATCCAGTGGTATGGAACCGGTTCCAGACGTACGTCGGGACGGCCTCTGGATACCGGCTTTCGCCGGTATGACTACTATGGGGACTTTTTTGCGAGCTCATCAAGGCTATTTCCCGGTGTGGATCGCTCCGGCCTCGTTCGACACCGGGCCGCAACTCCCCGACTTGTCGCAAACCGCGATCCGGTAGGAATAGAAGAAGCCGGCGCGGACATCCCAATCGACGTAATAAAACTTTTTGCCCTCTTCGCTTCTCAGACCGGCATCGGTGAGGGGTATGGTCCGAAGCGGGCGGTACTCCTGCGGACACCCCGGGCACGCCTCGCTTTGCCGAACGGGCTCGGTCCGTAAAATGTGAAATGTGCCGATTCTGATACGCGGATCTACCGACCAGGAAAGGAGAATCCCCTCTCGCGAAGATTCGACGGTCAGATCGGCGATGGCAGCGGGCGGCTTTACTCTCGGGGGAATCGGATCGCTCTTGAGCCCACAACCTCCATAAAGCGGAAGCAGCGCGATGAGTCCGATCCATAACCAGCGAATCCGTGCAGTGCGCATCACCGTCCCTCGATCTCGTCAATACGCCGGCGGACCGTCTCTTCCGCCGTCCCGCCGGTCGTCTTCCTGGCGTTGACCGACTGGCGTACCGTCAGGCGGGTGAAAATATCTCTCTCGAATCCCCCGTAAAAAAGCTTCAATTCCTTCAGCGTCATGCCGCTGAGCGTCTTGTTGTTTTCGATGCAAAACGCCACCAGCTTTCCCACGATCGCGTGGGCCTCCCGAAAAGGGAGTCCCTTCATGACGAGGTATTCCGCGACGTCGGTCGCCGTGGAGTAGCCTCCCTCCGCCCCTTTCTCCATCCCTTTGCGGTTGAAGGTCAATCGGCCGATCATCGCGGCAAGGAGCTGGAGCGAAGCCTGGAGCGTATCGACCGTATCGAAGAGGGGCTCCTTGTCTTCCTGAAGGTCCCGGTTGTAGGTCATCGGCAGACCCTTGAGGATCGTCAGCAGCGACACGAGACTTCCGTACACGCGGCCCGTCTTTCCCCGGATCAGCTCCGCCACATCCGGGTTTTTCTTCTGGGGCATCATGCTGCTCCCCGTTGTGAATGCGTCGGCGATCTCGACGTAGCCGAACTCGTCGGTCGACCACAAAACGAGATCCTCGCAAAAACGGCTCAGGTGCATCATGGCGAGCGAAGCGGCAAAGATGAACTCCGCGACGAAATCGCGGTCGGAAACGGTGTCCATGCTGTTCTGCGTCACCGCCGGGAAACGGAGCAGACGGGCGACATAGCCGCGGTCGATGGGAAGGCCCGTCCCCGCCAAGGCGCCGGCGCCCAGGGGCATGACGTTCACGCGCTTCAGGCAGTCCCGGAAACGGGCCTCGTCGCGGGACAGCATCTCCCAGAAGGCCAGCAGGTAATGGGACAGAAGGACCGGCTGCGCCTTTTGCAGGTGGGTATACCCGGGCATAACCGCGCCGCACTCCTTTTTAGCCAGGGCAAGAAAACCCGCCTTGAGCTCGGCAATCAGCCCCAGAACCCGGCCGATCTCGGCCCGCAGGTAGAGACGGATATCGAGGGCGATCTGATCGTTACGGCTCCGTCCCGTGTGGAGTTTGCCGCCCACCTCGCCGATCCGCTCGGTCAGGGCCTTCTCGATCGCCATGTGGATATCCTCGTCGTCCGGGTGGAATACAAAGTCGCCCGACTCGATATCGGAAAGGACCTTGCGAAGTCCGGCGACAATGGTCCGCTCCTCGCCTTTCGCGATGATCCCCTGCCTGCCCAGCATCCGGGCGTGGGCGACGCTCCCTTCTATGTCGTAACGGAAGAGCCGCCGGTCAAATTGGAGCGACGAGGTGAAGGCCTCCACTCGACCGTCGGTGGGCTCGTCGAATCTCCCTCCCCAGGGTTTTTCCTTTGTCTTCATCTGGTCCTCAGCAGCGCCTGAATCCGCAGGCGCAGGGCGTTGAGACGGATGAACCCCGTCGCATCTTTCTGGTCGTAGACCCGTTCTTTCTCGAAAGTCGCGAAATCCTCGCTGTAGAGCGACCGGGGCGACTTTCTCCCCACGACGATGCAGTTCCCCTTGTAAAGTTTGAGGCGGGCCGTCCCCGTCACCGTCTCCTGCGTGCTGTCGATGAACCCCTGGAGGACTTTCATCTCGGGGGAATACCAGAAGCCGTTGTACACAAGCTGGGCATATTTGGGGATCAGGGAGTCGCGCATCATCATCACCTCCCGGTCCATCGTGATCGACTCGACGGCGCGGTGCGCCGCCCAGAGGACCGTGCCGCCCGGCGTCTCGTAGACTCCCCGCGATTTCATCCCCACGAAACGGTTCTCGACCATATCCACCCGTCCGATGCCGTTCGCGCCTGCGATCCCGTTCATATGGTCGAGGAGTCTCGCCGGGGTCATCGCCACGCCGTCGACGCTCACGGGGTTTCCCTTCTCGAAGCCGATCTCGATGGTGGTCGCCTTGTCCGGCGCCGCTTCCGGGGAGGCCGTCAACACGAACATATCCTCCTTCGCTTCCGCCCAGGGGTCCTCGAGGATGCCGCCTTCGTGGGAGATGTGCAGAAGGTTGCGGTCGCTGCTGTATGGCTTTTCTCGGGTCAGCGGAATCGGGATCCCGTGCTTCTCCGCGTAGTCGATCATCGAGCCGCGCGAATCGAAGGTCCAGTGCTCGTCCTTCCAGGCGGAGATGATCCGGATCGCGGGATCGAGGGCGATGTAGGTCAGCTCGAAGCGCACCTGGTCGTTCCCTTTTCCGGTCGCGCCGTGGCAGACCGCGTCGGCCGCCTCCAGCTTTGCGATCTCGAGCTGCCGCTTGGCGATCAGGGGTCTGGCGAGCGATGTGCCCAGCAGGTAGGTCCCTTCGTAGATGGCGTTCGCGCGCAGGGCAGGAAAGACAAAGTCCCGGGCAAACTCCTCCTGAAGATCGTCGATATAGATCTTTGACGCCCCTGTTTTGATCGCCTTTTCGCGGAGGCCCGACAATTCTTCTTTCTGGCCGATATCCGCAGCGAAGCAGACCACCTCGCACCGGTAGGTCTCGATGAGCCACCGGACGATTACCGATGTATCCAAACCCCCCGAATAGGCGAGGACCACCTTCTTCACTTCCTTCACACCCTCTTCCTCCTACATCAAGATTTCCATAATCGCCTTCTGGACATGCAGCCGGTTCTCCGCCTCGTCGATGACGACCGACTGCGGGCCGTCGATCACCTCAGCCGTGATCTCCTCCCCGCGGTGGGCGGGGAGACAGTGCATGACGATGGCCTCCTTTTTCGAGCGGTTCAGCAACGCCTGGTTGACCTGATACCCCCCGAACCGTTGCATCCGCTCCGCCCGTTCGACCTCCTGACCCATGCTCACCCAGACGTCGGTATAGATGACATCGGCGTCGCGCACCGCCTCGATCGGATCGCGCCGCAGCGCCACCCCGGCCGGAGCCTCGGCGATCCCCCGCTTGAGAATAGCCGGATCCGGATCATACCCTTCGGGGCAGGCAAGGTCAAGGTAAAAGGGCAGTTTCGCCGCGGCGTTGATCCAGGAGTTGGCCATGTTGTTCCCGTCGCCGACATAGGCGATCTTCAGCCCCTCATACCCTCCCCGCTTTTCGGTGATCGTGAACAGATCGCTCAGGAGTTGGCAGGGGTGGAGCAGGTCCGTAAGGCCGTTGATCACCGGGATCGTCGCGTACCGGGCAAACTCCTCGACAGAGTCCTGGGAAAAGGTCCGGATCATGATCCCGTTGAGGTAGCGCGACATGATCCGCGCCGAATCGGCGATGATCTCCCCCCGGCCGAGCTGGGTATCCCGGTTGCTGAGAAACAGGGCGATCCCGCCCAACTGATACATCCCCACCTCGAAGGAGATCCTCGTCCGGGTGGAGGATTTGTCGAAGATCATCCCCAGGGTCTTGCCCTTGAGCGAGGCGTGGTCCCTCCCCTCCCGGTGCAGCCTTTTTAGGCGGTGCGCCTTTTCGATGATGTACTCGTAATCCGCACGGTCGAGGTCGTATTCGTTCAGCAGATCCTTCTTCATGGCGCCTCCAGGACCCCGGCGAGGATCCCCACCGCCTTGTCCACGTCGGTCTTCGTGAGGATCAGCGGCGGGACAAAACGCAGGACGCCTCCGCCGGTACAGTTGACCAGGAGTCCCCGCTTGAGGCACTCAAGGACAATGTCCGCCCCGGGAATGGTCAGCTCGACGGCGATGATCAGCCCCCTCCCCCGGACTTCCTTGATCTTGGCGTTTCTCCTTTTCAGCTCCTCGAGCCGCTCGAGGAAATAGGTCCCCACTCGTCGGCAGTTCTCGAGAATCCCCTCATCGAAGAAGGTCTCGATGACGGCGATCCCCGCGGCCGTGGCCAGAGGATTGCCGCCGAAGGTCGAACCGTGGCTCCCCGGAACAAAGGCCGCCGCGACCCGCTCGGAGGCCAGGAGGACCCCGATCGGAAAACCGTTTCCCAGGGCCTTGGCAAGGGTGATCATATCCGGGGTTACATCTTCCTGCTCGCAGGCAAAGAGCGTCCCCGTCCGGCCCATCCCCGTCTGGACTTCGTCGACGATCATCAGGAGTCCCCGCTCGTTGCAGATCCGCCGGATCCCCGCCAGATATCCGGGGGCGGGGATGACGACGCCGCTCTCCCCCTGGATCGGTTCGACGAGTACGCCCAGCGTCCGATCGTTCACGGCCGCCTCGATGGCAGGCAGATCGTTGTAGGGAACATACCGGAACCCCTCGGGCAGCGGTGCATAGCCGGCGTGAAATTTCGCCTGCCCCGTCGCCGTCACGGTCGCCAAGGTCCGGCCGTGGAAGGATTCCTGCATCGTGATGATTTCATATCTCCCCCCCATCTTCTCGGAGGCGTATTTCCGGGCGAGCTTGATCGCCGCCTCGTTGGCCTCCGCTCCGCTGTTGCAGAAGAAGACCTTGTCGAGGCAGGAATTCTCGACGAGGAGCCGGGCCAGGTGGATCTGGTTTTCAATGTGGTAGAGATTCGACACGTGGGTGAGGCGCTCGACCTGGCGCTTCAGCGCCTCCACCACCCGCGGATGCGAGTGGCCGAGGGCGCAGACGGCGATCCCGCCGACCAGATCCAGATACTGTTTCCCGTCGTTATCCCAGAGATGGACGCCGAGCCCCCTTGCGAGCACGATGGGAAAGCGCTTGTAGGTCGACATGACATACTTCTCTGACAGGGCAATCAACTCTTCTGTCGTCATCTTGCTTCTACCTCAATTCCTGAGAGGGACAGAGCCCCTATTGTTTCTGGAAAAAATAGGGGCTCTGTCGCTAATTACAAACGATCTCCGTCCCGATCCCCCGATCCGTGAACATCTCCAGAAGGATCGTGTGTTTCAGCCGGCCGTCGACGATATGTGCCTTCTTCACCCCCCCTTTGAGCGCCTTGAGGCAGCACTTGACCTTGGGGAACATCCCCCCCACGATCGTTCCCTCCTCGATCAGCGCCCGGGATCTCACCTCGTCCATCGCCTGGATCAGCTCCTTGTCGCGGTCAAGGACGCCGGGGACGTCGGTGAGAAGGATCAGCTTTTCCGCCTCGAGCGCCGCGGCCACCGCGCCTGCGACCAGATCGGCGTTGATGTTGTAGGTCTCCCCCTGCTCCCCCACCCCCGTCGGGGCGATGACCGGGATGATGCCGTCCGCCGTCAGCGAATTGATCAGCGCCGCGTTGACCTGCTTGACCTTCCCCACGAGGCCGATGTCGATGATCTCAGGGGGCGTATCCTGGGCCTTCGCCGCGCTCAAATAATATTTCTCCGCCCGGATCAGGTTGGCGTCCTTCCCGCTGAGCCCCACTGCATTGCCGCCATGACGGTTGATGAGGCCGACGATCTCCTTGTTTACCTTCCCCACGAGGACCATCTCGACGATATCCATCGTCTCCTCGTCGGTGACCCGCATCCCCTGGATGAACTGGGAGTCCTTGCCGACTTTCTTCAGGAAGCTCCCGATCTGCGGGCCGCCGCCGTGGACCACGACCGGATGGATGCCGATGTACTTCATCATGACGATATCGCGGGCGAAGCTGTCCTTGAGCCCCTCGTCCACCATCGCGTGCCCGCCGTACTTGATCACGACGGTCTTGCCGTAAAAGCGGCGGATATAGGGGAGCGCCTCCAGCAGGATGTCGGCCCGTTCCACAAATTTCGTCATATCGTCCATCGTTTTATTCCCCCTCCCCTCAATCCCCTCCCGCCAAGGGAGGGGAAGTATGATTCTAATCCCCTCCCGCATGGGAGGGAAGTATGAGTTACCCCCTCCCATTAGGTAAGGGGAAGTATAACTACCCCGCTCCCGTTTTAATCCCCTCCCCCTTGACGGGGGAGGGTTAGGGTGGGGGTGATAAGTATGTGCTCATAAAATGTACCTGCTCAAATCCTCATCCTCGACGATCTCCTCGAGCTGACCGGCGACGTAATCGGCGTCGATCACCACCTCCTGCCCCCGCATCTCCGGGGCGTCGAAAGAGATCTCGTCGAGGAGGCTCTCCATGATCGTGTAGAGACGCCGCGCCCCGATGTTCTCCATCCGGTCGTTGACCAGCGTCGCCGTCTCGGCGATCGCGGCCACGGCATCCTCGGTAAAGGTAATCTTGACACCCTCGGTCGCCATCATCTCCGTATACTGCTTGACGAGGGCGTTGTGGGGCTCGGTGAGGATCCGGACAAACTCCTCCTTCCCGAGGGAGTTGAGCTCGACACGGATCGGAAACCGGCCCTGCAGCTCCGGGATCAAGTCCGACGGCTTCGTAGCGCTGAAGGCGCCGGCCGCTATGAAGAGGATATGGTCCGTGCGGACCATTCCGTAGCGGGTGTTCACCGTCGATCCCTCCACAATCGGCAGGAGGTCCCGCTGGACACCCTCACGGGAGACATCCGGTCCGTGCGACCCGTCGCTCCCCACGATCTTGTCGATCTCGTCGAGAAAGACGATCCCCGCCTGTTCGACCCGCTCGATCGCGGTTTTTGTCACCTTCTCCATGTCGACGAGACGCTGGGCTTCTTCCTCCGCGAGGATATCCAGGGCCTCAGGAACCTTCACCCTTCGCCTCTTTTTCTTCTGCGGGAAGAGGTTTCCCAGCATGTCCCTGATGTTCATGCCCATGTCCTCGACGCCGGCCGAGGAGAAGATCTCGATCATCGGCCCGCTCCGGGCCTCGGTCACCTCCAGCTCGACGAACCGGCCGTCGAGACGCCCCTCGCGCAGGAGGCGGCGCAGCTTCTCGCGGGTCGTATCCGGCTCGGGGGTCGTTTCTGCCTCGACCGCGGCGCCGTTTTCGCCGCCGATCATCTCCGTCGTTTTCTTTTCTGCCGTCTTCGGCGGGAGGAGGATGTCGAGAAGGCGGTCCTCCGCCAGTTCCGCGGCCTTGGCCCGGACGCGCTCCTGCTCCTCGGATTTGATCATGTTGATCGACAGCTCCACGAGGTCGCGGACCATCGATTCCACGTCCCGGCCGACATAACCGACCTCGGTGAATTTCGACGCCTCCACCTTGATGAAAGGGGAGTTGTCGAGCTTTGCCAGACGGCGGGCGATCTCGGTCTTCCCGACCCCGGTGGGGCCGATCATGATGATGTTCTTCGGGGAGATCTCCTCCCCCAACTCCTTCGAGACGTTCTGGCGCCGCCAGCGGTTCCGAAGCGCGATCGCCACGGCCCGCTTGGCCTCATGCTGTCCGATGATGTACTGGTCCAGTTTCTCGACGATCTTCCTCGGTGTCAAATCATCGGGTGAGTTATTCAACTTTTTTCCTTGTCCTTTCTTTCCGCTTTCTCCGGTCTTTCCGCTTTTTCAGGTCCTTTAATTTTTTCCTGTTCGGCTTCGAGATCGAGCTCCTCCAGGGTGATGCGGTCGTTTGTGTAGATGCAGATTTCGGCGGTGATCTTGATCGACTCCCGCGCGATCTGGGTTGCCGTGAGGTCCGAATACCGCACCAGCGCCCGGGCCGCCGCCAGTGCGAACGGGCCGCCCGACCCGATGGCCATCACGTTGTCGTCCGATTCGATGACGTCGCCGTTTCCTGAGATGATCAGAAATGAGTCCCGGCTGACGGCGATCATCAGGGCTTCCAGGTGACGGAGCACACGGTCGGTCCGCCAGTCTTTCGTCAGCTCCACGGCGGCGCGGAGCAGATTCCCCTTGTACTGTTCCAGCTTCTGGTCGAAGCGGTCGAAGAGGGTGAAGGCATCGGCGGTCGCACCGGCAAATCCCACGATCACCTGATTGTGGTAGAGGCGGCGCACCTTTCGCGCCCCGTGCTTCATGACCGTCGTCTCAAGCGTCACCTGGCCGTCGCCCGCCACGGTAACCTTTCCCCGGTGCTTGACCGCGAGTATGGTCGTTCCTTTGATATTCATCGCCTACGTGTTCCCTCCTCCCGCCCGCGGATGGGCGCGGTCGTATATCTCCATGAGACGGCTCACGCTCACCGTCGTGTATTTCTGGGTCGTAGAGAGGCTCTTGTGTCCGAGCATCTCCTGGATCGAGCGAAGATCCGCCCCCGCATCGAGCAGGTGCGTCGCAAAAGTATGCCGCAGGGCGTGGGGGCTGATCTTGCGGCCGATGCCGCTCCGGAGGACCAGACGCTCGACCACCCGGGCGACCCCCCGGGGATT
>Ga0194127_10009201_pt1 | contig 10422 bp, 9 predicted proteins | sample TA2KigC100mmetaG_FD_148624 | JGI IMG/M metagenome (GOLD analysis project Ga0194127, IMG submission 148624) | Freshwater microbial communities from Lake Tanganyika, Tanzania - TA2015036 Kigoma Deep Cast 100m | ecosystem: Environmental > Aquatic > Freshwater > Lake | place: Tanzania: Lake... | reverse complement strand
ACCCGTGTTTGAAATTTCCCTGCAGCAAGTGGCCAGCCACAGCCACCACCACCCCCCTCGCCTTGTGCATGGGGCTTGAATAAGCGGGCTTGCCCGCAACCTTGACCCGCCGCCCCCTGTTTCGCTTAGCCCTGGCGGCCCTGCTTCCGGCCGTGGCCTTGCTGTCCGGCTGTCAGCCTCCCCATCCCAGCGGCCAGTTGGTGGTGGCCAGTAAGAGCAGCCTGGCCTCGGTGGATCCGGTGGATGTGACCACCCACGCCGGCCTGCAACTGCTCAGCGCCATCGGTGATCCGCTTTACAGCGCCTCGGCCGATGGCCAGCTGAAGCCGCACCTAGCCACAGCCTTACCCCAGATCAGCCCGGATGGCCTCAGAGCCCGCATCCCCCTGCGGCGCGATGTGCTGTTTCACGACGGCAGCCGCTTTGATGCCGCGGCCATGGTGTTCAGCCTGGAGCGCTTCCGCAGCCTGGCCAAGCTGGGCTACCTGCTCGACGACCGCATCAGCGGCGTGCGAGCCAGCGGGCCCTATGAACTGGAGCTGCAGCTGAAGCGGCCCTACAGCGCCCTGCCAGCGCTGCTCAGCTCGATCAGCCTCACGCCGCTCTCGCCCAAGGCCTACCGGCAGCACCAGAGCAAACCCCTGGCGGATCGCTTCGTGGGCACCGGCCCCTACCGGCTGGTGAGCAGCAGCCCCCAGAAACAAACCCTGCTGCCGTTCACGCGCTACTGGGGCCCAGCGCCACGCAACAGCGGCCTGCACCTGGTCACCCTCAGTAACTCCACCGCCCTGTTTGGCGCGCTGGTGAGTGGCGAGGTGGATGTGCTCACCTCCTCCGGGATGGACAGCGACCAACAGCGCGCTCTGGCGCAGCGCGCCCAGCAGGGGCGCTTGGTGGAGGGCATCGGCCCCGCCGGGGAAATCGGCTATCTCACGCTGCTCAGTGATCGTCCACCGCTCAACCAGCCGCTGCTGCGCCAGGCCGTGGCCCTGAGCCTGAATCGTGAGCTGATCAGCCAACGGGTGAGTTATGGCATCCGCGCTCCGCTGCGCTCGCTGGTGCCACCGCCGCTCGCAGGTTCAGAGCCGCCGGCCTGGCCGGCCTACAACCCCACCCGAGCGCGCCAGCTGTACAAACAAGCCGGGTATTGCCAGGGGAAGGTGTTCACCCTGCCGCTCACCTTCCGCTCGAATGTGCCGGCCGACAAGTTGTTTGCCCTCACCTGGAAAGCCCAGCTGCAACGCGACCTCAGCGACTGCGTGCAGCTGGAGATCACCGGCGTGGAATCCACCACGGCCTATCGCCAGCTGGCCGATGGCGCCTTTCCGATGATCCTGTTCGACTGGAGCGCCGACTACCCCGATCCCGACATCTACCTGGCGCCGATGCTCGCCTGCAGCAAGCCGAAGGGGGAACAGTGCCTGGAAGGCAACGCCGCCGCCGCCGGCAGCTTCTGGAGCGCGCCGGGGCTGCAGGCGGAACTGGAGGCGAGCGAACGGCTGAGCGGCCCAGAGCGCCTGCCGCTGCTGCGTCAGCTGCAGCAGCGCACGGCCACTGCAGCGGCCTATATCCCGGTGTGGCAGGTGGCGCCGCGGGCCTGGGCGCAGCCGCAGCTGCGCCAACCCGTGTTTGATGGCAGCGGCCGCCTGGTGCTGCAGGCGCTGAGTATCCGATGAGTCGCCGTCGTCACCTGCTGCGTTATCTGACCAGCCGACTGGCGCTGGTGCCCGTGATGCTCTGGCTGATCGCCAGCTTGGTGTTCCTGCTGCTGCGCGTGGCACCGGGGGATCCGATCGATGCCCTGCTGGGGTTGCGAGCACCGCCGGAAGCCCGGGCTTTGCTGCGCCAGCAGCTGGGCCTCGATCAGCCCCTGCTGGTGCAATACGGCCGCTATCTGGCTGATCTGCTGCACGGCCAGCTGGGCAACTCACTCACCAACAACGAACCGGTTACGGCCGTGATCGGCCACAGCCTGCCCGCCAGCCTGGAGCTGGGCGTGGTGGCGCTGTTGATTGCGGCGGTGCTGGGACTCGCGGTGGGCTTCAGCGGCATCGCCCGGCCGGAGGGCAAAACCGATCTGGCGGGGCGGCTCTATGGCATCGGCACCTATGCCCTGCCTCCCTTCTGGGCCGCGATGGTGGTGCAGCTGGTGTTCGCCGTGTGGCTGGGTTGGCTGCCGGTGGGCGGCCGCTTCCCGGCCACCGTGGTACCACCGGCTGGCAGCGGCTTCTATCTGCTCGACAGCCTGCTGGCGGGCAACGCGCAGCAGTTCTGGGGGGCGCTGCGCCATCTGGTGCTCCCCGCCTCCACCCTGGGCCTGCTGCTCAGCGGCGTGTTCGCCAATGCCCTGCGCCTCAACCTGCGCCGCGCCCTGGATTCCGATTACGTGGAGGCGGCCCGCAGCCGCGGCCTGAGCGAACGGCGGGTGGTGCTGCGCCATGCCTTGCCCAATGCGCTGCTGCCGGTGCTCACGATCACGGGCATCACCGTGGCCTCCCTGATCGGCGGGGCGCTGCTGATCGAGGTCACCTATTCCTGGCCCGGTGTGGCCTTCCGGCTGCAAGAAGCGATCGGCCAGCGGGATTACCCCGTGGTGCAGGGCATCGTGGTGGTGGTGGCGGCGCTGGTGGTAGCGGTGAGTGTGCTGGTGGATCTGCTGGTGGCGCTGCTCGATCCGCGGGTCAGTTTCTGAGGGCGTTGCTCCAGCTCTCCGCCTGGCGGCGGTTGAGCACGTAGGCGGTCACGCCGCCCAGCTGGCGCCGCTGGGGGGCGATTCCCTTGGGCAGGGCCTCCAGGAAATCAGCGGTGAGCCCCAGGGTGAGCGCCTGCACCCGCTGGGGCTCCACCCCCACAAACTCCTCGCCGAGCTGAAACAAGGCCTGCTCCTGGCGCTCAATCCGCACGGGCGAGAAATGGCTGCCCCCCTCCAGCAACACCAGGCGGCTCTGGGGCTCGTCGTCGCGAAGGAACAGCTGCAGCTGCTCACCCAGGGGCGGTGTGATCAGATCCAAACTGCCGCCCACCAGCAGCGCCGGGGCCGGCAGACCGCGCAGACCGCGATGGGGCCAGAGCAGGCTGCCGAAGCCGTTGAGGCTCACCACCGCCTGCAGGGGTTGCGCCAGCGGTTGCACCGGCGGCAGCGCCACATCCAACAGCTGGCACTGCAACAGCCGCGAGAGATTGGTGAGCGGGATGCCATCGAGGGCGCGCTCGCAGCGGCGGGCCAACCCCGCTTCCGGCCTTAGCCCAGCGGCCAGCAGGCTGCTGAGCCCGCCGAGGGAGTGCCCCATCAGCACCACCCGGTCCCCCAGCCGCGGCAACGGCCCCTGCTCCACCGCGCGCACCGCGGCCTGCAGATCCAGCACCCGATCGCTGAGGGTTTCTGCCCCCGGCGGGGGGCGCCGCCCCTCCAGCAGCTCCCGCACCGCCCGTTCATCGCTGCCGGGATGATCCAGCAGCAGCACGGGCCAACCGCGCTGCTGCAACCCCCGCGCCAACCACTCCAGCTGCGCGGCGCTGCCCCCCAGACCAGGGCTGAGCAACACCCACACCGGGCGGGACCCCGTCCAGATCTGCAGCTCCAGCGGCTGGCGGCGATGGGCCACCGGCAGCTGCAAGCGCTGGGGGCTGCGCGCCGAACTCGGTTCCTCAGCCAGCCCAGACCAAGACTGCGACACCCTCCGCAGCCGCTGCTGCTGCAACGCCTGCAGCGCGGAGCTCTGCGCCACGATCTGCTGGCGCCACTGGGCCGCCAGCTGCAGACCACCATCGAGATGCAGCACCAGGCTCTCGCTGGGCACCGCGCGGAGCAGTTCGATCGTGGTGACCTGGCTCTGGCGGGCGAGCAACTCCTGCAGGGTTTGGAAGAGCAGCGGACCGGCGCTATCGCCCTGGTTGGTGCTGATCAGCTGATCGAGCTCCTCGAGCACCCGTTGGCCGGCCCAGCTGGCCAGGAACTGCTGGGCAAAGGAGCGGTCCTGCACCAGGGGAGCGCGCAGGACGCGCCGCAGCTGCTCCTGGCCACGGGGATCGAGCAGATCCAGCCAGGCGCGCAGATCGCCAGTCACATCCGCTGGCGAACGGCTCCAGGCCTCCAGGGCCACCAGATCGATGGGCAGGCGCAGGCCATCGAGCCGCACCTCGAGTTGTTCAGCCGCCCGGGCAGGGGTGATCCAAAGCAGGCCAGCCAGCAGACTGCGCAGCACCGCACGCAACGGTCGACGGGTTGGCACGAGCACAGATGCTGTCAGCGGGCCGGCAGTGGTGGCACCAGTTTCCCGCGCCGCTGCGGGAGCTGGCCACTGTGCGGCTGGTGGCGAGCTTCGGGGCAGGGGGTGTGCTCTATCTCACCCCGATGGTGTTTCACCAGGCGGATTTCTCCGCATCACAGGTGGGCAGCGGCCTGGCGGTGGCAGCGCTGGCGGGCACGTTCGGCCGCTTTGCCAGCGGGTGGTTGCTGGATCTGGGCCTCACCTGCGGCCTGCCGGTGCTGCTGGCCGGCCTGTGCGGCTTCCTCGGCGACGCCCTGCTCATGGGGGCCCACCAGCAGCAGGGATTTGTAGCCGGCCAGGTGCTGCTCGGCCTGGCCGGTGGGCTCTACTGGCCCGCGGTTGAGCTGGCTGTTCCGCTCTGCGCACCGCCGGTGGCCTCGGCGCGGGGTTATGCCCTCTCGCGCACAGCGGATGCGGGCGGCGTGGCCGGCGGCACCCTGGCGGGCGCACTGCTGGCGCAACTGGGCCATCTGCGCGGGGTGTACCTGGTGGATATGAGCGCGATCGTGGTTTTGGCAGCGCTGCTGCTGTGGCGGCCGCTGCCGCGGGCCCTGCAAGCCGGCCGCGCCGGCGTGCCGCGTGTCGCCTGGGGCGACTGGTTGCCGGCGCTTGTGCCGATGCTGCTGCTGTGGCGGCCGCTGCCGCGGGCCCTGCAAGCCGGCCGCGCCGGCGTGCCGCGTGTCGCCTGGGGCGACTGGTTGCCGGCGCTTGTGCCGATGCTGCTGCTGTCGGTGGTGGCCACGGCGATTCCGGCCTTGATGCAAAGCGCCCTCCCGCTGGATCTGGTGCGGGGCGGGCTGGAGCGTGACGCTCAACCGGAAACGATCAGCGCCCTGCTGATCGGCCTGCCCCTGGCCTTGCTACTGCTGATTCAGTGGCCGGTGGGTCAGGCCCTGGCACGCCGATCGGTGGCCGTGGGCCTTGGGCTGAGCATGGTGTGTTTCAGCGGCGGCACGGCGCTGCTGGCCCTCTCAGCCCTGAGCGAGCAGGGCATCGCGCTGGTGGCGCTGGCCCTGATGCTGCTGGCCCTCGGGCAGGCCGCCTTCCTGCCAACCTCCACCGAAGCGGTGGTGGAGCTCAGCCCCGAAGGCCATGGCGGCCTGGCCATGGCGCTGTTCTCCCAATGCTTTGCCCTCAGCGCCTTCGGAGCGCCACTGCTGGCGGGCCTGCTGCTCGATGGCCAGGGCCACGGGCTGGTGCTCTGGCTGCTGATGGCCGTGGTGTGTGCACTGTGCCTGCTCCTGATCGGGCCCATCCGCCGCCGAGCCCACGTGAAGCGCTGAAACCAAACCAGGCGATGCGCAACACATGCCCGCGGCCGCGGTAGCCCACACAATCGGAGCAGTGATGCCGTGCCCATGGCTGTTCACGATCACGGTCGCCGCCATCCGCAACAGCACATCGGAAGAGCGGGCCTGGCCTCGGCCTTCCGCTGGAGCATCCTGCTCAACACAGCGCTGTCGGTGGCGCAGATCGTGATCGGCATCGGCTTCGGCTCCCTGGCGCTGATCGGCGATGCCCTGCACAACCTGGGCGATGTGGCTGGGCTGGCTCTGGGCTGGGGGGCAGAGCGCCTCAGCACCCGCCCGCCGAATGAACGCTTCACCTACGGCTTCGGGCGCAGCACCCAGCTGGCAGCGCTGAGCAATGGCGTGCTGGTGGCGATGGCCTCAGCAGTGGTGGTGGTGGAAGCGATCCAGCGGCTGCACAACCCCCAGCCGCTGGTGAGCGGGCCGGTGGCCTGGGCCGCTGCCGCCGGCATCGCAGTGAATCTGGGATCCGCCCGCCTGTTCGGCCACGGCGGGCACGGCAGTCACGGCAGGCACGGCGATCACAGCGGCCATTCCCACGACCTCAATCGCCACGCAGCGGTGGTTCACCTGGTGAGCGATGCCTTGGTGTCGCTGGCGGTGCTGCTCAGCGCGCTGCTGGTGGGCCTCACCGGCTGGCATTGGCTCGACCCCCTCACCGCCATCGGGGTCGGCATCGCCGTGGGGTACACGGGGCTCGTGCTGATCCGCGATGCACTGGTAGTGCTGCTGGATGGAATCCCCAGCCACATCCAACCCGAGCAGGTGCGCGCCACGCTGCTCGCCTTACCTGGTGTGGTGGATGTCCACCACGTGCACATCTGGAGCCTGAGCACGAGCCAGGTGGCCCTCACCGCTCACGTGTGCCGCCGCGACAGCGGCATGGGCGATCTGGAGCCGCTGCACCTGGCAAAAGATGCACTGGCCGCCATCGGCGTGGAGCACAGCACCCTGCAACTGGAGCCGGGCTGAAGGCCGAGGCGCTCAGCCTTTGCTCACATTGGCGGTCCAGGCCTCGTGAGGCAGGGGCTCGGTGCCGTACTCCCAGTCATCGTAGTCGGGGTCGTTGCGGATCTGCTGGTGCACCTGCTTCTGCACTTCAAAGTCGTGCTGCTGGGTGGCGTCCTGCGGGGTGCTGCCGGCGGCCTGCTGTTGCTCCGTCATGGGGCTCAGTGAGGTGCCACCATTTTGAGGCAAACAAGCGTGGGCGGCGCCCCAGCAGGAGCGAGCCGCGAGAGACACGGCTTGGGGCTCAAGCGAGCCCCGTGGCGATCACCAGAGGCCGCGCACCGGTGCGGCGGAGGGAGCCGATTCCGACACCTGGGTGTAGGCGGCGATGCAAGCCGGGGTGTTCACGTACCAGCTCAGCAGCGAGGTTTTGCGCTGGATGTTGGAGGCATCCACGTTGCACACATCCATCGCGCCCTGCAGCCGCTCATCCACCGGCAGCAGGTTCATCATGCCGAAACCAGACAGGTTGCCATCCACGGAATCGAGAATGATGGCGCTGCGCACGGCCTGCAGGCTGTTCTGCTGGCTGTAATAAGGGGTGTAGTTGTTCTGGCCGATGCTGTTCTTCAGAAACTGCACGCCTTTATCGCTGTAGAGGAAATCTGCCACAGCCACCACGTCCACGGAGTAGCTCTTGGACAGCCCCTGCTGCAGCTCATCCTGGCTGTAGCCGGAGCGGGAAATCAGGCCATTCGGCACCGGAGTGTCGTTGGTGCCACTCAGGGGATTCAGCACATCGGAGCGGGGACCAATGCAGTTGACGCACACGGTGCGGGCCGTGAGGGGAATGGCCTGGGCTGCGCCGCCGAACACAACGGCAGCTCCGGCAAGACCCGCAAGAACCTTGATCATGGGTAGGGATGGAGGGGGTTCCTTCCTTTACTAGCCACTTTCCGCTGACAAGGCATAAATCTGTAAGCGTTGATCAGAAGAGCGCAGCGGACCCGCTGCGAACACCCACCTCACGCCCACACCAGCCAAGGCTTTGGATCGAAAAAGTGCTTACAACCTCTCGCAAAGCCTGGCTGCAACTGAGCCTTACACGTTGAACAGAAACTCCATCACATCGCCCTCTTCCACCACATACTCCTTGCCTTCCGCCCGCAGCCAGCCTTTGTTGCGCGCTTCCGCCAAGGAACCCGCCTCCAGCAGCTGCTTATAGCCAATGGTCTGGGCGCGGATGAAGCCGCGCTCGAAGTCGGTGTGGATCACGCCGGCAGCCTGGGGGGCTGTCATGCCGGCCTTGATCGTCCAGGCGCGGGTTTCCTTTTCACCGGTGGTGAAGTAGGTGCGCAGGCCGAGCAGGGAATACGTGGCGCGGATCAGGCTTTGCAGGCCGCCTTCTTCCACCCCAAGACCCGCCAGAAACTCGGCACGGTCTTCCTCAGGCAGCTCGATCAGCTCGGCCTCCACCTGGGCGCTGATGCGCACGGTGCCGGCGCCTTCCTTCTCGGCCAGCGCCGCCACTTCCTCGCAGTAGGCGTTGCCCGAGGCCAGATCGTCTTCGCTCACGTTGGTGGCGTAGATGATCGGCTTGGCGGTGAGCAAGCCAAGGGGCGTCACCATCGCCGCTTCCTCCTCGCTGAGCTCCACGCTGCGGGCCGCGCCGCCCTGCTCGAGCACCGCCTGGATGCGCTCGAGGGCCGCATCCTCCACCTGGGCTTCCTTGCTGGTGCGCACCTGCTTCTTCAAGCGCTCACGCCGTTTTTCCACCTGGCTCAGATCCGCCAGACCCAGCTCGAGGTTGATCACTTCGGCGTCGCGGGCCGGACCCACAGAGCCGCTCACGTGGATCACGTCGTCGTTTTCGAAGCAGCGCACCACGTGCACGATCGCGTCGACTTCGCGGATGTTCGCCAGAAACTTGTTGCCCAGGCCCTCGCCCTGGCTGGCGCCCTTCACCAGGCCGGCGATATCCACAAACTCCACGCGCGTGGGAATCAGCTCCTTGCTGCTGCTCAGATCAGAGAGCTGTTGCAGGCGCGGATCCGGCACCGCCACCACACCCGAGTTGGGCTCGATCGTGCAGAAGGGGTAGTTGGCCGCCTCCGCTTGGGCGTTGGCCACCAGGGCGTTGAACAGGGTCGACTTGCCCACATTGGGCAGCCCCACGATTCCGGCTTTAAGCATGCGGGGAATCTACGAACTGCCCCCCGCACCCTTCGCCGGTGATCCACCCCACAACCCAGGGGTGCGACCAGGAAGACTGGTGTGAGCGCAGGCGCAGGACCATTCCCTCCTCAATGCTCCAGTCCCCTCCCACACGCGAGGGCAAGCCGCTGCAGGCCACGGCGCGTTTCAACCGGCGCTGGCTGCAACGCAAGCGCCTCTGGGCTGGGCTCCTGGCCGGCGCGCTGGTGATCGGAGGGGGCAGTGCTCTGATCAGTCAGCGCCGCAGCAGCAGCCAACAGCGCAGCCTCTCCACCTACACAGTGCTGGCCCGCGAGGGCAGTCTGCCCGGCGTGATCACCGCCAGCGGTGAACTGGAGGCCTTCCGCAAGGTGAACGTGAGCCCCAAGCGCCAGGGGGTTCTGGAGAGGCTGTTTGTGGAGGAGGGCGACAGCGTGCAGGCCGGCCAGGCCCTGGCCCTGATGGATAGCGGCGACCTCACCGACCGCCTCGATGAGCTGCGGGCCCAGCTGCGCTCCGCCAAGGCCCAGCTCAACCGCAGCCAGAGCGAGCTGCAACGGCGCGAAGCCCTGATCCGCCAAGGTGGGATCAGCATCGACGACTACAACAGCGCAAGGTCCAGCTACCTCGTTGACAAGGCCGCCGTGGAGGCGGCCCAGCAGCGGCTGGATGCCCGGCTGATGGAACGCGGTGATCTCACCGTGCGCGCGCCATTCACCGGTGTGGTGACAGCCCGCTTCGCGGATCCCGGTGCGTTTGTGACACCCACCACCTCCGCCTCGGCGTCGGCCGGTGCCAGCAGCTCCTCCATCGTGGAACTGGCCCAGGGGCTCGAAGCGGTGGCCAAGGTGCCCGAAAGCGATATCGGCCGCATTCAGGTGGGCCAGAACGCTTCCGTGCGCGTGGATTCCTTCCCGGATCGGCGCTTCCCGGCCCGGGTGCGCCAGATCGCACCCCGCGCCGAAAAGCTCAACAACGTCACCTCCTTCGAGGTGAAGCTGCAGCTGCTGAATCCCCCACCAGAACTGCGCATCGGCATGACCGCCGACATCGACTTCAACACCGGCACCCTCGCCGCCCGCACGGTGATCCCCACCGTGGCGGTGGTGACTGAACAGGGCAAACCAGGGGTGCTGCTGGTGGGCCCGGGCAATCAGCCCACCTTCCAGGCGGTCACGCTGGGAGCCAGCAGTGGCAAGGACACGCAAATCCTCGAGGGCCTCAAACCCGGCACCCGGGTGTTCATCGATCTGCCGCCCTGGGCCAAGAAAAAGCGTGAGTGATGCCGAGAGGCTCAGCCGACGGGTTGTGTGAGGAAGCGCCGGCTCACCTCCACAATCCGCTCGCTGGCCTTGCCATCGCCGAAGGGGTTGTGGGCCCGGGCCATGGCGTCGTAGGCGCTGGGATCCTGCAGCAGCAGTGATGTTTCCCGCAGGATGTCGGCACTGGCCGTGCCGATCAGCTTCGCTGTGCCGGCATCCACGGCCTCCGGCCGTTCGGTGGTGCGGCGCAGCACCAGCACCGGCTTACCCAGAGCAGGGGCCTCCTCCTGCAAACCGCCGGAGTCGCTCAGCAGCAGGGTGCAGCCGCGCATCGCCGCCACCAGTTGGTCGTAATCGAGCGGTTCGGTGAGAAAGGCCCGCGGGTGCTCGCCGAGCAGCGCCTGCAGCGGTTCGCGCACAGTGGGGTTGCGGTGCACG
>Ga0194127_10009199_pt1 | contig 10423 bp, 11 predicted proteins | sample TA2KigC100mmetaG_FD_148624 | JGI IMG/M metagenome (GOLD analysis project Ga0194127, IMG submission 148624) | Freshwater microbial communities from Lake Tanganyika, Tanzania - TA2015036 Kigoma Deep Cast 100m | ecosystem: Environmental > Aquatic > Freshwater > Lake | place: Tanzania: Lake... | reverse complement strand
GGGGTCCCGGGCAACCGCCCTCGTCCGGGGCGCCCTCGTCCTGGCCGCACGCGTCGAGGCATCCGTCCGGCGGGTCGGACCGCTCGTCGAGTTCGCCCCCGTCGTCGCCCGGCGCGACCTCGACCGTGTCCGCCGGCTCCGTCCCGTCCGGTTTCGCGTCCTCGACGTCGGTCGCCGTGCCGGGGGTGGCCCCCCCGGTCCCGCACCCCGCCGCCGTGACGGCGAGCGCCGCGACTCCAACCAGCGGAGCGACGACAAGGAACGTGCCGGACATCGTTGCGAATCGCATCTGCCTTCTCCCTCCTGCCCGGGCGGGCCTCTCGATTGTAGGCTGGGGGGCGGTGCGTTGGAAGAGGGGATGAGAAGCGGCGGCAGGTCGGATCGGGGCACCCCCACGGCATTCCCGGGGCACTCGCGAACGCTGCAGAATCGCGGAGTCCGCGCGGCGGCGCCCTCAGGCCAGCGCCGACACCACGTCCGCGAGGTCGTCCGCCACGAGGTCGGGCTGGAACTCGGAGCCGTCGAGGTCCGCGATCCGCGTCTCGCCGGAGAGCACCAGGATCCCGAGCATGCCCGACCGGCGCGCCATTGCGACGTCGGTGTAGAGGCGGTCGCCCACGCAGGCGATCCGTTCGGGGGGCAGCGAGACGCGCTCCGCGAGCGCCGCGACCATCAGCTCGCCGGGCTTGCCGACCACGAGGTCCGGGCCGCGGCCCGTGGACGCGCGGATGCACGCGAGGAACGCGCCGACGTCCGGAAGGCAGCCCCCCTCGACAGGGCAGTTGACGTCCGGGTGGGTCGCGACGAACGTGCGGCCGGCCCGCACGTGGTCGCATATGGCGGCGAGCCTCGCGAAGGTGAGCGTCGTGTCGTACGCCAGGATCGCGAGGTCGGCCTCCGCGGCCCGGTCGAGCGGCACGAGCGCGATGCCCGCGTCGCGGACCTCGGCCTCGAACGACGGCGTCGCGAGCAGGAGCACGCGCGCGTCCGGCCGCGCCCGCAGGACCCAGCGGATCGTGGCCTCGCCGGAGGTCATCACCGCGTCCGGCGCCGCGGCGAGACCCAGGCGCCCGAGCTTCTCGCGGTACTCGGCCCGGCTCTTCGACGAGTTGTTCGTCAGGAAGATGCACGGGATCCCGCGGCGCGCCGTCAGGTCCACGATCGCCGCGGCCCCCGGCAGCAGCCGCCCGCCCAGGTAGGTCGTGCCGTCCATGTCGAGCGCGACGGCGCCGATGGTCCGAAGCCGTTCCAGTGATCCCGGTGTCTTCTCAATCATGACGCGGATCGTACAGCGACTTGGCTCCCCGGAGCACTCTGATCTACCATCCCCCCGAGGGAGGGAAGACATGAACCGCAACCGACGAACGCTCTTCACCCTGGCGGCGGAACTCGCCCTGGTCGCGGCGATCGCCCTGCCGCCCGCCCCGGCCCGGTCCGACAACCCCAAGGTCAACGTGAACATGTTCCGGCCGTCACCTCACCCGGGGGACGTGCTCGGCATCTACACGGCGGCCGAGCCGAAGCACCTGGACTGGGGCATCGGCGCGTGGCTGTCGTTCGCCGGCAAGCCGCTCCGCCTCGCGGACGACGGTGGGGAGATCGTGTCGTGGCAGGGGGTGGCCGACATCCAGGGCCACCTCGGGCTGCTCGGATTCCTCGACGTCGGGCTCACCCTGCCCCTGGTCGTGGCGGGCGGCGACCCGCCCCTCGGCGGCGGCGTGCGCCCGACCCCCCGGTGGCCGACCGAGGTGGAAGGCTTCTCGCTCGGCGACCTCCGGCTCGGGCTCAAGGGGACGTTCCTCGGCGGCAACGGCAAGGGCTTCGGCCTCGCGCTCGCCGAGGACCTGACCTTCCCGACCGCGACCGGCGAGAACTTCGCGGGCGACGAGCTTGTCACGTCCACCACGACCCTGGTCCTCGACTTCTCGATGCGCGGCTGGGTCGCGGCGGTGAACTTCGGGATCCGCGGGAAGAAGGCGGTCGCGCTGCTCGGGAACGACGCCGAGTCGCAGATGCTGATGGGAGCGGGCGTGGCCGTGCCGTTCATCTGCGGCGTGCTCGAGGGTCTCGGCACGGTGGAGACCCGCACGGCCCTGTCCGAGCCGTTCGCGTCCCCCTACGACAACGCCGTGGACTTCATGGGCGGCCTCCGCCTGAACTGGCAGGGGCTGACCATGATCGCGGCGGCCGGCGGCAGCGCGCTCGATGCGTACGGGAGTCCGGCTTGGCGCGTGGCGCTGAACGCCGGTTACCAGCCCGAACAGGAGAAGGGCTGCTTCAAGGACGCGGACCGGGACGGCATCCAGGACGCGGACGACGCGTGCCCGGCGGATCCCGGCCCGGCCGCGACGCGGGGCTGCCCGGACCGCGACGGGGACGGGATCGCCGACGCGGACGACAGCTGCGTCGACCTTCCCGGCCCGCGCGAGCTGAACGGCTGCCCGGATCGCGACAGGGACGGAGTCATCGACGTGCTCGACCTCTGCCCGGACGTCCAGGGGCCGGCGCAGCACAACGGCTGCCCCGACACGGACAAGGACGGCATCCCGGACCTGAAGGACGCCTGCCCGGCCGACCCGGGCCCCGAGAAGCTGAAGGGCTGCCCCGACCGGGACGGCGACGGCATCGCGGACCGCGAGGACAAGTGCCCGGAGGTCTACGGGAAGAAGGAGTTCGACGGCTGCCCGCCGCCCACGCCGTCGACCGTCAGGGTGACCGCGAAGAAGATAGAGATCCTCCAGCAGGTGCACTTCGCGACGAACAAGGCCGTGATCCGGAAGGACTCGTTCCAGCTCCTGCACGACGTGGCCAAGGTCCTGAACGACAACCCCCACATCCGGAAGATCCGGGTCGAGGGCCACACCGACAACGTCGGCAAGCCCGCGAAGAACCTGACGCTCTCGCAGCAGCGCGCCGGGGCGGTGAAGACGTTCCTGGTCAACGCCGGCGTTGCCGCGGACCGCCTCGATGCCCAGGGGTTCGGCGACACCCGGCCGGTCGACGACAACTCGCTGCCCGCCGGCCGCGCCGCGAACCGGCGCGTCGAGTTCGTGATCGTGGAGTCCGCGCCGGCGGATTGACTCACCGCCGCGGCTCCGCTCTAATCCACCCGACTCTCGCGGAGCCCCGCAGGATGGCCCCGGTCCCCTCCCCCGCCCCCGAGTGGCTCGCGCCGTTCTCGGTCGAGGCCCGCGACGCGGTGTCCGGGTTCCTCGCCATGCCGGGCCGCCGCGTCGCGTGCCTGGACGCGGACGGGACGCTCTGGGCCGAGGACGTGGGCGAGGCGTTCCTGCGCTGGCTGGCCGAGGGCCGGATGCTCCCGCCCGTGGACAGGTCGCGCGGCTCCGACGAGGTGTGGGCCGAGTACGAGGCGCGCGTCCACGCGGACCGCGCGGCCGGGTACGCGTGGGCCGTCCTGAACATGGCCGGGCTCGTCGAGGCGGACGTGGTCGGGCTGTGCCGCCAGCACGCGGCCGCGTGGCCGAACTACCGCCCCGAGATGCGCGCGCTCATCGGCGGGATGCGCGAGTCGGGCGCGGAGGTCTGGATCGTCAGCGCCAGCAACCGCTGGGTCGTCGAGGCGGTCGCGCCCCGGATCGGCGTGGACCCCCGCTGCACCATCGCGATGGCGACCGAGGTCCGCGACGGCCGCCTGACCGATCGGCTGGTTCCCCCGCCGATCTGCGGCGCGGGCAAGGTCCAGGCGATCCTGGATCGCATCGGCTGCGCGCCCGGGCTCGCGGCCGGCGACGGCATGGGCGATTTCGAGATGATGCAGCTCGCCGCGTTCCGTTTCGCGGTCGGCCGTCACGACCGGTCGACCGAGCTGGTCCGGAAGTCCCGCGAACTCGGCTGGCCGGTGCACCTCTTCTAGGCCCGGGCGCGTCCCCGCATCCGTCCGCGACCAAAAACTTGCCCCTCCGCCCACGCGGTACGTACGATACCGTCGGAACCGGAGACGCGATGCGGCGGACCGCCTCCACCCCTGCCACTTTCTCGATTGCCGTCGCGGCCGCCCTGGCCACCTCGGCGTTCGGTCCTTGCGGCGAGTTCGAGGCGGCGCCCGAGTGCGAGGCGCTCTGCACGAAGCTCGAGCAGTGCGACCCGACCTTCTGGATGGCGTTCATGGCGATGGAGGACTGCCAGTACAACTGCGGCCAGTCCGGGGGCAACGCGCAGGTCGGGTGCTGGATGGCTTGCGACGACTCGGACTCCTGCGAGGACTGGGACGCCTGCCGGACCGGGTGCGGCGGCGAGGACCCGGAGACGCCGGACCTGACCGACGCGCGCGCGACCTGCGTCGCGAGCTACCGCCAGTGCCACGCCATCTGGCAGATCCCCACCGCCGCGGTCGAATCGACCATCAACACCGAGTGCTTCGATATCGACGACCTGACGGCCGGCAACGCGTGCCTGCGCGCGGCCGAGGCCGAGTACTTCGAGTGCATGGGCAGGACGCAGTGCCAGACCTACGCTCTGACCGCGTGCCAGGGGAAGTTCCAGAACGCCTTCGCCACCTGCAAGAACGCGAAATGACTCGGGCGACACTCGTCCTCGCGACCGGCGCGACGGCCCTGGCGATGCTGGCCGAAGCGTGCTCGCCGACCGCGGCGTCGTACGGCGACGGCGGCGTCGACTCCGCGCCCGACGCACCCGACGCACCCGACGCGCCCGATGCGCCCGCGGAGGACGGGACCGACCCGGACCCGCCCGGCAAGCGCGACTGGAACCAGGCGCCCGCTATCCTCGAGATGGAGGCCGTCGCGGACCTCTGGATCGTCGGGGACGTGCACGGCGACTACGCCCGCCTTGCGGCGCTGCTCGACGCGGCAGGGCTGGCCGCGCCCGCCACGGAGCCGGCGGCGGCGCGCTGGGAGGCGGGCGCCGCGACCCTGGTGTTCGTCGGGGACCTCATCAACAAGGGCAAGGACGGGCTCGCGGTCATCGCCTGCGTGCGCGCGCTCGCGGCGTCGGCCGAGGCGGCCGGCGGCCGCGTGGTGGTCCTGATGGGGAACCACGAGGCGAACTTCCTCGCGTATCCGGGCGGCCAGATGGCCCAGGACTTCGCGACCGAGCTGCGAGCGGCCGGGCTCGACCCGCGGCTCGTCGCCCGAGGCGAGGCCGGGCCGGGCGCATGGCTCCGGGCGCTCCCGATCGCGCTCCGGATCGGCGACTTCTTCGTGATCCACGCCGGCAACACGAAAGGGCGCACGCTCGAAGACCTGCGGAAGCTCGTCGAGCAGGGCGTGGACGCGGCGGGCTTCGCGGCCGGGATCCTGTCCGCGCCGGACTCGATCCTCGAGACCCCGCTCCAGCCCCACCCCTGGTGGGAAATCCCCGGCTACGACGGCGAGACGATCCTCGCCAGGTGGGCCACGGCGCTGGGCGCGAAGCGCTTCGTCCAGGGCCACGACCCCGGCGAGGTCACCTTCTCGGACGGCAAGAAGCGCAAGGACGGCGAGATGTTCCAGCGGTTCGGCCGGGTCTTCCTCGTGGACGTCGGGATGAGCAGCGCGATCAACGAGAGCCGGGGCGCGGTCCTCCACGCCCGCCTCGACGGCGCCGGCAAGACGACGGTCACCGCGGTCCACGCCGACGGCACCGTCACGCCGCTGTGGAGCGGCCGGTAACCCCGTCCCACGAACCCGCCCCGCCGGGTCCTCGAAACGGGGGCTTGAAATCCACTCGAACGGTGGTGTAGAATGACGCTCGTGTTGGAGGTGGCGACCCTGCCCTACGATCCGTCCCGTGCGTCTTCACGGTCTTACCCGACCGGACCCGGACCGGAGAGAAAAGGGTGCGTGACGTCCCCGCTGGGGGAAGCGCCCCGGGATCAGGTGTAGCCGGACGTCGCCGTTCAGGCGGTGGCCTCCAGGGGAGCACGCCGGCCGGGCGTCCGGTCGGAGGAAGCTCCGGGTTCGGGCCGGGGGCGATGAAGCCCCGTTCCAAGGAGTGGTTCGATGAAGAACAAGCTGTTCATGGGCGGACTGGCGTGGGCGACCTCCGAGGCCTCTCTGCGCGCGGCGTGCGAGAAGTACGGCGACGTGGAGGAGGTGCGGATCATCACGGACCCGGCGACGGGGCGGTCCAAGGGCTTCGGGTTCGTCACGTTCGCGACCGAGGAGTCGGCGAACAAGGCCAAGTCCGAGATGGACGGCATGGTCCTCGACGGCCGGCCGATCAAGGTGGACTGGCCGCGCGAGCGCGAGGGCGGCGGCGGCGGCGGCGGGCGGGGCCCGCGCGGCGGCGGCTACGGCGGCGGCGGCGGCGGCGGCGGCTACGGCGGCGGCGACCGCGGCGGCCGGGGCCCGCGGTATTGATGTGACGGCGCGAAGCGGCGGCCCGGCGACGGGCCGCCGCTTCGTGGTCAGCCCTTGATCACCCCGATGGGTCGGATCAGTGCGACCTTGCGGGCGATCCCTGCCCGGTGCACCACGTCCACGACCTGCGTCACGTCCTTGTAGGCATCGGGCATCTCCTCGGCGATCGTCTCGCGGCCCGCGGCCATGACCACGATGCCCGCGTCCTCCATCTCGCGCCGGATGTCGCGGCCCTTCGCGGTCCGGATCGCCGCGGAGCGCGAGAGCACCCGGCCCGCGCCGTGGCACGACGATCCGAACGCCTCGCCGAGCGCGCTCGGGAGCCCGACCAGCACGTACGACGCGCGGCCCATGTCGCCCGGCACCAGCACGGGCTGGCCGACGTGCGCGTACTCGCGCGGCGTCTGCGGGTGGCCCGCGGGCAGCGCGCGCGTCGCGCCCTTGCGGTGGATGCAGACGCGCCGGGGCCGGCCGTCCACGGAATGCTCCTCGAACTTCGCGATGTTGTGCGCCACGTCGTAGACGACCCGCATCCCGAGCCGCGTCGCTGGCTTCCCCATGGCGGCCTCGAACGCCTCGCGAACCCGGCCCGTGATGGCCTGGCGGTTCGCGAACGCGAAGTTCGCGGCGCACGCCATGGCCCCGAAGTACGCCCTGCCCTCCGGCGAGCCGACGGGCGCGCAGGCGAGCTGGCGGTCCGGCAGCTCGATCCCGGCGGCGCGCGCGGCCTTGTCCATCCGCGGGATGAAGTCCGTGCACACCTGGTGCCCGAACCCGCGGGACCCCGTGTGGATCGTGACCGTGACCCCGCCGGCGAACAGGCCGAACGCCGCGGCGGTCGCGGGGTCGTCGACCTGCGCGACGTAGCCGACCTCCGCGAAATGGTTGCCGGACCCGAGCGTGCCGAGCTGCCCGCGCCCGCGCTCCACGGCCTTGGCGGAGACCTGGCCGAAGTCCGCGCCGGCGATCCGGCCGCGCTCCTCGACGTGGTCGAGGTCGGATTCCCAGCCGAGCCCGCGACCGGCCGCGAAGGCCGCGCCCGTCTCGCAGACCTCGCGCAGCTCGTCCCGGGTCAGGGCGACCACGCCGCCGCGGGCGCCGATGCCCGTGGGGATGGTCCGGAACATCGCGCGCACCACGTCGCGGAGCACGGGGCGGACCTCGTCGACGGAGAGGTCGGTCCGGAGCAGGCGGACCCCGCAGTTGATGTCGTACCCGACCCCGCCGGGCGAGATCACGCCGTCGTCCGGGTCGAACGCGGCCACGCCGCCGATCGGGAAGCCGTACCCCCAGTGGATGTCCGGCATCGCGACCGACCTGCCCAGGATGCCGGGCAGGCAGGCCACGTTCGCGACCTGCCGCAGCGACTGCGTGTCGATCGAGCCGCCCCGCACCAGGTCGTCGCTGGCGAAGACCAGGCCGTCCACGCGCATGGCGCCGTGGCGCGGGATCCGGATGCGCTCGTCGTCGAGGCGCTCCCAGCGGACGTCGGGGCCGTCAATCATGTGTCCATCACCACCGTCGCGCGGACGCCAGCGGCGGTCCGCTCGACCCGCAGGCCGTGGAGCGTCGCGGCCTTGAACAACACCCGCGCCGCGTGCCGGGCCGGGTCCAGGCGGTCGCAGCCGAGCCGCAGCAGCAGGCCGCCGCCGGGGACCGCGGCCGCCTCGGCCGTGACCGGGACCAGCCCGCGCGCGTCCGCCAGGAACACGGCCTCGGACAGCGCCGAGAAGAGCAGCAGCTCCGGGTCCGCGCCGTCGCAGGCGACCTCGACCGGCTCGATCGCGGACAGCGACTCGAGCCCGAACTGGGCGTCGGCGGCAGCGAGCACCGCGGCCGCCACGAGCGACGGAAGGTCCGCCGCCTCGACCTCGAACGCGAAGTCCCCGGTGTGGTCCACGACCGTGTAGCGCGGCGCCGTCATCCCGCGGACCGCCGGCGACCGAACCTCGCGAACTCGCGCGTGAACTGGAACGTCCGGAGGTCCTCGATCCGGTCCACGTACAGGCGCCCGTCCAGGTGATCGACCTCGTGCCGGATCGCAGCGGCCGCGAACCCGGCGACCTCCGCCGCGCGCCGCTCGCCGTCGAGCCCGGTCCACTCGACGCGGATGCGCCCGGGACTCGGCACCAGCCCGATCAGCTCGGGGATCGACAGGCACCCCTCCCACTCGGCCACCATCTCGTCCGTCAGCGGCGTCACCACCGGGTTGATCATCGCGGTGCGCGGGAACCCGGCGTCGCCCTCGTGCCGGGCCTCCGGCGGGACCTCGACGACCGCGACGCGCTTCCCGACGTGCACCTGCGGAGCCGCGAGGCCGACGCCCTCGTACTCCATCATGGTGTCCTCCATGTCCGCCACCAGGGCGGCGATGGAGCCGGACGACAGCTCCTCCGGCGTGACCTCCTCGGCCCGCGCCCGGAGCACCGGGTGGCCCATGCGAGCGACCTTCAGGATCACGGCAGCCTCCGCAAATCCGCGAACATGCTCATTCTCGTGCGGCTTCGGGGGTCTGTCCAGACCTCGTGGCAAAGGGCCCGCCCCGATGGTATAGTCCCCCGGCGTCGGCGGACGGTGCCGGCGGACGCGAATCGTGGAGGGTTGTCGATGCCTGCGAAGAAGGGCGGTACCAGGGCCGCGGCGAGCAACGTCGCGGTGGAGGTCGCCGGCGGGGCGGCCGTGGTCGTGGTCCACAAGGAGCTGTACCCGGCGGACGTCCTGTTCGGGACGGCTTTCGCGTTCCTGGACCGCGCCTTCGTCCACCTGGACGTGGTCGATGCGGACCGCACGCGGATCGAGCTGACGGCGCGGCCCGGGGTCGACGCGGCGACGATCGGGGGCGAGTTCAAGAACGAGCTGGTCACGCAGGCGGTCCGCCTGAAGCTCGCCCAGGACACCGGCGAGGTCCGCACGATGATCGTGGGCCGGGCCATCGCGGAGGCCGTGCCGATCGAGCAGCCGCCCGCCTTCAGCGATCGCATCGAGCCGGAGCTGCCGCCCGAGGTCGCCAAGATCCTGGCCGAGGAGGAGGACGCGCTCGACTTCCTCGACGACCCGCTCGGGATCGCGGTCCCGTGGGAGGACAAGTACGGCAAGGACAAGCCGGCGCCCGCGAAGGACGGGGACGGCGCAGAGAAGGCCCCGTAGAGGTGAGGCGCATGCAGCTCCGTTTCCACAAGCGCATCTACACGGACGCGGCCGTGAAGAAGGCGGTCGATGCGTTCGCCGGGATCGCCGCGGTCGGCCTGGGCGAGGACGGCGACTACATCACCGCCGAGGTCGAGGCCGTGTCGCCTGAGCCCGGCGAGGACGTCGCGGGCGAGTTCGACAACTACGTGCTGGGCGAGACCATCAGCGCGATGAGAGGGGAATCATGAGCCGTGCGGCGGCCGTGAAGCCGAAGAGGAACCTGTTCCGCTTCCGCAAGGTCGGGGCCAGGTGGGTCGTCACGACCGACCACGGGTCGTACGCCCTGCTCGACGACGACCAGTTGAAGCTGCTCGTGGACGGCAAGGTCAAGAGCGGCACGCCCCTGTTCGACGAGCTGACGTCGAAGGGCTTCCTCCTGCAGGAGGACGCGATCGACCGCGTCGCGTCGGACTACCACCGGCGCTACTCGTTCATGTACCGCGGCCCGGTGCTGCACATCATGGTCGTGACGCTGCGCTGCAACCAGGTGTGCGCCTACTGCCACGCCAGCCGCGCCGACATGAAGCAGACCGAGACCGACATGTCGATCCCGACCGCCGAGAAGGTCGTCGACATGATCATGCGGGCGCCGTCGCCCACGCTGACCGTCGAGTTCCAGGGCGGCGAGCCGCTCGCGAACTGGGAGGTCGTCCGGCACGTCGTCGAGTACGGCAAGCGCAAGGCCGGCGAGGCGGGCAAGCGGGTGATGTTCAGCCTGGTCTCGAACCTCTCGCTGATGGACGACGAGAAGCTCGAGTACCTGGTGAAGCACCGGGTGCAGATCTCGACGTCGCTCGACGGGCCGCAGGACCTGCACGACAAGTTCCGCAAGCTGACGAAGGCGAGCGCCTACGAGCGCACGGTCGAGTGGATGGGCCGGATCAACGCGGCGTACGCGGCGGCCGGGCTCTGCG
>Ga0194127_10009180_pt1 | contig 10443 bp, 6 predicted proteins | sample TA2KigC100mmetaG_FD_148624 | JGI IMG/M metagenome (GOLD analysis project Ga0194127, IMG submission 148624) | Freshwater microbial communities from Lake Tanganyika, Tanzania - TA2015036 Kigoma Deep Cast 100m | ecosystem: Environmental > Aquatic > Freshwater > Lake | place: Tanzania: Lake... | reverse complement strand
CCTGGGTGCAACTGACGCTGAACGGCGATCCCGAGACCCAATGGGCTTTCACCAAAACCCGGGGTTATGTCGCGGCGGTGGCCGACAACCTGGGCCAGGAGACCCTGCTCAATGTCTCGACCCAGATGCGGTTGGAAAACATGACCATCGCCATCGGCAAGACCTACCAGGGCGGGATCATTTTCTATATCGACGGCAGCGGCGCGCATGGCCTGATCGCCGCGCCCAAGGACCAGAGCGCCGGCATCGTCTGGTGGAATGGCTCCTTTATCGACACGGGCGGCACCGGCACCGCCGTCGGCACGGGGCAGCCCAACACCGACACAATCATCGCGGCCCAGGGCGAGGGCAACTATGCCGCCTCGCTGGCCGCCAATCTGGTGCTGAACGGCTACAGCGACTGGTTCCTGCCGTCCAGGGATGAACTGAACCTGTTGTATACCAGGATCGGCCCAGGCGCCCCCGCGCCCCCGCGCCATTGACCAATATCGGCGGTTTTGGCTACTCCAACTATTGGAGTTCTTCCGAGTTCAATTCCGACTACTACGCCTGGATCCAGTACTTCGGCAATGGCTGGCAGGGCAACGGCTACAAGGCCTTCGCGTACTCAGTGCGTGCTGTGCGTGCTTTTTAGGCTTACCCCTTTAAACCTTTATTTTCCGCGTAGCGGTAAAAATTTTTTGGGCTGGATTGGCTATAGCGCGGGAGTTCACCGATGGCGCTAGAGACCCTGACGTGCCGGTGTGCCGGGATATCTGTCGTCTGTCGGCGGATTTGCGCGGCCTCTCTCACGGGAAACAAGCCGAGCCTTAAGTTTTCCGTGGGCCGAGCGGAGTCGAAGCCCACGGAACCCGGCTCGGGGGTCGGTTCGCTTTGGCTACGCTCGGCAAACGGCTGACTGAATGGCCGCGAGCCAACGGGCACAGCGGTCATCCGATACACACCGAATTCAATTTTTCGATCCAAACTTTTCATGTTCATCGCCGGCATTCACCATGTTTCCGTCACGGTACGGGACCTTGCCGTTTCCCGTGAGTTTTACGAAGGGCTGCTGGGCCTGGAGCCCCGGGACGATCGTCCGGGCAACCCCGAGGAGGGCGTCTGGTATCGCGCTGGCGGGCAGGAAATTCACCTGATGGTGGTTGGCGCGGCCGCGTTGACCGCCAGCGACCCGGCCGCCTATCCGGGCCGGCAGCGGCATGTCGCCTTGTGGGTTCGTGATCTGGAGGGCTTGGCCCGTCGGTTGGAAGCGGCCGGCATTCCCCTGACTCATAGCCGCTCGGGACGCCCGGTCGTGTTTTGCCGCGATCCCGACGGGAATGTGTTCGAATTGACTGGTGTCCGGGAGGAGAACTGATGACCCCGAAGTATCAGTGACTCCCTGATTCTTTATCCAGACCCGGCAGGATTCAGGGCTAACCCCTGGTTGATACAGAGGTTCTCGCCCTCACCCCTAACCCCTCTCCCTTCTGGAGAGGGGAATAAAAAATATCCTGCATTTGTGTAGAGCCCCGTGTTCCTGGCGTACTGCCATTAAGTTAGCCGTTCGCTGAGCGGAGTCGAAGCGAACTTGCCGCCGACCAGGGTTCCGTTGGCTTCGACTCCGCTCAGCCAACGGAACTCGACGCCTTGCAGTTCCAAGCATAAGCTTAACGGCCTTGATGCTTCCTGGAGAGACCCCAGTGCGCTTCCTCGCACCGGATGGTTCCCGGGAGGTGGGGGTAATAAAATCAATGTGTTGCAAGCTATGTTGAGACCCATGCTCTTCGGGGGAGGTGAGCGATGGGAATTGGAAAAGCCTCTTTTCCCGTTCATCCCTCTATACTTTGTCCTATTGATGTACGCCAGGAGACCGCCAACATGACTCACAATCCTCCCCACCCTTCGCATGCTCATTTGCGGGATGCCCACGAACAGGTACAAAGCGTCGCCGCCCTCATCCATGAATTACTGGCTGAGCCGGAGCCGGCGGATCCCATTCGCCTCGAACTTGCCGCGGGGCTGCTCAAGCGCGCCTTGAGCCGGCTTGAACCGCCAAAGCTCTAGCCGGGTCCACGGTTTCGGGTGGCGGGGAAAAGTCCAGCCAAACGTCCATCGAAGAACCATCCCAATTCCATCAACCAGCCCTGACGCCCCCTCTGCAACCGTCCGTCCTCACGCGTCCCCGCCGATCCCGTCCGTCATTGGCCTGTTGCGTCACGCCATTGACGGATTGCAGGGCCATGCTCCTGGGCATCGCTCAACTGGCCCTGACCGGCTGCGGGGGCGGTCTGATCACCACGGTGGGTCCCGATTATCAGGGGCAAGGGGTGACGGCCGATAAGCGCTGGCAAGCGGAACTCCCGCTGGCTCATGGCGGCAAACCGGCCAGCCTCAAACGCTGGTGGGACCGTTTCGATGACCCGGAGCTGAGCCGCTTCCTCTCGGCCGCGCAACGGGAGAGCGCCACGGTCGCTCAGGCGCGGTCGCGTATCGACGAGGCCCGAGCGGGCATGGTGAGCGCCATGGCCGCCGGTCTCCCGAGTCTCAATACGCAGGTGGACATCGTGCGCGCCGAGAACACCTTCGGCGGTCCGGTGTTCGAATGGAATCGCTATCAGGCGGGCCTGCAATCCAACTGGGAGGTCGATCTGTTCGGCGGCATCGCACGCCAGCGCGAGGCGGCGCTCAGCCAGCTCGGCGCCCGCGCCGGCGCCTGGCATGATGCCCGGGTGGCGGTGGCCGTGGAGGTCGCCAATGCCTATTTGGGCTATCGGCATTGCGAAGCGCTGGTCAACATCGCCGAGGCGGACGCCGCCTCGCGCAAGGCCTCGGCGCGGCTGGTCAACATTGCGGGGCAGGCCGGCTTGCGCGCGCCCGCCGATGTGGCCTTGTCGAACGCCAGCGCCGCCGATGGCCAGGACCTGCTGATCCGCCAGCGCGGGGTCTGCGAACGCGCCATCAAGAGTCTGGTGGCGCTGACCGGCCTCGGCGAGGCGGAGGTGCGCCACAGGCTCACGGCCAACACCGAAAGCATCGCCCGTCTGCCCAGCCCGCCGCCCTTCCGCCTGACCGGCGTGCCGGCCGAAGTGTTGACCCAACGGCCGGATGTGGCCATCGCCGAACGGGAGGTGGCCGAGGCCAGCGCCCAGATTGGCGTCGAGGAAGCCAAACGCTATCCCAGGCTCAGCCTCTCCGGCAACATCACGCCCACCCTGCAAAGCGTCAATGGCGCCGCCTTGTATCTGGCTCACACCTGGCAAATCGGACCGACGGTGACCTTGCCGATCTTCGATGCCGGCAAACGCGCCGCGGATGTCGAGGCCGCCCGCGCCCGATACGCAGCGACGGCAGCTAAGTTTCGCGCCACCGTCAGAACAGCCGTCAGGGAAGTCGAGGAGGCGCTGGTGCGTCTCAACAACGCCGAGCAGCGCTTGCCGGAGGCCCGCGCCGCGCTGCGGGGCTATCGGGACAACTTTCGGGCGACCGAGCAACTCTACCGCATCGGCTTCGGCAATCTGATCGAGGTCGAAGCCTCGCGCCGGCAGGCGCTCACCTCGGAGCGCACCGTCGCCGATCTGGAGCAGGAGCGCGTCTCCGCCTGGATCGCCCTTTATCGCGCGGCCGGGGGCGGCTGGGATGACCCGGCGCCGCCTTCGCAACCCGCTACTCCCGCTCGCTCCAAGGAATCTCCAGGGAAGGATCGTTCATGAATCGCCGTCGGATGCTCATGTTGGTCAGTGCCGCGATGCTGGCGCTGTTGACTCTCTCCGGAATGCGGCTGCTGGCCCAGGCGGCCGATTCGCCGGCCGGGGCGGCCGCGCCCAAGCCGGCCCTGAATGTGGAAATCATTCAGCCCGAGTGGCGCGAATTGCCGCTGGTCCTCCCCGCGAATGGTTCCGTCGCGGCCTGGCAAGAGGCGGTCATTGGCGCGGAAGTCGGTGGATTGCGGCTGACGGAGATTCTGGCGCAGGTGGGCGATCAGGTCAGAATAGGGCAGGTGCTGGCCCAATTCGACCGTGAGCGTGTCACGGTCGATGTGGCGCAGAGCCAGGCGGCGTTGGCCGAGGCCGAGGCCAATCTGAGCGAAGCCCGGTTGAATGCCCAGCGTGTTCGTCATGTGGTGGATGACGGCGCCCTCAGCGCCCAGCAGGTGGGCCAATACTTGACGGGCGAACTGACGGCGGAGGCGCGCATGCAACTGGCCAAGGCGCAACTCGATCAGCAAATGCTACGGCTCTCCCATACCCGGGTACTGGCGAATGACGACGGCGTAATCTCCAGCCGCAGCGCCACCTTGGGAGCCGTCGCCAGCGAGGGGCAGGAACTGTTCCGGCTGGTGCGGCAGAACCGCCTGGAATGGCGCGCCGAGGTCACCGCCGCCGAACTGCCCTACCTGAAGCCGGGGCTGACCGCGCGGGTGGAGGCGCCGGATATCGGCCGGGTTCTGGGTAAAATCCGGATGGTCGGTCCCACCCTGGACCCGCTGAGCCGCAACGCGCTGGTCTATGTCGATTTGCCCAATGCCAGCGCCACCGGCTACAAACCCGGGATGTTCGCCCATGGCGAATTTCAGCACGGTTCCAAATCGGCCCTGACCATTCCGCAATCGGCGCTCTCCCTGCGCGAGGGCTTCAGCTATGTGTTTCGGCTGGCCGAACCGCCTCGGGATGGGCAGGCGCGGGTGGTGCAGGTCAAGGTGCTGATCGGGCGCCGCACGGGAGACCAGGTCGAAATTCTGGAGGGCCTCAGCCAGGGCGACAAACTGGTGGCCAGCGGCGCGGCCTTCCTCGGCGATGGCGATACCGTCCGGGTGGTGCGTTGAACATTTCCGCGGGGTGTATCCGGACGCCGTTGCCGGCGGTCATGCTGTTCGTGTTGCTGACCCTGGGCGGGCTGATGGGATTCCACGCCATGAAGGTTCAGAATTTCCCGGATCTCGACTTGCCGACCGTCACCATCGGCGCGAGCCAGCCGGGCGCCGCGCCGCCGCAACTGGAAACCGAAGTGGCCCGCAAGCTGGAGAACAGCGTCGCCACGCTGCAGGGCCTCAAGCACATCAGCACACAAATCCAGGATGGCAATGTCACGCTGACCCTGGAATTCCGCCTGGAAAAGCCGGTGGACGAGGCGCTGAACGACACGCGCTCGGCGGTCTCCAAGGTTCGCGGCGACTTGCCCACCGATCTCCGCGACCCCGTGGTCGGCAAGCTGGACCTGATCAAGTCACCGATCCTGGCCTATACCCTGGCGTCGGATCGGCGCGACGAGGAGGCGCTGTCCTGGTTTGTCGACGACACGCTCTCCCGGCGACTGCTGGCCATTCCGGGGGTCGGCGCGGTCACCCGGGTGGGCGGCGTCAGCCGCGAGATTGCCATCGCGCTGGACCCCATCAAGTTGCAGGCGCTGGGCGCCACCGCCGCCGAGGTCTCCCGCCAGTTGCGGGAAGTGCAGCGGGAAAGCGCCGGGGGGCGGACCCAACTGGGCCTGGGTGAGCAGCCGGTGCGGACCCTGGCCACCGTCGCTTCGGCGGAACAGCTACGATCACTGCCATTGTCGCTGTCGGGCGGCCGCCGCGTCCGTCTCGATCAGATCGCCAGCGTCAGCGACACCGTGGCCGAACCCCGGATGCGGGCGCTGCTGAATGGCCAGCCGGTGGTGGGTTTTGAAATCACCCGCAGTCGGGGCGCCAGCGAAGTGGAGATCGGCGCCGCCGTGCGGGCGGCCCTGGCCGATATGCGGCGCACGGCGCCCGACCTGGTGTTCACGGAGGCTTTCAATTTCGTCAAGCCGGTGGAGGAAGAATTTCAGGCGTCCATGGCCCTGCTCTACGAGGGCGCGGCGCTGGCGGTGCTGGTGGTCTGGCTGTTTCTCCGGGATTGGCGGGCGACGTTCATCGCCGCCGTGGCGTTGCCGCTGTCGGCCATACCCACCTTTATCGGCATGTATGCCTTTGGTTTTTCGCTCAACGTGGTCGCGCTGCTGGCGCTGTCCCTGGTGGTGGGCATTCTGGTCGATGACGCCATCGTCGAGATCGAGAACATCGTTCGGCATCTGCGCATGGGCAAGACGCCCTATCAGGCGGCGATGGAGGCGGCGGACGAAATCGGCCTCGCCGTGATCGCCACCACCTTCGCCCTGATCGCCGTGTTCCTCCCGACGGCCTTCATGAGCGGTGTGGTGGGCCGGTTCTTCAAGCAGTTCGGCTGGACCGCCGCGATGGCGGTGTTCGCCTCGCTGGTGGTGGCCCGCATGCTCACCCCGATGATGGCGGCCTATCTGCTCAAGCCCGTGGCCCACACCGACCCCGCGGACGGCTGGATCATGCGCCGTTACCTCACGCTCGCGTCCTGGTGCCTGCGTCACCGCGCCCTGACACTGACCGGCGCGGTCGGGTTTTTCATCGGCTCCCTGCTGCTGATACCGCTGCTGCCCACCGGCTTCATCCCGGCCGACGACAATCCTCAGACACAGGTCTTCGTGGAACTGCCGCCGGGCTCGACCCTGGAGCAAACCGCCGCCGTGGCCGAGGACGCCCGGCGGCAGGTGCTCGGGGCGCCCTATGTCAAGAGCGTTTACACCACCATCGGCGGCGGCACGGCGGGCAGCGATCCCATGGCTACCCAGACCGGGGGGGAGGTGCGCAAGGCCACGCTGACCATCACCCTGGCGGATCGCCAGGACCGGCCGGTCCGCAAGCAGGTCATCGAAAACCGGATGCGCGCGGCGCTGGAATCGCTGCCGGGCGTACGCACCAAGGTCGGATTGGGCGGCTCCGGGGAAAAATACGTGCTGGTGCTGAGCGGGGACGATCCGGCCAGCTTGAACCGGGCCGCCGTTCAGGTGGAGCGGGACCTCCGGTCGCTGCCCGGGCTCGGCAACATAGCCTCCAGCGCCGCGCTGGTCCGGCCGGAAATCGCCGCGCGGCCGGATTTCGCCCGCGCCGCCGATCTCGGCGTCACCTCCGCCGCCATCGCCGAGACCCTGCGCATCGCCACCGTGGGCGATTACGACTGGCTGCTGCCCAAGCTCAACCTGTCGCAACGGCAGGTGCCGGTCATGGTGCGGCTGAATGCCGGTGGCCGGGCCGATCTGCGCCTGCTGGAGCGGCTGGCCGTGCCCTCCGCCAAGGCCGGCGCCGGTCCGGTGATGTTGGGTCAGGTCGCCCAACTGGAACTGACCAGCGGCCCCGCCGTGATCAACCGCTATGACCGCGCCCGCAACATCAACCTGGAAATCGAACTGTCCGGCTTGCCGCTGGGCGAGGTGACGGAGCAGGTCAGCCGCTTGCCCAGCCTCATGAACCTGCCGGCCGGGGTCCGCCAGATCAACATCGGCGATGCCGAAATGATGGCCGAGCTGTTCGGCAGTTTTGGCCTGGCCATGCTGACCGGGGTGCTCTGCATCTTCGTGGTGCTGGTGCTGCTGTTCAAGGATTTCCTGCAACCGCTCACCATCCTGGCCGCCCTGCCGCTGGCCTTCGGCGGCGGGTTCGTGGCGCTGCTGCTGGCGGGCAAGGCGCTGTCGATGCCATCCCTGATCGGTCTGGTCATGCTGATGGGCATCGCCACCAAGAATTCCATCCTGCTGGTGGAGTACGCCATCGTCGCCCGTCGCGAATTCGGCTTGAGCCGCTTCGAGGCGTTGCTCGATGCCTGCCACAAGCGGGCGCAACCCGTGGTGATGACCACCATCGCCATGGGCGCGGGCATGCTGCCGGTGGCGATGGGACTGGGCGCGGCCGATGCGTCCTTCCGGAGCCCGATGGCGTATGCCGTGATTGGCGGTCTGGTTACCTCGACGCTGCTGAGTCTGTTGGTGATCCCGCCGGTCTACACCTATCTGGATGATCTCAAGCAGTTTATCCTGCGCCTGTTCCTCGGCAAGCCAGGCCCGATGGCAGGTGAGCCGCCGGCGAGGTGAGGATTCGAGTTCGGCCATTCTCATTTTGCGATGGCGTGTCACAATCGCGCCCAAAATACGCTCTCGTGAGGTCGAAGATGCACTTCAATATCTATCTGGACGATGAAACGGGTCAACGACTGAAAAGTCTGGCTCAACTTCGAGGACAGACCCGCAATCCCTGATTCGGCAGGCCCTCGGGGGGTGGGCCGAAGTTCATGCGGAGGGTGCGGGTTGGGGGGCTGAAGTGCTGGCATTCGAAAGGTTACCCGAGTGGGCGCCCTTCGAGCGGAATCGCGCTCGGTTGCACACACCGGCCGAGGATCCTCTGGCGTGAAATTTCTGCTGGATACCAACGGGATCAGCGATTTCGTCAAGGGTCATCCGGCCGTCATGGTGCGCCTCAACATATTCACCCCGCCACGCCCCCCTCGGACGAATGCCCGCAAGGCATGGACTACAAAACGGGCCGCTGCCTTTGATTCAGAAGTTCCAAACTGAATTCCCACCAGGGCATCGCCAGCCGGCAGGCAGTTCTCATCCCGCCAGTTTCAGGGGCAAGCCCCGCGACCCTTGACGGCTGACATGAGGTTTGCGGCAACCCACCTTGGCTCCTCGCACTGAAGCGGAAACCACTTGGCTGGGCAACCCTTTGGCCATCGTTCGCCCACTCAAGTCGTTCCGAAGACCTTATCCAGTACAATAGGCTTCTAGCGGTTAGCATCCGCATTCATCATCAGGAGAACCCCCCCATGGCCTCACGCGGCGTCAACAAAGTCATACTCGTCGGCAATCTGGGCGCCGATCCGGAAGTGCGCACCTCCCCCAATGGCAGCATCATCGCCAACCTGCGCCTGGCGACCGGTGAAGCCTGGAAAGATCAACAAGGACAGTTACAGGAACGCACCGAGTGGCATCGCATCGTGATGTTCGGTCGAACGGCGGAAATCGCGCGTGACTACCTGCGCAAGGGCAGCAAACTGTATATCGAAGGCCGCTTACAGACGCGGAAATGGCAGGACAAGGACGGCCGGGATCAGTACACCACTGAAATCGTCGCCAACGAAATGCAGATGCTGGATCGCGCCGGCGGTGGCCAGGAACCCGCCGGACCGCGTCAGGGCGGGGGCATGGGCGGCTACAATCAGAGTGCCGGAGGTGGCTATGGCGCGCCGCCCCCCTCAGCCTCCGCCCCGTCATACCCTCCCAGCAGTGGCGGAAGCGGCGGCATGGATGTGGACTTTGACGACGACATCCCGTTCTAAGCGGCTCGATTTCCAGAACTGTTTGAAATTAGCCCAGAAGATTGCCAGACCTGGATTTTGGACGACGACCCGCTGAGCCCGCGGCTGTGAACAACGGTGGATTGGACGCATCGCTGCAAGCGGCCAGGACAGGAGCAAAACAGGAGCGATTGCGCGAAGCTTGAAGCGCCGTCATTCCGGCAGGGAGGCCGGAATGACGGCGCCCCTCTCAGCGTGACCTGATGCATCGCTAGATGCGATGGCCCGGGTGATCCATGGCAGTCATCCCCCGCCAGACAAGCCAGTATCATCCTAAAAACGGTCGTTGAGCGATTCGAAACGCCGTTCGCCCCGAGCCTGTCGAAGCCTGCCCTGAGCGAAGTCGAAGCTTGCCCTGAGCGAAGTCGAAGCCTGCCCTGAGCGAAGTCGAAGGGGGGTGAGCGGGATCTTGAATCGCACCCAATGGGTGAACGCGGAACAGCCGCTCATGCTTCGACGTTGCCCGGCACGAACGGCTTTCTGCGTTCCAACTGCCGTTTTTGGATAATTCCGCCTGATTCCACCACCTGCCATCCGTACCATGAGCCACACCCTCCACTATGCTCTTGCCCGTGCGTCAACATCCAAGGATCAACTCCTGGCCTTCGCCATCGCCCGTCACTTGGTCATGGAGTGCGATCCGAGTAAATGTATTGGGCTGGTCTGACCGAACCACAGCGGCCCGATGATGGCGCTTGACCATGATGGGCCGGTTTACCGGGGTGCCTACCGGCGGGAGCTGAGGTTTTTTGCAGGCGCCCGCCGGTGTAGTTACCGGACCCCTTGAGCATGGTTCCCGGGCGGGTCTTGCCTTGCGGTCTTGGCGGCAATCACCAAGGCGCTTTTTTGTGACGTGTTGTCCGTGAGTGTGACGCAGACAAAGAAAAAGCCCTTCGATTTCTCGTAAGGGCTTGATTTTCTTGGTGGGCCGTCAAGGATTCGAACCTTGGACCGATGGATTAAGAGTCCACTGAAATCAATAACTTACAACAAACCACCACACACTACAGCCATAATAATCAACCACATAGGTCAATTCCATTGTCCCGGATGATTGCCGAATATCGCCATTATTTGCCTGCAAGTGTCCCATCAGTGTCCCATGGGACAGGCACAAAAAACCCGCCAGGGCGGCGGGCGTGGTGGGCGGGATAGGCGGGTTCAGAGTTCCCGCACGATGTTCGAAACTTGGCGCTCGGTCAGGTCAAAGCGGCGGGCCAATTCACGCAGGGTAGCCCCGGCGCGGCGGCCTGCTTGGATGACTTGATTGCGTACATGG
>Ga0194127_10009178_pt1 | contig 10444 bp, 7 predicted proteins | sample TA2KigC100mmetaG_FD_148624 | JGI IMG/M metagenome (GOLD analysis project Ga0194127, IMG submission 148624) | Freshwater microbial communities from Lake Tanganyika, Tanzania - TA2015036 Kigoma Deep Cast 100m | ecosystem: Environmental > Aquatic > Freshwater > Lake | place: Tanzania: Lake... | reverse complement strand
TGGGTATAGATGTTGTTGTCGAAGTTCCGGACCATCAAGCCCAAGAGGACCCCCACCATGGCGATGGGCACCACCAGAATGACCGCGGCCGGGTTAAACCAGTTTTCGTATTGGGCCGCCAGCACCAGGAACACCAGGGTGATGGACAGGGCGTAGATGAAATAGGCCTGGCTGCCCACCTGCTGCTCCTGGAAGGAGGTGGCGGTCCAGTCGTAGGACATGCCCCGGGGCAGGGTGTTTTGGGCCACCTGTCCCATCAGTTTGAGGGCTTCACCGGAACTGAAGCCCGGGGCCGCCCCCCCGAAGATGGAGGCCGCGGGATAGAGGTTGTAGCGGGTGACTAATTCCGAACCCAGGGTCCGGTTGACCTTCAGCAGGGTGCCCAGGGGGGCCATTTCCCCTTTGAGATTGCGGACGTAAAGGCTCTTGATGTCCTCGGGTTGCAGGCGGTACGCCGCGTCGGCCTGGACGTAAACCTGGAACACCTGGTTGAACTTGTTGAACAGATTGACATACGTCGACCCCAGGTAGGCCTGGAGGGTGTCGAAGACGTTGTTCAGGGGAATATTCAGGGACTCGGCCTTGGTCCGGTCGATGTCGAGATAGAGTTGGGGACTGCGGGCGCTGAAGGTGGTGGCCATGAAACCCAACCCCGACTGCCCGGAGGCGGCCCGCATGACTTCCATGGCCGCCTTCTGCAGTTCGGCCAACCCCAGGCTGCCCCGGTCCTCCACCATCATCTGGAAGCCCCCGGACTGGCCCAGGCCGGCAATGGGCGGCGGCACCAGCACCGCGACCTGAGCGTCCTGGATGGTAAAAAACTGCCGCTGCAAGGCGCCGACGATATGGTCCTGGCTCAACTTGGACCCCCGCTTGCCCCAATCCTGGTAAATCACGAAAGTGGTCATAATGTTGGAGACGTTGGTGCCGTCCAGGATGGAAAATCCCCCCACGGTCACCCAGGCCTCGACGCCCTGCGCCTGCTTGAGGATGGCATCAATGGCCTCCGAGGTCTGTTTGACCCGGGGTTGGGCCGTGCCTTCGGGCAGCCTGGCCAACACCATGCAGTAGCCCTGGTCTTCCGTGGGGAGAAACCCGGTGGGCTGCAGGGTAAACCGCCAGCCGGCCAGGGCAATGACGGCAATAAACACCAGCACCATGAGGGTAGTGCGCGCGACCATCCACTGAATGAGGACGACGTAGGCGTGCTCCACCACCGCGTAGCCCCGGTTGAACCCCCGGTAAAACAGGTTGGGTTCCTTCTTAACGTGGGGGCGCAGCCAGAGGGCGCACTGGGCGGGCTTCAAGGTCAGGGCGTTCAGGGCGCTGATGATGGCGGTGGCGGCAATGACCAGGGCGAATTGCCGGAAGAGTTGCCCGGTGATGCCCGGCATAAACGCGGCGGGCAGAAATACCGCGGTGAGCACCAGGGTGATGCCGATCACCGGCCCGGTCAACTCTTTCATGGCCTTGATGGCCGCCTCGCGCGGATGGAAGCCTTTCTCGATGTAAACCGAGGCGTTCTCGACAATGACGATGGCGTCGTCCACCACGATGCCGATAGCCAGGATGAGGGCGAACAGGGTCATTAAATTGACGGTGAAGCCCAGCAGGGCCATGGCCGCAAACGCGCCGATGATGGTCACCGGCACGGTGGTGGCCGGGACCAGCATGGCCCGCCAATTTTGCAGGAACACCATGATGACGATGAGCACCAGGATGCCGGCTTCAAACAGGGTTTCATAGACCGCGTGAATGGCCTGGCCGATGAACTCAGTGGTGTCGTAATGGATGGCGTATTTCAGGCCTTCCGGGAAGGTCTGGCTCATCTCGACCATGGCCGCCTTGACCTTGGCGCCGACGTCCATGGCGTTGGCCCCGGGCAGGGCGTAAACCAGGATTTGGCCGGATTGCTTGCCGCTCAGGCCGCCAAAGTTGCTGTAATACTGCTGGTCCAAATCAACCCGGGCGATATCTTTCACCCGCACCAATTGCGCGGTTTCGCCTTGGTCGCGGCGCACGCTTTTGACGATGATATCTGAGAACTGCTTGACGTCGGACAGCCTTCCCAAGGCGTTGACCGTGAACTGGAAGGCCTGATCCGGCGGCACCGGCGGGGCCCCCAGCCGACCCGCCACCACCTGGACGTTTTGCTGTTGAATGGCGTGCACCACATCCAGGGTGGTGAGATTGTAGTACTTGAGCTTGTTGGGGTCCAGCCAGACCCGCATGCTGTAGGGCCCGGCCCCGAAGACCTGGATCTGCCCCACCCCGGCCAGACGGCCCAGGGGGTATTGCAGGTTGATGATGGCGTAGTTGGAGAGATAGGTCGCATCATAGCGGTCATCGTCGGAGTAGATGCTGATCACTTGCAAGATGTTGGTGGAGACCTTGCGCACGGTGACGCCTTGCGCCTGCACCGTCTCGGGAAGCTGGGCGGTGGCGCCGTTCACCATGTTCTGCACCAGGGTCAATGATGTATTGAGATTGGTGCCCACCGCAAAGGTCACGGTGAGGGTGTAATTCCCGGAACTAGAACTGGTGGACGACATGTAAATGGAGCCTTCCACGCCGTTGACCGCCTGTTCGATGGGAACCCCCACCGTGTTGGCGATGACCTCGGCGCTGGCTCCGGGGTACATCGTGGTCACCTGGATGGTGGGCGGCACGATTTCGGGATACTGCGCCACCGGCAACGTGAACAGACACACCAACCCCAGAATGACGGTGACGATGGCGATGACGTTGGCGAAAATCGGCCGATCAATAAAAAACTCGGAGATCATGGGGCGGCTTTCTTGAGTTGCCCGCCGGGCGCCGGGGCCGGTGGCTGTTCCGAGTTCGAAGCCGAGGTCTTGACGGGAGTCACCTGTTTACCCGGGATGGCCAAGAGAAGCCCGTTGGTGATGGCCCACTCCTGCTCCTTCAGGCCTTCGGTGATGACCGTCAGGTCCTTGACCTCGGCACCGAGTTTGACGCCCCGGCGCTGGACGACGTTTTTGTCGTCCACCAGCAACAGGTAGGGGCCCAACTGGTCGAAGCCGATGGCTACGGTGGGAACCAGCAGGGCGGACTTGTCGTGCGTCACCGGCACGCGCAGCCTGGCGAACAGCCCCGGCAACATCATGCCCTGGGGATTGGGGAAGACCCCCCGCAGGGTCAAGGTGCCGGTGGTGGCGTTGAGGCTGATGCTGGCGAAGTCCAGGGAGCCTTGGTGGGGATAGCCCTCCTCATTGGCCAGATTGAGATACAGGGGGATGTCCTTGCGAATCACCGCGTCCACCGATTCCTTGGTCTCCCTGGTGATGTCCAGGAGGTCGCGCTCATTTATGGTGAAGTAGACATGCAGAGGGGCGATCTGATCGACATCGGCCAGGAGGGTGGCTTCGCCGGCGCCCACCAAATTGCCGGGGTCTTTCAACCGGCGGCCGATGCGGCCGTCGAAGGGCGAGGTCACCTTGGTGTAGCTCAGGTTGAGCCGGGCCAGGTCTCTCTGCGCCTCCGCGGACATGACCGCGGCCTGGGCCGCATCCCGCTGGTAGAGCCAGTTGTCCACATCCGTCTGGGCCGCGGCCTTCTGGGTCACCAGTTTGGTGAACCGGGCATATTCGGTCTGGGCATGGAAGAGTTTGGCCTTCTGGGAGAGAATCTCCGCCTCCGCCTGCTTGAGTTTGGCTTCGTAGGTGTTCGGCTGGATCAGAAACAGCAGTTGCCCTTTTTTCACCCGGTCGCCGTCTTTGAAGTAGACCTGCTCTAAATAGCCCTCGACCCGGGCCTTGAGTTGCACCGTGTTGATGGCCTGGGTGTTGCCGGTGAATTCAAGGTAATTGGTCACCGGCTGTTTCACCGGCTGGTTGACCGTAACCTTGGGCGGCGGCGGCGGCATGTAAGTGTTTTTTTCGCCGCACGCGGCGCTCACCATCAGGATCGCCGGGATTATCAGCGCACCCAGGGCGCGGGGGCGCAAACGCGCCGCCGGTCTGATTTGCCCCGCTCCGGTCCCGGCCTTTCCTTCGCTTATCATGGACCACCACCTCATTTCGGCGCCACTGTCCTGAAAAGATTTTCGTAGAGTGCGCACTGCGCACCCTTGGCGGGCAGTGCCCGCCCTACACGGTTAAGAAAAGTTCTTTGAAGCTGGTGTAGGACCCCCGCCCTCGGGTGTCCCGCACCGGCTGGAAAGCCTGTGCTACCAGCCATTACCAAATTTTCATTTTTCATATTTTTCATAAATCTTCTCGTTCCCAAGCTTGGCTTGGGAACGCCATTGCCCGCCAAGCTTTGCTTGGTATTGGCTGGGTTCCAATCTGAGCTTGGGTTACACGTGGGTTCCCAAGTTCAACTTGGGAACCAGGACCATCGTTTGATCCCGTCCCGCGATTTTCTCCCGCTTACCATTCCGGGGCGCGAATCAGGCGGCCTTGAGCCTCCGGGGCCGGCGCCACTGCGGCCGGGGCCAGCAGACGGCCCCAATTGGTGCGCTGGGCCATGGTCTGCCTGATCTCCGCCGGCACGAAATCCTGACCTTCCCGAATCTCCCAGCCGCCCCCCAGGGCCCGGTAAACCCCCACCAGGTTCCGGGAGATGTCTCCCAGGGTGACGGCCAGGCTGTCCTGCTCGCTCAACAGGGCCTGCTGGGCGGTCAGGACGGTGGTGAAGTCGGTGATCCCCTCCCGGTACTGGAGGACGGCCAACTCCAGCGACCGCATCGCCGCAGTGGTGCTGTCGGACAGAAATCGGGACCGTTCCTGGGCTTTCAAGAACGCCACCAGGTTGTCCTCCACCTCCTGCTGGGCTTTGAGGACCGTGTTCTGATAGGCGATGAGCGCCTCCTGGAAGCGGGCGTCCTGCACCCTCACCTCGTTGGTGATGCGGCCGTAGTTAAAGAGGTTCCACTGGAAGGAGGGGCCAAAGCCGGCGGAGCGACTCCGCCACTGGAACAGGTCGCCCATATAGAAATTGGCCACATCACTGGCCTGGAAGCCTACCGTGCCGGTCAGGGAGAAGGCCGGGTAGAGGTCGGCCTTGGCCACCCCGATGCGGCTGCATTGGGCCACCGCCCGCAATTCGGCGCTGCGGATGTCCGGCCGCCGACGCAACAGATCGGCGGGAATGCCCACCGCCACCTGGGGCGGGGGCGCGGGAATTTCCGCCTTACCCTTCAACCGGTCCGCCAGGTTGGTCGGCGGCAGGCCCAGGAGCACGCACAGGGCGTTTTGGGCCTGGCGCACCTGGGTCTCCAGGGTGGGGATGGTCGCCTGGGTATTAGCTAGAATAGTCTTGGCCTGTTGCACGTCCCGTTCTGAGGTGGTGCCGCCCAAAAACCGCGCCTCGGCGATCTGCAAGCTCTCGGTCTGGATGCGAACATTTTCTCTGGCGATGGCCAGTCGCTTTTCCAGGGTGCGGATGGCAATGTAGCTGTTCGCCACATCCGCGGTGAGGCTGACCAGGACATTGTCATAATCCGCGATGGTCGCCTCCAGGCTGGCATCCGCGGACTGGATGCCCCGGCGGAATTTGCCCCAGAAGTCCAGTTCCCAACTGGCGTTCAGCCCCACCTGGGCCTGGTTGAAGGTGAACTGGCTGGAAGAAGCCGCATCGGCGGCGCGTTCACTGAGGCGGGTTCTATCGAACGAGCCGGCGCCCTGTTGGGTTTGGGGATAGATGCCCCCGATGGCCACGCCCAGTTGGGCCCGGGCCGCCAGGACGCGCACCCCCGCAATCCGGAGGGGCAGGTTCTCCAGGTAGGCGGTGTCGATGAGCCGGTTGAGGGCCGGATCTTTGAATGCCTGCCACCAGTCTTTATATTCCGCCGACGCGGTTTTAACCCGCTGGTCAGCCGTGTCCAGCCAGGTCTGCTCCACCTGGACCGGCGGGCGCACGTAGTCCGGCCCCACCATGGCGCAGCCCAGGACCAGCATGGCCAGGCCGGCGACCAGGCAACCCAGCCGGGGTACCCGGCTTCTGCGGCTTTCACCCCTCATAAATTCGGTTCCGAAAAGTTTTCAAGGTGCGTCTTACGCACCACTTGACCTGGTTGGCGGTGGGCACAGTTTTCGTAGACACTGCGCACTGCGCCTCATTGTATGGCACCCTTGCCCAAAATTCCAAGGGAAAAACGGCGCGCCGCCATGAATCTTTGCGCCCGGGAGACGTTGACGTAAGCACGAACAATCCTTACTTTAAACGCCTGGGATAATATCCGGCAAAATTGCCGGCCAAGTCCCCACCCGGCTGACCGCTTGAACCAAGATGAATTTACCACGAAAAAAAGGAGCAGGTTATGGAACTTCCCGTATACGTCACCGTGGAGGAAGTGCAGCGAGTCTGCAAGGCACTGAACATCCAGGACTGGACCCAACTGACCGATGCCAAGGTAATGCCCGAGGAGGCCCGGGTGATTCTTCAGGAGGTCAACACCGAGGGCATGCCTATCCCCCTGGTGGATTTCGTCATCGGCCTGGAAGTTGAACTGGAACACGGCACCCGCTTCCAGGATGCCAACGTCACCAACAATCACCCCATCCTGACCGGCAAGATCGTCCTGGCCCACCTTAAGGAAACCATGGACTATTATCAGCGCCTGGACGTGGCCGAACTGGAGGGCGACCTGCTCAAAGCCATGGCGGCCAAAGACCTCAACAAGGCCGCCCAGAAGTACCGGAAACTGCTGAAGGCCAAACTGGCCCTGGCGGAGGCGGAATTTCTGGGGATTCCCTAATTTAAGGAAATTGGAGGGGAGGGACAGGGGCTTTTCATAAAGCGCCCCCGGCCCTCCCCTCAAAATGCTCTCATCTCATCCTCCGGGTAGGATGCCGGGGTTGACGCCCCGGCCGGACCGCTGGGCGCGGACCGGCGTTTTAGGATCAGGCTCCGGCTAACCGTCCAGGGCCAGGTCCACTTCCTCGGCCAATTCGGTGATCCGTTTCTGAACCGTCTCCAGTTCCTGGGTCAGCATTTGGGCCCGACACCTCAGATCGGCTTTTTCCTCTTTCTGGGTAGCATACGACCTGGCAGCCGGGATATCCCACCACATAGCCGGACCGTAGCCGGGGAACTCATACTCGCCCCCTAAGTGGCAATCCCTCCAACTTCTGCCGCGGCGGGGCCCACGCCCCCACGGTCCCAGCCCGTTGAAACCTGGCATATCCACATCCTCCCGGAGTATGGACTGATTGACGATCATCGGGCCGCGACCCGGCCCGGTCCCCTTACCTGCCATGAGCGCACTTTTGTGCAGGGATATATTAATAGTTGACGGCCCTATTTGTCAACGGGAGATCAATGTTTTATTATTACATAGTTTATCGCATAAGTGTGGAAATTCGACACTGCAATCGCCCAACGCGCCGGGCCTCCCGGTATTTTCATCGGTTTCCCACCGATTTGCTTGCCAGATACGTGAAAAATAGGATATAAGCAAATACGATTCCCTTTAAGTTGGTAAATGAGCCATGATACACATCTTACGGAGCGGTTTTTTCGGAGATAAGCGCCGTTTTTGGACGGTTCTCCTAGCAGGTGCGGTCATACTGTTTTTCGGGTGTCAGGCCCGAGAGGCGCCGTTGAGCCCCGGGGCCGCCGCTTTCAAGCAAGAATTGAAAAGTTGCTTTGACAATCTCGGCGTCACCCTGATGGAGCCGGTTGTCAAGAATGATCTGGCGGGAATCAGGGACGCTCTGGAGAAAGTCGAGTCCCCGGCGGCTAAGTTGTGCCGTTTGTGTCCTTTTGAAATCGGGGTGTTGAACCCGTCCGGCGAGACGCTGGCGGCATATCCCGTCAAAGGGGACGGTAAGGCGAAAGATTTTTCCAGCTATGACCTAGTGAAAAAAGCCATCAGCAGCAAAAAGATTCAGCAGCAGCAATTATTTTTGCAGGACGGCGCCAAACTCTATCTCGTCTGCGCCCCCCTCATCCGCGAGAATGCGTTGATCTGCCTGGTAGCCATCGCCATCAACTCCGAGGACGCGGCAAAGAAGTGGGGCGTCACGGAAAAAGAGTTCCTGTCCATGGATTTTAATACCTGAGCGCCGCCCACCGGAGGCTTGAGAGCCACAAGATGGGACCCTTTTAGGGTGACAGGGATTGACCCTCCCCCGAGAGCCAAGGAAAGCGTTAAAGTGCCAGGGCACGGCCACACCATTCAGGTAAGCGGCGATCCAGGGCAACAGGTCATCTTCACCGTGTCCGGCCGGATCGCCCTGGATAATCTGGAATTCTTCATCTCCGAGACCCAGGCCCGCCTCCGGGAGATGACCCCCGCCAGCCTCACGGTGGACCTGGCCGGCGTTGAGTATCTGGACAGCGCCGGGGCCCTGGCCCTGATTGAACTGGAAAGCAACGCCCGGGGCCGGTCAGTGACCTTTGAGTTCGCCAACCTCACCGACAAGGCCCGGGGCATCATGGGGCTCATCAACCCGCAAGCTCTGGTCACCCCGCCGCTCATCACCGATCGCCAGACCGGCAATTTCGTGGAACGGGTGGGTGAGACAACCCTCAAGGTCATCGACGACTACAAGCGGATGTTGATCTTCCTGGGGGAACTCCTGGGGGCCTTGACTCATGCGCTCTTCCATCCCCGGGAGGTGCGCTGGCAGGACGTGGCCTTTTACATGAAGCGGGCCGGCGTAGACGGTCTGCCCATCGTGGGCCTCATCAGCCTCCTCCTCGGCCTCATCCTCGCCTTCATGTCGTCTCTCCAACTCAAGCAGTTCGGAGCCAATATTTATGTGGCCTCCCTGCTGGCCATTTCCATTGTCAAGGAACTGGGGCCCATCATGACCGCCATCCTGGTGGCCGGGCGGTCGGGATCGGCCTTTGCCGCGGAAATCGGCACCATGATGGTCAACGAGGAAGTGGACGCCCTCACCACCATGGGCTTCAGCCCCGTCCGCTTTCTGGCCGTCCCCAAGGTCCTGGCGACCATGATCGTGGTGCCCCTGCTCACCCTCTATGCCGACTTCTTCGGCATCCTGGGCGGCCTGATCGTGGGCGTCGTGGGGTTGGACCTGACGGCCTACACCTACTTGAAGCCAACCCAGACCAGCCTGACCCTGATGGATCTCATCACCAGCCTGATCAAAGCCGGGGTCTTTGCCGTGATCATCGCCGGGATCGGCTGCCAGCGGGGCTTTGAGGTCAGGGGCGGGGCCGAAGCGGTCGGCTCAGCCACCACTTCCGCGGTGGTGGCGGCGATTTTTCTCATCATTGTAACGGATTCGGCCTTTGCCCTGGTCTTCCAGTATCTTCATATCTGAGGTGAGAACGGGGATGGGAAAGCTAACTGACCGGGAAACCAACGTTCCCAGAATTGGATGGGGCGCCTGTGAACAACCCTGAAAATGCGGGGGTCATCGTCGTGGACCAGCTGACAGCCCGCTTCGGGGCCAACACCATCTTCGACCGGGTGAGCTTTCAGGTCAATCGCGGCGAAATCCTGGTGATCCTGGGAGGCAGCGGCTGCGGCAAGTCCACCATGCTGAAACACCTGATCGGCCTCTATAAACCCGCCACCGGCCAGGTCCTGATCAACGGCGTCAACATCAATACCGATGATGAGCGCATTTTGCGCCGGGTGCGCATGGACCTCGGGGTGCTCTTTCAGTCCGGGGCTCTCTTCGGTTCCATGACCCTGGCGGAAAATGTGTCCCTGCCCATCCAGGAATACACCGACCTGGATTCGGCCACCATCGAACTCATCGTCAGGATGAAGCTGGGCCTGGTTAACCTGGCGGGGTATGAAAACCACCTGCCGTCGGAAATCTCCGGGGGCATGCAGAAGCGGGCGGGGCTGGCCCGGGCCATGGCCCTGGACCCCACGGTCCTGTTTTTCGATGAGCCTTCCGCCGGGCTGGATCCCATCACCTCGGTGGAGCTGGACAACCTGATCAAGAGCATCAATGCCGGGATGGGGACCACCATGGTAATTGTCACCCACGAACTGGAGTCCATTTTCAACATAGCCCACCGGGTGATCATGCTGGACAAGGAAGCCCGGGGCATCATTGCCGAAGGCGATCCCCGGGAGTTGAAGGACCACTCCACCGACCCCCGGGTGGTTAACTTTTTCAATCGCCGGCCACCGGCCGGACCCGCGCCCCGAGGAGCGTAACATGGCCAGGCAAAAAACCAATCTGATCATCGGGCTCTTTGTGATCCTGGGCGTGGTCATGGGCGTCGCCGCCATCATCTGGGTGGGCGCCACCAGCTACTTTCAGAAGGGGACGACCTACGTCAGCTATTTCGACGAGTCGGTGCAGGGCCTCCAGCTAAATTCCGCGGTCAAGTTCCGCGGCGTTGATGTGGGACTGGTGGAAAGTATCCGGGTGGCCCCCGACAACCGCAACATTGGCGTGGTGATGAAGGTCAACATGCGGGAGAAACTGCAAAAAAATTACGTCGCACAGCTCAAATCCGCGGGGATCACCGGCATCATGTTCGTTTT